>Ga0209201_1000240_pt1 | contig 81468 bp, 74 predicted proteins | sample AD_UKC055_MetaG_FD_184411 | JGI IMG/M metagenome (GOLD analysis project Ga0209201, IMG submission 184411) | Active sludge microbial communities of municipal wastewater-treating anaerobic digesters from USA - AD_UKC055_MetaG (SPAdes) (version 2) | ecosystem: Engineered > Bioreactor > Anaerobic >...
AAGGCTTTAAAGTGGCCATCACAGCCTGTATGAGAAAGATCCTGATCATCCTCAATACGATGATCAAAAACAACACGTATTGGAAATATGCTTAGTTAATTACCTTGACTCGAAACACAGTTGCTCAAAACTGAAATAAGCCTCTGGCTTATCTCTTAAACGGGTTTTTCAAAACGATCGTCTCGTCGCGGTCCGGTCCCACGGAGACGAGGAAAAGCCTCACGCCGGAGAGGTTTTCGATTGCCCTGACGTATTTTCTCGCTTTGACGGGCAGTTCCCCGATGGTCTTCGCCCAGCCGATGGGCTCCTTCCATCCCTGCAGTTCCTCGTAGACGGGCTCGCACTTCGCGAGTTCCCGCAGGTTCGCGGGAACAGCATCGGCGATTTCCTTTCCGTTCAACCGGTAGCCCCTGCATATCTTCAATCGATCAATGCCCGTGAGGACGTCGAGCTTGGTGATGGCGAGGCCGTTGATCCCCGAGAGCCGCACGGCGTGGCGAACCAGGACCATGTCGAGCCAGCCGCAGCGTCTTCGCCGTCCCGTCGTGGCGCCGAACTCCTTGCCGGCGTTCTGAATGTGCTCGCCGATTTCGTCGGTGAGCTCCGTCACGAAGGGTCCGCCGCCCACGCGGGTCGTGTAGGCCTTCACGATCCCGACAACGGCGTCGATCTTCGTCGGGCCGACCCCCGCCCCCCCGCAGGCGTTTCCCGCCACCGTGTTGGAGGAGGTCACGTAGGGGTACGTTCCGTGATCGATGTCGAGGTGCGTCCCCTGGGCCCCCTCGAAAAGGACATTCTGTCTCCGCCGGATCGCTTCTTCCAGGATCAGCGACACGTTCGTCGTGTAGGGTCTCAAGCGCTCGGCGTAGGCCCGATACTCATCGTAGATGGCCTCCTCGTCGGCCGGCGCTTCGTTGAAGAGTTTCGTCAGGTAGAAGTTCTTTTCTTCGACGTTCCGTTTCAGCTTCGCCCTGAAGACCGCGTCGTCCAGGAGGTCGCAGAATCGGATCCCCACGCGGGCAACCTTGTCCTCGTAGCAGGGACCGATGCCCCTTCCCGTCGTCCCGATTTTCTGGTCACCCTTGGCGGCTTCGCGGGCGCTGTCGAGCCGGCAGTGATAGGGCATGATCACGTGGGCGTTTTCGCTGACGAAAAGCTTCGTATCGGGCGGGAAGAGGTTTCTACGATTCAGTTCGTCAATCTCCCCGAGGAGGACCTTCGGGTCGACGACGACGCCGTTTCCGATGATGCAGGTTTTCCGGCCATGGAGAATGCCCGACGGGATCAGGTGCAGGATCGTCTGCTCCCCCTTGACCACCAGGGTGTGCCCCGCGTTGTTCCCGCCCTGGAAGCGGACAACGGCGTCGGCGTCTTCGGCGTAGAGGTCGACGATCTTCCCCTTGCCCTCATCGCCCCACTGGGTTCCGACCACGATGACGTTGGCCATGGCTCATCTCCGTTGACACGGTTTTGTTTAAATAATTGAAGCACCTGGGGTGCTTCCCGGTAAGGAACGTATTATCTGCTATTCGTCCACACTTGCGTATGAGGCACCCCGGTCAAAACTGTCTTTTTAACTTTTAGGAAAGACCATCAGAGTTCTATCGGTGTCACCGATATGACGTTCGGCATACCTCTCAATTTGCCGAGCACCTGCTCCGGTATGACGCTGTCCGTGCTCAACACCACCACGGCCTGGCCGTCGACCTGCTCACGGCTGAGGTGCAGCCTGGCGATGTTGATACCGTTGTTGCCCAGGGTGGTCCCGATGTTCCCGATGACGCCCGGCTTGTCGTAGTTGTAAAGAACGATCATGTGGCCTTCCGGAATCGCCTCCATGGCGAACTTGTCGATCCGCACGATCCTCAGGTCCTGCCGCCCGAAGACCGCGCCGGCGGCGAAGCGCTTTTCCTCCGTCGTCTTGATCGTCACGGAGATCATGCTGGTGTAGTCCTTCATCTCGCTGCTCTTCGACTCGACCACCCTGATCTTGCGCTCCTTTGCGATGACGGGCGCGTTGATGAAGTTGATGTTCGCGTTCAGGATCGGCGTCAGGAGCCCCTTCAGGAAGGCAATCGTGATGGGGGCCACGTTGTAGTTCAGGATTTCGCCGCTGAACTCCACGTCCACCTGCTCGATGCCGCCCTTGACGATCTGGGCCTCGAACTTCCCGAGTTTCTCGGCGAGCGTCAGGTAAGGCTGGATGTTCGTGAGAACCTCGGCGCTCACGGAGGGGAAGTTGACGGCGTTGCGGATCTCCCCCTTGGTCAGGAAATCCACGATCTGCTCGGCGATGGCGATGGCCACGTTCCGCTGCGCCTCGTCGGTGGACGCGCCGAGGTGGGGGGTGCAGATCACGTTGGGAAGCGACAAAAGCTCCGTGTTTTTCGTCGGCTCCTCCTCGAACACGTCGAGGGCGGCCCCCGCCACCTTGCCCGACTTGATGGCGTCGGCAAGGTCCTTTTCATTCACGATGCCCCCGCGGGCGCAGTTGATGACAAAGGCCCCGTCCCTCATCCGGGCGAATGTTTTCTCGTTCAGCAGATTCTTCGTGTCTTTCGTCAGCGGCGTGTGCACCGAGACAAAATGGGATTTCTTGAGGATCTCGTCGAGCGAGACGAGCGTAATCCCCATCTTCTCGGCCGCCTCCGGCGCGATGAAGGGATCGTGGACGATGACGTTCATCATGAGCCCCTTGGCTCTCTCGGCGACAACGGAGCCGACGCGCCCCAGGCCGATGATGCCGACGGTCTTGTTGTAAACCTCGGACCCCATGAATTTGTTCTTTTCCCATTTGCCCGTTTTCATGGAGGCGGTGGCCTGCGGGATCCTTCTCGCCAGCGCGAACATCATGGCGATCGTGTGCTCCGCCGTCGTGATGGTGTTGCCGCCGGGGGTGTTCATGACGACGATGCCCCGCTTGCTGGCCGACGGAACATCGACGTTGTCGATGCCGATTCCGGCCCGGCCGATCACCTTGAGGTTCTTCGCCGCCTCCACGATCTCCCTCGTTACCTTCGTGGCGCTGCGAATGGCGAGGCCGTCGTAGTCACCGATGACGCCTCTCAGTTCGTCGGGCGTCAGGTTGGTCATCACATCCACCTCGATCCCCGGCGCTTCCTTGAAGATGGCGATCCCCTCCGGGGCGATGGTGTCGCTCACGAGCACTTTCTTCATGAAACCGGTTCCTCCAGATAATATTTCCTCAGGCCATCACACCAGTGATGTACTGTTTTGTTTGTAGGCTTCCTCCAGGGCCTCGAGGGCGTCCCGGAGGTCCGATGGCTCCACCGTGGGTCCGCACCAGAAGCGGAAGCCCGGCGGTGCGTCGCGGTAGGCGGCAATGTCATGGGCCACACCCGCCTTGCTCAGTTTCCCCGCGATGCCGCGGATGAATTCGTCCTTTTTCTCCTTCGGCAGGGCCTTGAATTTTTCGCTTGTCAGCGAGAGACAGACCGAGGTGTTCGACCGGATCTCCGGCGAGGCTGCGAGAAACTCGATCCAGTCCCGACCGGCGACCCACGCCTCGACAACCCCGAGGTTGGCCTTGCTCCTCCGGATCAGGCCCTGGAGCCCGATGCCTTCCGCCCAGGTCAGGGCGTCGAGGTAGTCCTCCACGCAGAGCATGGAGGGCGTGTTGATCGTGTCGCCGTCGAAGATGGCCCGGTTCAGCTTCCCGCCTTTTTTCATCCGGAAGATCTTGGGAAGCGGCCAGGGCGGGTCGTATGTCTCCAGGCGATCCACGGCCCTTGGGCTGAGGACGAGGACGCCGTGGGCCGCCTCACCGCCCAGGCATTTCTGCCAGGAATAGGTGAGGACGTCCACCTTCGGCCAGTCCACCTCCATGGCGAAGACGGCGCTCGTAGCGTCACAGAATGTCAGGCCCTGGCGATTTGCCGGGATCCATTCCCAGTCGGGTATCTTCACCCCGCTCGTCGTTCCATTGGCGACGAAGACGACGTCGGTTTTCCAGTCGATGGCCCGGAGATCGGGAATTTTCCCGTAGTCGGCCTTCAGGACCGTCGCCCTGACCTTCAGTTGCTTTTCTATGTCCGTCGCCCAGTCCTGACTGAAGGCCTCCCAGACGAGGACCGTCACCGGTTGCGGTCCCAGCATGGCCCACATGGCCGCCTCGAAGGCGCCGGTGTCGGAACCCGCCATGATGCCGAGCAGATAGTCCCCGGGCACACCGAGGATTTTTTTGCTCCGATCGACGGCTTCCTTCAGCTTCCCGCGGCCCAGGGGGGATCGATGCGAACGGCCGAGTGCCGCTTTCTTCAGCGCGTCGAAGGACCATCCGGGTCTCTTGCTGCACGGGCCGGAGCTGAAATTCGGGTTATGCATAAGGGGCCTCCTCAAGTCGAAAACCGGAAATATTTATCAGAATCGAATTGATATCTCAAGCTCTTTCAGACCGGATTTCATCCGCTTTTGTCTGTTGACGGGAAGATGAAAACAATATACTTTTCAAGGCGCGCGGTTAACGGAATCATAACATTATAAGCTGCCTTATTTATTCAAGATAAGCACATTACATGAAAAAAGTAAAAACCTCATTTTTCTGCCAGAACTGCGGCCACCAGTCCCTGAAGTGGGCCGGGAAGTGCCCCTCCTGCGGCCAGTGGAACACCTTCGTCGAGGAAGAAATCCGGGAGACGGGCCCGGGCGCGAGGACGGAGCTTTCCTTCAATGAAAAGCCCCTCCCGATTGACACCATCGTGTCGGACGAGAGGGAGCGCATGAAGAGCGGCATCGAGGAGGTCGACCGCGTGCTCGGCGGGGGTATCGTGCGGGGATCGGCTGTCCTCGTGGGCGGCGACCCGGGAATCGGCAAGTCGACACTGCTACTGCAGGTCATGCAGCACCTCGCAGCGAGGGGCCTCAAGGTCCTCTACGTGTCGGGCGAGGAATCGGCGCGGCAGATCAAGATGCGCGGCGAGCGCATCGGGGCTACCTCCGGCAACATCCTCATCCTCGTCGAGGTGGACCTGGAGAACATCATCAAGTACATCCGCGAGACGAAGCCCGCCGCCGTTGTCGTGGACTCCGTCCAGACGGTCTACAGCTCGCTGCTGTCCTCGGCGCCGGGGAGCGTGGGGCAGGTGCGAGAGGCCTCGGAACGGCTCATCCTCTTCGCCAAGAAAACGGGCATCCCCGTCTTTCTCATCGGGCACGTGACGAAAGACGGCTCCATCGCGGGTCCCAAAGTGCTCGAGCACATGGTGGACACGGTGCTCTACTTCGAGGGGGACTCCGGCCATTCCTACCGGATGATCCGCGGGATGAAGAACCGCTTCGGCCCCACGAACGAGGTGGGCGTCTTCGAGATGAGGGACCGGGGCCTCGTGGAAGTCCTGAACCCCTCGGAGTACTTCCTGGCCGAGCGTCCCGAGGGCTCCTCTGGTTCCGTCGTCGTCCCGAGCATGGAGGGTACAAGGCCCATCCTCGTGGAGATCCAGTCGCTCGTTTCCCCCACGAACTTCGGCATGCCGAGAAGAACGGCCATCGGCGTGGACGCGAACCGCGTGTCCCTGCTCGTCGCGGTGCTCGAGAAAATTTGCGGTCTTCGTTTGGGAAGCCATGACGTTTTTATAAACGTGGCGGGCGGCGTGCGGGTCTCCGAACCTGCCGTGGATCTCGGCATCGTCTCCGCCATGGCCTCGAGTTTCCTCGACCGGACTATCGATCCCGGCACCGTCGTCTTCGGCGAGGTGGGCCTCACGGGCGAGGTGCGGGGCATCCACCAGATGGAGCTGAGAATTCGGGAGGCCGAGCGGATGGGTTTCACGCGCTGCATCCATCCAAGGACCTCACCGCGGGAAATGGGGAAATTCGGCAAGATCCGGCTCGTCAAAATCCGGAACATCCGCGAACTCATCGAAAACCTGTTCGAGGGTGCACGCAGGTGAACGGGAGGGCGGATGTCAAAGAAAGTATTGATTGTCGATGATGAAAAGGACATCGTCGATCTCGTCGCTTTTTCCGGTCTTTACGGATCAACCGGCAGACCTCATGCTGGCCTACCGGGGCCGGATGGAGATCGAGAGCCGGCTGGGCCGGGGCACCACCGTTTACCCGTATTTCCCCGTCTGGCGGGGCTGAAAAAGCAGGTAAAAAAGGGTTGTGACGCCGCTGCCAGGGAGTGTTGTCCTCCCCGGCCCGGACTGGGTGCGGAGCCTTCCCGGCCACACCCGCGGATTCGGTTCTCTCCTCGCTTCGTCACCGTTCATCATCGCTAAAAATCAATATATTACAAAGGGTTGCCTTTTTAATTTTGCCTTCCCGGCGTCTTTCATTGAACCCGATGGAAAAGTGTGCTATAGCGACGCCAAACAATCAGCCGGGGTGATTTTCTATGAGGCTCATTCCAAGGGATGAGAAGTTCTACGACCTCTTCGAGGAGCTTGCCTGCAAGATCGAAGAAGGCGGCAAGATGTTCTCGGACATTCTCGATAATTACGAACATTCCGAGGCGAAAATCGCTAAGCTGAAGGAGATCGAACACGAGGCGGACATCATCACCCACCGCACCTATGAGAAGATGCACCGGACCTTCCTGACGCCCCTCGACAGGGAGGACATCTATAACCTCGTCAACAAGATGGACAGCGTCCTGGACATGATCGAGGCCGCCGCCGTGCGGATGCAGCTCTACAAGATCAAGAAGCCCGCCGACGAGATCAAGGAACTGGCCCGCATCCTGAACCTGGCCATAGGCAAGATCAAGAAGATCGTCCATGCCCTGCGGGACAAGAAGAGGTCACAGGAAATACTCGAAGACTGCGTCGAGATCAACACGCTCGAAAACGAGGGCGACATCGTCCTCCGCATGACGATGGCGCGGCTTTTCGAGCGTGAAAAGGATCCCATCGAGCTCATCAAGTGGAAGGAAATATTCGAGCGGATCGAAGAATCCATCGATGTCTGCGAGGATGTTTCCAACATCATAGAAGGCATCGTCCTGAAACATGGATAGCTCGGCCCTTGCGCTTGTCATCTTCATCGTCATCGTTGCGCTCATCTTCGATTTTATCAACGGCTTTCACGACGCGGCCAACTCCATTTCCTGCATCGTCTCCACGCGGGTCCTGCCGCCGAAGTACGCCGTCTACTGGGCCGCGAGCTTCAACTTCCTTGCGGCCTTCATCGTCGGCACACCGGTAGCCCACACCATCGGCACGGGGATCATCGATCCCGGCATCGTGGAAAATGTCCTGATCCTCTCCGCGCTTGCCGGGGCCATCGCCTGGAATCTCATCACCTGGTGGCTCGGCCTTCCCAGCAGTTCCTCGCACGCCCTGATCGGCGGTATGATCGGCGCCGGTCTCGTCAAGGGCGGGCTGGGTGTCCTCGTCTGGGAAGGGATCATCAAGACGGCCAGCTTCATTGTTCTCTCCCCGGCCATCGGCTTTTCGCTCGGTTTCCTCTATATGGTCATCGTCCTCCATGCCACGAAGAATGTTTCGGTTAAAAGAGCCGACAACCTTTTCAGAAGGCTCCAACTCGTCTCGTCGGCCATCCACAGCATGGGACACGGGATGAACGACGCCCAGAAAACCATGGGCATCATCGCCATCACCCTCTTCAGCGCCGGGCTCCTGGGTCCCGTTTTCACCATCCCGATATGGATCATCTTCGCCTGTTACATCACCATCGCCATGGGGACGCTCGCGGGAGGATGGAGGATTGTCAAGACCATGGGGACGAAGATCACGAAGCTTCAGCCCATGGGGGGCTTCTGCGCCGAGACGGCCGCGGCATCGTCCCTCATCGGGGCCTCCCTCTTCGGCATACCCGTCAGCACGACTCACACGATCGCGGGGGCCATCATGGGCGTGGGATCCACGAGGCGGTTCACGGCGGTCCGCTGGGGGGTGGCGGGGACGATTCTATGGGCCTGGGTCATGACCATCCCGGCAGCGGCGGTAATCTCGGCGGCCACCTATTACCTGCTTTCGCTTTTCTGATGTTTTTATAAAAGGAGGGGTGGGTATGGTTGAGAAGATTTCCTGGCTCGGGCACGCCTCGGTGCGAATCACGTCGAAGAAGACCATCTACATCGACCCCTGGAAGATCAGGGGGGGCGGGAAGGCCGACCTTATCCTGATAACCCACAGTCACTACGATCATCTCTCCCCGGAGGATGTCAAGAAGATCCAGGGAAAGGACACTGTCATCCTGGCGACACCGGACTGCCTGTCACAGCTTTCGGGGGATGTGAGGGCCGTGAAACCGGGGGACCGGCTGACCGTCCACGGGGTCGACGTGGAGGTTGTCCCTTCCTATAATCTCAAGAAAGCCTTCCATCCCAGGGGGAATGACTGGGTGGGGTATATCGTGGTCGTCGAGGGGACCCGGGTATACTATCCCGGTGACACGGACTTCATCCAGGAGATGAAGAACATCCGGGCCGATGTCGTCATTCTCCCCGTCGGCGGGACCTATACCATGGATGCCCGCGAGGCCGCCGAGGCCGTCAACACCATGAAGCCCAAAGTGGCCATCCCCATTCACTACGGGGATATCGTGGGATCCCTCAAGGATGCCCAGAAATTCAAGGAATTCGCGAAGATACCCGTGGAGATCATCCCCGTCTCGCCGTCATGACCCTGACGTACCCCTGAAAAATAACCTGTTGAAATATCTTCTCTTTTGTTTTAGTCTTGCCGCCTGTTCCCCCGGGAGGGGGTTTTTTGAATTCCCCGAAAATTTTTTTTGCGGGGGTTTCTTGACAGAGCGGGATCGGTGTTTATTTTATTGTCGATCTCATCACACTGTACATCTGCATTCAAAAAAACTTTTTTAAATCATAGGAGAAAGGAGAGGTTTAAGGATGAAGATTCGGCCATTGCATGACAAGATTCTGGTGAAGCGTGTCGCGGAGGAGGAAAAGACCAAGGGGGGAATCATTATTCCCGACACGGCCAAGGAGAAACCCATGGAAGGTCTTGTCGTTTCCGTGGGGAAGGGCCGGGTAACCGAGGACGGCAAGGTCATCGCTCTGGATGTCAAGGCGGGTGACAAGGTTCTGTTCAGCAAATATGCCGGCACGGAGATCAAGATCGACGGCGTCGAGCATCTGATCATGAGGGAAGAAGACATCCTGGGCATCATTGAGAAGAAATAACCCATACAGATTGAAGGAGGAAAGATAATGGCTGCAAAAGTATTACAGTATGACGAGCAGGCAAGGGCGTCCATCCTGAAGGGGGTCAACACCCTTGCGGATGCCGTCAAGGTCACCCTCGGCCCCAAGGGCCGCAATGTTGTTCTCGACAAGTCCTTCGGTGCACCCACCGTGACGAAAGACGGCGTCACCGTGGCGAAAGAGATCGAACTGGAAGACAAGTTTGAAAATATGGGCGCCCAGATGGTCCGCGAGGTCGCGAGCCGGACCAGCGACGTGGCCGGCGACGGCACCACCACGGCAACCATCCTGGCCCAGGCTCTTTATCGCGAAGGCGCCAAGAACGTGGCGGCCGGCATGAACCCCATGGACCTGAAGAGGGGGATCGACAAGGCCGTGGAGATCGTGGTTGATGAGCTCAAGAAACTCTCAAAGCCCACGAAGGATCAGAAGGAGATCGCCCAGGTCGGCACCATCTCCGCCAACAACGACGAGTCCATCGGCAACATCATCGCCGAGGCCATGGGCAAGGTCGGCAAGGAAGGCGTCATCACCGTCGAGGAGGCCAAGGGCCTGGAGACGGAGCTCGAGATCGTGGAGGGCATGCAGTTCGACCGCGGGTACATTTCCCCCTACTTCGTCACCAACCCCGAGAAGATGGAGACCACCTACGAGGATCCCTTCTTCCTCATCCACGACAAGAAGATCAGCGGCATGAAAGACCTCCTGCCGATCCTCGAACAGATCGCCAAGATGGGCAAGCCCCTTGTCATCATCACCGAGGACGTGGAGGGCGAAGCCCTGGCAACGCTCGTGGTCAACAAGATCAGGGGAACGCTCCAGGTGGTGGCCGTGAAAGCCCCCGGCTTCGGTGACAGGCGCAAGGCCATGCTGGAGGACATCGCGATTCTCACCGGCGGAAAGCTCATCGCGGAAGAGACGGGCGCCAAGCTCGAGAACACGAGGATCGAGGACCTCGGCCGGGCGAAGAAGGTCACCATCGACAAGGACAACACAACCATCATCGACGGTGCCGGCTCCAGGGAGGAACTCGAAGGCCGGGTGAAGCAGATCCGCGCCCAGATCGAGGAGACCACCTCCGACTACGACCGTGAGAAGCTCCAGGAGAGGCTCGCGAAGCTCGTCGGCGGAGTCGCTCTCATTAGGGTCGGCGCGGCGACGGAAACGGAGATGAAGGAGAAAAAGGCGAGGGTGGAGGACGCCCTGAACGCCACGAGGGCGGCCGTTGAAGAGGGGATCGTCCCCGGCGGCGGCGTCGCCTACATCCGCTCCCTGCTCGCTCTCGATAAACTATCGCTGGAAGGCGATCAGCAAGTCGGCGTGGCCATCGTGAAAAAGGCCCTTGAGGAGCCGCTGAAGATGATCGCCCAGAACGCCGGCCAGGAAGGATCCATCGTTGTCGAGAAGGTCAAGGATAAGAAAGGCTCCTTCGGGTTCAACGCGGCGACGGATGAGTACGAAGACCTCGTGAAGGCGGGCGTCATCGATCCCACGAAAGTGACGAGGTTTGCCCTCCAGAACGCCGCGAGCGTCGCTTCACTCATGCTGACGACGCAGTGCATGATTGCGGAGAAACCGAAGAAGGAAGGCCCCCCGATGCCGGCGATGCCCCCGGGCGGTTACGGTGGGATGGATATGTAAGAATAGACGTTAGGCGTCACAGCCACTTCTACAGGAAGGCCTCTCCAAAGGGAGGCCTTCCTTATTTTTATCCATTGCCGCGTCCCGTTGAACCATGTGCTGAATGTATCATGCTCGGACGCCAAACGTCGGCATCAGGCAAAAGGCACAAGGCGTAAGGCAAAAAAAAGAATCAAAAAGAAATACGCCCCTTATACGGCTGGAACAAACGAGAAAGCCCCCGGATCCAACCGGGGGCTTTTTTATTGCTTCGTTAAGGCGCCGCGCAGGCATCAGGCAAAAGGCGCAAGGCATAGGGCAAAAAATCAAGGGCCAGACGTCGGCATCAGGCAAAAGGCACAAGGCGTAAGGCAAAAAAAAAGAATAAAAAAGAAAGGCGCGCCTTATACGGCTGGAACAAACGAGAAAGCCCCCGGATCCAACCGGGGGCTTTTTTATTGCTTCGTTAAGGTGCCGCGCAGGCATCAGGCAAAGGGCACAAGGCATAAGGTAAAAAATCAAGGGCCAGACGCCGGCTCGAGCCACCGGGCATAGCGCATAAGGTTCATGACAAGAAAATAGAAGTCCCTACACCCGGGGCTTTTTATTCCCCATGGGGCTGAAACGCCCTTGAAAGAGGAGCTTGATTATGATAATTGCTACAAAATTCAGCCGCTTCACGCTGGCGTAAGGCTGACGGCAAAAGGTTACGCAAGAGAATATTATTTATGGCCCCATAGCCTTTTGCCCTTTGCCACAAGCCCTGGAGGTCTTATGAATTACAAGGATACCCTCAACCTGCCGAAGACCGATTTCCCCATGAAGGCCAACCTCTCAAAGAAGGAGCCGGAGCTGCTCAAGCAGTGGGAAACAATCAATATTTATAAAAAGATCCGGGACGTGTCCAAGGGGCGGCCCACCTACATCCTTCATGACGGTCCCCCCTATGCCAACGAATACATCCACCTCGGAACGGCGCTTAACAAGATCATCAAGGACCTCGTCATCAAGTCGAAAAACATGAGCGGTTTCGACAGCATCTTTGTTCCCGGCTGGGACTGCCACGGGCTGCCCATCGAGCACCAGGTGGACAAGGAACTGGGGGACAAAAAGGCCGCCCTCTCGCCGGCCGATAAGCGGCGTTACTGCCGGAAATACGCCGAGAAATACGTGGGCATTCAGCGTGAACAGTTCAAGAGGCTCGGTGTTTTCGGGGAGTGGGAAAATCCCTATCTCACCATGGCCTACGAGTACGAGTCCCTGACGGTCGCCGAGTTCGCGAAGCTCATGCTCGGGGGCGACGTTTACAAGGGGAAGAAGCCGGTCTACTGGTGCGCGACCTGTAAGACCGCCCTGGCCGAAGCCGAAGTCGAATACGGAGACCACACCACGCCGGCTATCTACGTCAAGTTCCCCATGATCTCCGACATCTCGAAAATCCGGCCGAAGCTCAAGGGAGAAAAGGTGTACGTGGTCATCTGGACCACCACGCCCTGGACCATCCCGGCTAACCTGGCGATCGCCTTCCACAAGGAATTCATCTACGCCGCCGTCAAGGTCAAAGACGAGGTGCTGATCCTCGCGAAGGACCTCGTGGATTACTGCATGGGCGCCTTCGGCTACAAGGACTACCAGATCATCGATGAGTTCCCCGGTGCCGTCGTCGAGGGACTCAAGACAAGGCACCCCTTCATCAACCGTGAAAGCGTCCTCATTCTGGCCCCCTTTGTCACGCTGGATGCCGGGACGGGTCTGGTCCACATCGCACCCGGTCACGGGCAGGAGGACTATGAAATCGGCATGGAATACGGCCTCGACAATTACGCCCCCGTGGACGAGGACGGCAAGTTCACGAAAGACGTGGAGTTCTTCGCGGGCCGGTTCGTCTTCGACGCCAACGACGCCGTCAATGAAAAACTCAAGGAGGTGGGGGCCCTGCTCCAGGTCGGTGACGTGGAGCACTCCTACCCGCACTGCTGGCGCTGCAAGGAACCCATCATCTTCCGTTCCACGGAACAATGGTTCATCTCCATGGAGAAAAACAAGCTGAGGGAACGAGCCCTGCGCGCCATCGACCAGGTCCGGTGGATTCCCGCCTGGGGCCGGGACCGGATTTACGGCATGATTGAAAACCGGCCCGACTGGTGTATTTCCCGCCAGCGCCTCTGGGGGGTTCCGATTACCGTCTTCTACTGCAAGGACTGCAACGAAGTCCTTGTCTCGAAGGAAATCCTGGATCACGTGGTCAGACTGGTCCGTCAGCACGGCGCCGACGTGTGGTTCGACCGGGAACCGAAGGACCTGTTGCCCGGCACGTTCTCCTGTGCCGCCTGTAAGGGGAAGGAGTTCCGGAAGGAGACCAACATCCTTGATGTGTGGTTTGACTCCGGCGTCAGCCACGCCGCCGTCCTGGAGACCAGGGATTACCTTCGTTCTCCCTGCGACATGTACCTCGAGGGAAGCGATCAGCATCGGGGATGGTTCCACTCGTCGCTCCTCGAGTGCGTAGGGACCCGCGACAGGGCGCCTTACAAAGAGGTTCTCACCCATGGTTTCGTCGTCGACGGCGAGGGGAAGAAGATGTCCAAGTCCGTGGGCAACGTCATCGACCCTCAGGCGATCATCGATAAATACGGCGCGGAGATCCTTCGGCTCTGGGTTGCCGCCGAAGACTACACGATGGACATCCGGATCTCCGATGAGATCCTGCAGCGGCTCGTGGAGGCCTACCGCAGGATTCGGAACACGTGCCGTTACATCCTCGGGAACCTCTACGATTTCGACGCCGGGAAAGACGTGGTGCCTTACGGTGACATGGAGGAGATCGACAAGTGGATCCTCCAGAGGCTCCAGCTCGTCATCGAGCGCACGCGCAAGGCCTACGAAAACTACCAGTTCCACGTGGTCTACTACACGCTCTACAACTTCTGCACCGTCGATCTGAGCGCCCTTTATCTCGATGTCTCCAAGGACCGCCTCTATACGGCGAAGGCCGCGTCATCCAAACGTCGTTCGGCGCAGAGTGCCATGTGTCTCATCCTCGACGCCATGGCCAGGCTGCTCGCTCCCATTCTGACCTTCACGGCCGAAGAGGTGTGGACGGGTCTCCCGGCTTACGAGGGGAAACCGGAGAGCGTCCACCTGACGCAGTTCCCGGAGGTCAGCGGCACCTACCGCAACGATGCCCTGGGGGAAACCTGGGCGACCCTGATCAACATCCGGAGCGAGGCCTCGAAGGCCCTGGAAATGGCAAGGAAGAAGAAAGTCATCGGGCATTCTCTGGACGCCGCCGTTTCCGTCTCGGCGCCGGAGAAAACCCGTCAGCTTCTCGAGAAGTACCGCGAGGACATGAGGGTCCTGCTGATTGTCTCCTCCTTTTCCATTGTGCCGGAAGGCACAATTAAAGAGGGTTATGACAGCGAGGAAGTCAAGGGCCTCAAGGTTTCCGTGTCAAAGGCCACCGGCAAGAAATGCGAGAGATGCTGGGTGGCGAGCGAAACGGTGGGGAAAAGCAAGGACCACCCGACTGTCTGTGACCGGTGTCTCAAGAATCTTGATTAAAGGCTAAAGGCTAAAGGGTATCGGGTATCGGGTTCAGGGTAAAGGGTACAGGCTGATCCCCCGGAGGGTCCCCTCGGAACAGGGGAAACAGGGGGATTCTTCTTGGGAAAGCGGACATTATGAAAAAAAATGACGTGATATTTTTCATCACGGCTGCGGCGATCATCCTGTTGGACCAGATCACCAAGTACTATATCGACTCGTACATGGCCGTCGGTGACGCCTTCCCGGTTATCCAGGGGTTTTTCAACATTGCCCATGTCCGCAACCCGGGTGCCGCTTTCGGGATTTTTTCGAAATCACCGGAGATCTTCCGCACGGTCTTTCTCATTGCCGTCACGTCGGCGGCCATGGTCCTGATCCTTTATTATGTCCGGATGAACCGGGACAGGGGGACTCTTCTGAACCTGGCCATGTCACTGATTTTTGGGGGGGCCATCGGAAACCTCATCGACCGGGTCCGGTTCGGGGAGGTCATCGACTTTCTCGATTTTCATATCGGCTCGCATCACTGGCCGGCTTACAACGTGGCCGACTCCGCCATTTCAACGGGGGCGGTTCTCCTTCTGCTGGCGATGATCTGGAAAAAGGAGGGGAAGGGCGGCTGATCGCCGCCGCCGGTGCGTTGCAGTGTCTACCAGCGCCCCGGGCGGATGAGACTGTCCGATTTCAGGATGTCCGGGGCCTGCACGTATCCCAGCTCGGCGGCAACGGTCAGGTCTCCTTTCGCTTCGGAATATCTGCCCAGCCGCTGTAACGTGAGTCCGCGGATATAGTAGCCCTTTGCGTCCTCCGGCAGGAGCTTGATCGCCCTGTCATAGTCCGCGAGGGCTTGCTCGACGTTGCCCATTCTCTCATAGGCCATGCCCCGATCCAGGTAGGCCCTTGCGTTCAGGGGATCCAGCCGGATGGCGCACGCAAAGGCCCGCGTCGCCTCTTCATACTGGCCATAATCGAAGAGAAGGGCAAAACCTTTGTCAAACCATTCCTGCGCCGTCAGTATCTTCGGCTGCCCCCCCTTGAGATATCTGGAGAAGAACTCCCTCGTTGTTTCACCGAGACTCCCCTTTCACCTGCGCCTCTCCGAGCCGCTGTAAAGGCGTGGCGTTCTCCGGACGGGATCCGTTTCGATGTTGACCCATCGTTTTTCCGACGGGCGGTAGAACTGCTTGATTTTCTTCGAGACGATGAGTTCGTTGAGCGTCACATCGTCGACAAGACCTTCGCGGTTGTTGCGATACCGGACCCGGATCCATTCATCCATGAGTCGCACCTCGCCGTTTCCCCTCGATATACCGGATCTATCGGAAATCAGGCTGCGGGAATCAATACGAAAAAGGTATGATTTGAGTACAACGAAAGTATGAAAGAAGGCTGAAGATGACCGAAGTGCAACATGAAAAGGGGGTCGAACCGGCGTTTCCCTCACGCCGGGCATTTCTTCACCGATTTGAACAGGCGGTTGATGGACGTGGTGACGGAATAGGGATCCATGTCATATCTGTTTCGGTTTCTGAAATCATTTTCTCAATTCTACGCAATTTTCGATCCGGTCCACGAGAAATAACGGAGCGCTTTTATGGCTCTTCAGGCCGGGGTTGACAGACAAGGTGGGAGACGCCGACGACCTTGTCAACAGGGACAACGAACGCGATTCCCATGCCGGGTTCGCATAAGTCGGTGGACTGCATGATTTCCTGCAGAATTTGATCACATTTATCCGCGTATGTGACGGTTAATACGATCTCTTTTTCGGGTTCTATCGGGATGCCCAGGATCTTCTGTTTTTCATGAATGCCGCAACCCCGCCCGTATAATACGGTTCCCCCGTCAGCACCGGCCTTTACGGAAGCTTCCAGGACCGTGTTGCCCCATCCCTTTCGCACGATGGTAACTATGAGCACTACCGTCGACATCATCTTTACTCCTTTCGGCGTTTCGGAAAACGGAAGATAAAGCCCAATACCATAACCGAGATGATAGGGGCAAGGGCGATCAGGGCGACCAACCCCAGGCCATGGACAACCGGGTCTTGATCGCCCATGGAAGACGATATGCCCAAGGCAAGAGCCAGAAGAAACGTGTTGGCCATGGGCCCGGTCGCCACACCGCCTGCATCAACCGCAATGGCCAGGAACTCCTTGTCGCTGAACTTCATGACGGCGACGACTAGTGCGTAGCCCGGTATCAGAATGTAGAGCAGGGGAATCCCGTAGCCGATTCTCAACATCCCAATGCCCACAAACAAGGATACGCCCGCGCAAATCGCGTAAAGCACCGCGGTCTGACGGATGGATCCGCTCGAGGCTTCCTCGACCTGGTCCGCCAGGACGCGCACCGACGGTTCCCCCCAGGTCGTAAGGAATCCGAGAAGCAGGCCAAAGGGGATCAAAAGCCATTTCTGGGGCATGGTGCCGAGGGCCTCGCCGATCGCCCGCCCGAACGGCAAAAAGCCGATATTGACGCCCTGCAGGAACAGCAGAAGCCCGCAGGATGCGAGCACCGTGCCCTTCAGAATGCCGCTGACATAGCTGCGGGGCAATTTCAGAAAACGAAGCTGAAGGACCACAAAGAGAGCGGCCAGGGGCAATACCGCCTCGACCACGCTGAGCGCTGTTTCTTGAAATCCCTGTAAGACGTCTATTTCGTTCAATAGAATAGAATCCCCATGATCATAATGGCGATAATCGGCCCTATGGATGCAAATCCCAAAAGACCAAAGCCGTCCGATACGGCCGACCTGCCTGCGAGAACGGAGCTGAGACCGAGGGCCATCGCAAGCACTACCGGGGCCGTCAACACCCCGGTGGTCACGCTGCCCGCGTCATACGCCAAAGGGATAAATTCCGCGGGAGTGAAAAAAGACAGAACTATAACCGTCAAATAGGCCGCTGCCAGCAGATAAACCATGCTGAACCCGTAAACGACACGCAGCATTGCAATGGCCACGAATATGGCCATTCCCGCCGCCATGACGTACAAAACAACATTTCCGGGAATGGCGCCCCGCGAGATGGCATCGACCTGCTTGGACAGCACCAGCACATCCGGTTCGGCCACCGTTGTCGCAAAACCCAGCGCAAATGCCACCGCAATGATCACCTTCAACGAACTCTTTTGAGGCAACTCGGACCCGATGATCCTTCCCATGGGCAGAATCCCGATATCGATGCCGATGAAAAACAGCACCATTCCGGCGACCGTCATCAGGGATCCGACGAGAAACTGGAGAAATAAAGTGATGGGAGCTTGAACCAGTGTGAATTGGAGGACCATGACGGCAATAATAAGAGGAAGGATGGCCTTGATGACTTCGACAAATTTTTCCCTGATCAGTTGCAGCATATTGACTCACAGTATTGTCGTTTGGATTGGGCCGGGGCGGAAAGTACTTTTATGAAAACCCGATAAGGTGTTTGAACCCGGGGCGTCGCGATGTCCGGTATCCCGCGAGAGCCGGGTTCTCCTCATTTCATCCGGTTTTCAATAAGCCGGTCGGAAGATATCAGCGAGTCCGCTGGGCAGACAATATCATTTTGAAAAACGGCGCGTCGACTCCTTTGCAACCTGTCGGCGCCTTCTAAGGCAATATGACCAAGGGGATGTTGCCTTCATAGACCAGTTCATTGATCAGAAATTTTCTCGACACCCGGTCTAAAAACATCCTCGACCCTCGCTGAACCACGATGAACTCATTTTTCTTTTCCGACAGGATGCGCTTCAAGTCCTCGAATCCGCGACTGCCCCTGTACAGTTCATAGGATGTATTCCGTTTGTCCGAATAGAACTCAGATAATTCTTTCAGATATTTCTCTGCAGCATCAGGATCATGATCGGGGGTGATGACTGAAAAGAAAATGATCTTATGGATTTGATCACCCGCGAAACGCAGGAATTTGTCGAAGTCAACGATGTTAAGGGGATAATTCTTCTGAACCGCAACATGAATGAATTCATGGGAACAGCACTCCGCATTCCTGGGCATGGCCACGATAAGATTGTCAATATCCTCTATGATTTTGACGGCTTCACTTCCGATAAATATTTTCTTCAGCAGACCGGTTCCCTTCAAACCCATAAAAACAAGGTTGTTGTATGGTTCCCGCAGCAATGCCTTCAGCTGATACACCAGTTTTTTTTCCGAAGCGAGATACTGGACCGATGCCGCTTCCGGTATAGCCGCTGAAGCGCACAGCTGCAGTTTCTCCAGAGCATCTCGGTTGGCAATCCGTGTAAGTTCTATTTTGCTCTCATGGGAAGCCATCACAGGCGACATGACGATGGTATTGTGGAGCAAAAGTATTTCAGCGTTGACTCTTTTACCCCAATCATGGGCAAACTGAATGAGATGTTCAGAATAAGGTGAGAAATCGATGAGTACGATAAAACGATTCTTCATGGATAAAACATTTGCAATTTCTAGCAGGGATTTGAAGTGTTGTTTGATGAGGATCAAAATTGTGAATTCATTATACACGATAACGAGTCGAAGTCAATATTGAGGCTGAGGATTCACATCCGTCGTTGCTGTCCGTCCGACAAGAATCCTGTTCCTCGTGAGGTCTCTGTATACACATAGGCGCGTCCAGATATCCCTGTTCTTATACTTTTTTTTCATCAACGACATTTCCGTGATCCGCTGTGTACTCGAGAAAAAGGCAAGTGCCTGACAGACGTCACTCGCTGCTCCCCCGAAGAGTTTTTTCCAGATCGATGATCTTCTCGGACGGGCCGACGATGAAGAGGATGTCTTCAGGCTGAAGGTCAAGATCGGACGAAGGGATGGAATAGATCTCCGCACCGCGTCTCACGGCGAGCACGGTGACCCCGAATTTCTTCCCCAGTGCCGCTTCGCTGATGGTTTTACCGGCCAGGGGAGAAGACCCGTGAACGCGAAGCGAGCGCATGTCCATGCCGGGTATGCAGGCCCCGATATTCGGGCATGATGTGGCATGTTTCGAGAGGTTGCGGAACATGGCGTAACCGTCCGACCGGATCTCCTCGACGAAGCGGTGGATTTCCTCCTCCGGTAGGAGGTACCGCGAGAGGATCCGGCTGAAAATTTCCACCGAGGTCTCGAATTCCTCGGGTATGACTTCGTTCGCTCCAGTGTCGAGAAGGGGGCCGACCTCCTGAATGAACCTTGTCCGCACGATGACGTACAGGCTGTGATTTAGCCGGCGCGCGATGTCGGTGATCCGGCGGGTGGCCGCCACATCGCTGATCACCACCACCAGGATCCGGGCATGGCGGATATTGACATGCTGCAGGACGGCCTCGTGCGTCGCATCGCCGTAGAAGATGGGCTCGCCTTTCTCTCTTTGTTCTCGGACCAGATCCGCGTTCATGTCGAGGACGGCATAGGAGATTTTCGCTTCCCTTGCGGCCCTGGCGATATTCTGCCCGTAAAGGCCGAAACCGACGATGATCAGGTGGTCCTTCTCGTGGAAACGCTTCGTACCGCCCGACGGCGGGGTGCCCCGCTTAAACCGTCTCGGCAGTGGAAGTCGCGCGATGCGCTCCGCAACGGGGTGGGAGATGCGGAACAGAAGAGGGGTCGCCATCATCGTCAAGACCGAATAGGCCAGGAACTCCCGGTTGATGTCTGCCGCCAGGAGACCGTATTTTCTTCCCGCCTCGGCCAGGATAAAGGAGAACTCACCGATCTGGCCCAGGGACAGGCCCGCTAGCGCCGCAACGCGGATCGGGAGACCCACGGAAAGACATGCAACCGTCGCGGCGAGGCTCTTGACGAGGATGATACCGACGGCCAGGAAGGAGACGATGACCAGGTGGTCCGCGAAGAAGCGAAGATCCAGAAGCATCCCGATGGAGACAAAGAAGAAGCTTGCAAAGATGTCGCGGAAGGGTACCACGTTTCCCATGGCCTGGTGGCTGTATTCGGACTCGGAAATGACGAGGCCGGCTAAAAAGGCCCCCACGGCCAGCGACAGTCCCGCGGCGTGCGTCAGCCACGCCACGGCCAGGCCGATCAGGACAATGGTCAGAAGAAAGATCTCCCTGCTTTGGGTCTGAGTGACTTTGAAAAGGATCCAGGGGACGATCCATTTTGCCGCGACAGCGAGGATCAGAATGACAACGATCTCTTTTACCAGCAGATTGAGCAGGCCATTCGACGAACCCTCAACGCCCCCCCCGAGAAAGGGAAGCAAGAGCATCATCGGGACGACGATGAGATCCTGATAAATAAGGATTCCGAGGGCGCTGCTGCCGTGCGGTGTCTCCACCTCCGCGCGGTCCTGGAGGAGTTTCATGACGATGGCCGTGCTGCTCAACGCCGTCAGGAACCCGATGAATACGGCTTGCCCCGCGGGCTGTCCCAGACCGTGTGAGATCGCGCCGGCCACCACCAGGGTCAGCAGAACCTGCAGGGTGCCGCCCAACAGGACGGTCCGGCGCAACTGCACGAGATTTCGAAAGGAAAACTCGAGGCCGATCGTGAAAAGCAGGGCGACGACACCGATCTCGGCAAGCTTCTGCACGACCTCCGGATTGCCGACCAGTTTGAACCCGTAGGGGCCTGTCAGGAGGCCCGTGAGGAGGTAGCCCACAATGGCGGGCACCTCGAGCCGGTGGCACAGGTAGAGCACCGTGGCGGAAAGCCCGATGATGATGACGATGTCATCCAGAAAGAACATGTATAGCCTCCATCAGCCCCTCTAGTGGAATAAAAAAGCCGTTGATCGTTCCGCTTGCACATAACGTCCCGGCCATCAAGTAAAAACCCTGGAAAGGTGGTTCTGCCGGGTCCGTTTACTAATTAGACTGCTTTGTAGCCGAAAGACAACTGTTTTCTCTATGACGGGAGCACGGCCCGGATTGGATTCACACAAGCCTCCGGGTACTTCGAATTTGGGATACTTGAGAAGGCCTGAATGCGATTTCGCGTTAAGTCACTCCCCGGGTATCTCTATGATGGTGCCAGCCCTGTGGGCTCGCATTCGATCGGGTAGACAGGTGTGCGGCATATTGGTGCGTCCACGCCGAGCCATCGCGCCACAAGCGGAATGGAGGTACCCTGCAAGAGGGCCGAGACGAGTACGACAAAAAAGACGATGTTGAAGAACATGTCGGCCTGGGGAATCCCGGCCAGCAGGGGGAAAGTCGCGAGAATAATAGGCACGGCGCCGCGAAAAGCAGCGCCATTTCGATAGAGACCACACTCACGCCTGCCATCCGGTCATATTAGAAATATTCTTCTGATAGTAATATTCTGTCACGGGGATTCGCAATCGGTATGCGAATTTTTGTCTTAATCTGCAAGGTGATTCCAGAACAGGCTGCAATGACAAAACATGGGATGGCGTGACCCTCATTCACCATGATGTCCCGGGGTCCTTTTTCCGCCCGAAGTCTTCCGTGGGGGGCTGTCGAGGCGCTATCGTGGCTGGTGAACGCGTCACCCTGATCGGTGGAGAGGACGCCTTCGAAGGCCTTAAAGTGAAGTCGCCCCTGTGATCGAATCACCCGTTTATCCGCCGAAGCCGAAGACGGCGGCGAAGACCAGCAGACTGTACATGTCGATGCCGACGCCGCTCTCATCGAGGATACGATCGACCCCCAGGAGCCGGAGCACGATGCTCAGGATGAGAATGACGGCAAGGTTGGTTAAAATGAACAGGAAAGCTCTTTTCATGAAGAAGGCCTCTTTTGCGGGATCTGGAGTTTTCCCAGACCTCTTCGGGCTTTACTCGTCGAGGACGTACGTCCCCGGGGCGTCAAGGAGCAGCCGATATCCACGTTCAGGGTTTCCCATGGGAGGGGGTGCTGCCTGCTCCCCGGAGTGGCCATTGAGCCAGGCAACCCAGGCCCGCCACCAGGAACCCTTCTGCACGGGAGTTTGTTCCAGCCAGGTGTCGGGATCCATGTAGCGATCCGCTTCCCGTTTGGTCGACACGCGGTAAGAGGCTCGCTCGTTGCCGGGGGGGTTGACGACACCGGCATTGTGGCCTCCGCTCGTGAGGGCGAAGGTAACATCCGTGTCGGCCAAGAGATGGATTTTGTACACGGAGCGCCAGGGCGCCACGTGGTCCCTTTCGGTCCCCACGACGAACAGGGGCACGCGGATGTCGCTCAGGGCGATCGGTCTTTCGCGCACCTCATAGCGACCCTGGGCGAGGTCGTTGTTCAGAAACAGCTTTCGCAGGTACTCGGAGTGCATGCGGTAGGGCATACGGGTCGAATCGGTGTTCCAGGCCATCAGGTCGCTCAGAGGCCGGCGTTCCCCCATGAGGTAATCATGGACGTACCGGGACCAGATCAGGTCATTGGTCCTCAGCATCTGGAAAGCGCCCGCCATCTGCCGGGCATCGAGGTAGCCCTGGTCCCACATCATGTTCTCGAGGAAGGTGACCTGGCTCTCGTCGATGAAGAGCATGAGTTCCCCGGCCTCGGTGAAATCCGTCTGCGCCGCCATCAGGGTGACGCTTCGGAGCCGTTCGTCCCCGTCCCGGGCCATGGCGGCGGCGGCGATCATCAGCAGGGTGCCGCCGAGACAGTAGCCTGCCGTGTGGATCTTCTGCCCGGGGACGATGACCGATATGGCATCGAGGGCGGCGAGGATCCCGAGGGTGCGGTATTCCTCCATTCCTAAATCACGATCCTCCGGCCCGGGGTTTTTCCAGGAAATCATGAACACGGTGAAGCCCTTCTCGACGAGGTGTTTCACCAGGGAGTTGTGCGGGGAGAGATCGAGAATGTAGTACTTCATGATCCATGCGGGGACGATCAGGACCGGTTCGGGATGGATGCTCTCCGTGGAAGGCGTATACTGGATCAGCTCGATCAGACGGTTCCGATAGACAACCTTGCCGGGCGTCACGGCCAGGTTCTCCCCGACCCGGAAGTTCTCGACCCCGGCGGGCTTCTTCCCCAGCAAAGCCCGGTCCCAGTCGTCGAGCAAGTTCTGCCAGCCGCGTACGAGGTTCTGGCCCCCCTGCTCGACGGTGGCGCGGAGAACCTCGGGATTTGTCCAGAGGTAATTGGAGGGGGAAAAGACGTCGAGGAACTGCCGGGCGGCAAAGGAGGCGAACTCGTCGTGGCGGCGGGAGACTCCCTGGATTCCCGTGGTGGCGTTGTGCCACCACTGTTGCAGGAGCAGGAAGGACTGGTACCAGAGATTGTAGGGCCGGCGCTGCCAGTCCTCGCCGACGAAGCGTCGATCCTGGGGCAGGGGTTCGATGCAGGGCGCGGCATGCTGATCCCTGGTGCACTGACGCATGTAGAGAAGGAGGCGAAGCCATTTGCGAAGCGCCTTTTCAGAAAGTTGCGCCTGCTTGGCCGGGGAAAAGGCAAGGTGCACGGACCAGTCCAGGTAGGCGAAGAGCAGGGACGCGGGCGAGATCCCTCCCGTGAATCGCCCCAGCCACGCGTGCACCATCCGGTCCAGCTGGGTCCCCGCGACCGCTGGTGTTGTTGTTTTTTCTTTCATGGCATTCCTCCTCCGTAAAGTTTTAATGGCCCGGGAATGGGTAGAAGGCTGTATATAGTTTTTCCGCGACCAGGCGCATCGGTTTACAGTGTCAGAGATTTCCTTTTTCTTCGGGGGCGATCCCTTCCCGGCTCCCGTCTCGCCGGCAGCGTCGGCTCCCGCCGGGGCTTCAATAATGAAAGGTGATGGTCCCGCCGGGGTCCAACCGATAGACTTCTTCTTTGAATGATATCCTGACACCCTGAATTTCGCAAGGGCGCGAGGTGACCGTCACGCTTTTGGGGCCCGCGTCGATTTCGAGCCAGTTGCCCCGATACTGGATCTTCAGACTGATCCTGCCCAGTTTTTTCGGGATGTTCGGGTTGAGGCAGATCCCGTCGTCGCGAAACTCGAGCCCCGTGTAGCAGCGCTGGACCATGTCGACCGTACCAGCCATGGCACCCAGGTGAATGCCTTCGCGGGTCGTGCCCCCCTGGATGTCCGCAATGTCGCTTTCAAGGGCCTGGGAGAAGAAGTTCCAGGACTCTCCCCTGGCCGCCCGTGAGAGGACCCAGGAATGGACGACGTTGCTCAGGGTGGAGCCGTTGGACGTGCGTTCGGTGTAGAAGCGGACGTTTCGGGGGATACTCAGGGGGTCGAAGGTGTAATTCATGTCGGTGAAGAGCCCCTGGAGCTGCTCCGTGGAGAAGAGATAAAAGAGCATGAGCACGTCGGCCTGCTTGGATACCCGGTAGCGATTGGGGGAATTCCCTTCAGCTTCCAGGATGCGGTCCAGACGCTGAATGTTGCCGTACTTCTGCCGATATCCCTCCCAGTCGAATTCCTCGAGGTTTTCGTATCCCTCGAACTGACTGATGATCCCGCCGTCGAAAAGGTCGACCCGCATATTGCAGGACATCTTCCTCCAGTTCCCGACCTCCCATTCCCTGAGACCGAGGCGTTCCCCGAGATCCGTTGCTCTCTGCGGGTGGATGGTCTCCAGAATCCGGAGGGCTGTTTTGAACACCCATGAAGCCATCACATTCGTGTAGGCATTGTTGCGCAGACCGGGGTTGTCGGAGCCGAAATACCGATCTTGATATTCGTCGGGCCCCATGACCCCGTGAATTTCGTAGCGGTTCGTTTCACGGTTGAACGTTGTCAGACTCGCGAACATCCTCGCGATCTCCAGGACCATCTCGGCGCCGTAGGTGGAGAGAAACTGCAAGTCCCCTGTCGTTTCAAAGTAGTGCCAGATATTGTAGGCGATCGCCGCGTTGACGTGCCGCTGCAGGTGTGTGGCATCGGCGAGCCACCGGCCTGAGCGGGGGTTGAGATGAAGCGTTTGTGTCTCCTCGCGCCCGTTGCTCCCGCTCTGCCAGGGGTAGAGGGCCCCCTTGAGACCCTGCTCGACTGCGTTGATCCTGGCCCGGTTAAGCCTCCGGTAACGATAGAGCAGGAGTGCCCGGGTGATTTCGGGAACGCGGAGATTCAGAAAAGGAAAGATAAAAAGCTCGTCCCAGAAGATGTGACCCCGGTAGGCTTCGCCGTGCCAGCCCCTCGCCGGGACCCCCGCATCGAGGTCGATGGAGTGAGGGGAGACCGTTTGCAGGAGATGAAAGATGTGAAGACGCAGGATCATCTGCATCCGGGTGCCGCCGCCGATTTTGATGTCGCAGTGCCCCCAGAGCTGATCCCACGCCCCCACGTGGCCTTCGAGAAGCGCCTCGAATCCTGCGGCACGGCCAACCGCCTCGATGGCCTCAAGACGGGGTTCGCAGGCGGCACGGTCCCGAGAGGTGAAGAGGGCCACGATCTTCTCCACCCGGACCCTTTCCTGTCTCTTCACCACGAGGAAGATATCCTGACCAACCCAGCCCGGAGGACCGTCGACGAGACGACGCTCGACGGGTTTTTCGCCGTCGCCTGAATAGACCCGAGTGCGGGCTGCCTCAGCCACGAGCAGGCAAGACTGATTGGTCCGGACCAGGAGATATAGTGTTTCCTCATCGACATCTCCAGCATTGAGCGATTCCAGATGCCTGCTCTTTAACGCTTTGTAACGCTCGACCCCGGTGTTGAGCACGCCTCCGTCGAGGGCGGTGCGAACCTGCATCCGGCCGGACCAGTTTTCTGGAACGATTAGCGTCTCCAGCGCCGCCAGGTGCGGGTCGCGCATGTGCACCAGACGTCTGCTCACGAGGGTCGTCTCGCGTTGATTTTTGTCTCTGAACCGGACGGTCCGGGTGAGAAGACCCCGCCGGATATCGAGCTCCTGGCTGTAGGCCAGGATCCGGACGGTGAATAGGTTGAACCAGTCTCCATCCTCGATCCTGAAGGTCAGGGCTAGCCAGTTGGGCATATTCACGAGGTCCTCGTTTTCCACGGGGCGTCCCGCGATTACGGTCGTCAAGCGGTTGTAGCCACCGGCGAGATAGGTTCCCGGGTAGTGAACATCCCCGGCTGCGGCTTCCGGCGCCGCCCCCCGAGTCGCAAAATATCCATTCCCCAGCGTGCAGAGGGCTTCACGAAGTTTCTCCTCCGCGGGGTTGAAGTCTCTGTAGACCAGACTCCAATCAGGCATCCGTAACACCTCCTTTGCAGGCTTGGAGGATTCTTTCGAGGAAGATTCGGACTTCCTGCGGGTTCTTCAGGCCGTACCGCGCCTCCGTGGGCCCGTGCTCTTCCCGTACGATGATGGAGACGCCTCTGTCGCGCAGCGCCCGGAAAGCATCCTCGTCGGTCACGTCATCTCCGATGAAAAGGGGCAGAAATTCCTTCCCGTCGGCACGAAGCTCGCGCAGGAGAAATAGGACCGCCTCCCCCTTGTTCCATTCGAGGTCCGGTTGAAGCTCGAAGACTTTTTTCCCGTGGCCCTTGCGCAGTCGCGGATACCGCGCGCGGATGCCGTTTACGGCCTGCTCGATGCCGGCCACCTCGTCTTCCGCCACCAGCCGGTAGTGGACAGCGATGGAAAACCGCTTGCGCTCTATGAGGCATCCCGGGACGCTGCCCAGTCGTTCCTTCAATTCCTCTTCAGCCGCATCCAAGGCGGGCAGGTAAGCACCGGCCGCTTCATGCTCTACCTGAAATCCCCCCGGGTCCGTGATTTCGAACCCGTGGCTCCCCGCATAGATCAGGGAATCGAGTCCGACAAGATGCCTTATGTCCCGGAGGTCCCTCCCGCTGATGACGGCTGTGGGACAGAGTGCGGACAGTTCGGCGAGGACCCGGCGCGTCTCGGCGTCAAGAATTGCCCGCTCCGGCGTCTCGACGATGGGCGTCAGGGTGCCGTCGTAGTCGAGAAAAATGGCGAATCGCCGGCCGCCTGCTTCCGCCAGAATCTCGCTCAGGCGGTCGAGGGCGGAGGGGAGGCGTGCGAGGGTTGTCCCGTTCGGGAGGTCGTCTCCGGTAATGGTCAGTTCAGAAAGGTCGGAGATGACGATGTCAGCGCCGAATTGCCGCAAGAGGTCCGCCTGCGCTTTCTCTGCAGAGAAACCCACAACGAGTCCGAACCCGCCCGCTTTGGCCGCTTCCACCCCGGCCCGGGAGTCCTCGATGACGGCACAGCGGAGCGGCTCCACCGCAAGGCGCGACGCCGCCTCGATAAATATGCCGGGGTCAGGCTTTCCGGGGAGGCCCAGGCGCTCCGCATCGAGGCCATCCACCCGTGTGTCGAATCGTCCTGCGAGCCCCGCCCGTTCGAGGATGGCCACGCAGTTTTTGCTGGATGAGATCACGGCGCAGCGTAAGCCGTGTCGTTTCAAGGCGCCAAGAAGCCCATTCAGGGAATCGGTCGTCTTCACGCCTTCATCCTGCAGATATTTGTGGAAAAGTCTGTTTTTCCAGTTGCCCAGACCGTGAAGGGTCTTCAGGCCCGGCGGGTCCGTTTCATGTCCCTCGGGCAGCGAGATGTTCCTTGACTGCAGGAAGTCCCGGACACCGTCCATCCAGGGCTTTCCGTCCACGTAAAGACGGTAGTCCTCCACGGGATCGAATGGGCGGAGCTCATGGCCGAGTTTCTCCCCCCCGGCTTTTCTGTCCATGGAAAGATAGGCGTCGAACATGTTTTTCCAGGCCCTGGCGTGGGTCGATGCCGTATCGGTGATCACGCCGTCCAGGTCGAAGACGACCGCATCAAATTCTTTTTTCGAAATCACAAAGGTCGATTCTTTGCCTGCCATAGGATCCTCTCTAAAAAACGGTTTTTTGACCCGTCGGGAAGGCTCAGGGGTCGATTCTCAGGGTTTCCTTTGCAGAGACAACGACGATGGACTCCCGTTCCGTTTTCAGGAATCCCCCGGAGAATCAAAGATCCTTCGATGTGAGGAGACCATAGAGCCTCTCTACGTCTTCCCTGCGACAGAGCTCCGTGCCGGGCGTCATGACGGCGGCTGAGCCGGCCGCGAGCCCGAAGAGGACCGAATCCCGGGTCGGTCTTCCCCGCGAGAGACTCAGGACGATGCCCGCCACCATACTGTCCCCGGCGCCTACTTTGCTCTGGATTGGAACCGTCGGCGCCCGCATTCTTTCACATCCGTCCTTCGTTGCCATCAGGACCCCTGCGGCACCAAGGGAAAGCACGAGAACCTCCGCGGCGCCTTTTCGCAGGATGTCCATGACAGCAGCTTCCTGTTCGACTTCGTCCCGCAACTTCCGGCCGGCCAGCTCGTTCATCTCGTTCGTGTTCGGTTTGATCATGAAAACACCCTCCTCGACGGCTTTTCGCAGGGCCTCGCCGGAGGTGTCTATGATCACCCGGGCGCCCATGTCGCTTCCGATCCGTGCAACGCGCGCGTAAAAGTCGGCCGGCACGCCCGGCGGCAGCCTGCCGCTTCCCACGATGTAACCGGGTTTCGGCGTCACCGTCGGCAAGGATCGAAGGAATTGTGCCGGATCCTCCTGGCTCAGATCAGGGCCGGGCATGTTGAAGCGGAACTGCTGACCCGTCGCCTCCTCGAAGATCGACAGGCTGACACGGGTCCACCCTTGAATGCGTGTCGGTCGGTGATCGATCCCCGTTCGGTCAAGCAGGTCCTCGAGGAGTTGACCCGTGCAGCCGCCGGCCGTGTAGAGGGCCAGCGACTGGCCGCCCAGTTCTGCGATGACCCTCGAGACGTTGATCCCGCCGCCCCCGGGTTCGTACCGGGGAGGCCTGCATCGCAATTTCCGCTCGGGAACGACATGCTCCACGCTGGAGCTCTGGTCGACGGCCGGATTGATGGTGAGGGTGACGATTGTTTCCATAGGAATCCTCCTTGCCTTCGCGGTTCTGCAAACAGGTTACCTCATCATTGAAATATCACCGTGCGGCCATTCGCCGTCTTTGCCTTTTTTCTACAGTACTACCCGCGATTTCGGCAGCGCGTCAGGGCAGTTTTTCTGGATGAAGTCGATCAGCTGCTCCCTGATTTCGCAGCGAAGGTCCCAAGCCGTGGGAGAATCGGGTGCGCTCATGATAGCGCGGAGTTCCATCGTTCGCTCACCGGCGGCAACGACCTGCATCGCCCGGACTTGCCTGTCCCAATGGGGGGACTTTTCAAGGAGGCGGAAGAACTCTTTTCTGAGGGTCTCGACGGCGATGGTGTAATCCACGTGGAGATGGACGGAGCCGATGATCGAGGCGGATGTCCTTGTCCAGTTCTGGAAGGGTTTCTCGATGAAGTAGCTGATCGGGAGGATCAGCCGGCGCATATCCCATATCCGGACCACCACATAGGTGAGCGTGATTTCCTCCACCCGTCCCCATTCGTTTTCCACCAGAACCGCGTCGTCGATTCGGATCGGCTGGGTCAGCGCGATCTGAACGCCGGCGAGCAGATTGGAAAACGTCGTTCGGGCGGCCAGACCGACCACGAGACCGGCGACCCCGGCGGAGGCGAGAATGCCGGTTCCCAGCTCGTGAAACCGCTCGAAGCCCATGAGCACAACGGAAAACGTGACGACGGTGATGCCGAAGACAGCGATCTTCCGGATGACCATAAGCTGGGTGTGAATTTTTCTGGCCTCGAGATTGTCGGCGGCGTCCAGATGGTATTTTCTGAGGATCAGATCCTTGAAAACCGATGTCAGCCGGATCAGCAGCCAGCCCGATGAGAGAATGAGCAGGGTCCTCAGCACCGTTCCCAGGACAACACTGAACTTTTCCGGGAGATACACCGCGGGCAGGGTGACAAAGGCAAACAGGAGAGGGGGGACAATGCGGAGAGGGGCGCGGCAGTGCTTCAGGATCAGTCCGTGTATATCCTTACCCGGGACCCTGGCCAGGCGCGATTCGATCGCCGTGACGATCCAATAGACGAAGAACCCGAGAAAAGCACTGGCCGCCAGGATCCCCATGGACCATGACCAAACTTTTATCTGTTCCAGCATCGTTTAAGGCCTCCCGTGATATTTGGCAAAGATCGGCCTGAGGCATGTGGGTTCTTTCTCCTCCTTTGTCCGGCCCTGTCGAACGGGAAACATCTTCCGCTTTCATCATCACGATCGAACAGGGAAAATCACGGGCCACCTTTTCGGCCACGCTCCCGAGGAGAATTCTGGTGAGGCCGGTCCTGCCGAGCGAGCCCATGACGATCAAATCAACCCCTGTTTCTCACGCTGCCCAAAGAATCTCCTCGTGTGGTCTGCCCGAAAGAACCATTTTCTTCCAGGGAATGTCACGGAAATCAATGCCACCGAGGAAACGGTTAAATTCAGATTGTTCGCGTTCTTCCCCGTCCGCCTGTATGTTGGCGGAATGCATGCCCATGCTGAGATAAACACTTGGCAGCCTTTCTATCACGGTCAGTACGCTGAGTTCCGATGCAAGGTTTTCTGCCAGTGTGATGGCATTGAACAGGGCGCGCCGAGAATGCTTCGATGAATCGACAGGACAAAGAATTTTCTTTGCGGCGGGAGGAGAACCTCGCTTGACAATCCAGACGGGCTTACTCGAAGTGCGCAGAATGTTTTCTGCGGTCGTGCCGAGAGGAAACCTGTCGTCTTTGTCCTTTTCTCCCGAACCGATCATAATGACGCTCACGCCCAGCCGATCGGCCTGAGCGATGATCTGCTTACAGGGGTTGCCGAACAGGACCCTGGCTTCGGTGTCCGACACTCCGCTTCTGAGTACCTCCTCTTTGATTTCCTTGAGCAGGCTTTCAACTTCACGGAAAACGATCTTGGTGCTGACCGGGAATCGGTTCAGCTTCGGGACGACATGGACGATATCCATTCGGGAAGAGGTCTTCCCTGCTATGAAGACGGCCGACTTCAGGGCGTCTCTCGAAGCCTCGTTGAAATCCACGGCCGGAAGAATTCTTTCTATTTTTTTCATCGATTTGTCCTCTGCGATGCACGGTGGCTGTTTGATTCATTCTGATGGACGATTCTCATGTTTCCTCAGTTTTTCATCCTCGTCATGGATGGCCTGGAATTCCCGGTCGGCGACTTCCAGCATTCCAGCCAGGGCGCACAGGCGACGGCGCGTGGAAGACGGCATCGACCGGACGGACTTATACTGCAGGTCATGCTCGATCTCGGCCCAGGCGTGCTGGAGGATGGTCCGGACCTGGATCTCGGCGACGAGGCCCCTGAATCCCATCCGATCGGGTCTGTCGATTTCCTCCGGCGGCAACTCCACCAGGTAGTGAACGCTCTGGTAACCGAATCGTCCGGAGGCCTTCAGGGTTTCCGATTTATTGTCCTTTTCGAGGATGAAGAACCGTTCCCGGATGATTGTATCGATAGTTGAGACGGTTCGCGGAAAAAACGTGATGACACGCACGCCGGCCAGGTCCGTTACCCCCCGGAGGGGATCATCGATGTCCTGTGACCTCTTCGCTTCAAAAGTCATCGGGATTTTCCTCTCGATGCTCGCCGCCGATTTGACGCGAGCCTCGATGGAGTGGATCCTGACGGCGCGCTCTTGGATCCTGTCGGCCAGGGTCTGCCGGACGAGATGGCAGAAGTCCTCGTAGAGGGGCCGAAGTGTTTCCCAGCGCGCGAGGACCTCGTCCATCGTCCGGGCCGCATCACCGCCGCGTCGGCCCTCGAAACTCTTCGGCTTTCGAATCGTCAGTGCTTTCATGTTCAACCTCCTGTGCCGATGACCTGCCGCGTCCGCACGGGCGCAAGGCGCAGCCTCATCCATTTCTCCAGGCCGACGATCAGGAAGACGGCGATGGAGACGGCAACGATCATCGCCCAGTCTGTGAGCGTCAGGGGTGCGCTGTGGAACAGCCTGTTCATCCATGGATGGTAGCTGAACAGGATCTGCAGCCCGATCATGGCGGCCGAGCCGGCGATGACCCAGGGATTCGATAAGAAGCCCAGGCTTCGCAGCGACTGCCTCAGGGAGCGGCAGTTGAAGAGATAGAACAGCTCGATCATCACGATGAGGTTCACGGCGACGGTCCGTGCCTCGGCGAGGTCGGCACCCGACGCCATCTTGTGCAGGAAGAGCGCGAAGACGGCACCGAGCATGAGGAGGCTCACCAGGAGGATCCGCTGGATCAGGACCCCGGTGAGGATCGGGCTGTCCGGGACCCGCGGCGGACGCATCATCACGTCGGCCTCTTTCGGTTCGAAGGCCAGCATCAATCCCAGCAGCAGGGCCGTTGTCATATTGATCCACAGGATCTGCACGGGCAGCACGGGGAGGGCGATTCCCGTTCCCGCCAGCACGGAGGCCATGATCACCAACGCCTCACCCCCGTTGGTGGGCAGCGTCCAGACGAAGAACTTCGTCAGATTGTCGAAGATACGGCGCCCCTCCTCGACGGCGGCCTCGATGGTGGCGAAGTTGTCGTCCGTGAGCACCATGTCGGCCGCCTCCTTGGCGACTTCGGTCCCCGTGATGCCCATGGCGATGCCGATGTCGGCCTGCTTCAGGGCGGGAGCGTCGTTGACGCCGTCGCCGGTCATGGCGACCACCTGGCCCCGGGCCTGCAGTGCCTCGACGAGCCTCAACTTCTGCTCCGGGGCGACCCGGGCGAAGACACGGGCCCGCTGGGCGACCTCGATCATCTCCGTATCAGTGAGTTCCTGAAGTTCTCGCCCGGTGACGGTGACGTCGGGCTCCCTATCCGCGGACGGGTCCGTGAGGCCGAGCTGGGCCGCGATGGCCGATGCCGTGACGGCATGATCCCCGGTGATCATCTTCACCGATACGCCGGCCGTCCTGCACGCTTCGATGGCCTTCATCGCTTCCTGCCGGGGCGGGTCGATCATTCCCTGGAGTCCCAGGAAGGTCAGGCCGGTCAATTCTTCCGGCGATTCGAAGTCTTTTCGGTCGGCAGGGAGTTCTGTCCGGGCGAAGGCAAGCACCCGGAGGCCCTCTGCCGCCAGGTCGTCAACTGACTGAAGTACGGCGTCTCGGTCGAGATCGATCGCGCCGCCGTCACCGGCGAGCGCATGCTTGCTCCGGCCGAGGACTTTCTCGGTGGCGCCCTTGACGTAAACGACGGGCGGTTTTCCGCCGCCGGGGTCGTGCATCGTGGCCATGTAGGCCCGTTCAGATTCAAAGGGGATGACGTCGATCCGTGGCCAGACGCCCGTTTCCTCACCCCGAATACCCGCCTTTGCGGCGGAGACAATGAGAGCCCCTTCCGTCGGGTCGCCTTCGATGGTCCAGCGACCGTCTTTTTCAACCAGCCGCGAATCGTTACAGAGAAGACCGGCCCTTAGACATTCGATCAGGGGAAGCGACGTCGTCGCGTCTGCGGCGGTACTGTGCCTGAGGACCTTACCCTCCGGCGCGTAGCCGCTGCCGGTAATCTCGAACAACTCCCCACCGGCCAGCACTTTCTTCACCGTCATCTGGTTCTCCGTCAGCGTGCCCGTCTTGTCGGAGCAGATGACCGTCGTGCTCCCGAGGGTCTCGACGGCGGGAAGCTTTCGGATGATGGCGTGGACGTCGGCCATCCGCTTGACGCCGATGGCCAGGGTGATTGTGACGGCGGCGGGCAGCCCCTCGGGGATGGCGCTCACTGCGAGGGCCACGGCTACCATGAACATCTCGAGAGCACTGTGTCCCACGAACCAGCCGGCGAAGAACATCGCGGTGGAAACGGCAAGGATCACAATCAGGAGCACCCGGCTGAAGTGGGCGATCTTCCGGGTCAGGGGTGTTGCGATCTCGACCGCCTCGGCGATGAGTCCGGAGATGCGGCCTGTTTCCGTCCGATCGCCCGTGGCGACGACGATACCGTTTCCCTGGCCGAAGGTGACCAGCGTCCCCGCGTAGGCCATGTTCCTGCGGTCGGCCAGGATCGTGTCGGGGGCAAGGACGTCAACGGTCTTTGTCACCGGGATGGACTCCCCCGTAAGTGCCGACTCATCGATCTGAAGTTCCCGCGACACGAAGATCCGGAGATCCGCCGGGACTTTGTCTCCCGATTGCAGGAGGACGATGTCACCCGGCACCAGTTCGACGGAGGGGATGTTGAGCGTGCGGCCGTCGCGGATGACGACGGTCTGGGTGGTCATCATCGTCATAAGGGACTCGATCGCCCGTTCCGCCTTGGCTTCCTGTATGAACCCGACGACGGCATTGACAATGACGACACCGAAGATGACGGAAGAATCAACCCACTCGCCGAGCGCGGCCGTCACGGCCCCCGCGGCGATAAGGATGTAGATCAACGGCTGGTGAAACTGCAGCAGAAAGCGAACCAGGGGTCCGGTCCTCTTCTTCGACGTTACCCGGTTGGGGCCGAAGCGTTTCTGCCGGTGAGTTACCTCGAAAGGTGAAAGACCCCTCGAAAGGCTGCCCTCCAGCAGCTGTGCCGCTTCCTCTGTCGAAATATGATGCCAGTGTCTGCCTAAAATCGTTTCCAAGAATCCTCCTTTTTCATGAAGAACGGTTCGTGCGGGTGATCTTGACGTCAACTTCTGTCGTGTTTGGCTGCCGAAAAGAGCGGCGTGGACCGGTTTGAAGGTGAATAAAGGGGCCTTCAAGGAAAGATGGGGCCCTCCGGTACTCGGCATAATAAAAAAGCCGCCACTTGATCACGAACCAGATGGCGGCCCGACCATCAAGAAAAAACTCCGGATAGTTATTTCTTTCCGGACCCCGGATTTATATTAGAGAATTCTGAATCTTAAGTCAACCGCTCCGTGCCGTTCCGGCCTCAGCCCATCAGGCCGGGCAACCACAGGGCGATCTGCGGGAAAGGAATGAGGATGAGGGCCAGGAGAGTGATGGCCAGCAGGAGAGGCATGGCGCCCCTGAAGATGACGTGAAGGGGCACGTCCCTGGCCACGCCGCTCACGATGTAGACGTTCACGCCGACGGGCGGGGTGAGCACCCCCATCTGGGTGACGAGGACGATAATGACGCCGAACCAGATGGGGTCGTAACCCATCTGGAGGATCACCGGGTAGAAGATGGGGACCGTGAGCATGATGAGGGCGAGGGCGTCGAGAAAGCAGCCGCCGATGAGGTAGATCACGATGATCATCAGCATGACGGCGTAGGAAGGCCAATGGAGATTGGCAATCCATCCTGCGATGTCGAAGGGGATCCGGGTGATGGCGAGGAAGTGCCCGAAGATCGTGGCGCCCGCGACGATGACGAGGATCATGCAGGAGATGCGCGTGGTTTCCGCGAGGGATTGCAGGAACCCGTCCCAGGAGAGATTGCGTCCGGCGACCGCGATGACCAGCGTCGTAAAGGCGCCCACGGCCGCCGCCTCCGTGGGCGTGAAGAACCCGACGAACATCCCGCCGATCACCGCGAAAAAGATCAGCAGGGTTTCGGCGACACCGAAAAGGGCGGAAAATTTTTCGCGGAGCGTCGTTGCCGGTCCCCTCGGCCCCAGATCGGGTTTCAGGTAGGTCCAGATCCAGATGGTGGCGCAAAACATGATGGACAGGAGAATCCCGGGGATGATCCCCGATATGAAGAGCTTCCCGATGGACTGTTCCGTCATGATGCCGTAGACGATGAAGATAACGCTCGGCGGGATGAGAATCCCGAGGCTGCCCCCTGCGGCGATGACCCCCGTGGCCAGTTCGGGCTTGTAGTTGTATTTCTTCATTTCGGGAAGAGCAACCGACGCCATCGTCGCCGCCGTGGCGTTGGTGGATCCGCAGATGGCGGCAAAACCCGCGCAGGCACCGATGGCCGCCATGGCAAGGCCTCCCCGCCAGTGTCCCATGATTTTATAAGCCGCGTGAAAGAGACGGCCGCTGATCCCCGCGTGGAAGGCCACCTGTCCCATGAAAACGAAAAGCGGGATGACGGTGAGGTTGTAGGAGCCGAAGGAAGAGAAGATGTCGTTCACGGCCACACTGGTGGCCGCATCGAAGGTGACGAGGGAGGCGAAACCGGCGAAGCCCACGATGGCCATGGCAAAGCCTACAGGCATTCGCAGGAACATGATCCCCAGCAGTATGCAGATTCCCAGAAGGCCGGCCGTCGTCGAGGTCATTTGCTCATCCGTTTCAGGGATTCAAAAAAATCTCTCAGGAGGATCAGCGCCATAAGCGCGCAGCCGGCGGCAATGCCGTACAGGATGGGGTGGATTGGAAGTTCCAGTGTCAGTGAGACTTCCCCCGAATTCCTGATGTCGCCTGCAGCGCCCATTCCGGCACAGGCGATGATACTGAAGAAGACGGCCCCCGCCAGTTCGTTGAAGGCGTCGAGGAAGGCCTGGACCCTCCGGGGAAAAAGCTGAACCAGGACATCGACGGAGATGTGTCCCTTCTCCGAAGCGGTGTAGGCGAGCGAGAAGGCAATGATGAAAGCGCCGAGAAAACCGACCATCTCGTAGGTGCCGGGAATGGGCATCCTGAAGAGGCGGAGCACCACATCCGCCACGGTAAGAAGTATCATGGTCACAATGGCTGCTGCGGCCGCCCAGTTGAGTCGGGCGGCCGCGACATCAATCCATCCCGCCAGTCGGCGCATCCTTTCTCTCCCTTTCCCTGTTCCACTAGGGCTTCAATGCCGAGGTCCCGTCACGGGCACCGCGGCCCGCGAACGAATTATTTCTTTTTCTTGCTGTGCTTGGCGATGAGGTCCTCGGCCGTTTTTACGGCTTTCTTCGCCGGGAGTTTCTTCGCTTCCGTGTCCTTGATGTACTCGTTGATGGCCGGCCGCACGGCTTTTTTCCACCGGGCGGCTTCCGCCGGCGCCAGCTCAATGATCTGATTTCCCAGGCTGAGCGTGAAGGCCCGTCCTTCGGCGTCGGAGTCGTCCCAGGCCTTCCCGTGGACATCCGTCCATTCCCGGCTCACATCCTCAAAGATCTTCTGAATGTCCTTCGGCAGAGCGTTCCACTTCTTCAGGTTCATGGCCACGAAAAAGGCGGTTGTGTAACCGATGTCCCTGCAGTTCGTCGTGTATTTGATGACCTCGCCCTGTTTCCACCCTTTCAGCACCTCGATGGGGCCGATGGTCCCTTCGACCACGCCTTTCTGCAGGGACTCGTAGGTTGCGCCCTGGGGCATGGCGACGGGGACAGCCCCGAGGGACTCGACGACTTTCGCGCTGAATCCCGTGGAGCGGATCTTCATTCCCTTGAGATCTTCCAGAGATTTTACGGGCTTCTTGGTGTGAAGGAGGCCCGGACCGTGGGCATGGAGATAGAGGACCTTCACATCGGCGAGGGCTTTCGGATTCATGGCCTTCAGGAAGTCATTCGCCACACGGGTGGCCACAAGACCGCTCGGGTATCCCAGCGGGAGGTCGAGCGCTTCCATGAGGGGAAAACGGCCCCTCGTGTACGCGAAGGCGGACATCCCGATGTCGGAGATTCCCTTCATGATTCCATCATAGCACTGATCCGCCGGTGTGAGCGTCCCGCCGGGGAAGACGGTGATCTTGACCTGCCCGTTCGTCCGTTTTTCGATTTCCTTGGCCCAGGACTCCCCGGCCTTGGCCTGGACGTGCGTGGGCGGGAAAAAGATGCTGTACGTCAACTTGACTTCATTCGCCGCGCAACCGATGCCGGTAAAGAGGAAGATCGCCGCGGCGATAACCGTTGTCGAGATGATGAATCTGGACTTTTTCATGTTGCCTCCCTTTTTTCTGTGTGAACTTGAGTTTTTATTTCGTAACGATCCGTGCACAAATACCCATGTCACGGTCATTCTTTTTTCACTGTGGAAAAGGGGTGAAGTACGATGCGGATCTTTGGGGAAGCCTGCTTGCCCGCCTCGGAGACGGACAGCAGGCATCAATACATGTAGGTCTTGAGAAGGGTGGGAATTCCTGATGTCGGCAAACGTTTCTTTCTCACGGTCTTCGAGTCATCCCTGTTATGTTTGTCACGCGCAGTGAAGGCTGATTATTCGATTTTCCTTTGGATGTCAAGTTTATTTTGGGTACTGAATTCGACCGTCGGCCCGGGAGCGGCCGGCGAAATTATCTTTATTCCTGGGGACCTTTCATTCTTTCGAGCTCTTCCCGGTATTTTTCCGCCTCCGCCTTTGCCCTTTCCAGCTCCGTCCGGGCCTTGTCCAGTTCCTCTTTTTCCCTCTCCTGACTTTCGCGGACCTTTTCCCTCAGTTCGTCGATGCCCACATAGACGGCCAGCGCCCCGCCCAGGAGGAGCAGGATCGGGATCCCGCCCTTCAGCAGGACGAAGAAGTCGCGCCACCAGATGATAAGGCCGATGAGCCCGAAGAGGACTGCCACGCCGCCGCCAATCAAAACGGACATAGGGTTTACCTCCTTGAGAGCGAGAGTCAGTTGGAGAATAATTTGCTTTGGTAACTAACACAAAAAAAGCGGTGTGGCAAGATGAAATTCGGGGAAAATAATCCTTGATAAATGAAAATTCTTGAAATAATATCCACAGTTACTGCGAAGGACGGCCTCCTTCTCCGGGTCGGCGGAGGTTGCCTGAAGCACCTGACCTGTCGAGTGGAAGGGAGATTCGAAGACAAGCCATGGTGGAGCCTGATTTCAACAAAAGCGGCGGTCTGGTTCCCGTCGTCGTTCAGGATTTCAGGACGCGCGAGGTCCTGATGCTTGCCTACATGAACCGGAAAGCCTGGGAAAAGACGCTCGAAACGGGGAAGGCCACCTACTGGAGCCGCTCCAGGAATCAGCTCTGGGTGAAGGGGGAGACGTCAGGCCATTTTCAGCTGGTCAAAGAAATTCGAATCGATTGCGACAACGACACGGTTCTCTTCATCGTCGAGCAACTCGGCGGTGCCGCCTGCCACACGGGATACGAGAGCTGTTTTTTTCGAAGGGTCAAAGATGAGGGAGAGGAGATTGTCGGGAAGCAAGTGAAGAAACCGGAGGACATCTACAGATGAAACAGTTGAGGTTGGGCATACCGAAGGGGAGCCTCGAAACCTACACCGTGGACCTTTTCAGGAAAGCCGGGTGGCGGATCAGTTATGATGATCGGAGTTATTTCCCCGATGTCGATGACGAGGAGCTTTCCTGCACTCTCGTGCGCGCCCAGGAGATGTCGCGTTACGTCGAGTCCGGGACACTCGACCTTGGGCTCACAGGCCGGGACTGGATATTGGAAAACGGTTCCGACATCGTGGTGTTGCAGGACCTGGTCTATTCGAAGGTCCTGGCGAAGCAGGCGCGGTGGGTCGTCGTCGTGCGGGAGGATTCCCCCATTCAAAAAATAGAGGATCTCCAGGGGAAAAAGATCTCCACGGAGCTTGTGAACTTCACGAAGAAATATTTCACCGAGCGGGGCATCGATGTCCAGGTGGAGTTTTCCTGGGGGGCGACGGAGGCCAAGGTCGTCGAGGGACTTGTCGACGCTATCGTGGAGGTGACGGAAACGGGAAGCACCATCCGCGCCAACAAACTTCGGATCGTGCATGAATTGATGAAGACGAACACCCAGCTCATCGCCAACAAGAACGCCTGGGCCGATCCGTGGAAAAAGAGGAAGATCGAGCAGGTCCGGACCCTGCTCGTCGGCTCCCTCCTCGCGATGGGGAAGGTCGTTCTCAAGATGAACGTCTACAAAGAGAACCTGGGCAGGGTGGTGCTCCTTCTGCCCTCACTGAAGGCGCCAACGATATCGGGCCTCTTCAACGAGGAATGGTACGCCGTCGAGACGGTCGTGGACAGCAGCATCGTCCGGGAGCTCATTCCCCTTCTGCGGGAGGCCGGGGCCGAAGGCATCATTGAGTTTCCCCTGAACAAAGTCGTCTGAAAGGATCGAAGAAATGGCCAAAAGGAAGGCAAAGATCGCCAGAAAGACCGCGGAGACCCATGTGACGGTGGAGGTGAATCTGGACGGCACGGGGAAAGGGGACGTCTCGACGACGATTCCCTTTCTGGATCACATGCTTGATCTGCTGGCCAGGCACGGGTTCTTTGACCTGAAGGTCAGGAGCGGGGGGGACACCGACGTGGATTACCATCACCTCGTGGAGGATGTCGGGATCTGCCTGGGGGCGGCGCTCCGGGAGGCCCTCGGAAAGAAGGAAAAGATCAACCGATACGGCTCCGCGACAGTTCCCATGGACGAGAGCCTCTGTGCGGTGAGCCTCGACATTTCGGGGAGGCCCTACCTGGTGTTCAAGGTCAATTTCGGCGTCAAGAAGATCAGGGATTTCGATCCCGCGCTCCTGAGGGATTTTTTCAAGGCACTGACCGATCACAGCGGAATGACCTTGCACGTCAATGTCATGTATGGTAAAAATAATCACCACATTGCAGAGTCCGTATTCAAGGCCTTTGCCCGTGCGCTGAGCGAGGCCGTGAGCTTCAACCGGAAGGTCACGGGAGTGCTCTCGACCAAAGGGAGCCTCTGATCGACCCTTCAGGCCCCGTGTCGTTCACCCCTGGCGCCGAAAGGCAACCAGGTGCCTGACCGATGAGAGGAGTTTGAACCCCTTCTGCCCTTGGATGCAGACGGGGTTTCTCCTTTCTTTGCTGTTTGAATCCTTACCGATGTTCACCAGGGGGAGGTGATCCGTCATCCAGAGGGTTCGTATTTTCATCCCTGCGCTCTTCGTGTGCCTGGCGCTTTTAGCGGCGGCCTGCGCGTCGGAGAAAGACCGGCTGAGAACGGATGCGGAGAAGGCGGTTTTGAAAAGAATCGCCGTTGTTCCATTCCAGAGGCTCGTGCCGGACGATTTGAGCGGCGGGGCAGTGCGGTGTCCCATCTGCGGGACCATCTATCCGGCCTGCGCGCTTCCGCAAAATGCCGAGATGATCGTCCAGGACGTTTTTGTGGAGGCGTTCAGTGCCCGCAAACAGTGGACCCTCATCCCCATGGACCGGGTGGCGGAGGCATACAGCCGGGTGTCCTTCCAGGATCTCAAGGACACACCGACGGAAGAGATCAGGAAAGTCGGCAGAGAACTCGAGGCCGACGGCGTGGTGATCGGGTATGTGTCCTGTTTCAGGGAACGGAAAGGATACGCCCTGTCGGCCGAGCGGCCCGCGACGGTCACCTTCGGGGTCTATCTCGTCCGGGTGAGCGACGGGACGATGGTCTGGGGAAAGATTTTCGACAAGACACAACAATCTCTCATGGAGAATCTTTTTCAGGCGTCGACTTTCCTGAAGAGGCCCAAGTGGCTCACGGCCAGAGAACTGGCCGAGGAGGGGGTCGAGGAGATTCTCAAGTCGTACCCGGGGGCGGAGTGAAGCAGGTCGAGGCCGGAGGAAGGAGCACCGGCTTTTCACACTTTGAATCTGAACGGGAACGAATCGATTGATCATCATACCGGCAGTCGACATCCGGGACGGAAAATGCGTCCGGCTCCTTCAGGGCGATTTCGATAAAATCACCGTCTACTCCGATTCCCCCGTTGAGATGGCCCTGCGATGGCAGGACAAGGGGGCCGAGCGCATCCATGTCGTCGATCTGGACGGCTCACGGTCGGGATCCCCGAGGAACCGGCCGGTGATCGAGGCGTTGGCGAAGGCGCTGAGCATTCCCGTTCAGCTTGGCGGCGGGATCAGGAACCTGGGAACCGTTGAGGCCTATCTCGACCTGGGCGTGTCCAGGGTCATCCTCGGTACGGCGGCGCATCGCGACCGTTCATTCGTCGAGGCGGCCTGCCGGAAACACCCCGGCCGGATTATCATCGGCCTGGATGCCCGCGACGGAAAGGCTGCCGTGCAGGGCTGGACGGAGGCCACGGACGAAACGGCCCTGGACATCGCGCGACGTTACGAGGATGTCGGCGTCGACGCCATCGTATTCACGGATATCAGGCGGGACGGGATGGAGACGGGCGTCAACGTGGAGTCCACGGCAGCCCTTGCCAGGTCCGTCCGCATACCGATCATTGCCTCCGGCGGTGTATCCGGCATCACCGATATCGAGAGGCTTCTCCCCGTAGAGAAAGACGGGGTCATCGGCGTGATCGTCGGCAAGGCCCTCTATACGGGGGCTCTGTCACTTGAAGAGGCCATTCACAGGGCCCGGACCGCCCGCGCGTAAAGGACCCATCGCAAGGAGTGACGGAAATGAAAGATTGCATCTTCTGCAAGATTGTCGCCGGGGAGATCCCCGCAAGCAAGGTCCTGGAGACAGACAGGATCCTGGCATTCAACGATATCCACCCTGTGGCGCCGGTCCATGTGCTGATTGTTCCCAAAGAGCACATCCCGACCTTCATGGATTTGAAGGAAAACAAGATGGACGTCCTCGGCGAGATGTACCGCGCCGCCCAGAAAATCGCCCGGGAAAAAGGCATTGCGGAGAATGGGTTTCGCGTGACCTTGAACGTGAACCCCGACGGCGGTCAGCTCATATTCCACCTTCACATGCACGTCTTCGGAGGAAGGAAACTCACCGACGCCATGGGCTAATGACCCTTTTTCCCCCTGACTTCGGGGGATGAAATTGACAGTGTAACAATACTAATTGTTTAGTTATATCAAGTACATAAAATGCTTCAGGAGGTAGTGATGAAGATGCAGGAAAAACTGGTGATATGGTTTGACGACATCAAGCTTAAGGACATCCTGGAGGTAGGCGGCAAGAACGCCTCCCTGGGCGAAATGAGACGAAACCTGATCTCGAAGGGTGTGAGTATCCCCGACGGGTACGCCGTGACGGCCAACGCCTATCGTTACCTCCTGGAATCCGCGGGTATTCAGCGGGAAATGAACACGATCCTGTCAGACCTCGACACGCATGACATCGAGAACCTAAGCGAGCGGGGAAAGAAGGTCCGGTCGCTCATCTATAACGCCAGGCTTCCCGAAGACCTGCGGAGGGCCATCGTGGAGGCTTACAGGAAACTCTGTGACGAATACGGGCCGAATACCGATGTGGCCGTCCGGAGCTCGGCGACGGCCGAGGACCTGCCGGACGCGAGCTTCGCCGGACAGCAGGAGACTTTTTTGAACGTGCGGGGAGAAGAGGCCCTCATCGACGCCTGCAAGAGGTGTTTTGCCTCCCTGTTCACCGATCGGGCCATCTCCTATCGCGTCGACAAGGGATTCGACCACGAATCGGTCTTTCTCTCCATCGGGGTCCAGAAGATGGTCCGATCCGACCTGGCCTGTTCCGGCGTGATCTTCTCCATCGACACGGAAACGGGTTTCAAGAACGCCGTCCTGATCACGGGTTCCTACGGTCTCGGTGAAACCGTCGTCCAGGGCACCGTGAATCCCGATGAGTTCTATGTGTTCAAACCGACCCTGCGAAAAAAATACAGGCCGATCATCCAGAAAAAACTGGGCACCAAAGAAGTCAAGATGATCTACGGTGCAGGCGACGGCCACGAAGCAACGAAGATCGTGCCCGTGCCGGCGGAGGAGAGAAACCTCTTCTGCCTCACCGACGACGAAATCCTGACCCTGGCCCGCTGGGCGGTGATCATCGAGGATCACTATTCAAAGGACGCCGGGTTCTTCAAGCCCATGGACATCGAGTGGGGGAAGGACGGCGAGACGGGCCAGCTCTTTATCCTGCAGGCGAGACCCGAGACGGTGCAGTCCCAGAAGGACATGACCGTTCTGGAAAACTACGTGCTGATGGAGAAGAAGACGCCCCTCGTTTCGGGAACCAGCGTCGGCGCCAAGATCGGCGTCGGTCCCGTGCAGGTCATCGAGAGCGTGGAGCAGATCAAGAACTTCAAGCGGGGGGAAGTCCTCGTCACGGACATGACGGATCCCGACTGGGAGCCCATCATGAAGATAGCGGCGGCCATCGTGACGAACAAGGGGGGCCGCACCTGCCACGCCGCCATCGTCAGCCGCGAACTCGGCGTGCCCTGTATCGTCGGCACGGAGCGAGGCACCGAAGCCCTCGCCGGCGCCAAGGAGGCGACCGTCTCCTGCGCCGAGGGCGAGGTGGGGAATGTCTACGAGGGCATCCTGAAATATGACGTCCAGCGGGTGAGCCTGAAGAACATGGCGCGGCCGAAAACCTGGATCATGATGAATGTCGGCAACCCTGAGATCGCCTTTGACCTGGCCGCCATTCCCAACGACGGGGTGGGGCTCGCGAGGCTGGAGTTCATCATCAACAACTACATCCGCATCCACCCGATGGCGCTTGTCCAGTTCGAGAAGGTGACGGACCCGAAGGTCCGGACGGAGATCGAAACCCTGACACGGGGATACGCGAACAAAGCCGACTTCTTCGTGGACCGTCTGGCCCAGGGAGTGGCCAAGATCGGGGCGGCCTTCTACCCCAACGACGTCATCGTCCGCATGAGCGATTTCAAGAGCAATGAGTACGCGAACCTCATCGGGGGGTCCTACTTCGAACCCGTGGAGGAAAACCCCATGATCGGCTTCCGGGGAGCCTCGCGTTATTACGATGACCGTTACCGGGACGGTTTTGCCCTCGAGTGCCGGGCCATGAGGAAGGTCCGCAACGAGATGGGCCTCACCAACGTGAAACTCATGATCCCCTTCTGCCGGACGGTGGAGGAGGGCAGAAGAGTGGTCGAGGTCATGAAGAAAAACAAACTCGCCCAGGGGGAGAACGGTCTTGAGATCTACATGATGGTCGAGATCCCGAGCAATGTCGTCATGATCGAAGAGTTCGGAAAGGTCTTCGACGGTTTTTCCATCGGCTCCAATGACCTCACGCAGCTGACCCTGGGGCTCGACCGCGACTCGGCCCAGGTCTCCCACATCTTCGACGAGAGGGATCACGCGGTCATGAGTCTGGTGCGCGACGCCATCACGAAGGCCAGAAAGATGAAGAAGAAGATCGGCATTTGCGGTCAGGCGCCGAGCGACTACCCTGAATTCGCCCGCTTCCTCGTGCAAACGGGCATCAACAGCATGTCCCTGAATTCAGACACGGTCATCAAGACCACCCTCGATATCCTGAAGACGGAAAAGAGTCTCCAGAGGCGGGGGAAGGCACCGGCGAAAAAGGCCCTGAAAAAGACGGCCGCAAAAAAGGTGAAGAAGGCGGCAAAGAAGTCCCTGAAAAAAGCCGTCCGGAAGCCGGCCAAGCCCGCGGCAAAGAAGGTGAAGAAAGCGGCCCCAAAGGCTTCGAAGAAAAAATAACAGGGCGTCTCAACGGACTTCCAGGCCCCGGTAATAGTGGTTGAGGATATCCCTGTAGGTTTGCCCTGATTTCGCCATGACATAGGCGCCCCACTGGCTCATCCCGACGCCGTGGCCGGCGCCTTTGCCTTCAAAGAGGACGCCCATCGAATCACGCCGGGCCGTGAAAAGGGTGCTCTTGAGGCGCCGTGGGTCCGTGTGGAGCCTGAAGAGATTGGCGTTGATGACCCTCTCGCCGGCGCTCCCGGAGATTCTGACCCTCTTGACCCTCCCGGACGGGCTCGTGTCGTAGGCCTCCACGCCGTGGAGCGAACCCACGTCGACGCCGTTTCGGGCGAGAGCGCCCCGGATGTCGTCCAGACTCAGGTAATGGGACCAGGTCGTGTTCGGTGCCTGGAGGCTGTAAGGGTCCTGAACGGTTTTCAGGTAAGGGATGTCGACGAGCCAGACGTTCTTCGCGTCTTCCGTGACTCCGCCGCTGTTGGAGTGGAAGTAGGGGAGGGCGATCCGGCCGTTGTGCGTGAGCACCTTTCCCCGTGTTTCGTCGACGGCGCGGTTCGACGCCGTCCGCTCGTCGGCGCAGCCGCCGTAGACCTGTGATGAAGTGGTGTTGCAGATATCATAGTCCTTCATCCGGTTTCTCTCCATCTGGTAGGTCACGTAAGTTCTCGACACAACGGCCTGGGCTTTCAAGGCCTCCAGCGACCAGGTCGGCGGCATTTCACGCGGCACCACCCCGTAGAGATAATCTTCCATGTTGAGGATATTGATGGCCTGCATCGTCCCGGCGGGATTTTTCTTGATCCGGATCCGGCCGCGGTAGGCCCGATTGCCGAGCTTGAGCGTGCCCTGCCTTCCGGGTACAAGGATCACCTCATCCGACGAAAGGGGTGACCCGTTGATGGTCAGGCGCCCGTTGACCACGCGGGCCACGGCAGGATAGCCCGGCGGAACCCTCGTGAGGCGCCGGCCACCGGGGGTTGTGACGTCGAACCCGGAGGCGGCGTTAAGGCTCATCTCCCTTCGATTTTCTTCCAGGAGCACGCGCACCTCCACGGCCGTCGATGCGGGAGCCGGTGATACGGCGACCTGTTTCTCTTTTCGTGATGGCGGGTTCAGGCAGGCATCCGCCATGAATTCGGCCAAAGCAATCTTTTCACCATTTGGAAATTTTTCCAGATAGGCCAGAAACTCTCGGCGGGCCTCCCCGTATCGATCCTTTTCGTAGAGCACCATGCCGGCGTGGAAGTAGGCGTCGGCAAGGGCGGGACTCTTGGTGTAATTCTCTTTGACGAGGTTGAACATCCGTGCAGCCGAATCCGGATCGTTCAGGTACTGGCCGTAAATTTCGCCCATCCGGATGAGAGCTGCGGCCTGGACGTCCCGCGAGGGGGCGTGGTACGCCACTTCGCGGTAGGCGCCGACGGCCTCCAGATAGAGACCCCTCTTGAAATAACCGTCGGCTTCCTGCAGGGTCCGGTCCCCGTCGTAGGCGAAGCCGAGCGGAGGGCTCCACGGGGAGAAAAGACACAGGGTCAGGCAGGCCGAGAGGGAGAAAACGAGGGCGTTTCTGAGATGTCGCGCTTTCATATCGGCGGTCTCATAAAACAGTCGAGGGGCGTCATCATCACGCCCCCCTCAGGGCCAATCACTTTTGAAGTGTCAGAGTAGATCGTAAGCCGAGTTCTGTCTCTTCCTCCGGTCACCCGTCGGAAGACGGTGATCATTAATCTGGGACAACAGTTGCCTGTTGCCTCAAGCGACCTTACCCGAGAACCTCGAGCGGGCCACTCTTCGCGTTCTCCTATTTGGTCTTGCTCCGGATGGGGTTTGCCCTGCCACCCCGGTCACCCGGGGCGCGGTGAGCTCTTACCTCGCCTTTTCACCCTTACCCCTCGACAAGCTCGGGGCGGTATGTTTTCTGTGGCACTTTCCCTGGGGTCACCCCCGGTCGCCGTTAGCGACCATCCTGCCCTGTGGAGCTCGGACTTTCCTCCGGCGCCCTCCGGTGTCGGGGCCGGCGATCACCTGATCTACTCCGGCACTTTTTAAAACGAGTAAGAGATATCAAAGATCCCTTCTATTCGAAGGCCTCGTCGATGGCCTCGTTGGCAAGTTCATCGGCCTTTTTGTTCTCGGACCGTTCGATATGTTGAATTGTATAGGACTCCAGGGACGAAAGCAAGCCCCTGACCTTGTCCATGAGAGGTTTGAGATTTTTGTGCTTCACCCGATAGCTGCCGTCGACCTGCCTGACGAGAAGCTCCGAGTCGAGGAAGATGTGCAGTTTCTTCGGTCTCCTCTCGACCGCCGCTTCGAGGCCGAGGATGAGCGCCTGGTACTCGGCGATGTTGTTCGTGCAGAGGCCGAGAAACTTCTTGAGGGAACAGACGACGCGCCCCTTCGCGTCGACGAGGACGGCCCCCGCGCCCCCCATGCCGGGATTTCCGCGGCAGGCGCCGTCGGCGTACAGCAAGAGCGCTTTATGCTCCATTGGAATTTTTCTCGTCCCAGTAGATGACCCGGTTGCAGTAAGGGCAGAACAGCACCTGGTCTGATTTCAGGAGCTCGTTGTAGAGCTGGGGCGGTATGTTCAGGTGACATCCCGAGCAGACGCCCCTGACGACGGGCACCACCGCCAACCCGTTTTTCCTATTCTTGATCCGCTCGTACTTTTTGGCCAGGTCCTGCTCGATTTCGCCGTTCAGGCCCTGCAGATCCTTCTGGCAGGCGAGAATCTCTTTGTCCAGGGAGTTGAGTTCCTCTTCCGTCTTCTGTTTTTCCCGCTCGTATTGCTTCCGGTACTCGTCGAGCGTTTTTTCATGTTCCCGCAGTGCCGTTTTGGCGGCGTCCATTTTTTCAAGCAGGGTGAGGATCTCGTCTTCGAACTCGCTGTTTTTCTGTTCGATCGTCTCGATTTCCTTGAGCATGGCCTGGTATTCCTTGTTCGTCTTCACTTCCAGGAGCCGATCCTTGGTTCTCCGCAGCCGTTCGATGCCTTCCTTGAGATCGTTTTCCTTGTCCCGATGCGCCTTGACAGAGGCGTCATAGTTCTGCCGGGCCTCCTCGACGCCCCTGCTGCGAACCTGAAATTCTTCGTCCTGCCTCGATATCTGTTCCGGCAGCTCTTTTTTCTTGAAACTGAGCCTGCGGATTTCAGAATCGAGTCTCTGGCGTTCCACCAGGAGAGAAATCTGCCTTTTCAAGTTATAACCTCCCGTAGGTCCGATTTAAGCATAAAAAAAATGCACCGGCTGGGTGCATTTTTTTTCAAGAGAGAGACGTTCCCCTCGAGTATCCCGCTGCTGCGAATGTCATTTTGAGACTCATGATGACGGACCAATTCAAAAAAAGTGGTGGGCCCACCTGGGTTCGAACCAGGGACCTACCGGTTATGAGCCGGTGGCTCTGCCAATTGAGCTATGGGCCCTGTTGAAAGCTCAAAGCCTTTAAATATCAATGCGTTAAATCTACTCTTTTATATGCATTGACCTGATTTGTCAAGTTTTTTATTTGGCCACGCTTTTGAGTTCCCGCCGCCGTGCGGGGCTTCGCAGTTTCTTCAGCACGTTTTCCTCAATCTGCCGGGCCCGTTCCATCGTCACGTCGAACTCGAGCAGGGAATCCTCCATGAGGAAATCCACGCGTTCGCCGATTCCGAAGCGCATCCGGAGAACCTTTTCCTCTCTGGGCGTCAGCGTGGAGAGGATCTTCCGCGTCTGTTCCGCCAGGTCCATGCTGATGGCGGCCTCGGAGGGGGAGATGATCTTCTTGTCCTCGATGAAGTCCCCCAGGTGGCTGTCCTCCTCTTCCCCGATGGGTGTTTCAAGCGAGATGGGCTCCTTGGCGATCTTGAGGACTTTCCGGACTTTCTCCAGCGGGAATTCCATCTTGGCGGCGATTTCCTCCGGCGAGGGTTCCCGCCCGAGTTCCTGCACGAGGTAACGGGACGTCCGGATCAGTTTGTTGATGGTCTCGATCATGTGAACGGGTATGCGGATCGTACGGGCCTGGTCGGCAATGGCCCGGGTAATGGCCTGCCGGATCCACCAGGTGGCGTACGTGGAGAATTTGTAGCCCCGCTGGTATTCGAACTTGTCCACGGCTTTCATGAGGCCGATGTTTCCTTCCTGAATCAGGTCCAGGAACTGCAGGCCCCGGTTGGTGTACTTCTTGGCAATGCTCACCACGAGACGAAGGTTGGCTTCCACCAGCTTCCGCTTGGCCAGGTTTGCCTTCCGTTCGCCCTGCGCGATTATCGTAACCGTCTTCCGGAGGTTCTGAAGGGGCAATCCCGTTTCTTCCTGCACCCGCCTGAAGACCTTCCGGGCTTCCTTCATGCGCTCCTCGTAGTTCCTCAGCCTGTTGATCGAGATGCCCGTTTTTCGGACGACGGCCCTTTCTTCGGCCTTGCCCTTTCTGGCCTGGGCGAAATATTTCTCCAGATCCTTGATGGGGATACTTCCGGTGCGCCTGCGGACCAAGTTGACCGACTGCTCGGACCTTTCGGCCTCTGTCAGGAGATCCTTGAGCTTCTGAACCATCCGGTTGGAGCGCTTCTTGCTGAATTTGATCTCCTTGCACAGCCCGATGATCGCCTCGGTGTTTTTGTTGATCCGGGCGAGGATCTCCTTTCGGCGCTTCTCGCTCAGCTTCTTGTCCTTGAGACTTTTGCGGCTTCGCTCGTTCTGCCGGTCGAGCTGCGTGATCCGATCGATGATCTTCGACACCCGTTCACTGTGGATATCTTCCTCCACAAAACCATCCTCGTCTTCGAGGCTGTCGACGATCGTCTTGATGCGCAGATCCCCGCTCCGGAGCTCCTGCCCCATCCGGACGATGTCCTTCGTCGTGCACAGGGTGCTGAAAATGGCGTCCTGGATCTCCTTTTCGCCCTCCTCGATCCGCTTGGCGATCTCGACCTCTTCTTCGCGATTCAGGAGCGAGACCAGTCCCATTTCCCGGAGGTACATCTTCACGGGGTCGCCGGTCTTGCTGACAATCGGCAGCAGGGCGAGCAGTTCTTCCTCTTCTTCCTCTTTCGTCGTCTCCGGCGCTTCCTCGACGCTCTTCTTGAGGACGATCTTGTCGCCCTTGTCGGTATCGATGATGTCGATGTTCTTCTCGCCGAAGAGCATGAAAATCTCCTCGATCTGATCCGAGGAGACGATCTCGGACGGGAGCATTTCGTTCACATCGTCATAGGTCAGGAAACCCTTCTCTTCGCCGAGGGAAATGAGCTTCTTGACCTCGTCGGACTGGATTTCCTTGGTGATTTTCCCCTCGCCGGGATTGGTTCCTTCTTTATAACGCCTTTTGCTCATTGAGAAGCCTCTCTTTCTCCCTCAGGAGTTGGTGGCACAACTCTGCATCGCCCCGTTCCTGTGCCCGGATGAGTTTTGTCTTCAATTCCCTGTGCTTTTCCCTGTACCACCGTGTTTTCACTTTCTTGACCGCGTCGACGAAAACCCGTTCGGTGATTCCCTCATCGGCGGGTCTGTCCGAAAAAGCATATTCCAGCAGTTTTTTCTTTAGGGCTCCGTCTGCGAGGCCTTCTATGAAATCGGCCACGCTGACCTTTTGGTCCGCCTGCCGGATCTCTTCCAGTGACTGGCCGACTTTTTTCAATTCCCTGTTCGAGAAAAAATCCAGAACCCTCTGATTTCTCGCCTGGTCTATCCTCGCCGGTTTCTCCACCATCATGTAGATGAGGCTGAGCTCCACGGGATCCACCGTCAAGCGACCCGGCCGGCCGGCACCTTCCAAGGCGGATTCCTCCTCCGCGCCCGGTGCTTTGCCGACCTCCTTTTTCAGGAGCGCCTCGTCGACCTGGAGCCTCTCCGCCACCCTCTTAACAAACAGGTTTCGCTCCACGGGGTCGTCGATCCGGGCCATGAAGGGGATGGCCTCCCGCAGGGATGCGAGATTTTCCTCCAGGGTTTTCCTGGTCCCGATCATTTCGTCGATGTAATAGTCGACGGCCGATCGGGCACCTGACAGTATGTCCTCCAGGGCCTTCCGGCCCGAGGAGCGGACAAAGTCGTCCGGATCCCGGCCTTCGGGCAGGACCACAACCCGGGCGAGCATGTTCCTGCCGAGAAAGAGGCTGATGCTTCGCTCCAGGGCTTTCTTCCCCCCCTGATCGGGATCGAAAAGCGAGTAGACGTTTTTCGTGTAGCGCTTGATCAGATCGGCATGATGGGTCGTCATGGCCGTTCCCAGCGTCGCTACGACATTTCGGATTCCCGCGTTCCAGAGGGAGAGAAAATCAAAATACCCCTCCACGACAATCACGCCGTCGGCTTTGCGGACGTCGTCGCGGCTTCGGTTCAGGCCGTAGAGGTTGTTTCCCTTGATGTAAACCGGCGATTCGGGCGAATTGAGGTATTTGGGTTCCCCCTCGCCGATGATTCGCCCGCCGAAGGCCACCACGTTGCCCTGAATATCTTCTATGGGGAACAGGAGCCGCCCCCTGAACCGGTCGTAATAGTCACCCTTGCCTTTGGAGATGATGAGGCCTGACTTTTCAACCAGTGAAAGGTCCGTACCCCGCCTCTGGAAGAAATCCCGCAGGTACCGCCAGGCCGGCGGGGCGTAGCCGAGCCTGAACTCCCGGACGACTTCCTCCCGGATCCCTCTCTTCCGGAGGTGTTCCCGGCCGCTTTTCCCCGCATCGGAAAAGAGCTGACGCGCGAAAAAATCTCTCGCCAGGGCGTTGACCCGGTAGAGTTCCTGCTTCAATCCGGACCGGCGTTTCTCCTCTTCTTCGGAAAAGGTTTTGGGAAGCGCGATGCCCAGCTTGCCTGCCAGGTGTCTGACGGCCTCCGGGAAGGTCATGTTGTTGATCTTCATCAGGAAGGAGTAGACATTGCCTCCCTGGCCGCATCCGAAACAGTAAAAAATCTGCTTTTCGGGATTGACGGTGAAAGAAGGGGTCTTTTCCTTGTGAAAAGGGCAGGAGCCCAGGTGATTCCTGCCTGCCTTCTTCAGGGCCACGTATTCCGATATCAGCCCGACGATGTCCGCTCTTTGTCTTATTTCTTCAATCTTGCTTTCGGGAATAGAACCCTTCAAGACCTTTTCCTTTTTGGGGCTGGATATCCACCCTTGCCGCTGAGGAATCAGATTCGCCAGTCCTGCACTGCCGCAGTGCTCAAAGGGTTACGGGATACATCGTAGGATCTTACCCGGGCGAACGGACCTGCCTTCCCGGATTTTGCGATTATCGCGGTGAAACATCTCAGGATGACAGCTTCGCCTTCACCAGATCACTCACCATCTTCCCGTCGGCCTTTCCCGTAATCCGGGGCATCAGGACCTTCATGACCTTCCCCATGTCTTTGACGCCCGTCGCGCCCGCTTCACCGATGGCCCTGGCAATTTCCGCCTCGATATCCGCGGCGGACATCTGCTGGGGCATGAAGGATTGGACGGTTCTGAGCTCTTCCTCCTCGTTTTTCACTAGATCCAGCCGGCCGCCTGCCCTGAACTGCTCGATGGACTCCTTGCGCTGCTTCGCGATGGTGGCCAAAACCTGAAGAATTTCCGTTTCGTTCAGCTCTCTCTTCGCGTCAATTTCCTTGTTGTGCAACGCCGTTTTAATCATCCGGATTGCCGAGAGCTTGATCTTGTCCTTCGCCTTGGCCGCCGCAACCATTTCCGCATCTATTTTTTTCTTCAGACTCATGGCACCATCCATTTCCTTGAAATTAAAGGGGTTTAAGGCAGTTCCTTCACATCGCCCCCGTGCAGCTAATATAAGCCCAAAACGGGCAATGTCAAAGTCTGTAAGCATACAATTAAAACGCAATTTGTCAATGAAAACTTTGAGATATTTCGTATTTTAGCCCTGCGGACATCCCGCCGGCGCGTCCCACCCGTGCGCGGGCAAAAAAAGGGGCCGCAGATGAAAGTCTGCGGCCCCCCGGAATCCCGTCATGTGAGGTGCTTCTTACTTGTCTTCCTCCTCCTCGTCCTCGTCAAAGTGCTCAATGGGTACGGCCCCCTCGGGTACCTCCGTTTCAATCGATCGGGAGATGCCCCTCGCCAGAAGCGCCGCAATGCCGAAAAGCAGGATCATGGAGGCGATGATGATGACGACAATGGCCGTCGTCCACGACTTCACTTCCTGGTCGATTTTCTTGGACGCGGCGGAGACCATCTCGTTGAACTTTTCAACATCCACACCCATCCCCACCCAGCCGAATCCGGCGGGCTTGGGATAGTTTCTCGAATAGTATTTTATCGGGGCGTAGGCCACGAACTTCGTGTGGCCTGCAAAGGTGTAGGACTTGACGCCCATTTTCCCGGCTGCCGCATCCTGGGTGATCTCCGGCAGCTTGGGATCCATGAAACCGAGGAGATTGAGGTTCAGGACCTCTTCGCCCCGTTTGATCTGCGCATCGGCCGTCTCCTTCGCCAGGGGCGACACGGGCCTGCCGTTCGTGTACAGCCCCTCGATGTGGTAGTCATTGGGGTGGGAAATGACGAACCCCTGGTTGTCGACCATGTAGGCGTAGTTGCCCGACGCCCCATCGGCCTCGAAGACCCGCTCGGACTGGGTCGGAACGATATGATCCGTGAAGGCCGCCAGATGCCGATAGTCGAGAGACATGACCACAATGCCCGACACACCGCTCTTGTCGAAGACCGGTGTCGCAAAGCGGATCACGCCGCCGAAGCGCTTTCCTTTTTCGAATTCAGGTTTGCTGACGTACCAGCCGGTGACGCGGGAAACGTAAACCTCTCCCCTGTTCAGGGCAACGGCCTTGGAGAAGTAATCTTCTGATTTGTACAGGGTGTTCGCAGGGTTGCTTACGTTGACGAGTTTGGTCTTGGGAACAACCTCTCCGTTGCGAATCTTGATCAACTCGTTACCGGCTCTGTCCAGAAGGGCCATTTCGACATACAGGGGCACTTCGACCTGCTGGATCTTGTTGTCTCGCTTGACCCAGACACCCCGGGTTTTCATTGCGAAGGTTTTGAACGCTGATTCTGTTGCCGGCAGGACGGTCGCGACGAGAATGTCATTTTCCCTCTCTTTCAGGAAATTCGCTACCTCGTCCGCCGTATTGATCGCGCGAATCTTGATCTCTTCCTGGGATTTTTGATCCAGAACGCTTACGGCACGTTCTCTCGCTGTATCCCCCACTTTGAAGATGCCATTGGCGATGAGAAAAGCCACTAACGACAGGGGAATGACGATAAGCAGGAAGAAAATCCTTCCTACGGAGAAGAACTGCTTATCTTTTTTTGTTTCGGTCATTTTTTCCCCCTCTTAGCGTTATTTTTTTTGCGAGTTTTTCAGCCCGTGATGAGGGCGGTAAAGGGGTTCGCATAAAGAATAACAAGGGAGATAACCAGGGCGTAGATAACGCAGGACTCGGCCATTGCCATGCCGACCAGCATCGTGGTCATGATCTTGCCTTGCACGCCGGGATTTCTTCCGACGGCCACGCAGGCGCCGTTGGCGGCTGTTCCAATCCCCAGACCCGCGCCAAATGCACCGAGACCGACACTCAGGCCCGCGGCGATCATGCCGCCGACAGCGAAGATGACCTTGTCGGAGGTCTCACCCTTCGGCAGAGCTTCAGCAGCATACACCACCGGGGACGTGAGCAACGCCACGGACATCGTTGTGAGTACGGTTAAAAGCTTACTGATTAATTTCTTTAACATTTTCCTTCTCCTTTCAATCATTATTGAAATTGGTGCCATCCTTGGTAGCACAAATGCCGACCAAATAAAAGGGGAAATTTAAGCAAAACGGCCGAGAATGTGCAATCGTTGTGCCACGATTTTTATGCGGGAGACCGTCCGCTTAAGGCTTTAAAAAATATGATTAATCGCGTCATTATCTCCTTTTTACCGCCGTGCAGCAGAGCAAAGCTGATTTAACGTTTCTTTCAATTTTAAATCTTGATTGAACGAATCGTTCAATCAAAATATCAATTTTACCGTCGTTATGTGGATCATCACGAAATGCCGAAAAGTGATTAACATATCAAAGATCTTTAACATTTTTATGCCATCATGGCTGGATCCTCATTCGCGTTGAGCTTTTTCTCCCTCAGGATAGGGTGAATGGTTGTAAGAATTGTTTTTTATTGAAATATTTGTGCAAGAAAGTTATAGGTTTTCAGAACATCGTGATGAGGGATTGAAAAGGTCAGGTTAAGTCCCGCCATTCAAGGAGTCCTTGCATGCAGGAGCTATTAACGGCCGTAACCTATCTCGTCATGTGGCTTATCTGTGACAAGGTCTTGGGAATTCAGAGCGGCCTCTACAAACTGATCATTTCTCTGGGCTCTGCCGTAGCGGTCTACGTGATCTGCGCGATAGAGGAGAGAAGGATCAGGCGGAAGAGAGGCGAAGAGGAAGACGATTCGTGAGCGGGAAAAAAGCCGGGGGCTCGAAGAGAAAAGTGCTCAAAGACACGATGCTCACGGTTGAGAGCATCCTGGAGGGTTCGCCCATCCCGATGTTTGTCATCGACCGGGACCACCGCATCATCCTGTGGAACCGCGCCTGCGAGGAGCTGACGGGTTTCAAGGCGGCGGAGATGATCGGGACGGACGGGCAGTACAGGCCCTTCTATGCGCAGAAGCGCCCCGTCATCGCCGACCTCATCGTGGACCGGGATGTCCGGGGCCTGGAGAAGTATTACGGCAAGAAGCAGGTTCAGAAGTCGTCGGTTGTCGAGGGGGCCTTCGAGGCGGGCGACTTCTACGAGAACCTGGGGGGGAAGAGGCGGCACCTGTATTTTCTGGCGGCCCCGATCTACGACGAGAAGGGGGAGATCATCGCAGCCATCGAGACGCTCCAGGACGTCACCCGGGAGCGGGAGATGGAGCTTTCCCTCAAGGAATACGCCGAGACGCTGAAGATTGAGCTGGACCGCAACATCCGGTTGAGCAAGACCATCGAGGGGATCATCGAGGGGACGCCCATCCCGATGTTTGTCATCGACCGGGATCACCGGATCATCCTGTGGAACCGCGCCTGCGAGGAGCTGACGGGTTTCAAGGCGGCGGAGATGATCGGGACGGATCGGCAGTACCTGCCTTTTTACGGAGAGAAGCGCCCCGTCATCGCCGACCTCATCGTGGACATCGACGTCGAGGGGCTTGAAAAGTATTACGGAAATAGAGTCGCCAAGTCGTCGGTCATCGAGGGGGCCTTCGAGGCGAGCGACTTCTACGAGAACCTGGGGGGGAAGAGGCGACACCTGTATTTTCTGGCGGCCCCGATCTACGACGAGAAGGGGGAGATCATCGCAGCCATCGAGACGCTCCAGGACGTCACCCGGGAGCGGGAGATGGAGCTTTCCCTCAAGGAGCATGCAGAGAGTCTCAAGGCGGAACTCGAAAAGAATGTCCAACTGAGAAGCACCATCGAGGGGATCATCGAGGGGACGCCCATCCCGATGTTTGTCATCGACCGGGACCACCGCATCATCCTGTGGAACCGCGCCTGCGAGGAGCTGACGGGTTTCAAGGCGGCGGAGATGGTCGGGACGGACGGGCAGTACAGACCCTTCTATGCGGAGAAACGCCCCGTCATCGCCGACCTCATCGTGGACCGGGATGTCCGGGGCCTGGAGAAGTATTACGGCAAGAAGCAGGTTCAGAAGTCGTCGGTTGTCGAGGGGGCCTTCGAGGCGGGCGACTTCTACGAGAACCTGGGGGGGAAGAGGCGGCACCTGTATTTTCTGGCGGCGCCGATCTACGACGAGAAGGGGGAGATCATCGCAGCCGTCGAGACGCTCCAGGACGTCACCCGGGAGCGAGAGATGGAGCTCAACCTCACGGAGTATGCGGAGACCCTCCGGAACGAACTCGATGAGAACATCAGCCTGCGAAAGGATATCGAAAACCTCTACAACTACCTCCAGTCCATCCTGGAGAGTTCGCCGGACCGGATTATCGATCTGGGGGGCGATGGCACCATCCGTTACGTGAGCCACGGCTTCGATGTCGGCAAGGTGACGGGCCGGCATTTTTCGGATCTGGTTAATCCGGAGCACCGGGCCTATCTCCTGGAACGCTGGGAGGATATCAAACGGGGCGTCTACAAACCCTTCGAGATCCAGTTCACCGCCGGGGACGGGTCGAAACGGGATCTGCTGATCACGGCCAGACCCATCAAAGGCACGGACCGTTTTATCGTCGTGCAGCGGGACATCACGGACTTCAAGGATCTCGAACAGAAATTCTATGAGAGCCAGAAGCTGGCGGCCGTGGGGCAGCTCTCCGCGGGCATCGCCCACGAGGTGAGAAACCCGCTGTCCTCGATCAAGATGTCCCTGCAGATTCTGGAGAAACGGATGAATCCCCAGGACAACGACCTGAAGCGCTTCAAAATAGCGCAGAGAGAGGTTGAACACCTGGAGAAACTCGTCAGCGACATCCTGGTTTTCGCGCGGCCCGCAGAGCCCGAAATGGCCCCGGGCGACATCAACCAGTTCCTGAAGTATTCCCTGCACCTGGCGGAGAAGGAAATCGCCGAGAAGCGCGTCCGCGTCGAGAACCGCTTCGATGACAAGGTCCCCCGGATGCTCTTTGACCCGGCGATGCTCCAGCAGGCGTTCCTGAACCTCTATCTCAACGCCATCGACGCCATGGAGGCGGGCGGAAAGCTTTCCATATCGTCCAGGCTGACCGACGGCGACGGGAAGTCCGTTTCCATTGAGGTCGCCGACAGCGGCGCCGGCATCGAGGCGGACGTCCTTCCCCATGTCTTCAATCCCTTCTTCACGACGAAGAATTACGGCACGGGGCTGGGACTGTCCCAGGTAAAAAAAATCATCGATCTCCACAGCGGGAACATTGACATAACGAGCAAGAAGGGCTCGGGGACGAAAGTGACCGTCACTCTGCCGGTGAAGCAGCCCTGAGACAGGCGCTGCCAATGACCTAATCTCTCTGGGGGGGTTTCATGGCCAAAGCCAAAATTCTCGTCATCGACGATGACCGTTCCATCTGTGAGACGCTGCAGCTCTACCTGTCCGAGGAAGGGTACGAAGTCCACACGGCGTTGACAGGAACCGACGGCCTGAACAAATTCGTCAAAGTGTCTCCGGACCTGGTCATTCTGGATATCCGCCTGCCCGACATCGACGGCTTCACGGTGCTCGAGGATCTCAAGGAAGATGATGAAGACGTCAAGGTGATCATGATCACGGCCCACCACGACATGGACACGACCATACGGGCCATGAAGGAGGGCGCTTTTGATTACATCCACAAGCCCATCAACATCGATGAACTCGAGATCTCGCTGCAGAAGGCCCTGAAAACCATCGCCACGGAAAAGAAGATCGACGGCCTGCTCACGGAACCCTCGAGGGATTTCAAGGTGGGGGACATCATCGGCACCGGAAAGGCCATGGGAGAGATCTTCAAGACGATCGGCGTCGTGTCCCAGAGCAAGACCACGGTCCTCATCGAGGGGGAGAGCGGGACGGGAAAAGAACTCATCGCCAAGGTGATCCACAACAACACCGCGAAGAACGACCCGTACATCGCCGTCAACTGCTCCGCCATCGTGGAGACCCTTCTGGAGTCGGAGCTGTTCGGGCATGAAAAGGGATCCTTCACCGGCGCCATCAGCCGAAAACTCGGGAAGTTCGAACTGGCGGGAAGCGGAACGGTCTTCCTCGACGAGATCAGCGAGATGTCCTTCAACCTCCAGGCCAAGTTGCTTCGGGTCCTCCAGGAACTCGAATTCGAGCGCGTGGGGGGCAAGGACAGGGTGAAGGTGCGGGCCCGGATCATCGCGGCGACGAACAAGGACCTCAAGACCCTTGTCAAGGAGGGCAGGTTCAGGGATGACCTCTACTACCGGCTGAATATCGTGACCATCCGCATCCCCCCTCTTCGGGAGCGGAGGGAGGACATACCCCTCCTGATCGATTACCTCCTCAAGAAGATCAACAGGGACCTGCACAAAAATGTGATTGGGGTGTCCAAGGAGATGATGGAAGTCTTCCTCAAGTACCCCTGGCCCGGGAACGTGCGGGAACTGGAAAACCTCCTCGTGCGGGCCGTCGTCGTGGCGAAGGGGCAGATCCTCGGCCTGGTCGATTTCCCGGATCTGCTGGGCAGCTACGCTCAGGCTCAAATGGCGTCGACGGCCGGGGAAAATGACGTGATACGGTCCAGGGAAGGGGGAAAGGTCCTGACCATAGACGAGGTGGAGGAGAAGCATATCCGGAAGGTCATTTCCATCATCGGGAAAAACAAGGGAGAAATTTGCGAGGCCCTGGGGATTTCCAGACCCACGCTGGAAAGAAAGCTCGAGAAGTACCGGATTACGTTTGAATAAAGAGAGGCAAAAGGCAAAAGGCCAAAGGCTAAAGGCTAAAGGCTAAAGGCTAAAGGCTAAAGGCTAAAGGCTAAAGGCTAAAGGCTAAAGGCTTTTTCGTCCTGTCGGCCCTAAGCCCTTAGCCCTGCACCGTTTGCCGATATAATATGAAAATCACCTCGGCGGAATACATCAAGGCGGCCGCAAAGCCCAATCAGTTCCCGGAAACAGCCCTTCCCGAGGTGGCCTTCGCCGGCCGATCCAACGTCGGCAAATCCTCCCTGATCAACACCCTGGTTCACCGAAAGAATCTCGCCCGGACGAGTGCCACACCCGGGAAGACCCGCCTGCTCCATTTCTATGACGTCAATCATCGTTTCTGTTTCGTTGACCTGCCGGGTTACGGGTACGCGAAAGTTTCGGCCGAAACGAGGAAGAGCTGGAGGCCCATGGTGGAGGGATACCTGAAGAGCCGTCCGACGCTGGTGCTCGTGGCGGTGATCCTGGACATCCGGCGGGATCCGTCGGAGGAAGACGTCGCCCTGGCCGAGTGGCTGTCGCACTACCGCATCCGCCATCTCTTTGTGTTGACAAAGTCGGACAAGCTCTCGGGAAACGAGAGGCGAAACCGGTGCCGGTCTGTCAGTGCCGGCCTGGACCTCCCCGGGGACGGGAACTTCATCCTTTTTTCAGCGAGAACGGGTGAGGGGAGGGACGCCCTCTGGAAGGAGATTCAGAAAGCCTCAGGTGGCCCGGGCGGGGAGGCCGTCTGAACCGTCCCGGCCGCCTTTCCGGTGTCCTTCGAACGCCTCCGGTAATCCTCCCGGACACCCGACACCACGCATTTGACAAAAAGCGTTCAAGTGTTTAAATTAATTCCGGAATAAGTGACCAAATAAGGCTTGACAGAACAGGGAAGTTTTGATAGGGGTCACGCGGATTTACATTCGGGATGGCAATTTCGAACACCGAGAATGTTTTTACCGCAGCCGGATTCTCATCCGGTTCATTTACGTAAGAAGCCCATCCAACATGCCTCGACGCTTCGCGGCATGCCGATAATTGCTTACCTGAATCCCTGGATCTGAGGATTCCAGAGCTTTCGATTAGAGGAGAAGAAAATGTCTCATGCGGTAACACCCTATCTTGAGATGTCGCAGGTCATTGCCGAGGCGGGCGGGGAAACATTGAAAAAGTGCTACCAGTGTGCGACCTGCAGCGGGACGTGTCCCTGGACGCCCGTCATCGAGTTCAACATCCGGAAACTCATCAGGATGAGCCAGCTCGGCCTGGAGGGGATCGAGGAGCACATGTGGGGGTGCTCGACCTGTAAATTCTGCGTCGACCGCTGCCCCCGCGGTGTTGAGATCATCGACATCGTGCGGTCCGTCCGGAGTGTCTATGCCGGCGGCGGCATGCTTCCCCAGAGCCTGAGGGCTTTTGTGGGCAGTCTCCAGGCGCGGGGCAACCCCTGGTCCGGCGATGCGGAAAAGAGAAACGACTGGGCCCAGGGCAAATACCCCCTCTACGCGGAGGGTATGGAGTATCTCTACTTCACCTGCTGTACCGCCTGCTATGACCCGAGAAACGTGCAGGTGGCGAGGGCCACGGCGGAGATTCTCAACAAGTCCGGTCTCAGCTGGGGGCTCCCCGGCACCGATGTCAACTGCTGCGGGGAGAGCCTCCGGAAGGTGGGGGACCTGGAGCTTTTCGAAAAACTGAAGGAGAAAAACCGGGGGATCTTCAGCGCCAAGGGGATTCAAAAGATGGTCACCGTCTCTCCCCACTGTTACCAGACGTTCAAGAAGGAGTACGAGGAGGATTACGACATCGTCCACTTCACGGAGCTGATCGCCGGCCTCATCCAGTCGGGGAAGCTCGTCCCGAAAAAGGATTTCGGCGGCATCAAGGTCACCTACCACGACCCCTGCTACCTCGGGAGGCACAACGGCATCTACGACGCGCCCCGCGAAGTGCTGAAAGCCCTTCCGGGCGTGGAATTCGTGGAGATGGAGAGGATCCGCGAGCAGAGCTTCTGCTGCGGCGGCGGGGGCGGCGGCCTCTGGGTCGAGCGGGCCAAGGGCGAGCGGCTGAGCGACCTTCGGATCGAAGAGGCCCTCTCGACGGGCGCGAATGTCATCGCCACGTCCTGCCCCTATTGCATCGCCATGCTCGACGACAGCATCCGGACCATGAACGTCGAGGACCGGATCAAGCTGAAAGACGTAACGGAACTTTTTTATGAAAGCCTCGAAGGATAAGGAGTCCCTATGAGCAGAATCGGCGTATTTGTTTGCCACTGCGGTTTGAATATCGCCAAGACCGTTCGGGTGCCCGAGGTCGTGGAATTTGCCAAAACCCTGCCGGACGTGGTGGTGGCGCAGGAGTATAAATTCATGTGCTCGACGCCGGGCCAGGAGATCATTCAAGGTGACATTAAGAAACACAGGCTGGACCGGGTGATCGTGGCGGCCTGCTCGCCGCTCATGCACGAGAAAACCTTCCGCAAGGTCATCGAGAATGCGGGATTGAACCAGTACCTCCTTACCATTGTCAACATACGCGAGCACGTTTCCTGGGTCACGGAAGACGAGGAGGTCGGGACCCGAAAAGCGAAAGCCCTCATCAACGGCGCCGTGTACCGGGCAAGGCTCCTCAACCCGCTCACGTCGCGATTCATCGATGTCAACCCCAACGTCCTGGTCGTCGGCGGCGGCATCGCCGGTATCCAGGCGGCCCTGGAGGTGGCGGACGCGGGCAAGAAAGTCTATCTCGTGGAGCGGACCCCCTCGGTGGGCGGTCACATGATCCAGTTCGACAAGACCTTCCCGACCCTGGATTGCTCGGCCTGCATCCTGACCCCCAAGATGGACGCCGTCAATCAGCATCCCAATATAGACCTCATGACCTACTGCGAGGTGACGGAGGTGAAGGGCTTCGTGGGCAACTTCACCGTCACCGTGAAGCAGAAGGCCCGGTATATCGATCACGAGAAGTGCAACGGCTGTCTCGCCTGCACGGAGAAGTGTCCCGGCAAAGGCGTGTCGGAGTTTGACGAAGGTCTCGTGAGAAGAAAAGCCGTCTACATCCCCTTCCCCCAGGCCGTCCCCCAGAAGCCTGTGATCGACCGCGGGGTCTGCGTCTTTTTCAAGACGGGCAAGTGCCGGCTCTGCGAGAAGGTCTGCGAGCAGGGGGCCGTCGACTTCGAGCAGGAGGACCGATTCGAGGAGATCCAGGTCGGCGCCATCATCGTGGCCACGGGTTACGACCTGATGGACGTGAAGCCGCTCGTGCAGTACGGCTACGGCAAGTATCCAGGGGTGTTCCATTCCCTCGAGGTCGAGCGGCTCTTCAACTCCGCCGGTCCCACGGGGGGCAAGGTGGTCCTGCGGGACATGAAAACCGCGCCCCGCAGCGTGGCCATCCTGCACTGCATCGGCAGCCGCGACAAGAATCACTTCGAGTATTGCAGCCGGGTGTGTTGCATGTACTCGCTGAAATTCGCCCATCTCTTCAAGGAGAAGACCGAGGCGAACATCTACCAGCTCTACATCGATATGCGGGCCCCGGGGAAGGCCTACGAGGAATTCTACGCGAGGCTCCTCGAGGAGGACGTGAAGTTCGTCCGGGGCAAGGCGGCCCGCGTGACGGAGAACAAGGAAAATCCCGAGGAGGCCGGGAAGCTCATCGTCGAGGTCGATGACACGCTGGCGGGTCAGTTCATGCGAATCCCCGTCGACATGGTCGTGCTCTCGCCGGCCATGAAGCCCCGGCACGACGCGAAGGATGTGGCGCGGCTCCTCAACCTGAGCACGGACAAGTACGGGTTCCTCATGGAGCGGCACCCGAAGCTGGCGCCGCTTTCCACGATGACGGACGGCGTCTTCATCGCGGGGGCCTGCCAGTTCCCGAAGGACATCCCCGACACGGTCTCGCAGGCGCTGGGCGCCGCGGCCGAGGCCCTGACGATCGTGACGAAGGCGAAAATGGAACTCGAGGCGGCCACGGCCGTCGTCAATCCGGCGGCGTGCAGCGGCTGCATGAACTGTGTCAATGTCTGCCCCTACGGCGCGCCCCAGATGAATGCCGAGAAGGGCATATCCGAAATCAACGAAGCGCTCTGCAAGGGCTGCGGGCTCTGTGCGGCCTCCTGCCCGACCTCGGCCATCATTGCCCGCCATTTCGCCAATGACCAGATCATGGCGGAAATGGAAGGCCTGATGGAAATGGAGATGTAGCGCCTTCAGCGCAAAGGAGAACACCATGAGTTTCGACCCCAAGATTCTCGGCATTGCCTGCAACTGGTGCACCTATACCGGCGCGGACCTGGCCGGCACCACGCGGATGAAATATCCGCCGAATGTGAGAGTCATCCGTGTCATGTGTTCCAGCCGGATCAACCCCTCCTTCATCATCCGGGGTTTCCAGCTCGGTGCGGACGGCGTCCTCGTGGGCGGCTGCCATCCCGGCGACTGCCATTACGGCACGGGGAACCTCTATGCCCGGAGGAAGCTGGCCATTACACGGAAGATTCTCGATTTTGCCGGCATGGAACCCGGCCGCTTCCGCGTGGAGTGGATATCGGCCTCCGAGGGGAATAGATTTGCCGAGGTGGTGAGGGAGTTCACGGAACAGGTGCGGACCCTGGGACCACAGACGAAATTCAAGATCACGAAAAATGGGCAGTAGAGCCCGGGAGCGGTTATGACGGCATTCAAGAAGATCGAAGACAACCTCAGGAAGGAAGCGAAAAGCCTGCTCGAGAGCGGCAAGGTCACCCTGGTTCTTGCCTATGCCGGGGGCTTCGATGAGAAACACCCTGTTCCCTATGTCGCGAAGGCGGCGGCTGATGCGGACCGTCTCGTATTCAATGAATATTGCACGCACAACATGGCGAGATACCTCACGCGGTACCCCAAGGGCACCAGGATCGCCGTGGCAGTCAAGGGGGCGGACAGCCGCGCCGTCGTGCAACTCATCCAGGAGGGGAAGGTTCGCAGGGACGACCTCGTCATCCTGGGAATCCCCGCGGCGGGCATGAAGAACCAGAAGACGGGAGAGATCATCGACACCCGGACCACCGGCAGCGCCATCAATCCCGTGATCCACGACATTCTCCTGGGAGACGAGATCCACGGGGTCAAGGCGGGTTCGCCTTACGACGTCCTCGCGGAGCTCGAGGGCATGGACAAGGATGCCCGCTGGGCTTTCTGGAAAAAGGAGTTCGAGAAGTGCATCCGCTGTTACGCCTGCCGGAAGGCTTGCCCCATGTGCTACTGCGATCCCTGCTTCATGGATGCGAGCCGCCCGCGCTGGGCCGACAAGTCGCCCACGGGTGACGGGACGCTGATGTACCACCTGACCCGGTTCTATCATCTCGCCGGCCGATGCATCGACTGCGGGGAGTGTTCGAGGGCCTGCCCGGTGGATATTCCCCTCTACCTCTTTCACAAGGAGGTGGCCAAGGAGTGCGAGGTGATGTTCGGTCAGGCGGCGGGCATGAACATCGAGGACAAACCGGCGATGGCAAACTACAAGGGGGAAGACTCGGATCAGATGTTGGGATCCTAGGGGGTCTCAAGGCTTGTCAAAGGAGAAAGTCGTGTTGAAGAAAATCGCAATCGATCAATTCAGTGAACTGGTAAAGGCCCTCCTGGAACAGGGACTGCTTTACGCTCCGGTGAAGGGGACGGACGGCGTCAACTTCCGGGCCATTCAGAATCCGGCCGATGTAACGCTTGATTATTACAACACGGTGCTCAGCCCGAAAGCCGTTTTTTTCCCGCAGTCGGAAGATTTGATTCGATACCGGATCAAGAAGGACACCCCGGAGGCGCAACCCGTGCCTCTGGAGAACCGGCCGGCCGTGATCCTGGGTGTGCGCCCCTGCGACGTCAGGAGCTTTGAAATCATGGACCGTCACTTCCTGGGCGCCGGCGTCATCGATCCCTACTGGAAGAGCAAGCGGGACAGCACGACGGTCATCGGTTTTGCCTTCGATGTCAACGCCGCGGCCGACCCGGCGGACTTTTACAATACCTTCGGTTACGGGGCGGCCGACCCGGAGGGAAGCGACGTCTTCATGATACGGGCCGACGGGAATCTTCTTCTCAGGGGCATGACGGACCGGGGAGAGAAACTCCTCGCTTCACTGGGGTGTCTCCAGGCGGGCGACGCCCGGGACGAAAAGGCCTTCGATGAGACGGTGAAAAAAGGAAAGGCCGTCCGGACGCGATCCGCCGAAATCAACGACAAGGAGATCGCCAAAAAGCTGGTGGACATTTTCGACAACGGGGAATTCTGGCAGAAAGTGACCATGGCCTGCATCGCCTGCGGGGCCTGCACTTTCGTGTGTCCGACCTGCTACTGCTTCGACATCAGCGACGAGACGCTCTTCAAGGAAGGCGCGAGGAAGCGTTTCTGGGACGCCTGTACCTTCACGGACTTCACGCTGGAGGCAAGCGGTCACAACCCCAGGCCCCGGATCTTCCAGCGTTACCGGCAGAAGGTCTGTCACAAGTATTCGTACCACGTGGACAAATACGGGTGCATCTCCTGCGTGGGGTGCGGGCGCTGCATCCGTTCCTGCCCCGTGAACATCGATATTTTCGGCATCGTGGTGGAGGCGGGCAAGCTCTGAACCCGGTACCCGCCCCCTGCCGATGAAGCCGACACCATCAATCTCAAGAGAGGAATGCAGAGGAAGCGTGATGGAAAATCCCTATATCCCCATGCCGATGAATGTCGTGCAGATCACGACGGAGGTGGACACAAACGATATCAAGACCTTCCGGCTGACCTTCGTCAACCCGGAGGACGAGAAAAAGTTCAAGTATCTCCCCGGGCAGTTCGGGGAACTCTCCATCTTCGGCAAGGGGGAGAGTCCCATCGGGATCGCCTCGTCCCCGACGGATCCGGGGTACGTGGAGTTCACCGTTCAGCGGACGGGGACGCTCGTGGGCGGGCTCGTGACGACGGCGCTGCACGACCTCGAGGAAGGGGCGCAAATCGGTCTCCGGGGTCCCCTCGGGAATTCCTGGCCCATCGACTTTCTCGCCGGAAAGAACGTGGTGGTCGTGGGCGGAGGTTTCGCCTTCACGACGCTTCGCTCGCTCATCAACTACATGATCCACCCCGAAAACCGGAAGCGGTTCGGCGACATCACCGTCGTTTACGGGGCGAGGACGCCGGGGCTTCTCCTCTACAAGGATGAGATGGCCGCCTGGCAGAAACGGAAGGATCTGGTGATGCACGTCACCGTCGACAGGGGCGACGCGAACTGGAAGGGGAGGGAAGGCTTTGTCCCGACGGTCTGCAAGGAGGTGGCGCCGAGTGCCAAGAACGCCGTCACCGTCATCTGCGGACCCCCCATCATGATCAAGTTCACCCTGCCCGTGTTTTTCGATCTCGGTTTCTCCAGGGAAAACATCCTCACCTCCCTGGAGATGAGGATGAAGTGCGGCATCGGCAAATGCGGCCGATGCAACGTGGGGAACAAGTACGTCTGCAAGGACGGCCCGGTTTTCTCGCTGGCCCAGCTCGAGCAGCTCCCGAGAGATTATTAATCGCTGTTTAACGATCTACCGAAACCAAAACAGGAGAAGGACATTGTTCAAGATCATCGAACGCAAGCAGCTATCGGAAAACGTCGTCAAAAATGTGATCCATGCCCCGGACATCGCGGCGAAGCGCAAGGCGGGGCAGTTCGTGATCCTCATGATCAACGAAAAAGGGGAGCGGATCCCGCTGACCATCGTCGATTCCGACGCCAAGACGGGGACGATCACCATCATCTACCAGGTCGTGGGAAAGACCACATCCGCGATGGCCGATCTGAAGGAGGGGGACTACATCCTGAATGTCCTGGGGCCCCTGGGCCACGCCACGGAAATCGACAACTTCGGCACGGCGGTCTGCGTGGGCGGAGGCGTCGGTGTGGGCGTCATCTACCCCATCGCCAAGGCGCTCCGGGAGGCTGGCTGCAACGTCGTGTCCATCATCGGGGCCAGGACCAAGGACCTGCTCATCCTCGAGGAGGAAATGAGGCGGGTGAGTCACAAGCTCACGGTCTGCACCGATGACGGCACTTACGGCTTCCACGGCTTCGTCAGCGCTGTTCTGCAGCAGATGATCGACGCCGGCGAGAAGATCGACCGGGTCTACGCCATCGGGCCGGTGCCCATGATGCGGGTCCTCGCCAACCTGACGAGACCCCACAAAATAAAGACCATCGTGAGTCTGAACCCCATCATGGTGGACGGGACGGGCATGTGCGGCGCCTGCCGCGTGTCCGTGGCGGGCAAGACGCGGTTTACCTGCGTGGACGGTCCCGAGTTCGACGGCCACGACGTGGATTTCGGACTTCTGACGACCCGGCTTCAGATGTACACGGAACAGGAAAGACTGGCACTGGAAAGATGCAGGTGTGAGAAAAATGGATAAAGAAGAAAAAAAGGAAAAGAAAGAGAAAATACCCAGGCAGAAAATGCCGGAGCAGGATCCCAAGGCGAGAGTCCGGAACTTCAACGAGGTGCCCCTGGGCTTCTCCCCGGAGACGGCCATGCTGGAAGCGAAGCGGTGCATCATGTGCAAGAAACCCGGCTGTGTGGCCGGTTGCCCCGTGGACATCGACATCCCCGCCTTCATCAAGCTCATCGCCGGGGGCGATTTCATCGGTGCCGCCCGGAAGCTCAAGGAAACGAACGTCCTGCCCGCCGTCTGCGGGAGAGTGTGCCCCCAGGAGGACCAGTGCGAGAAAGTATGCATCCTGGGCAAAAAAGGGGATCCAGTGGCCATCGGCCGGCTGGAACGTTTCGCCGCCGATTACGAGCGGCAGTCCGGCCAGATCAGCATACCGGGCAAGGCGCCGTCCACGGGCAAGAGGATTGCCGTCGTCGGGGCCGGCCCCGCGGGGTTGACCATTGCGGGCGACCTCGTCAAGATGGGCCATGACGTGACCATCTTCGAAGCCCTCCACAAATCCGGCGGGGTTCTCATCTACGGCATCCCGGAATTCCGTCTGCCCAAGGCGATCGTCGATGCCGAGGTGGACTACATGCAGAAACTCGGGGTAAAGGTCGTCACCAACTTCCCCGTCGGGAGGCTCAAGACGGTGGACGACCTCTTTGCCGAAGGCTTTCACGCCGTCTTCCTCGGTGTCGGCGCCGGCGCGCCCGTTTTCATGAACATCCCGGGCGAGAATTTCTCGGGCATCTACTCGGCCAATGAATACCTGACCCGCTCGAACCTGATGAAGGCGTATGCCTTCCCCGAGTACGACACGCCCATCGCCGTCGGCAAGAACGTCTGCGTCATCGGTGGCGGCAACGTGGCCATGGATTCCGTCCGCACGGCCCTCAGGCTCGGCGCGGAGAACGCCTACATTGTCTACCGCCGGACGGAGAAGGAGATGCCGGCCAGGATCGAGGAGGTCCACCATGCCCAGGAGGAGGGGGTGCAGTTCAAGCTCCTGACGAACCCCATCGAATACCTCGGCAACGAGAAGGGCTGGGTCAAGGGGATGGTCTGCCAGCAGATGGAGCTCGGCGAGCCCGACGAATCCGGCAGGAGAAGGCCCGTTCCCATGAAGGGGTCTGAATTCGTCATCGAGTGCGACACCGTCGTCGTGGCCATCGGGACGATGGCGAACCCCGTTCTCCAGGCCACCACACCGGGGCTTTCCGTCAACAAGTGGGGCTACATCGTCATCAACGAGGAGACGGGCGAGACGAGCCGCAAGGGCGTCTACGCGGGCGGTGACATCGTCACGGGGTCGGCAACGGTCATCCTCGCGATGGGGGCGGGCAGGAAGGCCGCCAGTGCTATTCATAATTACGTGATGGGGTTATAAAAAGAAAGGCTAAAGGCTAAAGGCTAAAGGCAAAGGGCAAAGGGCAAAAGGCTAAAGGCTAAAGGCAAAGGGCAAAGGGCAAAGGGCAAAGGGCAAAAGGCTAAAGGCTAAAGGCAAAAGAAATAAAAAAAGGGCCGGGGTTGAACCCCGACCCTTTTTTATTGCCGGTCCGAAACTATTCGGATCAGTGGTGTGCCTCTTCCATCGCGCCGGCGATGTACATCATGGACAGGAGCATGAAAACGAGCGTCTGGATGAAGGAGATGAGGATCTTGAGGATCAGGATCGGAAGCGGCACGAGCAGCGGCACCAGGATGAAGAGAACGGCGACGACGATGTGACCCCCCTCGATGTTCCCGAAGAGCCGGACGGAGAGGGACACGGGCCTGGAGAGGTGACTGACGACTTCGATGGGCAGCATGAGCGGGGTGAGCCACCACACGGGTCCCATGAACTGCTTCAGGTATTTCGCGCCGTGAATCTTCACCCCCACAATGTGGGTCAGGAAAAAGACCACCAGCGCCATGGAGATGGTCGTGTTCAGGTTGGAGGTGGGGGATTCGAAGCCCGGCACGAGACCGAGGAGATTCGACGTCAGGATGTACAGGCCAAGGGTTGCGACGAGCGGGAAGAACCGCTTGCCCTCGGGCCCCATGGTCTCGACGAGCAGGTTGTTGAAACTGGTCAGGATCACCTCCATGACGTTCTGGAGCTTGCCCGGGTAGATGTCCACGCGGCGCGTCGCCAGGAAGGAAAGAAGGGCCAGCATGGCGATGATGAACCAGGCATAGGTGACATGCGGCGGAAAATAGGGGTTTTCAAGAAATGAAAGGGGGTGCATCGTTTACTGTCTAACCTCCTCCACGGGAATTTTTTTTTGATATTCCATGACCGTCGTGGTGACGATGTTCATGATCACGACGGAAAGTCCGATGAGAAGGCCGACAATGTCGGCGGGGGTCCTGCTGATGATCAGATAGAGCACGATGGCCGTGATGCCCAGCCGGATATAAAACTTGAATAGGACGAACACTTTCAGGTGATCCGAGAGCTTCTGAAAGGCCGAGCGGAGGTCGCGTCCCATCCAGTAGAAGTTCGCGATGCTGATGAGCCCTCCGAGGAGCAGGCCCAGCAGGAAATTGTAGCCGGCGAAGGGGAAGCTCAATAGGAGCATCGCCCCGAGGAGAAACCAGTTTCTGAGTTCAAGCTTTCTTAACAGGGGGTCTTTTCCGGTGGAGTTCATCTTTCACGTGTTTCATGATGATAATTTCGTCATCGTCTTTGAACGTATGACTGACCCACTTGTAGAGGTTCCAGAATCCCGCGAAGATTCCGACGAGGAGAAGGAGAAAGGCGAACTTGTGTCCCGTTCCCAGTTTCCTGTCGAGCCAGTTTCCGGCCAGGATTCCGACAAAAATCGCAATGACCATCGCGATGCCGAAACTGCTGGCATAAACGTAGTGCATTGCGGCTTTTTTCGGGTCCTTGTCCTCCATAAGGTGCAGCGCCTTTTAGCACAAAGACAGGGGGATGTCAAACAGAAACAGGGCGAGAGGCTGTTCAGAAATAGGCCACGAAAATCAATGCATTGGGCGTCATGCCCCCGGGGTCGGACATCCTCCCCGGTGGGTCTCTCACGGAACCTCTCGGGGACCCCTTTTCGCCCGGGGGATGAAACGGGGACCGGCCGCCCTTTCCGGTAAAAAGTTTTTTGGAAAGCCTATCGGCTTTTCTTGGCCCGGCGGGCAACCATCATCTTTTTCCGCACGTCGTCCTTGATCCGCTTCACATGTCCGCGGCCGAGCCCCTTGACCTCGCAGCCGAGCTCGAAGTAGCGGCGGATCCTGGCGTCGTCGAGAATACCGAAGCAGTCAATGACGGCAACGGGTCTGCCGGTCATCCGGATGACTTCCTCGGGGTCCAGCTTCCGGTAGGGTTCGTGCCGGACAGCCAGGACGACGGCGTCGGCACCCTTCAGGACCTTCGCCAGTTTCTGCTCAACGCGGAGCTCCGCGAGCCTGTCCTGGTTGCGGAAGAATTTCGATCTCGAGTGTCCGGGGGCCGGGTAGGTGTCCTGTTTTTCCATTTCCCACCAGTGCTTGACGTAAGGGTCATGGACGGCGATCTCGGCGCCCATCTCCGTGAGCTTCCGGACGAGGATCTCCGAGCCGCTGTAGCGGGTGTCCCCCACATCCTCGCGGTAAGAAGCGCCGAGGACGGTGATCCTGGAGGCCGCGACGATCTTGCCCATGTTTCTCAGCGCGTCCCGGGTGAGTTCCGCCGCGTGGAGGGCCCGCGTGTCGTTGATGTCGATGGCCAGGGGCGTGATCTTGAAAATGTCGTCATCAAAGCCCATGAGGGTCTGGTAGGACCAGACGCCGAGGCCCCCGTCTTTCGGAAGACAGTAACCGCCGATACCGGGGCCGGGGAAGATGATGTTCGAATGGGTCGGCCGGACCTTGATGGCCTGGATGACCTTGATGAGATCGACGCCGTTTCGCTCCGCGAAGAGACTCCACTCGTGCAGGTAGGCGAGGATGCTTGCCCGGTAGGAATTCTCCACGATCTTGCAGGTCTCGCTTTCAATGGGCCGGTCAAGGACCGTGAGCGGGAATTTCTCCACGTTCAGAATCTCCGAGAGAAACTTCACGACGCGCCTGCGGGCCTCGTCATTGATACCGCTGCAGACGCGCCAGAAGTCGCGGATCGACGCGACGTATTCCCGCCCCGGCATGACGCGCTCGAAGGAATGGGCCAGGAGGGGTTCCCGGTTGTGGATGCCTCGCTCTTCGAAGGCCTTCTTGATGATGGGGTAGGCCACGTACTCCGTCGTGCCGGGGGGGACGGTGGTCTCGATGAGCACGAGGCATTCGGGACTGATCTTTTTCCCGATGACCTGAAAGCTTTCTTCCAGCGCGGAGATGTCCGCGGAGCCCTGCCGCATGTCACCCAGTGTCTCTTTGTTGTAGTCGCACTGCACGTCCACGACCACGACGTCGGCAAGCGTGAGGACATCGTAGGTATACGTCGCCATGAGGGTGCCCTTTTCCTTGACACAGCGGCGGATGAGCGGGGCCACCTCGGGATCCTCCGCCTCGACGGGCGCGACGCCCTCGTTGAGATAGTGGATCTTCCAGTAGGACCGGGTCGACGGGCGCTGCATGCCGATGACGAACTTCGTGGGTTTTTTTGTTTTCCGGTCCACGGAGTCCGCGACGACGCCGGCCATGACGGCGCCGACAAAGCCCACGCCCATCACAACGACGATTTCCCTGCCCCGCGCCCGTTCCCGGGCGACAATCCTCTGCAGGGCCTTTAATTCCCGTTCGTAGTCCCCCGGTTTCGGAAGGGCATAGGCCCGCCCCGCGGGACAGACGGAAGCCGTTCCTTGACTCGCTTTGGCCACCTTGCTGGTATTCCTCGTTCTGCTGGACATGATTTTCTCCACTCCTTGTAAGTTCGAAATCACCGGCAAACGGCGATGACGGTTGTGTTTAAAGACAGGGTGAAACGAGATCCCTGACGTACTGGGCAATCGTGAGGGCGGCCGTCAGCCCGGGTGATTCGATGCCGATCAGGTTGACGAAGCCCCGCAAGCCCGATGCACTTTCCTCCCCTATGATAAAGTCGCGGGTCGGCTCTCCCGGCCCCCGAAGCTTCGGCCGGATCCCGCTCATGTCGGGGTGAAGAGCGTCGAGGCTCAGCTTCGGCAGGTAACGCTTTGCAGAGGCGTGAAACAGTGCCGCCTTCGTCTCGTCGACCCGATAGTCAATCTTGCTTACGTATTCAATATCCGGACCAAACCGGACCCGCCCCCCCAGGTCCATGGTGGCGTGGATGCCGAGGCTGTCTTGTCCTGACGGCGGTATGGGGTAGATCAGGTGCCGGATGGGAGGCGGCGGGGAGGCAAAAAAATAGTCTCCCTTGCCGTAGTGAAGCCGGTAGCCGAGCTCGTCGATGTCCAGACCCGCCAGGGCCGCGATGCGATCGGCGTGAAGGCCGGCGCTGTTGACGAGGATCCGCGTGTGCGCGCGATACTCGCCGTGGTTGACCTCCAGCTCGAAACCCCCGTCATCCGGGCGGATCGCCGTCACTTCCGAACGAAAGGCGGCAGTGACGCCCTGCGACTCGGCCTGCAGGGACAACGACCGCATGAGGCCGTGAGCGTCCACGATGCCCGAATCGGGCGAAAAGATAACGTCACGCGCCTCCAGGTCCGGCTCCAGGGTTTTCCAGCGGGGCCGGGACAGGAACACCAGGTTGGAGACGCCGTTTTCCTCCGCCTGCCTTTTTATTTTCCAGAGCTCCTCCGTTTCGGCCGGATCCTGCGAGACGATGAATTTGCCGGTTTTTTTGAAAGGGATTTTGCGGTTCTCGCAGTATTCGTACAGAAGGCGGTTCCCCTCGCGGCAGAGCGCCGCCTTCAGGGGGAGGCCCGGGTAGTGGATCGCCGCATGAATGACCTCGCTGTTGCGGCTGCTCGTTTCCATGCCGTAGCGTTCGTTCTTTTCAAGAAGCAAAATCGGCCTTGCGTCCCGGGACAGGGCCTCCGCGACGGCGAGACCCACGACGCCGGCACCGATGACGGCGATTGTGAAATCAAGTTCCTGCATAAAGGCGACTCGAAGCTTGTGACATTGGGCCTCTTCGTTTCCTCTGCGGCTTTGTCTGCCGCGAATAGCCCGGAAGGCCGGTTTTGAAAAGTTTCAGGCAGGGTCCTCAAAACTCCCGCAACGTTTCAGCGCAGGCCGACAGTGTCCGGTCGATGTCGTCATGCCCGTGGGCGGCCGAAATAAAGGCGGCTTCAAACTGCGACGGGGCGAGGTATACCCCGCGGCTCAGCATGCCCCGGAAGAAGCGGGCAAAAAGCTTCGTGTCGCTGGTGCTCGCCGTGGCAAAATCAAAGACCTCCAGCCGCGTGAAGAAGGCCGTGAACATCGAACCCGCCCGGTGAAAAAAGGCGGGGAGACCCTTTTCCGAGAAGAGCCGCTTCATTTCCCCGCAGAGGGTCGCGGCCGTCCCGTCGATCCGCTCATAGAGGGTCCTGTCGTCCCTGAGCAGCTTGAGCGTCGCGACACCGGCCGCCATTGCCAGGGGATTCCCCGAGAGGGTGCCCGCCTGATACACGGGCCCCAGGGGTGCGAGCATCTCCATGATTTTCTTTTTCCCTCCGAAGGCGCCCACGGGGAGCCCCCCGCCGATGATCTTGCCGAGGCAGGTCAGGTCCGGTTCGATGCCGATGAGATTCTGATAACCGCCGTAGGTGAAACGGAACCCCGTGATCACCTCATCGAAGATGAGGACGATGCCGCGGCTTTCTGTGATTTTTCTGAGCGTCTCCAGGAATCCCGGCCTGGGAGGCACGACGCCCATGTTGCCGGCGACGGGCTCCACAATGACGCAGGCGATTTCGTCGCCCAGTCGGTCAACGGCCGAACGGACCGCCGCGGCGTCGTTGAAGGGGACGTTGATGGTCAACTCTGCCAGTTTCGCGGGCACCCCCGGGCTTCCCGGGATGCCCAGCGTCGCCACGCCCGAACCCGCCTTGACCAGGAGGGAGTCCGCGTGGCCGTGGTAGCAGCCTTCGAATTTGATGATCCTTTCCCGCCCCGTGTAGCCGCGCGCAAGCCGGATGGCGCTCATCACGGCCTCCGTCCCGGAGCTGACCATCCTCACCATTTCAACGGAAGGGATGGCGCGCCGTATCATTTCGGCCATCCTGACCTCCATCTCCGTCGGGGCGCCGTAGCTCGTCCCTTTCCTGGCGGCCCGGCTGATCGCCTGGACGACGGCCGGGTGTCCGTGGCCCAGGATCATGGGACCCCAGGATGAGACATAGTCGATGTATTCATGCCCGTCGGTGTCGAAGACCTTCGACCCGGCCGCCCGGGCGATGAAAAGGGGAGAGGCTTCGACGGAACGAAAGGCCCTCACGGGGCTGTTGACACCGCCCGGGATGAACCTCTTTGCCTTTTCAAACAGTTTCTCAGAGCGCTTTCTCATCAGGATTCCTCATGCATGTCCATTTTTCCAAGCCCGCATCAAAAATACTCCATGCTGGTTTTTTTGTACTCCTCCAGGCTCTCGAGGACCCGGAAATCGCCGGTCCCCGCTGCCTGTGACAGGCGGCGCACGAGGTCCGCCGGGCCTCCCGCCGGGAAGTGAACCATGGTGAAGAGGTTGTACCGCCCCTCGAAGGGAGGGGCCCTTTCGTAGCAGTGCGTGATTTCCTTGAAAGCGGAGAGCGCCTCACCCGCTTCGGCCGTTTTTTCGGCGGGAACAGCCCAGACGATCATGGCGTTCCTTTCGAATCCGGCCTGCCGGTGACGGATCACGCCGCCGAATTTCCGGATTACGCCTTTTTCCATGAGGCGCCGGATGATGTCCAGGACCTCCGTCTCTTCCAGGCCCGCGGCAGAGGCGATTTTTTTGAAAGGCCGCTCCACCAGGGGGATGTCTTTCTGGACGGCGGCGAGCGCTTTCTCTTCCTTCGTTTTTGTCATGGGAATGTACCGATCCTTTTCTCCGCGACGGGTGAAAACCGTTGCGATTCCATATCATATCTAAATAATTCTTGACAATTGAATTTCCTGTGTATAAAGAATGCGGCGTAACGGGGCGGGTCCTATCGGATGCGTTGCCCCGAATTTGAAGAAAGGAGGAAAGTATGAAGAAGGTTTCGATTTTAGTTCTGGCTTTGGTACTGGTGATGGTATCGGGATCGCTTGTTTTCGCCGCTGAGCAGGCTGCCGCCGGCAAGGGGGGCGACTACGGAAAGATCATCTTCTTCGCCTGCACGGTTATTGCCGCCGGTCTCGCGATGGGTCTCGGTACAATCGGCACCGGCGTGGGCATGGGTCACGGCCTGAGCGGCGCGACCAACGCCGTCGGGCGGAACCCTGAGGCCCAGGGCAAGATCCTGCTCACCATGATGGTCGGTCTCGCGATGATCGAGTCCCTGGCCATCTACGCGCTGGTTATTGCGCTCGTGTTACTCTATGCAAACCCTTTAATTAAATTCTTAGGTTAATAGCCCCAGTTATTATTGAAAGGGGAGGAAGAGCCGCCAATAAGTCTTTTCCTCCCCTTTCCTCATTCAGGGGCGGATGGTGACACTTTCGAGCGGGAGGCCTTTTTTTCCGACTGGCGGCGCTTGGCCTGGAGCACTTTCTCCTGTGCCCGCTTGGACCGCTTCCGTTTCTGCCTTTTCAGCTTTTCGATGCGCTTTCGTTCCGCATCCGCCTGCCCTTTCTGCAATCGCTCAATCCGTTCGAGGAGGATGCGCCGTGCCAGGAACCGGTTCATCGCCTGGGAACGCGTCTTCTGACACTTCACGGACAGGCCCGACGGGCTGTGGACGAGGTACACGCACGTCGAGGTCTTGTTGACCTTTTGGCCGCCGGGCCCCGAGGAGCGAATGAAGGTTTCCTGCAGGTCGTCTTCGGAGACACCGAGGCGCTGCATCCGTTCCAGAAGCTCTTTTTCTTTTTCGAAGGAGACAGGCATCGCTATAGGGCAACGGGTACAGGGGATAGGGTATCGGGATAAGGTTAAAGGGCAGGGGGACTGCCCCAGTGTTGAGTTTTGAATTGGAAGCAATAGGTGAGAATGATCAACTCATAATTCATAACTCAAAATTCAAAACTCATAACTCAACCTGTGAGCGGCAGGCTACAGGCTGTAAATCTTGTCCCCCACGAAGTTGATCCAGTGCTGTTTCAGAACCGCCGTGGCTTCCTCGACTTTGTCGACGCCCAGGATCAGGATGGTTTCCTTCCCGAGACGGTCAATGGTCGTGTAAATGTAGTGGATGTTGATCTCGGCGTTTCTCAGGGGCTTTACGATGGCGTTCATGCCGGCGGGGTGAAAGGGCACCTCTACGGCGAGGACCGTTGAGACCTCGAGGTTGAAGCGGAAACTCTTGAGGACGGAGACGGCCTTCTGGGGATCGTTCACGACGAGGCGAACGATGCTCACCTCGTCGGTGCTGGCCGCCGAGATCGCCTTCGTGCTGATTCCCTCCTTGTCCAGGATGTCGACCAGCCTTGCCAGGGCGCCGGGCACATTGTCGAGCTGAACGGAGATCTGCAGAACCGCCATCCCTTTCCCTCCTAGGCGAGCGAAGCCATGAAATCGTGACCGGCCATGAAGGCCTTGCGGTTGACCTCGAGCACCGATTTTTTCCTCTCCCCCATGATGGTCTTCAGGCTCTGGAGGTAGACCTCGGGCTTGACGAGACCGGTCTTCCGGAGATAGGCCCCGAGCATGACGATGTTCTGGACCCTCGTGTTGCCCAGGCCCGTGGCGATCTCGCCGGCCGGTATCTCGTAGACCGTCACGTCCGTTCGGCTGGGGCGATTTTTGATGATGGAGGAATTCAGATAGAAGATGCCGCCCGAGGCAATCCTGTTCTGGAAGGTCGTCAGGGAGGGATTGTTCATGATGACCAGGTTGTCCGGTTCGGAAGCAATGGGCGACGCGATTTCGTCGTCGGAAACGGCGACGGTGCAGTTGGCCGTCCCGCCGCGCACCTCGACACCGTAGGATGGGAGGTAGGTGACGTGGTATCCGGCGTTCATGGCCGCGTGGGCGAGACTGTAACCCATCATGAGCACGCCCTGTCCCCCGAAACCGGCAAAGATCGTTTTGATCAGCATCCCTTATGATTCCTGTATCCTGATGTCCTTGATGACGCCGAGCGGGAATTCCCTGGCCATAACGTCGTCAACCCACTTGCAGGCCTCGACGGGGCTCATTTTCCAGTTCGTGGGGCACTGGGACAGGACCTCCACCAGGGAGAACCCGGTCCCGTCCATCTGGTACTGAAAGGTTTTTTTGATGGATCGCCGGGCCCGCACGATGTTTGCCGGTGAGTTGACGGCGCAGCGCTCGACGTATTTCACACCTTCGAGCGTGGCAAGGATCTCGCTCATCCGTATCGGGTACCCGTCAAGGGTCGCGCTCCGGCCCGGCGGGGAGGTCGTCGAGACCTGGCCGAGGAGGGTCGTGGGCGCCATCTGTCCCCCCGTCATCCCGTAGACGGCGTTGTTGATGAAAATGACGGAGATGTTTTCACCCCGGTTCGCCGCGTGGAGCGTCTCCGCCGTTCCGATTGCGGCGAGGTCCCCGTCGCCCTGGTAGGAAAACACCACCCGGTCGGGAAGCATCCGCTTGATGCCCGTCGCGACGGCGCAGCCCCTGCCGTGGGGGGCCTCGAGCATGTCAATATCAAGATAATTGTAGGCGAGCACGGCGCAGCCGGCGGGCGGCACCCCGATGGTGATCCCGCGGATCCCCAATTCGTCTATCACGTCGGCGACGAGCCTGTGCAGAATGCTGTGGCCGCAGCCCGGGCAATAGTGGAAAATAGTCTCTTTCAGGGATTTGGGTCTTTCAAATATCTTTTTCATCTCGATAACCGGGGCAATGACGATATCCTTCAGACCGAATTGTTTTTGGTCTTGTACTGCAGGGCGATGACCTTCGCGAGTTCGACCGGCGTCGGGACCACGCCGCCCGGACGGCCGTAAAAGTGGACCGACCCCATCCCGCAGAGGGCCATGTTGACGTCTTCCAGCATCTGGCCGGTGTTCATCTCGAAAACGAGGAATCTCTCGACGGAGTTCGCCAGCTCCCGGATCGCCTCCGACGGGAAAGGCCAGAGGGTGATAGGGCGGATGAGGCCGACCTTCAGGCCCGTTTCCCGGGATCGCTTGATGGCGCCCTTGGCGATCCTCGCCGCCGTCCCGTAGGCCACGAGGACCAGATCTGCCTCCTCCGTCCTGAACTTTTCGTAGCGCGCTTCCCGCTCACTGATGACCTGGTATTTCCGGAAGAGTTTCCAGTTGTGTTCCTCCATGTTCAGGGCATCCAGGATGAGCGCCCGAATGAACTTGCTTTTACCGGCCCCGCAACCCTTGAGGATGTATTTCTCCTCGTAGTGACGGGCCTTCGGTTTCTTGAACGCGACCGGTTCCATCATCTGCCCCATCATCCCGTCCGCGAGGATGAGCACGGGATTGCGGTACTGATCGGCCAGGTCAAAGGCGTCCATGGTCAGATCGGCCAGTTCCTGGACCGACGCGGGGGCCAGGACGATGGTGCGATAGTCTCCATGACCGCCGCCGCGGGTGGCCTGGAAATAGTCCCCCTGGGAAGGCAGGATGTTGCCGAGACCCGGGCCGCCCCTCATGATGTTGACGACGACGGCGGGAAGCTCGTCGGCGGCGAGGGAGGAGATGCCTTCCTGTTTCAGGGATATTCCCGGGCTGGACGAGGACGTCATGGCCCGGGCGCCGGCCGCGGATGCGCCCAGCACCATGTTGATGGCCGCAATCTCGCTTTCGGCCTGGATAAAGGTGCCGCCTTCCGCCTTTCGCATGTGATCGGCCATGTATTCCGTCAGCTCGTTCTGGGGGGTGATGGGGTAACCGGCGTAAAAGCGGCAGCCGGCTCGGATGGCCGCCTCTCCGATGGCCCTGTTGCCCTGGATCAGGATCTTATTCACGGTAGACCTCGATGGCGACTTCAGGACAGATGGTGGCGCAGAGAGCGCAACCCGTGCAGGTGTCGCCGTTATTGAAGACAACAGGATGGTATCCCCTCGAGTTGAGCTCCTCCGTCGGGACAATCAGCGTTCTTTTGCACGCGTATATGCAAAGGTGGCATTCCTTGCAGAGTTCCTTGTTGATGGTGATGTAGGCCTTCATGGATTCGACGCCCTTTCTGTCATCGGAATTGCAAAGCAATGCTGCGAATAAAAGCCTGAATGGCGAAGAATGTCAAGCACTTTTTAGGTTTTGACGACCGGCGGGAATGCCCCGCGGCACGGGGGGACCTTTCTTGACTTGTCCCGGCAGGCTGGTGTAGATTGACGAAAAATGCGTCCATGAGAGCGCCCCGTGCGTGATGACGGGGTTCGCGCCTTCAGTTGAGTTCCGAGACCCCCTATGTTCAACGCTCACCTCATCAATGATCCCTTCGGGGATCCCGGCGTCTACGCGGAATTCAAGTTCCGGAAGGAAACGATTTTCTTCGATCTCGGGGATCTTCACGCCCTCGCTCCCCGCCTCATCCTCAAGGCCACGCAGGTATTTGTTTCCCACACCCACATGGACCACTTCATCGGTTTTGACCAGATGCTCCGGCTGTGCCTGGGACGGGACAAGCACCTCTCCCTTTTCGGCCCGCCGGGCTTTATCGCGAATATCGAAAGCAAACTTGGGGCCTACACTTGGAACCTCGTGGAAAATTACGAAAACGATTTCGAACTTCTCGTCACGGAGATTCACCCCGGCTGCAGGAGGGTGAGGCGGTACCGTTGCCAGGAGGCCTTCAGGGCCGCGGCGGTGAATGAAGATACGGCGGCCTTCGACGGCCGGGTGACGGAGTCGTCCCACTACGCGGTTCGAGGGGCTTTCCTCGACCACAAGATCCCCTGCCTCGCCTTTTCCATGGAGGAAAAAAAGAAGATCAACATCAAGAAAAACGTCCTGCAGGAAATGGGTCTCTCCGTGGGGGCGTGGCTGGTGGATTTCAAGAACCGGATCCTGCGGGATGAGCCGGACCATACCGAAATCCGCGCCTGGTGGAAAGACGAGGAGAAGAAGACCGTCGAGCGGTTCTTCCTTCTGGGGGATCTGAAGGAAAAATTAGTGAAAATAACGCCCGGTCAAAAGATCAGCTACGTCTCCGACGTGATCTACAGCGATGAGAACGCGCGCAAGATAGCCGACCTCGCCCACCGATCGGACACCCTGTTCGTCGAGGCCTGTTTTCTAGAAGAGGACAGGGACAAAGCGGCGGATAAATATCATCTCACGGCGAAACAGGCGGGCCTGCTGGCGCGGCGGGCGGAGGCGAAGCGGATGGTCATCTTCCATTTCTCCCCGAAGTACAAAGGTTTCGGACACCTCCTCGTCGACGAAGCAACAAGGGCCTTCGGCCTGAGTGGCGAGTGAGGAGTGATGGGTGGTGAGCAAGAGCTGAGGAGCCTTTGAATTCAAAACTCATAATTCATAACTTGTATATTAAATCCCTATCGCAAAGTTTAAAGTTTATGTTAAACGCTCGTTCATCAGGCAGTTCACGTCGTGGTAGACCGTATCGAAACAGGGTTGAGAGCCCGTTTTTGAGCTTGGGTCGCC
>Ga0209201_1000243_pt1 | contig 81222 bp, 68 predicted proteins | sample AD_UKC055_MetaG_FD_184411 | JGI IMG/M metagenome (GOLD analysis project Ga0209201, IMG submission 184411) | Active sludge microbial communities of municipal wastewater-treating anaerobic digesters from USA - AD_UKC055_MetaG (SPAdes) (version 2) | ecosystem: Engineered > Bioreactor > Anaerobic >...
GTTGGGCAGACCGGCTCAGGTCGGCGCTACCCCAGTCGCCGAGCAGCCAAGCGAGCCGCTTCGCGGAGAGTTACAAGTGGTCACTTCCGCTCCCGCGGAAGTGACAAATTTAAACCAGGACTTGACCTTAGAAAGCACGGAAGTGCCGTGCGGACAGGCTGTTGCCTATATGTGGGACAAGATGGCTCGAATTGGCGCCGAATGGGGCTTGAGCGGCCTGGGTTGGGGAAGGCTTGCGAGGGTCGGAAGGCCCCGTCGCAACGCCCTGAAAGCGTTGCCGCATGCCCCGCATTTGAGGGGTGTTACCAAGAAATGGAGAGGGATTGGCAAGGCATGTTGAGAATCTCGGGCCGCATTGGCGTTAATTGCCACTGCAAATAGACCCTCGATCGTCAGCGAGACAGGCATGAGCAAACTATCGAACATGATGGGGTGGTTGAGCGGCGGCCGGCTGGCCTGGCCGGCGCCGGGGAAATCCTGTCTGTTCCGGGTGCGGATGGCAACGAAGCTGGTGCTGAGTTTCCTGCTCATCATTCTGCTGGTGAGCGGCGTTTTTGGCCTGGTGGGGGCGTGGGTGATCCGGAATCGGGTGGTGGCGGAGGCGCAGGCGCGGGTGCAGACGGACTTGAATGCGGCGCGGGAGATCTACCTGAACAAACTGGCATCGGTGAACGACGTGGTGCGCTTCACGGCGGATCGGATGCCGCTAATGAACGCGTTGCTGTCGGGTGACACGAAGCAGGCGGAGGAAGCGCTGGCGCGGACGCGGGAACGCGAGAAACTGGATGTGCTGGCGGTGACGGACCGGAACGGGCGCGTGTTATTGCGGGCCGGCACGGGGAGCCAGGCGGGCGACGATCAGTCGAGGGACGAACTGGTGCGGGCGGCGATCGAGCGGGCGGAACCGGTGGCGGCGGCGTGCGTCGTCTCGGCCGAGGACCTGCGGCGGGAATCGCCGGCGCTGGCGGCGCAGGCGTACTTCAAGTTTATCGAGACCCAAAAAGCGCGGGCGCGGTTGCAGAGGGAAGAGTCGTCGGGCATGATGTTGAAGGCGGCGGCGCCGGTGCTGGACTCGTCGCACCGGGTGCTCGGAGTGGTGTACGGGGGGGTGCTGCTGAACCGCAACTTCGAGATCGTGGACCGGATCAAGCAGACGGTGTTTCAGAACCTGCAATACGAGGGCAAAGACACCGGGACCGCGACCATTTTCCAGGACGACCTGCGGATATCCACCAACGTAAAGAACGAGGATGGCACCCGCGCACTCGGGACGCGAGCGGCGGAGGAGATTTATGAGGAGGTGGTGCGCAAGGGGCGGCCGTGGATTGGCCGGGCATTCGTGGTCAACAATTGGTATATCGGGGCGTATGAACCGATCCGGGACCTGACGGGCCGGATCATCGGGATGATGTATGTCGGTTTGCTGGAGCAGAAGTATGTGGATTTGCGGCACCGGGCGGTGATGGTGTTTCTGGCGGTGACGGTGGTTGGCTCGCTGGTGGCGTTTGGGCTGGCATCCTTCATTTCCCGCAAGATATCAATCTCGATCCGGAAGCTGGCGGCGGCGGCGGAGCAGGTGGCGCACGGGAACCTGGACGCGCGGGTCGAGATCCGGTCCAACGACGAGCTGCGGGAACTGGCCGACGGGTTCAACTTCATGGCGGCGGCGCTCAAGAAGCGGGACGAGAAGGTGCGGGAATTCACAACGCGGCGAATTATGCAGTCGGAGCGCCTGGCGCATATCGGGCAATTGGCGGCGGGGGTGGCGCACGAGATCAACAACCCGCTGACCGGCATTGTCACCTATTCGCATTTGCTGCTGGAGCGGGCGTCCACCGAAGACGGCACGCGGCAGTCGCTGGAGAAGATCGTCAAGCAGGCGGACCGGTGCCGGGATATTATTCGCGGGCTGCTGGACTTTTCGCGCCAGCGCAAACCCGAGAAGCGCCGGTCGAACGTGAACCGGGTGCTGGAGGAATGCGTCTCGCTGGTTGACAACCAGATGCTGTTCCACAACATCAAGATCGTGCAACATCTCAGCCCGAGCCTGCCGGAGGTCTTCATGGATCCGTCGCAGATCCAGCAGGTTTTCATGAACATGATCCTCAACGCGGCTGAGGCGATGCACGGCGGGGGGCAACTGACGCTGACGACCCGGCACGTGCCGGCGGAGGAAGCGGTCGAGGTGGAGTTCACCGACACGGGCCACGGCATCACCGAGGAGGACCTGGACCGCATCTTCAGTCCTTTCTTCACGACCAAAGAGGTCGGGCACGGCACCGGCCTCGGCCTGGCGATCAGCTACGGGATTGTCAAGGAACACAAGGGGACCATTACCGTGGCGAGCGAGGAAGGCCACGGCGCCACGTTCACAATCTGCTTGCCTGTGAGCAGCGAACAGGAGAACATTCCGCGTGCCGCCTAAGCAAAAAATCCTGGTGATTGACGACGAGGAAGTAGTGCTCGATTCGTGCACCCAGATTCTGGACGGCGGCGACTGCCGCATCACGACGGCCAACAACGGCGCGGAGGGCTTGAAACGGCTGCAGGATCTGGAGCCGGACCTGGTCTTCCTGGATCTGAAGATGCCGGGGCTGTCCGGGCTGGAGGTGCTGGAGCGCATCCGTGCCGCGCGGCCGCTGATGGTGGTGATCGTGATCACGGGCTATGCCACCGTGAGCTCGGCGGTCGAGGCGATGAAGAAGGGCGCGTTCGACTTCCTGCCCAAGCCCTTTACGCCCGACGAACTGCGCATGATTGCCCGGCGCGGGCTCGAGCACAGCCGGCTGGTGCAGCAAGCCACCGCCCTGCGCCAGGAAAAGGAAATGCTGCGCGAGAACTTCGCCGCGATTGTCTCGCACGAGCTCAAATCGCCGCTGGGCGCGCTCCAGCAGAACCTGTATGCGCTGTCCGGAGAGCTGGAGGACAAGCTGTCGGCCGAGCAACAGCAGCGATTCACCCGGCTCCAAACGCGGCTGGACGACCTGCTCAAGCTGATCCACTCGTGGCTGCGGGTCTTCTCGGTGGACATCAGCAAGTTGAAGGAGACCTTCAAGCCGGTCGGCCTGGGCGATATCGTCGCCAAAGCCGTCGAGTCCGCCCTGCCACACGCGACGCGCAAGGCGCTCCAGATCGAGACCTCGGTCGCGGAGGGGTTGCCGCCGGTCACCGGAGACGAGGGCAGCCTGACGGAGGTGGTGACCAACCTGCTGGGCAACGCGGTCAAGTACAGTTTCCCAAACCAGACGATCCGGGTCCGGGCCGAGGCGCGGGACTCGGAGGCGCTGGTGTCAGTGACAGACACGGGCGTGGGCATTGCGAAAGAAGATTTGCCGCGGCTGTTCCAGGATTTTGCGCGGGGCCATGCGCAGCCCGAGGGCGTGACGGGCTGCGGGATGGGCCTGGCGATCAGCCGGCGGATTGCCGAGGTCCACGGCGGCACCATTACGGTGGCCAGCGAGCCCGGCAAAGGCAGCACTTTTACGATTCACCTGCCCCTGGGGCAGGACGCGACCCAATCCAGTCCAACTCCTCAACAAAAGGTTTAATATGAGCGAAGCAAAACAACTCCTGATTATTGACGATGACCCCGACTTTGTGGCGGGCATCAAGTCCATCCTGGTCAAAGCCAAGTACGCGGTGGACGTGGCCCATAACCCGAAGGACGGGCTGCAAGCCCTCAAGACCAAGAACTACGACCTGCTGCTGCTCGACGTGATGATGGGGCGCGGGGCGGAGGGAATCATGATCGCCCGCAAGCTCGGGAAAGACGCGAAACTGCGCAACCTGCCGGTGCTGATCATTACCGGCATCCGCGAGCAGATGGCGTTCCTGTTCCCCGGCCAGGCCGTGCACCCGAACTTTGTGGCCGTGGACGAGCTGGTCGAGAAGCCGGTTGCCCCGAATCTCCTGCTCGAGAAGGTGGCGGGGCTGCTCAAGACCGCCGAAGCGCGAAAGGCCCCCGGCAAATGACTACAGCGGCTGCGGAAACGGCCCCGCCCAGCGCGGCGCCACCCGAAAACCCGATGTCCTTTGTCGAGGAGATCAGCCACCTGCTGTACGCCTCGAAGGGCAACCCGATCAACACCTGCATCCAGTGCGGGACCTGCTCGGCAACCTGCCCGGTGGCATCCGGGGGATTCATGGACAACTCGCCGCGGCGGATCATCGCGCTGATCCGGGCGGGATTCAAAGATCAGGTGCTCAAGGCCAACACGTACTGGTACTGCGCCTCCTGTTACCAATGCACCGTGCGCTGCCCGCGGAACATAGACATCGCGGAGCTGATGTACGGATTGAAACGCTACACGGTTTGGAAGACGCAGCACCAGGAGGGGCTGATCGGCCCGGTGTTCTCGGAGACCTTTGTGAAGATGATCCTGCGCACCGGGCGGTCCTACGAGCCGGTGCTGGCCCCGACCTACATGTTCACCTACGGCCTGCCCGAGATGATCCAGGAGGCCACCATGGGCACGGCGCTGATGCTCAAAGGCCGGTTGCCGGTGCTGCCGGCGCGCATCAAACGCCTGGATAACTTCAGACGCATGATCAAGCACATCATCCCCCTGGGAGACAAAGAATGAAGACTTACGCGTATTTCCCCGGCTGCTCGCTCGAAAAGATGGCGCACAGCTATCACGCCTCGGCGCTGGAGACCTCGAAAGCCCTGGGCGTCGAGCTGCAGGAGCTGGAAGATTGGAATTGTTGCGGCGCAACCGCTTACTTTCACGTGGACGAACTGCTCGCCTACACGCTTTGCGCGCGGAACCTGGCCATGGCGGAGAAGCAGAAGCTGCCGCTGGTAGCCCCGTGCAGCGGGTGCTACAAGAACATGTTCTTCACACGCGAGCACCTGCGGCACGACGCGGACCTGGCCGAACACGTCAACTCGGCGCTGGCAGAGGACAACCTCAGTTTCTCAGGCAGCTCGGCGGTGCACCACCTGATCGAGGTGTTCGTCAACGAGGTGGGGCTGGACCAGGTCAAGGCCAAGGTCAAGAACCCCATGAAGGGCCTGCGGGTGGCGGCTTACTACGGCTGCCAGATTCTGCGGCCCCGGAAGCACGCGAAAGAAAACGTCGAAGAGCCGACCTTCTTCGAGGACCTGGTGGCGGCGTGCGGCGCCGAGCCGGTGCCTTACCAACTCCGGCTGACGTGTTGCGGCGGCGCGCTGATCATCACCAACCGCGAGGCGGCGCTGAGCCTGGTGCGCAACCTGCTCGATTGCGCCATCCGGTCGCGCGCGGCGGTCATCCTGACGGCCTGTCCGCTCTGCCAGGTGAACCTCGAGTGCTACCAGAAGCAGGTTAATAAGGAATTCGGCACCGACTACAAGGTGCCGGTCATGTATTTCACGCAACTAATGGGCCTGGCGCTGGGCATTCCGCCCAAGCGGCTGGGCATCGGCTCGGAATTGGTGGCCGTCATGCCGGCCATCAGAGAGGCGCAGGAAGCCGAACCGGCTCTCGCCGCAAAGTAAACTGCTAGCAACCTATGAACCTCTACGTCCTACTCAAAATGGTGCCCGATACGGTGGAAGAACTCAACGTCGCCGCCGATGGCAAGTCGCTGGATTCAGAATTCCTCCGGTTCAAACTCAGCGAACCGGACGACCACGCGCTCGAACAGGCGCTCATCCTCAAGGACAAGCACGGCGGCAAGGTGACGGTCGTCGCCCTCGACGCGCCAGAGGTGGATGATGTGCTGTTCACGGCGCTGGCCAAGGGAGCCGACCGCGCCGTGAAGATCCCCATCAACCAGGCCAGCCTGGGCACGGCGGCGTCCGCCAAGGTCCTCACCGAGTTCTTCGCGGCCGCAGGGGCGCTGACGCCCGATTCGCTGCTGCTGCCCGGCTCGCAGGCGATTGACGACCTGGAGGGCGAGTTGGCCCCGTTGCTGGCCGCGGCGCTGAAACTGCCCTATATCGGGGTGGTTTGTGGCGTAAAGGGCGCGGATGGGAAGGTGACCGTCATGAAGGAGTTTGCCGGCGGCCTGCGCGCTGAGTTCGAGGTGACGCTGCCGGCGGTGCTCGGGATTCAGTCCGCCGAAAAGCCGCCCCGCTACGTGCCCGTGGCCAAAGTGCGGGCAGTGATGAAGTCCGCGCAAATCGAGGAGGCGGCCCTGACGCCGCCCGAACGGCCAATCCAGCTCGACCTCGAGCGGATGTACAAACCGGAGGCGGCGGGCCGCGCGCAGATGATTGAAGGCGCGACCGAGGAGATCGCCGACAAACTGGTGGAAGTGCTGGCGAAAAACAGTGTGATCTAAGGAGACCTGGTTATGGCAAACCCAATACTCGTTCTTGCAGAGCAACTCCGGGGCGAAATCTCGGACATCACCTTTGAAATGCTGGGGGCCGGGCGCAAGCTGGCCGACGCCTCGGGCGCGCCGCTTTATGCCGCCTTGCTCGGCAGCGAAGCCGCGCCGCTGGCCGCAAAACTGGGAATGGCTGACAAGGTGTTCGTTGCCGACAATCCGCAACTCAACCTGGCGCCCGCGGACGCCGTCACGGCGGCGCTCAAGGCCGTGATTGACCAAAGCCAGGCTGGATTGGTCCTGCTGGGCTGCACCAACGTCTCGCTCGGCATCGGGTCCATTCTCGCCGTGCAGACGGGCCTGCCCATGGTGAACTTCTGCCGCGCGGCCAAAGCCGACGGCTCCGCCATCCTGCTCACCAGCCAATTGTTCGGCGGCAAGATCCTGTCCGATGTGAAGCTGGCCGACGGGCGCGGCATTGTCTGCATCTATCCGGGCGCGTTCCCGGCCGACGCGGGCAAGAGCGACAAGACGCCGCCCGTCGAGAAGCTGGACCTGCCGGTTGAAGCGCCCAGGGTGACGTTCAAGCAGTATCTCGAACCGGAAACCGGCGACGTGGACGTCACCAAGCAGAACATCCTCGTGGGCGTGGGCCGGGGCATCCAGAGCCAGGACAACGTGGAACTGGCCGAAGACCTCGCGCAAGCGTTGGGCGGCGCGGTCTGCGCCTCGCGCCCGGTGATTGACCAGGGCTGGCTGCCCCTGAGCCGCCAGGTCGGCAAGTCAGGCATGACCGTCAAACCGCGCGTCTATTTCGCTCTGGGCATCAGCGGCGCGCCGGAACACTGGGAAGGCATGCAGAACTCGCAGTGCATCATCGCCGTCAACACCGACCCCAAAGCGCCCATCTTCGACGGCTCGCATTTCGGCGTGGTCGGCGACGTGCTGGAACTGCTGCCCGTCCTGACCGACAAGATTAAAGCGCGCAAGGGATAGAATGACAAACCCGGGGCAAACTCGAAATCCGAAGCCTGCAGGCGCTGGCCTGGCTGGCTCGTCTCGGATTATGCGCCTCAAACCCGCAGGCCGTCCTCCCCGCCACAACCAGGTAACACCTTATGGACCCTGTTAAGAACACCGTGTTCGGTTTGCCCGGCATCTGGCTGCTGTGGCTGCTCACCGTCGTGGCTTTCGGCGTCTTCGGCCACCGGGCCTGGCAGCTCATCAGGCTGATGCGGAAGGGCCGCTACGAAAACCGCCTCGACCATCCGGTCCGGCGGATTCAGCACGCGCTCAAGCACGTGCTGCTGCAGCCGCGCATCTTCAACGAGCGGAGCATTGGCCTGCCCCATTTCCTCATCTTCTGGGGCTTTGTCGTTTACGCCCTCTGCTTCAACTGGTCCCTGGTGCGCGGGCTCTTCCCGTTCCTGCCGATTCCGTACCCGGACGAGGTGAATATCACCAGCTTCTTCCTGGAGGTGTTCTCGGTCCTGGTGCTGCTCTCGCTGGGCGTGGCGATAGCACGCCGCCTGCTCTTCGCGCCGAAGTACCTGCACCTGAGCCTGGACGCCAACCTGATTCTGGGGCTGATCGGGTTGCTCATGTTCAGCATGGTGTTCTTCTTCGCCTTCCGCATGGTGAGCGAAGGCGGACACGCCTCCGCCTGGTTGCCGTTCAGCAGCCTGTTGGCGCGCGCCTTTGCCGGCATCCCGCCGGAAACCGCCGCCACCCTCACCCAGGCCATGTGGTGGCTGCACATGATCGTGGTGCTGTTCTTCCTGGTGTATCTGCCTTATTCCAAGCACCTGCATCTGCTGGCGTCGCCCTTCAATGTGTTCTTCAGCCAGGCCGCCACGCGCCCCGCCGGGGACCTCGGCGTGCTCGGGGCCAAGGACGACCTGACCTCCGGCGCCGCCTGCTGGCAGGAACTGACGTGGAAGCAACTCCTGGGCGGGTTCTCCTGCGCTGAATGCGGGCGCTGTGATCGCTCGTGCCCCGCGACGGCCTCCGGCTACCCGCTCCAGCCCCAGCAGATTATCCAGAAGATCAAGGAGCACGTCGTCCACACCGGGCTCAACGGAAAGAACGGCGACGGCGCGCCCAAGCTGATCGGCGACGTTATCACCGAGAAGGAAATCTGGGCCTGCACCACCTGCATGGCCTGCATGAATTGCTGCGCGGTGTGGAACGAACAGGTGCCCGTCATCGTCGCCCTGCGGCGTCACCTCGTCAGCCAGGGAGAGGTCGAGCGGACGGTGCAGGATATGCTGGCCAGCCTCCAGCGCTACGGCAACTCCTTCGGCAAGTCCGACCGCATGCGCGCCAAGTGGACGCAAACCTCCGGCCTCAAGATCAAGGACGCCCGCAAGGAAGCGGTCGAGTATCTCTGGTTCGTCGGCGATTACGCCAGCTACGACCCGCGCTGCGAAGACATCACGAAGAAAACCGCCAACGTCTTCGCCCGGGCGGGCCTGGATTTCGGGCTGCTCTACGAGGCCGAGCGCAACGCCGGCAACGACGTGCGCCGCGTCGGCGAGGAAGGCTTGTTCGAGATGCTGCGGGACAAAAACCTCCAGGCCCTGGGCAAGGCGCAGTTCCGCAAGATCGTCACCACCGACCCCCACACCTACCACACGCTCAAGAACGAGTATCCGTGGAACGGCAACCGCCCCGAAGTGTGCCATTACACCGAGGTGCTGGCGCAGTTGATCGAGGCCGGCAAGTTGCCGCTCAAGAAGAAACTCTCCGGCCGCGTGACCTATCACGACCCCTGCTACCTTGGCCGCTACAACGGCGTCTATGAAGCTCCCCGCCGCGTGCTCCGCGCGCTGGGCGCGGAGCTCGTCGAAATGCCGCGCTGCCGCGACAAGAGTTTCTGCTGCGGCGCCGGCGGCGGCCGCATCTGGATGGAAGACACCGAGAAGATTGCTGAGCGCCCGGCCGAAAACCGCATCCGCGAGGCCGCGGACCTGGAGGGGGTGACGACCTTTGTCGTCGCTTGCCCGAAGGACGTCGCGATGTTCCGCGACGCCGTCAAGACCGCCGGCCAGGAAGGCAGGATTGCTGTTAAAGACATTGCCGAACTGGTCGCCGAGGCAATCGCCGAGGCACAGCCCGTATCCAATCCGAAACCCGAATCACCCAAATGAATACGAAAGGATCTCAATGGTCGCCCTGCTAGAGCCAGCCGTCGTTGACAAGACTACCACCCTGGAGACGCTGCTCCAGACGCCAGCTGGCCGGCGCATGATGAGCTGCATCCAATGCGGCACCTGCGGCGGCACCTGCCCCTACGGCGATCACATGGAGTTCTCACCCCGGCGGGTCATCGGCATGCTGCGCGGCGGCTTCCTGGACGAAGTCATCAAGTCCGACAGCCTGTTGCGCTGTGTGGCCTGTTATGCCTGCATGGCCAAATGCCCGCGCGGCATCCGGTTGACGGACGTCCTTCTGCCGCTGGTCAAGGAGCAGGTGCTCATTACCCGCTCCGAGATGCCGGCGGAGTTCCAGAAGTCGCTCGAGAACATGAACCGCTACGGCAACCCGATGGGCGAGTCCCCGCGCAAACGCGCCGCCTGGACCGCCACCGCCGGAACCAAGATCCCCGTGATTGCCGAAGTGAAGCGCGAGGTGGACGTGCTCTGGTTTGTCGAGTGCTATACCTCCTTTTACGCCCGCGGCCAGGACAGCAGCCGCGCCACCGCCAAACTGTTCAATGCCCTGGGCGTGGATTACGCCATCCTCGGAAACGAGGAGAAGTGCGCCGGCGATTGCGGCCAGATGACCTGGGAGTCGGGCCTGTTCGAGTCCCTGGCCGAGTACAACGTCAAACTCTTCAACAAGTATAAATTCCGGCGTCTGGTGACCGGCGATGCGCACGCTTACAACGCGTTCCGCTTCCGCTACCCGATGTACGGGATGACCCAGCCCGCCGAGCACACCACCCAGTTCCTTGCCCGCCACCTGGACCAGCTCAAGCCTAGGCTCAAGAAACCCATCAACCTCACCGTCACCTACCACGACCCGTGCTGCCTGGGGAGGGGGGCCGAGACCTACGACGAGCCGCGGGCACTCCTCCAGGCCATTCCGGGCGTGAAGCTCGTCGAGATGGTCCATAACCGCGTCAACGCCGTCTGTTGCGGCGGCGGGGGCGGCGGCATGTGGCTGGACACTTACTACAAACAGCAGGGCATGGACCGGCTTTCGGAACGGCGCGTCAAGGAAGCCGTCGCCACGGGCGCCGATGTGCTCGCGGTGGCCTGCCCCTACGAAGTATCGCGGTTCGAGGACGCGCTGAAAGTCGTCCCGCACACTAAACCCATGATGGTCCGGGACGTTGCAGAGCTCCTGGCCGAATCACTCGAATAGCAATTTAACACGCTTTTATGAAACCCATTGTACCGAAGAAGAACGAACCCATTCGCATTGGCTACTACATCTGCCATTGCGGCACCAACATTGCCGGCATGGTGGATGTCGAGGCGGTCGCCAAGTACGTCGCCGCCCTGCCGAACGTGGCCATCTCGCGAAACTACAAATACATGTGCTCCGACCCCGGCCAGGAGTTGATCCAGCAGGACATCCGCGAGCACCGGCTAAACCGCATCGTGGTGGAGGCCTGCTCACCGCTGCTCCACGAGCACACCTTCCGCAAAGCGACCGAGGCCGCCGGGCTCAATCCGTTCTATGTCCAGATGGTGAACACCCGCGAGCACAACTCCTGGGTCCACACCGACCGGACGGAGGCGACCCGCAAAGCCATGGCCCTGGCGCGAGCCGCAGTCCAGCGCGTCCCACACCACAAGCCGCTCGAGGTCAAGAAGGTCCCCGTCAACCCCAACGTCCTCATCGTCGGCGGCGGCATCGGCGGCATCCATGCCGCGCTCACCCTGGCCAATGCGGGCAAGATCGTTTATCTCGTCGAGAAAGAGGCGACCATCGGCGGCCACATGGCCAAGTTCGACAAGACCTTCCCGACCCTGGACTGCGCCATGTGCGTGCTCTCGCCCAAGATGGCCTCCGTCGGCTCGCACCCCAACATCCATCTCTGGACCTACTCGGAAGTGGCCAGGGTGGATGGGTATGTCGGCAATTTCCAGGTGGCGGTGCGGCGCAAGCCGCGCTACATCCTCGAAGACCTCTGCACCGGCTGCCAGGAATGCGTCGCCGCCTGCGTCTTCAAGGAACCGAAGTTCGCCGACGAGTTCAACCTCGGCCTTGGCAAACGCAAGCCGGTGTTCCTCCCCTTCGCCCAGGCCATCCCGCCCGTGGTGATGATTGACCCGGAGGTCTGCCTCAACTTCAAGCGGGGCAAGAATCCTGACGGTTCCCGCACCGTCTCCGACAAGTGCAAGAAGACTTGCGTCGAGGCCTGCGGCGACCGCAAGGCGATTGATTTCAAGCAGACCGAGGAAATCAAGAACATCAACGTGGGCACCATCATCATGGCCACGGGCTTCCAGATCTTCGACGCCAAGCGCACCCCCTTCTTCGGCTACGGCGTCTATCCCAACGTCTATAACGCGCTGGAAATCGAGCGGATCATCAACGCCTCCGGCCCCACCGAGGGCGAGATCATCATGCGCAACGGCCAGCGGCCAAAGAAGGTCGCCATCGTCCACTGCGTCGGCTCGCGCGACGAAAACACCAACCGCTGGTGCTCGCGGGTCTGCTGCCTCTATTCCCTCAAGCTGGCCCACCTCATCAAGGAGCACACCGACGCCGAGGTTTACAACTTCTACATTGATATGCGGACCCCCGGCAAGAGCATGGAGGAGTTCTACAACCGGATTGCCGAGGAGGGGATGCACCTGATCCGCGGCAAGGTGGCCGACGTGTATCCCGACCCGAACGACGGCTCAACCGGGCGCCTCGTCGTCCAGGCCGAGGACACCCTCACCAACAAGATCCTCAAGATACCCGTGGACATGGTGGTGCTGTCGGTCGGATTGGAGCCGCATCCCGACGCCGAAGCCCTGCGCCGCATGTTCAACCTGAGCTGCAGCAGCGAAGGCTGGTTCCTGGAGCGGCATCCCAAGCTCGCGCCCGTCAACACCTTCACCGACGGCATCTTCCTGGCCGGCTGCTGCCAGGGTCCCAAGGACATTCCCGACACGGTGGCCCAGGCCGGCGCCGCCGCCTCCGAGGCGTTCGCGCTGATTGACAGGGGCCACGTCGAGCAGGAGCCCAACACAGCCTACATCCTGGCCGACGAGTGCAGCGGCTGCAAATCCTGCATCCCTCTGTGCCCCTACACGGCCATCACCTTCGATGAGCCGCGGAAGAAGGCCATCATCAACGAAGCGCTCTGCAAAGGCTGCGGCACCTGCGTGGCCTCCTGCCCGAGCGGCTCGATCGTGCAAAACCTGTTCGAAGACGAAGAGATCTTCAGCGAAATTGACGGCGTGCTGGCGCCACTCCCGGCTTAGCCACCCAGCCCAGAAAGGATTAAACATGACTAACGAAACAAAACCCTCCTCCACCAGCGGAGCCTGGACGCCACGCATCGTGGCCTTCTTCTGCAACTGGTGCACCTACACCGCGGCCGACCTGGCCGGCGTGTCCCGCATGAAACATGCGGCCAACGCCCGGATCATCCGGCTGATGTGCTCGGGGCGCGTGGACCCGCAATTCATCACCGACGCCCTGGCCAAGGGCGCGGACGGCGTGCTCATCGGCGGCTGCCATCCCAACGACTGCCACTACGTCGAGGGCAACTACAAGTGCCTCCGCCGCTACCAAATGCTCAAGCGCATGATCGCCGACATGGGCATCGAGCCTGAGCGCCTCCGCCTGGAGTGGATTTCCGCCGCCGAGGGCGAAAAAGTCAAACGCGTCATCAACGAGATGACCGAAACCATCACCCGGCTCGGGCCCCTGGGCATCCCGCAGAAGTTCGACGAGTGGGACCGGGAAATGAAACACTTCGCCGAACACGTCGCCGCCAGGGAAGCCGCCGCCGGCAGCGCCTGCGCCGAACATGGCGGCAAACCTGAAAGTCTGGAGCCTGCTCATGCCTAAGCCTAAAATTGCTTTTTACTGGTGCGCCTCGTGCGGAGGCTGCGAAGAAACCGTCGTGGACCTCGCCGAGGACATCCTCGGCGTAGTCGAAAAAGTGGACATTGTCCTCTGGCCCGTGGCGATGGATTTCAAATACAAGGACATCGAGGCCATGCCCGACAAGTCCATCGCCGCCACGCTGCTCAACGGCGCCATCCGCTCCGACGAGCAGGAGGAAATGGCTCACCTGCTGCGCCGCAAGAGCCAGTATATGATTGCCTATGGCGCCTGCGCTCAGCTCGGCGGCATCCCCGGCCTGGCCAACCAGTTCCCCCGCGAACAACTCCTCAAGTTCAATTACGAGGACGCTCCGACCATGGTCAACGACAAGAAGACCCGCCCCCAACTCACGACCAGCGACAATGGCCGCGAGCCGACGCTCCCCGAGCTCCACAATGTCGTCCGCTCGCTCGACCAGGTGGTCGAGGTGGATTACTACGTGCCCGGCTGCCCGCCCACGCCCAAGGTCACCCGGACGGCCCTCACCGCCCTGCTGGAGAACCGGCTGCCGCCAAAAGGCACCGTGATCGCGCCGGACATCGCGCTGTGCGATGAATGCCCGCGCAAGGCCACCAAGCCCGCCAATATCGCGTTCACCGAGTTCAAACGGCCCCACCAGGTGCTGATGGACCCGGACAAATGTTTCCTCGCCCAGGGCGTCGTTTGCATGGGCCCCAGCACGCGCAGCGGCTGCGAAGCCGCCTGCACCGTCGGCGGCATGCCCTGCACCGGCTGCTTCGGCCCCACCACCCGCGTCCGCGACCAGGGCCTCAAGATCATGTCCTCGCTCTGTGCCAACCTCGCCCCCAAGGAAGAAGGCGAGATTGACCAGGTGCTCACGGGCATCCCCGATCCGGTGGGCACGTTCTATCGTTACGGCCTGGCCAAGAGCCTGTTGCGCCGCAAAGTCACCCTTCCATCCAAGTGAAAGAGACCTATATGGACCAAGCAGTCAAACAAACATTCAACCAGGGTTCCGCACGCGCCAACGCCGCCTACCAGATGGGCCGCCGCCGTTTCACCGTCGAGCCCATCACCCGCCTCGAAGGCCACGGCAAGATTGACATCTTTCTCGACGATAAAGGCGACGTCGAGCGCGCCTACATGCAGGTGCCCGAGCTGCGCGGCTTCGAGGTCTTCAGCCTCGGCCGTCCCGCCGAGGACATGCCCCAAATCACCAGCCGCATCTGCGGCGTGTGCCCCACCGCGCACCACATGGCCGCCACCAAGTGCCTGGATGACCTTTACCAGGTCGAGCCGACCCCCGCCGGCCGCAAGATTCGTGAGCTGGTCTATAACGCCTTCATGCTCGAGGACCACGCGCTCCACGTCTTCGTGCTGGGCGGGCCGGATTTCATCGTCGGCCCGGAAGCCCCTCCGGCCGAGCGCAATATCGTCGGCGTGATTGGCAAGGTGGGGATCGAAGCCGGCAAGAAAGTCATCGCCACCCGGCGCCGCGTGCGCGAGCTAACCGCCTACTTCGGCGGCAAGGTGGTGCATCCGGTGCTCGGTTTGCCCGGCGGCGTCAGCAAGGCTCTAAACCCGGCTGACCTCCCCAGGTTCAAAGAACTGGCCAAAGACGCCGTCGAGTTCGCGGAGTGGACCCTCGGCGTGCTCAAGCAGATCGTCCTCGGCAACCCCGATTACGTGAAGATGATCACCAGCGACGCCTTCACCCACAAAACCTGCTACATGGGCATGGTGGACGAGCAGAACCGCGTCAACTTCTACGACGGCAAACTCCGCGTCGTGGACTGCAACGGCAAGGAAGTCTGCAAATTCCCGACCCGGCAATACCGCGATTACGTGGCCGAGCACGTCGAGCCGTGGAGCTACATGAAGTTCACCTTCCTCAAGCAACGCGGATGGAAGGACTTCTCCGAAGGCCCCGACACGAGCCTTTACTCCGTCGCCCCGCTGGCGCGCTTGAATGCCTCCGACGGCATGTCCACGCCCAAGGCCCAGGCCGCTTACGAGGAGTTCTTCAAGGTCCTCGGCGGCAAACCGGTCCACCACACGCTCGCCAACCACCTGGCGCGCTCCATCGAGATGATCCACGCCGCCGAGCGGATGCAGGAACTGCTCAATGACCCTGAAATCACCAGCCCGGACGTGCGGCGAATCCCCACCAGCATCCCGAAGGAAGGGATCGGTGTGGTTGAAGCCCCGCGCGGCACGCTCTTCCATCATTACCAGACCGATGAGCGCGGCTGCATCACCATGGCCAACCTGATCGTGGCCACCCAGAACAACGCCGCCCGCATCGCCATGAGCGTCGAGCGCGCCGCCAAGGGCCTCATCAAAGGCGGCAAGGTCACCGAAGGCCTCCTCAACAAGGTCGAAATGGCCTTCCGCGCCTACGACCCGTGCCTGGGTTGCGCCACTCACTCGCTCCCCGGACACATGCCGCTGCGCGTGAACATCTACGACCGCCAGCGAACCCTGGTACAACAGCTCGTCCAGGATTAGGCCGCACGCCGGAGTTCGGACTTTGGCCCTCCTTCGGAAATCGGCCCCCGGACTCCGGATTCGAGACATGCACGCCCCCGCGATCGAGACGACCGCCGGGCAGGAGCCCCCCCCTGCCCCGGCGTCGCGCGTCCTCGTGCTCGGACTTGGAAACGACATTCTCACCGACGATGGCGTCGGGCTTTACGTGGTCCGCCAGCTTCAAGACACCCTGGCCGGCCACCCGGCTATTGACGTCCGCGAGACCATGGAAATGGGCCTGGCCCTCCTGGACTTCATGAGCGGCTATGACACGGTAGTCATCGTGGATTCCATCCAGACCCACCGCGCAGCGCCCGGCACCGTGCACGAGCTGGACGCCGCCGCGCTCCAGCAACTCACCGGCCGCACCCCTCACTTCGTGGGCGTCAGCGAGACCCTTGCCCTGGGGCGGCACCTCGGGCTGCCAATGCCTCAGCAGGTCAGGATCTTCGCCATAGAAGTCGCGGACCCCTTCACGCTCGGCACTGCCGTATCCCCGGCATTGCAGGAAGCCCTGCCCGGCATCGTGGACCGCGTCAGCACGGCGCTGCGGTCGTTGGCTTGATCCCCGAACCGCCCGTCTCCCGCCGGCGGCAAGCTGTGCCCGGCGGCCGTTTTCCTCCCGGCTGCCGCAGTGGACAAGACTATGGCCGCGGCGCGATCACCAGGGTCTTCTCTGCCATGGTGGCCGGAGGCAGCGTTTCAATGTCGGCCATGTGCCGCTTCCACCATTCCTCGGCGTCCGACCATCCCCATGTTCCGGCGGACGCGCAAGCCGCAAGGGCCTGTTCCAAAGCCTCGGCGCTCGGGGGGCGTTGCTCGGCCTGCTTGGCGAGACAGCGCAGGAGGAGATCCGCGAGGTCGGGCGAGACGGGTCGGCCCAATCGTTCGCCAGGCTGCGGCGGCGGAGTTGTGACCTGCCGGGCGAGCAAGCCCTCGACAGTATCGGAGTCGAAGAGGGTCTTGCCGGTGAGCAGCCAGTAACCGACCGCCCCCAGCGAGTAGAGGTCGCTCTGGATGCCCACACTCTCCGGCTTCTCGACCGCCTCTGGTGACATGAAATGCGGCGTGCCAACCACGTCCTTGAACCCGGGGCTGTCCGCCGCTCCGGGATGCACCGCCGTCACCAATCCGAAATCGAGGACCTTCACCTGGTCGCAGACCCCGCCGCGGCGGGTGAGGATGATGTTGGCAGGCTTGACGTCGCGATGGATCAAACCGATCCGGTGCGCCTCCGCCAGCGAGCCGCAAGCCTGGCGCAGGATGTGGATAACCCGGCCCTCAGGCTGGGCGCCGAATTGGCGCACGAGCTGATCCAGGTCAATGCCGCCAAGGTACTCCATCGCGAAGTAGAACAGCCCCTCCGGCGTGCGCCCGTAGTCGTAGATGGCAACCGTGTTCGGGTGGGTGAGCTGGCTCGTCATCTGAACCTCGTGCTCGAAACGGGCGGTGTTGGCCTCATTGGTCAGGTCCGGGCTGAGCAGCTTGATGGCCACCGGCCGGCGCAACAGGGAATGGCGGGCGCGGTAAACCATGCCGTTGGCGCCGCGCCCGATCTCCTGCACGAGCGCGTATTGCCCAAGCCGCCGGGCGGTAAGCGCGTTCCTTCGCCCCAAAGCCTGCATGCGCTCCACCAGGAGCGTGAAGCCAAAGATCGCGCCGCCGCTGGCAAGCAGCAAACCGAACAGCACCAGAAACACACGCCGCAGGACATAAAGCGTCTGGAAGGCTTCGTCCACCGACTGCTCAGCCGCGACGCCCATCCCGCAGTCGCGCAGCCACGCCCAGGCGCCGACCACCTTCATGCCGCGATAGTTGCGATAGCCGCGCACGTCGAAGTCGTTGTTCCCCATGGTGGCGGAGGCTGCCATGCGTGTGAGGTGAAGCTGGCTGCGGGGTTTGGCGGGGGGATCGCCGGGGCGCAGCTCTTCCTCGGGATCCAGCAGCTTCAGGTTCAGGATGGCGGTGTTGGTGCGGCCCGGGGGAATCAGGCCAAGCGTCTTGAGCACCGGATCAAAGCGGGTCGCCGTCAGCACCAGCCCGCTCCGGTCAAAGGCATAGGCCTCCCCGGTCTGGCCAATCTGGGCGACGGAGAAAATGCTGGTGAACTCCTTCTCGGGCCTCATGCGAAGTCCCAGCACCGCGATCACGGCGCCGTTCGTGGACTTGATGGGCGCGGCGACAAACATCGTGGGGCCGTCAATCCGCTGGTTTAGGTTGGTCTGACGGATGAAGGGACGTGAGGCGGCCAGTTGACCATCCAGCGTCTTGTTGAGGAACAGGTTGTAGGACGGCGGCGCGCGGGTGCCGACTTCCTCCGTGCCGGTCGTCGCCAGGATTCGTTTGTCTGTGGCCACCACGACGTAGCCAAGGTACTTCTGGGCCTCCAGCAGCGGCTTCAAGTAGAACACCAGCGCCCGGGCAGGAGCGGAGTTGGTCAGGAGCCGCGCCGTGGCGTTGGAATGCTGCGCCAAGGCGGCAAGCTCGGCAATCGCGGTCTCGATGCGCTCATCCGACGCAAGAGTCTTGGCGTCATACTGCCGCTCAGTGAACCACAGGCGCAGGGCATTGATGTCCGCCTGGAGCACAGTCTGCAGACGGGCCGCCAGTTCGCCGCGGGTGGTTTCCTCAACCCGGTTGCCCACCCATAGGCCAACAAGGCCGAGGATCACAGCCCCGACAAGCGGCACGGCCCAAAGGCGCTTTGAAAGCAGCCGCGGCAGCCGAATCACGAACCGGCTAAAGGCGCTCGTGCGCGAACCTGTTCCGCTGGTGCTCACCGCCCAAGACTGGTCAGCGCAGGAACGGTTGTCAACGGGGACCAATGCACCCCCGCACTTGGCTTTCTCCCAAGAACTGGAATATACCCGCCCCCCACCGCGCAGGTGCGCCAGCCCCCAACCAACGAATCCTGCCTGTCCATGGCGGCTGCCCTGCCCACCTCCCGCCCTTCGGCCACCACCGGCCGCCGTGTACACCGGGTGTACACCGGGTGCTCACCGGATGCACATAGGGCTTTCCCGTGTGCACCCGATGAGCATCCCTTGTACTCCCCTTGTACACGGCTAAGAAGTGGCTAAAAGGAGGCGCAGAAGGCTGCGATTGGGATGCTGGCGGGGGTGATGATCACCGGATGTGCCGGATGACTGGCAAAGCCAGGGTTTGGCGGCGTGTCCAATAAATGGACAGTCTGGCGGAGTGCTGGGGTGGGGGGTGGTCGGCAGCGGGTGGGGCTGGGGCGGTGCTATCGCAAGGAGTTGAGATACGTGCCCGGCAGGCCGGATGGCGGTTTCGCGCTTTACACAGGCCAAGGTTTGGATTTCGATCTGGGCACCTAAACCAATATGAAGTGCTTCATCTCCATTTTTCTGGGCGTCGTTTGCGCGACGCACACGCTGGCCGCCGAGACCGGGATCATCGCTCCGGGCGCGACGTTGCAGAAACTGGCGGGCGGGTTCGCCTTCACGGAAGGCCCGGCCTCGGACCGAAAGGGCAACGTCTTCTTCACCGACCAGCCCAATGACCGCATCATGAAATGGAGCGTGGACGGCAAGCTCAGCACTTTCATGCAGCCCTGCGGCCGCGCCAACGGGCTTTCCTTCGACGGGAAGGGCAATCTCTGGGCGTGCGCCGATGACAAGAACGAGCTGTGGCACATTGACCGCGCCGGCAAGCCGACCGTGATCCTGAAGGATTACCAGGGCAAGCTGTTCAATGGCCCGAATGATTTGTGGATCAGCCCCCGCGGCGGGTTGTATTTCACCGACCCCTATTACAAGCGCTCCTACTGGAAGCGCGGCCCCAAGGAGATGGAGGAATGCGTCTATTACCTGGCGCCGGATCACAGGACACTGAGCCGGGTGATTGACGACCTGACGCAGCCCAACGGCATCATCGGCACGCCCGACGGCAAGCTGCTCTACGTGACGGACATCAAGGCGGGCAAGACCTACCGCTACCGCATCCAGCCGGATGGCGCGCTAGCAGAGAAGAAGCTGTTCTGCGAGTTGGGGTCAGACGGGATGACCATAGACAACCGAGGCAACATCTACCTCACCGGCAAGGGCGTGTCGGTCTTTGATCCGGCGGGGCAGAAGATCGAGCAGATTGACGTGCCGGAGAGATGGACCGCGAATGTGTGCTTTGGCGGCAAAGGCCGGAAGACGCTGTTGATCACCGCGAGCACAGGCGTTTACGGCCTGCAGATGGCGGTCCACGGCGTGGACAGCCAATAGGCGTCTACACCTTCTCGGCTTTCTCGTAAACGACCAACTCGCCGGAGCCGCGCAGGTCGCTGGGGTGGTAGCGCGGGATCGGCATTTCGAGTTGCTTGAAGGTCACCGGGGCGGCTTTCTTGTCCACCAGCCCCACGGCCACAGCGACCCCGTAAATGATGGCTTCGGGCCGCGGCGGGCAGCCGGGGATGTAGAAGTTCACCGGGACAATCTTCTCGACTGGGCCGAGGACGGAGTAGGAATCGAACCAGATGCCGCCGCCGCAGGCGCAGGAGCCGATGGCAAACACGAGCTTGGGGGCGGGCATGGCTTCATAAGCACGCCGGAGGGCCTTGGCCGTGGAACGCATCGCGGGTCCCTGGCAGAGCATCACGTCTGCATGGCGGGGCGAGCCGACCAGCTTGATGCCGAAGCGCTCGACGTCGTAGTAGGGAGTAAGGACGTTGAGGACTTCGATGTCACAGCCGTTGCACCCGCCGCTGTTGGCGTGATAGACCCACAGCGAGCGGCCGAACATTTTCTGGCAGAGGTTCTTTAACATGCTCTAGTCCAGCTCGATCTTGATGTCGTCCACGACCGGTTCGCTTTGCAGGTAAGCCCGGGAGCGGAGTATCCAGCGCTCGTTTTGCACGTCGTCGAAGCGGTAGCCTTTGAGCTTCAACTGCTCGAGGGGCGAGGGCTCCTTGAAGCAGCGGCCGCAGCGCTGACAGGTGCTCATGAAGAGTTCGAGCCGCTGGCGGATGTCGCCGATGCTGCCGGTGGCGGTCTCGAACTCATGGCTCATGGTGATGGCCTTTTCGGGACAGACATCCGCGCAACGCCCGCAGTAAGTGCAGCGGCGACCGAGGTATTGCAGGATGCGAATTTCCTGGCACACGTCCACCACCAGGATTTCACGGGCGGGGCAATTGTTGGCGCAGCCGGCGCAGCCGACGCACTTGGCCGCGTTGAAGATCGGCCGCCCGCGGAACTTCTCCGGCAAGGGGCGAGCCTGCGCGGGATACGGTAGCGTGACGCGCCCCGCTTTGAGGCAGACCAGGGTTTCCCGCAATTTGCTTAGGAGTGACATGCGAGCTTCTCAGTAGCCATAACTGGCGAGGATCAGCGCCCCCAGGGCCACGACCAGCAGCGAGGCGAAGAAGCGAATGGCCTGGTCAATCCGGTAGCGGGCATGCGTCGCCGCCACGAGGGTCACCAGCAGCACTAGGCCGCACACCTTGAGCCAGAAGATGAGCCAGCCAAACGGGAACGCCAGCGCCGAGCCCCAAGGCACGAACAGGTCCACGAACAGCGCGCCGTAGATGACAAGCTTGGCCATCTGCGCATACTTGAACAGCGCCAGCTTCGGGCCGGAGTATTCCATCAGCGGCCCTTCCATCAGCTCGGTCTCCGCCTCGGAAATGTCGAACGGCACCCGCTGCACAAACGCCTGGAACGACAGCAACATCGCCCCCAGGAGGATCAGCCCCGACCAGGGGAAACCGCCGACGGCGTAGACGGAGCCGTTGAGAACCGTATCCAGCCGAAACGACCCCGTGTGGATGGCGCCGGCCACAATCGCCACGGCCAACAGAGGTTCCAGCGCGATCATGGTCATCATCTCGCGGCTGATGCCGACCAGTGAATAGGTGGACCCCGCCGCCAACCCCGCCAGCAGCGTGCAGATGCCCGAGAGCGTCAGGAGATAGATCACCAGAACGACATCCCCCGCCCCGCTCAACGGCGCGGGGAAGCCCATCGGCACCAGGGCGGCGAGCGTGAGCACTGTGGCCAGCGACAGGTAGGCTGCGAATCGCTGCATGGCCGGCGCCTGGCCGGACTCGATGTCTTCCTTGCCCAGCAGTTTCAAGAGGTCGAAGTAGGGTTGCCGGAGCGGCGGTCCCTGGCGCGATTGGATTTGGGCCGTCACCTTGCGCAACACACCCTGGAACAAGGGGGCCAGAAGCAGGACGAGGGTGACATTGGCCAGGACGCCCAGGATGATGATCAAGAGGCTCATGTTATGCCTTCCTCACCAGCCGTATCAGCTCCTCTTGCGACCACACCCTGGACGCGCCCGACTTGAGGTCAATCGTCTCCAGCCGATCCGTGCACGAGAAGCAGGGATCTATGCTGCCGAGGGAAATCGTCATGTCGGCCAGTTGCTGGTCCTTGATCATCATCGGCACCGCCTGGAGGTTCTGGTAGGTCGGCGCGCGCACCCGCCAGCGGTGCGGGCGATTGTTCTCGCCGGTAATGACAAAATGATGGCTCTCGCCGCGCGGGGCCTCCACCGACGACAGCCCCAGGCGCCCCACCGGCAACTCGTCTGTGATTGGGGTTTGCAGCGGCCCTTCCGGCATCTTCTCCAGGCACTGACGAATGATCCGGATGGACTCGAACACCTCCATCATGCGCACCACGACGCGGGACCAGACGTCGCAGCCGGTGGCAGTGATAACCTCGAAGTCCACGCGGTCATAGGCGGCATAGGGATGATCGCGGCGGCAATCAATGTCCGCGCCCGCCGCGCGCGCCACCGGCCCAATCAGGCCGGCGTTCTTGACCAGCGTCTTATCCGCCACGCCGACGCCGCGGGTGCGTTTCTGGATGTTCTTATCCTTGCTCACGGCGGCGACGACCTCGCGCCACTCCGCCTCCAGCTTGTCCAGCAGGCGCCGGAGCTCGGCCTTGACTTCGGGCGTGATATCCCAGCGCACGCCGCCGATGACGCACAGGGCGTAGGTTTTGCGGTTGCCGCTGATCTTCTCGGCAATCCACATGATGGGCTCGCGGATGCGCCAGCTCTGCATGAAGAGCGTGTCGAAGCCCACAATGTGGCAGGCCAGACCGACCCATAACAGGTGGCTGTGGAGCCGCTCGATCTCGAGCATGATCGTGCGGATGTATTCGGCGCGGGGCGGCAGGCGCAGCGCCACGGCCGACTCGACCGCCTGGGCATAGGCGACGTTGTGCACGCAGCCGCAGATGCCGCAGATGCGCTCGGCCATCATCGGGATGTCGTTGTAGGTCAGGACCGACTCGGCCAGCTTCTCGATGCCGCGGTGCACCATGAAACCGCGGTATTCGCAGCCGCGCACCATCTCGCCCTCGACGTAGAGGCGGAAATGGGCGGGCTCGTCGAGCGTGGGGTGGAACGGCCCGAAGGGCACCACTGTGCAGCCTTCGGGCGGGTCGTCGAACTTGAACTCAGCCTCTTCGTCGAAACCTTCCGGCACCTGGTTCCAGGGCACGTCCTTGCGCAGCGGATGCACGCCGTCGGGCCAACCGTCGGGAAGCACCAGGCGCTTCGGGTAACGGTGCCCCACCGGCTCGATGCCGAGCAGGTCGCGGAACTCGCGCTCCGCCCAGTTGGCGCCGGGGATGAGGTCGGAAATGCTGTCAACCTTCGGATGGTCGGGGGGCAGATAGACCAGCACGCTGCACAGCAGGTGGTCGCGGTCGAACGCGAAGTCGTGGGCGACGAGGAACTGGCCCGAGACAGGCCGGTCATCGAGCCCGATGCTGATGACGTAGCGGGCGTCCAGGTCGCGGAAGATGTGCTGGCAAACCGCCTTGAGCGAGGACGGCTCGACATAGACAAACAGACGGGTGTCACCGGGCAAGTCGGCCCGCTGGATGGCCGGGCCAAACTTCTCTTTCAACTGGTTGAGTCGCTCGCGTGCGGTCATGGCTTGGGTGTGGGCGGCTGGCGCTGCGGCTTGGGCGCGCCGCCCAGCCAGCGGAAGTAGCGTTTGATCTCGCCGTAGAAGTTGTGGGCGGAGTAGCGGTGGCAATCCGCCTCGCGCACGTAGCCGCAGAGCCAGGGCGCGGCGGCCCGGCGGGAGGCGCTGCCCAGTTTGGAAAGACCGCGCACGACGAGCAACATCAGGCCCAGCACTACGGCCAGTATCACGGGAGCGAACAGGGCAGCCGACTGCATTTGGGCCACCCCCGTCCACAGGCCGGTTTGCATCGGCACAGCCTGGGCCAGCGCAGCGCCGAACCCCTGGGTGCTCGTCTCCAGGGTGCGCTGCATCAGGCTGAAGCCGATGGCCGGCACCACGCCCAGCAGCACGCAGGCGAGGGCCAGGCAGACTTGCGGCAACTGCATCGTCCAGCCAACTTCAAGCCGCCCATGCCGCGCGGCCTGCTCCTTCACCAGCGCGCTCTCCCGGGAAAGGAAGCTCACCCCGAAGAACTTGATGAAGGAGGCGAGCGTGAGGGCGCTGGTCAGCACGGCGATGACGGCGAACACGGCGAGGTATTTTGCGGAACCGCTCCCCTGCACCGCCGACACGTAGATCGTCCACTTGCTGACGAAGCCATTGAAGAGCGGCACGCCTGAGATCGAGAAGGACGCCACGATGGCGGTGATCGCGGTCAGCGGCATGAACTTCATCAGCCCGCCCATCCGGTTCAGATCCTGCGTGCCCGTCGCGTGGAGCATCGAGCCGGCATTGAGGAAGAGCAGCGCCTTGAAGAGACCGTGGTTGAGCACATGGAGCAGCGCGCCATAGAAGCCGATGGCGGCGAGTGCCGCGGCATTCGGCCCCAGCGACGGCAGCAGGCTCATGCACGCCCCGGTTCCCAGGAGGATGTAGCCGATCTGGCCGATGCTGTGGAAAGCAAGCAGCCGCTTGGACTGCTCCTGCTTGAGCGCCTGCATCGTGCCGGTGAACAGTGTGATAGTGCCCAGCAAGGCGACGACCAGCCCCCATTTGGCAAGCGGGTAATCCGCCTGGCCGGCGGGCGGCACCAACCAGAGGAAGTAGCGCAGAAGGCCATAAACGCCCGTCTTGATCATCACGCCGGAGAGCATCGCGCTGACGGGTGACGGAGCGGCGGGGTGCGCGTCCGGCAGCCAGAACTGGCCAAACGGCCACATGCCCATCTTGATGCCGAAGCCCACAAGGAACAGCGCGAAGGCCAGGGCGGTCGCACCGGGCCGGGCGCTGAGCATGGCCGGCAGGTTGGCGCTGACAGTGTCGAAGTCATACTTCAGGGCCGAGCTGCCGCTCGCTGCCGCGCCCGTCACCGCCAGCAATTCGGCGCCGATCATGGTGGCGGCGCAGGCAATTTGCATCATGAGCAGATACTTGTTCGCGGCGCGGATGTTGGCGGGTTTCCGGTGCTCGAACCGGATGAGGGCGTAGCCCGGCAAAGTCATCATCTGCCAGAAGATGAAGAAGAACCACATCATGTCGGTGGTGCTGACCAGGCCATACATCGCCGCCAGGAAGATGAGGAAGTAAGGATAGTAGCGCGCCACGCCGTAGTCCTCGTAGCTCCGCATGTAAACAATCGAGTAGAGCGCGGCGGGCACGGAAATCAGCGCGGTCAACAGCAGAAAGACCGCGGTCAAGCCGTCCACGTACACCCGCAGGACCAGGCCCATTTGCGGAAGGATGGCAAACTCCGCCGGATGCCCGGGGCCTGACGTGAGAACCCTGGCCACTGTGGAGACCATCATCACCGCTGTCGCCAGGGTGAACGCGAACGCCAGCCAGCCCGCGACCGTCTTGTTCCGCGAAACCAGCAAGGTAAGCACCGCGCCGACGATGCAGAGGACAACGGCAGCTATGACAGATTGTTCGGGAGTCATGCCATCACCTCCATCGTCGCAGCACCCGTAGCAACGGGGCTCAGGTCCCGCTGCCCGGCCCGGGAAGGCGAGCGTTCTCGCAGGCAGGCTGTCAGTAGCTCGATCAGCAGCTCAAGAGTGGCTTGCACGGCCGGAGTCAAGGCGTCGCACGGTTTGAGCGACCCCGGCTGCACGCCCAGGAGCCAGGCTCGCGTGCGGCCAGTGGCCTCGATCTGCCGCGCCAACAGGCCCAGCGAGAGCTTATGCGTGGAGACCTGCGGAAACCGGGCGGCCATCTCCTGCGAGTCGAGCAGGACCACCGAGCCGGGCGCGCCGCCAAATTCCACAGCATCGAGGAATATGACGTGGTCAAACCCTTCAACCGCTAGCCGGCCGATGAAGCGCTCGGGACTCACGCCGGCATTGAGGAGGAGGTGCCGAGGTCCCAGTTCCGCGCTCCCGTTCCCCTCACCCCAACCCTCTCCCTTAGGGAGAGGGAGCACCGTCGTCCGGTTCAGTACGAGGTTGCAGCGTCTGGATTCGTCGCGAGACGGGAGGCGATTCCCCCTCTCCCCAAGGGAGAGGGTTGGGGTGAGGGGGAACGTAGCGCTAGGCCCGCCGGAGCTCAGGAATTCTGCACTAGTCTCCGGTTTGTCGGCTCCTATCAGCGCCTCCGCCAATCGCACCCCGAATCCATCATCCCCGTAATCCACATTCCCCAGGCCCATCAGGCAAACCGGGCCCTGGAGGAGTTGCAGGAGTTGCTGGCGCAGGTCGGGCATCAGATATCCTCCCCCAGCTTCTTGATCTGCTCGTAGGTGAACACAGGGCCGTCCACGCACACGTAAGCCACACCGATGCAGCAGTGGCCGCACTTGCCGACCCCGCACTTCATATACCGCTCGAGCGTCGAGACGATGTCCTTCTCCCGGAAGCCCATCGCCAGGAGGTCCTTGATGACGAAGCGGAACATGATGGGCGGGCCGCAGACAAAGGCGATGGTGTTGTCCACCGGCACCCGCACCCCGGGCCGCTTGAAGAGGCTGCCGACCACGCCCACGTTGCCGTCCCAGCCCTCCGCCGCGCGATCCACCGTGAGGTAGCACTCGACGCCCGCCGATTTCTGCCACTCGCGCAGATTGGGGACATACATTAACTCCCTCGGCGTTTTGGCCCCATAGAAGATCTGGATGCGCTGATACTTGTCCCGGTGCTTCAGCGCGTAAACGATGCAGGAGCGGAGCGGGATGAGCCCAATGCCCCCGGCCACAAACACCAGGTTCTTCCCGTAGTAATCCTCCATGGAGAACCCATTGCCGTAGGGCCCGCGGACGGCAAACCGGTCGCCGGGCTTCAACTGGTGCAGCGCGGCGGTGCAACTGCCGACGGTGCGGATGGTGAAGAACGTTTCGTCTTCGGTGGGGCTGGGCGGCAGCGACGCCGGGAACTCGCCGACGCCGAACAGCGACACCTGCGCAAACTGGCCGGGGCGGAACCGTTTGAACTTCGCCTGCTCCGCCGGGTCCTCGAAGTGCCAGTAGAAGGTCTTCACTTCGGGGATGTCGTCGCTGACCCGGTCCAGCACTGCCAGCTTTGGCAGGTAGATATTTTCCGCCGCCCCGTTCACCGAAGTTGGACTGGTGATGGCCTGGCTCATGAGGGTGGAATTTTGTCGGTGGCGGCGGTCGCCCGCCGGATCATCTCGACCACGCTGGGCATGCCGACATCTCCGTGGCAAACCGCTGCGCAGCGGCCGCAGCCCACGCAGGCCATTGTCAACTCGCGCTGGATGAAGTAATGAGCCAGCTTGCGCATAAAGCGGCGGTTGCGGCGGTCGTGCACCGCGCGGCGCGGGTTGAAGCCGCCGGCCATGCGCGTGAACCCGCTCAGGGCGCAGGCGTCCCAGATACGCACCCGCTCGATTTCATTCGGGCCAACCTGGCGGTCGCTGACGGTGAAGCAGGTGCAGGCGGGGCAGACGTATGTGCAGCCGCCGCACTCCAGGCAGCGGTTGCCAATTTCCTCCCAGGTCTTCTCGAGGATGCCGCCCTGCGAAACGTAGCGCACGGTGGCCGCGAACCAGCTTGTGGTGGTCTTGAACCGCTTGCGGACCTCTTCCAGAATGACGCGGCGCTTCTCGACGTGCGCCGGCGTGGCCGGCTTGAACATCGGCTGGGCAAAGAACGCCTCGCCCGCAGGCGTTCCGGCCACGGACATGAACTCCCCGCCCAGGTCCATGAGCTGCAGGTCGAAGTGGTCGCGCGCCGCCGGGCCGGTATCGGCGCAGACACAGAAGCACTCGTCGTTGACATCGCGCTCCGGATCGGTGCACACCACATTGATCAGGAGCACATTCTCCCGGCGCTTCTGGTAGTAGAGATCGCGGAACTCGCGCCCGAGGTAGAAGCGGTCCAGGTGCCAGATGCCGGACAGGTCGCAGGAGCGGATGCCGAAGATGGCGCGCTTGCGCTCGCGGTAGGTGGGCTCGACTTGAATCGTGCCGTCGTGCTGCCGCACCTTCAGCAGCCGTTCGATGTGGGGCAGGACAAAACGCTTCGGCGGGTAATAGGGGTTGGGCAGGTGGACCTGGATGCGGTCGCGGTTCTCGTCGGTGACCAGGTCGAACCACGTGTCGCGCCCGCGCCCGGCAAACGGCGCAAACACCTCGTAGCCTTGCTGCCGGAGCAGGTCCACCAGCTTCAGCACGTCGGCGCGCTCGAGTAGTCGGGCTTTCATGCGAGCTCCTTCGCCACGCGCGCCGGGATGAGCTGGACGCCGCTCTCCGCCGAGCCGCAAACCTGCTGCTGCACCTGGCGCACAAAATACGGCACATAGACCGTCCCGCTGCGCACCTCGGGGGTGACCCGGGCGTTGATGACCGCCGAACCGCCGGCCGCCGACAACCGGACTTTCTCCCCGTCGCGGATGCCGGCCTGCTTGGCGTCGGCAGGGTTCATTTCGACAAAGCCTTCCGGGTAATCGAGCAGCAGGATGCGGTATTCGCGCTTCAGGGTCTCGCTGTGTTTGATTAGCACGCTCTGGTTCCAGTAGTAGAGCGAGTGGCCGAAAACCAGCGTGAGGGGATACTCCGCCGAAGCGACGGCCGCTTGCGGGCGCCTGGCGATGGGGGCGAACTTGAACCCCTGCTCCGGCAGGCCTTCCGCAAAGAGGTAGCGCGTGCCGAGCGGCCGGTCCTTGCTGCAAGGCCATTGCCGGCCGTATTCAGCCGCCAGGTTGGGGTAGTTGGCGCCGCTGTAGAACGGGACCACCCTGCCAATCTCGTCCATCACGTCGGCTGCCGACTCGTAGCGCCAATCGGCTCCCAGGTCTCGCGCCACCCGGGTCAACTGCTGCCAGGCAGGCGTCGTGCCGGGCAACGGTTCGATAATCTGCTCGGCGAGCTGGATCCGGCGCTCGGTGTTGGTGAAAGTCACACGCTCCTCTCCAAAGGCGGTGGTCGGCAATACCACGTGGGCATGGCGGGCGGTCTCGGTCAGGAACAGGTGCTGCGCCACGACCAGCTCGCACTGATCGAGCGCGTTGGCGGCATCCCCGAAGAACGCGGAGCTGACCGGGTCATAGCGGCAGAGCCAGACCGCGCGGACACGGCCGGCGCCGCGGTCGCTGAAAATGGAGCGCGAGGCAAGGCCGGGCGCGGCCGGCAGTTCGGCTTGCCAGACCTTCCCCAATTCCGCGCGGGCGGCCTCGCTGCCGACGTTGCGATAGCCGGGCAACCGGTCGGGCAACATGCCCATGTCGCAGACCCCTTGCAGGTTGTTGTGCTCAGTCAGCGCGAAGATGCCGGCGCCTTCCCGTCCGATTTGGCCCGCCAGGAGGGCCAGGTTCACGATGGCCTGCACCGGTTCGGCGTCGAGGGCTTCAATGCCTGTCGAATACAGAATGGCAGCCGAGTGGGCACGGGCATAGGCCAGGGCCGCTGCCTCGATCAGTTCCGCGGCCACCCCGCAGGCCTCTGCCGACGCCAGCAAATCATAGTCGCGCACCCGCGCCAGAAACTGCTCGTAGCCGCGGCAATGGGCCTTGATGAATGGCTGGTTCATCAGCCCGTGATCCACGATCACCTTCGCCATTGCCCCGTAGAGGGTGGGCTCGGTGCCGGGCTTGAGTTGCAGGAAGAGGTCCGCGCTCTCCGCCACCCGGTGGCGCCGGCTGTCAATGACCACGAGCTTCGCCCCGGCCAGTTTGGCCCGGATGACCACTCCGCCGATGGTCGGCAGTTGGCGCGCCAGGTCCACGCCGTCCACGACGATCACTTCGCTGCGAGCCAGCTCCCCAATCGAGTTGGTTGTGGCCGGCACGCCCAGCATGTCGAGCAGCACATTGATGGAGTTATTGCAGTAAACCCCGGTGCCGTGATCCACGTTGTTGGTACCGACGACCGCCCGGGCCAGTTTCTGCAACAGGTAAGCTTCCTCGTTGGAGCAGCGCGGCGAGTTGAGGAAGGCGAATGCCTCCGCGCCGTGCCGAGCGCGAATCTCCTTCATGCGGCCGGCGATGAACCCGAGCGCCTCCTCCCACGACACTTCCTGAAACTGGCCGCCCTTCTTGAGCAGCGGGCGTTTCAGCCGGTCGGGCGAGCTCGCCACCTCATGCACATGCCAGCCGCGCAGGCAAATCCGCCCCTCGTTGGCCGGATGCGACATGCTGGGATAGGCTCCCACAATCTGGTTGCCGACCGCTTCGAGGTAAACCCCGCACCCCACCCCGCAGAAGGTGCATGTGGTTAGTTTGTGCGCCATGTGTGCTAATCAGTCAGGGCGGGCCTTTCACTACCTGGCCAGCCGGCGTCCCTTAGCGTCTCCACTTCCGGACAGCCGGAGCCCCTGACCGCATTCGGATTGCCTCTTCAATTTCATTGCCACATGCGCTAGTACAACATCCTACATACCCCGCCAGTGGCAAATAGAAAAGCCTTTTTTCGGGCGAAGCAGGCTCGGCAGCCCCTTGTCGCGCGGACCTGGCAGGGGGCCGGTTGCCACCCGCGAGGGCTGCCCGGTCTCAGGATGGGCCATCGCGTTGGTTAAAGCTGCGGGATCACGGGATGACTGGTCGCCGGGATCAGAGGCCGCGCTCGCTCACGATCTTATTCTCCTCCCCAAGCACGATAACACGGGGTTTCCAGGATTTGGCCTCCGCAGCTTCCAACTCGGTGAAGCTCAGAATCGTGAGCCGGTCGCCTGGTTTGCCGAGCCGGGCGGTGGCGCCGTTGAGGACGATCTGGCCAGAGCCGGGCTCGGCGGCAATGGCGTAGGTCTCGAACCGCTCGCCATTGGCCATGTTGCCGCAGAGGATTCTCTCGTAAGGCACCAGCCCCGCTTTGTCCATCAGGTCCCGGGCGATGCCCAGGCTGCCTTCATAGTTCACGTCGCCCGCAGTCACCTGCGCGCGGTGGATCTTCGACTTTAACACATGCACCAGCATAAGCTTGCCGCTCGGCCTGAAATTCCCGGCCGGCTTCACGCGCAATATAGAATTGGGCAGCGGGAATGTAAATCCGCTTCCCCCTCTCGGGCGGACGCGCCGGTTTCGGGCGGGACGGGAGGTTATTGGCGCTCGTATTCGCCCTTGTTGACGCGCTTCAGCACGGTGAAACCGGCCTTCTTCGCGTCTGAAATCGAGACCTTCTTCGGCGAATTGAAGGTGGACCAAACGCGGCGGACCGGCTTCTTGCATGCCGGGCATTGGGTCAAGGGCGCGGCGGACAGCGGCCGCCGCAGTGTGAACTTGCCGCCACACACCACGCAACCTCCCTCGCAGACTTCGTATTCGTACAAAGGCATCATTGTGCGTCTTTAATCCAACTTCCAAAGTCCGCGGGCCAAAGTCAAGGGCGCGCGTTGGACGACAGGCCGGCGCGGCCCAGGCCACAGGCAGGCAGGCCGGAACGTGCAAACCGAGCGCCGAACCGACGGCGGATCAAGGCAGGACAGCAGGCGACCCGGGACTCAGGTCGGGTTTTCGCGCTGCACCCAGGCGGTGGCGTATTGGGTGAGTTCCGATGCGCCCTTCACGTCAAGCTTTTGCTTAATCTGCTCGCGGTAATACTCGATAGTCTTGATGCTCAGATGCAGCGCCCGCGCGATTTCCTTGGTCTTCTTCCATTGGCCGATAAGCTGAAAGACCTCGAGTTCCCGGTCGCTCAGCCCTTCCACGGGCGACTCCTGGATGTTCTTCGCTCCGCGGACTTGCTGCTGCAGCAACCTGGCAGCGAGCGTGTCGCTCACATATACGTTGCCGCTCAGCACGCGGCGAATGGCGGTCAGGACTTTCTCCAGCGCGTCGGACTTCATCAGGTAGCCAAGCGCGCCCGCGCGAAACGCAATCTCAGCATAGATAGACTCATCGTGCGCGCTGACGACCAGCACCGGCAGCCCGGAGTATTGTGCCCTGATGTTGCGCATCAACTCCAGGCCGCTGCTGTCTTTGAGGGAAATGTCCGCGATTACAAGGTCGGGCTTGAGCCGGTCAATGGCACTCAGCGCATTCGCGGCGTCTTCCTCTTCTCCGCAAACGACGAGGTCGCTCTGCTGGTTCACAAGCTGCGCGATGCCGAAGCGGACAACGGCGTGGTCGTCCACCAGGAGAACCCGTTTCCGGTTGTCCTTGACCTGATTCTGTTTGGCATGAGCCATAGTAATTACAGTTAGTTCCTGGCCAGGGCTTCCGCCTCGGGAATCAACGGAACCCCGAGCAAGGCTAGTGGCCCAAGTTTGCCGCTCGCCTTCCCCGTCCGGCAACAAGCCTGGACGGCATGCAGATTCGTCCTTTCGACCGCAGTTTATGCGCCAATTACCGGCCCAAGACGACGGACACGCATTGGCAGCGTGAAACGGCGGCCCCACGCCTGCACGATTGTCCCAATTCGGGACACAAGGCACTGGCCAGCAAGACAAGGATTTGACGGAAGGGCCGGCCCCCTGACCTGGCCCCCGGGTTGCCTGCGCCGAGACGATTCTGCGCCTTGGGCTTGACCCGGGGCGGCTCATGCGCACAATCCTCGCGACGATGCCGCATACGTGCCCAAACGACAGTCCTGTTGCCACCCTCCCAGACCATGCCGCGTGCAAGTTGACGCGCCGCGCCTTTCTCGCACGCGCCGCCACCCATGCGCTCGCGCTCGGCTGCGGCCCCGCTGTCCTCCGGGCGGCGGCGGCACCAGATGCCGGCAGCGAGCGTGGCCTGATCGAATCGGCCCTGCCGGCGCGCGCCCCGGCGCGGCCGCTCAAGCCACGCAGACTGCTCATCTTTGACCGGAACGTGAACTACGGCGGGCACGGCTCCATCCCAACGGCGAATCTTGCGTTCGAGTTGATGGGACGAAAGACCGGGGCCTTCGAGACGGTGGTGAGCCGTGACCCGGAGGTGTTCCGGCCCGAAAGCCTGCGCCAGTTCGACGGCGTCTTCTTCAACAACTGCGTCGGCAACCTCTTCACCGACGCGGCGCTGCGGCAAAGCCTCGTCGGGTTTGTATATGCCGGCGGGGGCATGATGGGGGTGCATGGGACCTCGGTCGCCTTCACCCAATGGCCGGGGGCAGTCGAGGATTGGCCCGAGTTTGGCTTGATGATCGGCGGGCGGGGGGCGAATCACCGGGCGAACGACGAGCATGTCTTCATCAAGCTCGATGATCCGGAGCATCCGCTCAACCAGGGATTCGGCGGCCGGGGCTTCGACTACCGGGACGAGTTCTTCCGCGTGCATGATCCCTACTCGCGCCGGCGCGTCCGCGTGCTGATGAGCATTGACACCGACAAGACCGACCTCCAGGGCCGTCCGCCGGAGCGAGCCGACAACGACTTCGCGCTGGCGTGGGTGCGCAATTACGGCCGCGGACGGACGTTCTACTGCACCATCGCTCATCACCCGGGCGTGTTCCGCGACCCGAAGCTGCTGCCGTTCTACCTGGCCGCGGCCCAGTTCATCCTCGGCGATCTTCCGGCGCCAACCATCCCCAGCGCGATGCTGACGCCGGCCATCCGCGCGCAGGAGAAGCTCGGCTGGCGGCTTGGCATCGAGGCCTACACGTTCCACAAGTTCTCGCTCTTCGAGGCGATTGAGAAGACCGCTGCGCTGGGCGTGCCTTTCATGGGCGGGCTGAGCTTCCAGAAGGTGGGCGGCGGTGTCGCGAAGAACTTCGAGCCGGGGCTTTCCGATGATGAGCTGCGGCAAATCCGGCTCAAGCTGGACGCTGCGGGCGTGCGCCTGCTCACCTACTACATCCAGGACATTCCGGGAGACGAAGCCGGCTGCCGGAAGGTGTTCGAGTTCGGCCGCCGGATCGGCATCGAGACGTTCATGTCCGAGCCGAAGCCCGAGGCGCTCGGCACGATCGAGAAGTTCTGCGACGCCTACGACATCAAAGTGGCTTTGCACAACCACGATCCGCAGGCTTCTCCCGTCTATTGGAGCCCGGCGGGCATCTTGAAGGCGTGCGAGGGCCGGAGCAAACGCCTCGGCGCCTGTGCTGATCTTGGCTACTGGATGCGGGCCGGCATTGATCCCATCGCGGGTGTGCGGCAACTGAAGGACCGCCTGCTGACGCTCCAGGTGCACGATCTGAACGCGCGCGGCGCAGACGGCCACGACGTGCCGTGGGGCACCGGCGCCGGGAATACCGCGGCGTTGCTCAAGGAGATTCACCGGCTGGGCATCCGGCCCACGATGTTCGGGCTGGAGTATTCCTACAACTGGCTCGAATCCATGCCGGACATCGCCAAGTGCATCGCGTTCTTCAACCGGGTCAGCCTGGACCTGGCCCACGGAGGATAGTCACCCTATGCCAACACCTCACCAACCGGGTTTGACGCGCCGCGCCTTCCTGGCGCGCGCAGGCGCTGCGTCGCTCCTGACGGTGCCCTGGATTATTCCAGCCTCTGTCAGGGGCCAAAACGGCGTGGCCGCGCCCAGCGAGCGGCTCAATGTCGGGCTGATCGGCCTCGGCGCGATGGGCAGCGGGCATCTGCGCATCCTGGCCGGACATCCGCAGACCCAACTGCTCGCTGTGTGCGATGTGGACCGCGCCCGGCGGGAGGGCGGCGCGCAGCGGGTGGACGAAATCTGCGCCGCCCGGCGCTCGGCCGGCTCGTTCCGAGGCTGCGCGGCCCTCAACGACTACCGGGAACTGCTGGCGCGACCGGACATTGACGGAGTGGTCATCGCAACGCCGGACCATTGGCACGCGCTGCAGGCCATTCACGCCGCGCAGGCGGGCAAGCACGTCTATTGCGAGAAGCCCGTTTCGCTCACCATCCGCGAAGGGCGCGAGATGGTGGACACTACCCGCCGCTACGCGCGCGTTTTTCAGACCGGCACCCAATACCGCTCGATTCCCAGCATCCGCCAGGTGTGCAGATTCGTGCGCGAGGGCGGACTGGGCAAGGTGAAGTCCGTCTTCACCCCCTGGATGAAACTCACCGTCCCCACACTGGGTGAGTCTTACATACCGCTCGATCCGGCGCTACCGTCCGAGCCCACCCCCGAGGGACTCGACTGGGATTTGTGGGTCGGCCCCGCGCCGTGGCATTTCTACAACGCGGCTTACCACCGCAACCCGATCCCCGGCGTGGTGCCCTGGACGTTCTGCGACGCCTTCGGCGCGGCCGCAATCACGAACTACCATTCGCACGCGGCGGATGTGATCCAATACGCCATCGGCATGGAGACGAGCGGCCCGGTGGAGATTCTACACCCGTCGAGCGGACAGTTTCCCACTCTCACCTGCCGCTACGCCAACGGCGTGCTGCTGCATCACGTGGAGCATTGGGGGCAAGTGAAGCAACTCTACCACGCGGTTCCCGCCGGGGCGCGGCTCGAGGGGCTGTTCGGCGGCGTGTTTGTCGGCGAGCGCGGCTGGATCACCTCCATGTCCGGCAGCGGGCCAGTGGAGGGCGGCCCGGAAGAGGTCCTGCGCGAGGCGGGCCTGAAAACCCGCCAGGTGAACATCGGCGCGAACAATCACCACGCGAACTGGTTCGAGTGCATTCGTTCGGCCGGCCAGCCGAGTTCCCATGAGGAGATCGGCCATCGCTCGGCTTCGCTGGGACACCTGGTGGCCCTGTCATATCAGCTCGGGCGCAGCCTGCGCTGGGACCCGGCGCGCGAAATCTTCCCGGACGATGCGGAGGCGAATCGCCTGCTCGCCCGCGCGCGACGGGAGCCCTGGCTGGCGTGAGCCGGCCGCTGTAGCACTCCCCATCGCCGACCCGCGCCGCATGGCGAGCCGACTGCGGCCTACAATTCAACCCGGTAGAGGTGCGTCTTGGTTCTGAGGTAAAACGCCTTGCCGGACACGGCCGGCGACGCCATAAACCCATCAGCCAGCGAGTTGGTGGCCAAGACCTCGAAGATGCGGCCGGGCTTGATGACGGTGGTGGTGCCTTGCTGGTTGAACAGGTAGAGCCGGCCATCGGCGTAGATGGGTGAGGCGGCGTATTTGCCGGGGACGCGCTCGGACCAGACGAGTTGGCCGGTGGCAGCTTCGACACAGGTGAGGTAGTTCTCGGCTGCGGCGGTGTAGATCAGGCCGTCCACGAGGAGGGGCGAGGCGTAGATGCCGACGTTCTTGGTGAACTTCCAAGCGACGCCGGTATCGGTCACGTCGCCCTGACCGTCGGTCTTCACAGCCCAGAGCTCCTTGGCGCGGAGACCCGTGACGAAGAAGGCCAACCCCCGGTCGAAGAGCGGGCGGGGAGCGGTGGAGAAGTCGTTGTAGCGGACCTTCCATAGTTCGCGCCCGGTCCGCGGGTCGTAGCCATAGGCGGCCTTGGCGCCCGCGCTGAGCATCAGAGGCTTGCCCGCCACGGTGATAATCAACGGCGTGCCGTGCGCCTTGCGGTGGTCCCCCTCGCGCGCCATCTGGCCCGGCTCGTTTTCGTCGTTCCAGGCCACCGAGCGCGCCGTCTTCCACACCGTCTTGCCGGTCTGCTTGTCGAGCGCGACATGGTATTGCAGGTCCGCACCGTCGAACGTCAGGATGAGCAGATTCTCGAAGGCGACCGGCGACGAAGCGGGGCCGCGGTAATGCCGGCACGGCAGGTCGTCTCGCTTCCACAGCGTCTTGCCGGTGCGCGTGTCGAGACAGGCCGTGCCAAAGCTGCCGAAGTGGACATAGACCCGGCCCGGCTCGATCACCGGCGAAGGCGTCGCATAGCAGTTCATCGAGGCGCCATTGCCGAGCGGCTCCGGGTTATCGCTGTGAAAGACCTTCTCGTTGAAGCGGATCGCGCCAGTCTCCGCGTCCAGGCCGATGGCGAAGAAGTCGTTGCCTTCGACGGTCGCCGTGGTCAGCCAGACCTGCCCGCCCATCACCACCGGGGTGGCCCACCCGCGATGGGGAATCGCCGTCTTCCATTTGACGTTGTTCGTTTCGCTCCAAGTCAGCGGCAGCCCGACGGCTTTAGTGCCGCCCGGAGCCCCGGCATGGCCGTCGCCCCGCGGCCCGCGAAACTCCGGCCAGTCAGCCCGCGCCGCTGGCCCGCCCAACGCCAGCAGCCCCAGGGCCAGGAGTGGAAGCAATCGGTGCCGGCTGCCGCCGGCCCGCAACTCGTCGGAAACAGAGAAGGCGCGTTTGTCGCAAGTCATAGCTGAAGCGTGGTCAGCCGCGCACTCCAAGTCAATGATGAGAAATGTCCGCTGCGGGCTCAAAGTTCCGCGGTTGCGGCGGTGTGGCGGGATGTGATATGCCATGGGAAACTTAGAAACTCCTATGGCCGAAGTTGAATACCTGGCGGGCAAGGTCGTGCGGTGGTCGCTGCCGGTCATCTCCGGACGCCCCGGCCCCGACGCGCCCGCGCTCAAGCGGCTGTTGCTGGCGCAAGGCGAGCTGGCGCAGGTGCACGATTCAGATGAGGCGATTCGCTACCTGGCGGTCATCGAACTGCGCGCGGGCTGCGTGCGTGGGAACCACTACCACAAGGTCAAACGGGAGCGGGTTTACGTTCTGCAAGGCGGGCTGTCGGTGGTGGTTGAAGACATCGAGACCGGGGCGCGCGCCTCGGTAGCGTTGCAGGCCGGCGACCTGTTGCTCATCCAGACCGGCATCGCGCATGCGTTGCAGACCGTTGAGGCGGGCCAGGCAATCGAGTTTGCCCAGAGCCGTTTCGACCCCGCGGACATTTTCCCCTTCCCTCTGCTCTGACCGCTTTGGAGCGCCGAAGCCGCCAACCCGCCCGTGCGCCGCGGCGCCCGGCTCACGGCTGGCCTTGCGCCAGCACGACCCGGAACCCTACGTAGGCGTATTTGTACGAGGGGTAGTAGCCGTTGCGGCACGCCGACCGGCAGAGACGGCCGGATGCATTCCAACCGCCGCCGCGGAACACGCGGTACGAACCCGAGGCAGCACCCGGCGGATCGGTTACGCCTCCGCCAGGATAGGCGCCGTACCAGTCCCGGCACCACTCCCATACGTTCCCGTGCATGTCATGCAGCCCCAGCCCGTTCGGCCCGTAGCCCCCAACTGCCGTCGTGTGGCCCAGATAGACTCCACTGGCGTTGTAATTCTCGCCGACGGTGGCGTCGTATTCGTAACGGCCGTCGAAGTTAGCCCCGCCCGACCGCAGCGCGCTGCCGTAGTGAAACGCCGTGGTGGTCCCCGCACGGCACGCACACTCCCATTCCGACTCCGTAGGCAACCGATACACCCAGCCAACCGGCACCCGCCCCGCCGCCCGTTCCCGCTGCGTCAGGTGCGCGCAGTAGTTCGTTGCGTCAATCCAGCTTACCTGCTCGACCGGCCGGTTCAGATCTCCGGTGCAGGCGCTCGGGTTATTCCCCATCAGCGCCAAATACTCCCCCTGCGTCACCTCGAATTGCCCGATGTAATACCCATGCGTCAGCGTCACCGTGTGCTGGGTTTCGTCGGCTCCGCGCAGCGCCTCGCTGACCGGGCTGCCCATGACGAACGTTCCGGGCGGCACCCAAACCATGTTGGTAGTCGTCACGTTGGTCGTGATTTGCTCGCTGAAAGCCCGATAGAACCGCCGGGGGCTGACGGCCTGCTTGTCAACGACCAGGTAGGGACTGCTCGGCAGCGGGACTATATTCGTCAGGACCTTCCAGCTAATGACGCTGTGAAGATTAGTGGTCCATTGGACGGTGCAGGCGCTGCCGACCTCCCCGGTAATCCTGAGCCAAACCCACGCGTTGGAAACCTGCGCACTCAGCACCGGTCGAACCTGGGCGTAGCCCGACCAGGCGAACAAGCCAGCAAGAACCGAAAGCACGCAAAGTCTTTTCATACATTTCTCCCCAGAAGCTCTCTCCGACAGCCGCGTCGAGACTCCTTGAAAAGGGCTGGATTGTCAATCCTGGATCGCTCCCGGCGGCGGCCCAAAACGCATCTCGGTTCCTGAGGGGCCTTTTTCGGAGCAAAGGCCCCAGCCAAAGGGTTGAGCGACTGCGCTGCGGCATTGGCACCTCCCGGCGGCAGTTTCAAGGCGCTGCCGCAGCCCGCAATGGGTCGGCGGGAACGCCGCAGCCTCCCCGTCCCGCTACCGTAGTACCTCTAACCCCGGGTTAGAGGTACTACGGTAGCGGGACCGGGAGAGGACCATGGCGAGAGGATGGGGCGCGGGGGTGGAAAAAGTGCGGAAGTGTCGTGTGGAAAGAGGGTTACCCATGCGCGGGGCCGAAGGGTGCGGACTGGTTCCAGGCGGGGCCTGACTGGCACGGGTTGGGGAAGGTATCCAGGACCGGGAGTCCTCGTCGCAGTCCGCTTTCGAGGTGCCGGAAACCGCGGCCGTATGTCCCCCAGCTTTGGGACGTTGCCAGGAATTGAGATGCTTCCCCTCATGCCTCAGCCCAACGCTTCGGGTTGCGCCAGGTGTCTGTGCATCGCCACCCTGCCGGATTGAGCGGGATAGCGGAACGGCAGCCGCCGCAGATTCCTGCCAATCGCCCAGCCGGAAGCCGTGCGCAATGACCAGCGCGAAAGCTTAAGGAGATGCGGCTCAAGAGAGGGCAAGAGTTGAGATGCGCCCAGCATCAGGGCGCGATGGAAGCTTGCTATCCACCGACGGGCGCGTACACTGGCGCACGCTTATGAACATGCCAGTTTGTGGAGTGGTGTTGGTTGCGCTGATCGCGGCGGGGTGTGCGACCAGGGAAAAGACCCAGGAGGCGGCGCACCATACGGTGTATAGCAAGCCGTTGACTTCGCCGGGGGCGAAGTTCGGCGCGTTGCCGGCGCCGGTCCAGCGCACTGTTCTGGCACAGGCCGGGGCAGCGGCCGTAGTGGACGCCGTCCGGGATACCAGCTCAGGCCGGGTCGTTTACAAGGTCTATTTTCGCGAGAGCGACATCTTCCCTCCGATGTATATCGCGCCGGACGGCAGCGTGCTCAACCCCGATCTGACAGTGGCGGTGAGCGCAAGACAGGGCACGGTGGTGAAGCCCGCCGATGTGCCCCCCACCGTGATGAAGGCCATTCCCGAGCGCGCCCATTCCTCGGAAGTGGCCTACATCAACAAGGAAATGTGGGGCGAGCGAACCATCTACGTCGTTACCTTCAAAGACGAGGCGCACAATCCCAAGCTGCTCCTGGCCGAGGACGGGACCGTTGTGCAAGAGGCGCAGCAATGAAGGCGGGGCAGCCGCGCCGAGGCGGCCCTTAGATAGCGCGCCCGGTCAAGGCGCGCGAAGATCCATCACCCCGGCAAGCGCCCTGGCCATTGGGCCCCTGCTCCCAGATGCCTGGCGCTTCGAGCTGGCGCGTGGCAAGCGCGTTCCAGTTGCGGTTGGCTGCTGGACTGGCAGGGCTGGGATGGAGGATGCGCCCAATCTTCAGAGGACTGTGCCCGAATACTTGCTCAGCCCGTCTTGCGGCAAATTCGCCGATCCCAATCAGCCATTCAGGTTGCAGCACGCCGATGACGGCGCGCAGGTGCCGATCACATGCGGCAAACAAAGCGTCCTGCTCCCCAATAGGCAGCTTATCAGGTGTGCGATTGCGGCCAGTGGCCTCCAGAAAGGCCAGGGGGCAGTAGTTCATCACAATGTGCCCGGCAAAGAACCGGTCCGGCGTCCCGAAGCGCGCGGCGAAGAGGCCCCATAAACGCCGGCCGCTGACCTCGGAACGCACGCAGCCAAAACCGGTGACGGGGCGTCGGGGATGCTCGCGGGACGGTTGGCCGACGTGGCCCTCGAGCTGCAGCCAGTCGCGCACGGCGGAGACCTCGCCGAACGGCACGCCCGTCTGCGCCATGCCGAACGGCCCCGGGTTCATGCCGAGGAACACGACCCGTTTCGGCGCCGTGCCGAACCTTCGCAGGTAGGCCTCATGCGGCGCCCAGGCGTAAGTCAGTGGGTTATAAACGTGCGTGACCGGCGGCCCGAACCGCAGCCGGGTGGTTTCGGCGCGCAAGCGCCGGGCGGCGGCAATGAGCGCTTCCGCAGCGGAGGCCATCAGCACGTTAGCCCGGGAGTCTGGCCGGCGGCCAGGTAGCGCGAGGCGTGGCCGGGCTTAGTGCCCGCAGCCGCAACCGCGGCCGTCACTACAGCAGCCGCTGGCCAGGTCTTCCTCGGAAGGCAGGCGGCCCAGCTCGAAGGTCTTGTTAACGTGCCGGTGAATGGACTCCTGCACGTCCCGCAGTTCCTGCTGAGCGTCTATGAAACCGCGCGCGACAGGGTTCTTGAGCAGCGCGTCACGATGCTGCTCGAAGTCAGAGATTTCCACGTCGGTCAGGGCCAGCGCGTTCTGCTGCTTCTCCTGCAACGCCTGGCCTTTGGCGACCACGCCGTCGTATTGCGCCCGGGCGTGTTCATCCGCCATAAAAAGGTCAATGCTCTTGCGCAGCGCCTGGACGCCAGGCTCGTCCAGGATCGCCTGGCACAGCTCGCGGGTTTTGCGGACGATCACGGTTTCTTCCATCATTGTTGCCATAAGTATCGGTGACGTTATGTGGACACGGGCGATTAGCCATTGGGCGTGCCAGCCCAACATTACAGCACACCACCTCAGAAAAGCAAATCCTCGACCACCGCGGAAAGGGGCGAGGCGGGGCTTGTTAGCTGCCGCCGGGTCTTCTAGGTTCTTCTCGTGCACAGGTTCCGCCAGTCCAAACGCAGCGCCCGGTTCATCGTCGGGTTGATGTCGGGGACGTCGGCGGATGGCATTGACGCGGTGGCGGTCGAGATTTCAGGGCGTGGACGCCACTTGCGCGCGCGGGTGGTGGCGCATACACACCGGTCTTTCCCGCCGATCTTGCGGCGGCGCATTCTGGACGCCTGCCTGCACGGGACGGTGGCGGAGATTTGCGAGCTGAACTTCCTGCTGGGCGAGCATTTTGCGCGCGCGGCGCTGGGGGCCATTCGCCGGGCGCATCTCAAGCCGGCGGACATCGCAGCCATCGGCTCGCACGGGCAGACGGTGCATCATCTGCCCAACGCGCGGACGCCTTCGACCTTGCAGATCGGCGAGTCGGCGGTCATCGCGGAGCGAACGGGGATCACAACCATTGCGGATTTCCGGGTGCGCGACATGGCGGCGGGCGGGCAAGGCGCGCCGCTGGTGCCTTATGCGGATTGGGCGCTTTTCACCGACGAGCGGCGTCCGCGCATCGTGCAAAACCTCGGGGGCATTGGCAACCTGACGTTCCTGCCGCCACGCGCAGGGCTGCAGGACGTGGTGGCGTTCGACACCGGGCCGGGCAATATGGTGATGGACGGGTTGATGGCTGAGCTCACCCGGGGCCGGCAGACGTTCGACCAGGACGGGCGCTGGGCGGCGCGCGGCCAGGTTTCCGAGAAGTTGCTGGCGGAAATGATGGCCCACCCCTTCCTGCGGCGGCGTCCGCCCAAAACCACGGGCCGCGAGGAGTTCGGCGAGGCGTTTGTGCGCCGGGTGCTCGGGTTGGCGCGCCGGCTCCGTTTGCGCCCGGAAGACACGCTTGCCACGGCAACCGCCTTCACGGCGGCCAGTGTCGCGGATGCCTATCGGCGTTTCGTGTTTCCGAGGCTCAAGACCAGCGAGCTGGGCCGATTACAGGTCGTCCTGGGAGGCGGCGGGGCCAGGAACCCGACGCTGCGGAGCATGTTGGCCCGCCGAATCGGCGTGGGTGAATTGCTGACGCATGAGGATTTCGGCATCGCCAACGCCGCCAAGGAAGCGCTGGCCTTTGCTATTCTGGCGCATGAGACCTTGCGCGGTAAGCCGGGCAACGTGCCGAGCGCCACCGGGGCGCGACGGGCGGCGGTTCTGGGCCAGATCGTGCCGGGAGCGGGTTAGACCGCGCTTTTCGCACCTGCGGGCTCGGCGTGCGGGCATCTTGCCCGCTTACACGGTTCGGATGGTCTAAGCGGGCAGGATGCCCGCGCGCCGGGTTCTTGGCACTGCGTGGCGCGGGCGAGAAGGCCAGGTTGGGCGCGGGTAAAGCTGCTTGCTTCAACCACCGCGTAGGGCTTAATGAGAAGCTTATGGCCATACTAGACGTTAAACCGGAAGGTGCGGGCAAATACGACCTGATCGCGCTGGGCGAAATCATGCTGCGGCTGGACCCCGGCGAAGGGCGCGTGCGCACCGCGCGCCAGTTCAAAGCGTGGGAAGGCGGCGGCGAGTATAACGTCGCGCGCGGTCTGCGGCGGTGTTTCGGACTCAAGACCGCCGTGTGCACCGCCTTCGCGGACAATGAGGTTGGGCTGCTGCTCGAGGACTGCATCCTCCAGGGAGGCGTCGCAACCGAGTTTATCAAGTGGATGCCGTTTGATGGCGTGGGCCGCACCGTGCGCAACGGGTTGAACTTCACCGAGCGCGGTTTCGGCGTGCGGGGCGCGGTAGGCACATCTGACCGCGGCCACAGCGCCGCCAGCCAGCTCAAACCGGGCGACTTCGACTGGGACCGCATCTTTGGCCAGCTCGGCGCGCGATGGCTCCACACCGGCGGCATTTTTGCGGCGCTGAGCGACACCACCGCTGAATTGGTCCTGGAGGCGGTGCAAGCCGCCCGGCGGCACGGCGTCATCGTTTCCTACGACCTGAACTACCGCCCGTCGCTCTGGAAAAGCATCGGGGGGCCAAAACGCGCGCAGGAGGTCAACCGGAAGATCGCCGGAAACGTTGACGTGATGCTGGGCAACGAGGAAGACTTCACCGCGTGCCTGGGGTTCGAGGTCAAGGGCGCGGATGAACACCTCTGCCGGATGGAGGTGATGGCCTTCGAGCAGATGATGGACAAGGCGGCAGCAGCGTATCCGAACTTCCGCGTGGTGGCCACCACGCTGCGGGCGGTAAAGACCGCCACACGCAACGACTGGGGCGCGATTTGCTGGGCGGCGGGCAGGTTCTACCAGGCGCCGAACCGCGCGGACCTGGAAATCCTTGACCGCGTGGGCGGCGGCGACAGCTTCGCCAGCGGGCTGATCTACGGGTTGCTCAAGTTCAACGATCCCCAGCGGGCCGTCGAGTACGGCGCGGCGCACGGCGCATTGGCCATGACCACGCCGGGCGATACTTCTATGGCATCGCTCCGGGAAGTGGAGGCGCTCGTCAAGGGCGGCAGCGCGCGCGTGCAGCGGTAACGAGGGAGCGCCGGCGAGCCCAACCCGATCCGTTTAGGCGCCAGGCTTGCTTCTCACTGCAACCACATAGAACACAAAGAGCACAGAGGGGAAACACCCTCTGCAGGGCTTGGTGTCCTATGTGTTCTTTGTGGCTCAGTTCAGACCGTGCTCTCCCCCGCCGCCACCAATTCGTTCCTCACCGGCTCGCCTGGATCAGCAGGAGCCAGTCGCCTGGAGCCGGCGTAGTGAACCGTGCGCCCCTGGCGGTCACGGCCTGGCGGACACCGGTGCGTGGATTAAACCAGCCCACCAACGGCGAGGCGGGCAGCGCGGCGGGAGACAGTTCGACGGTGCGGTCCACCGGGACATAAACCACGGACAACGTATTGGGATCAGTGCCGGCGCCAGCGATAAACCGCTGCGGCGATTGGCTGCCGGGCTGCGACGCGACGATGCGGGCCCGCGGGCGCAGAGCCCCGTAGTCAATCGAGTCCATGAACTTCGCCAGGTGCGACACCTGCTCGGCGCCGGGCAGGAACAGCGCTTCGCGCCACAGGGGCAAGCCGCTCCCCCTGGTTTCCCCGGCGGTCCGGGGCCCGACGGTCCCGTCCCAGTTCATCAGCCCCTCGGCGCAGTAGCTGATTCCGGCCGGGGGGGCCAAGAGCAGGCTCCAGCAAGCTGCGCGGCGCACATCAGCGGCGCCAAATCGCCTGGCCGACCGCGGGGCGGCCCCGTTCTCGCACGGCACAAATGCAATCAGCGGCCGGGCAGGCTCCTTCCGCCACTCCGTCGTGAACGGCCCGGACACGGTCCACATCAGAGCGTCGTCACTGACGTCCGTGACGCTTTGATAACCAAAGGCATCCACCCACTTCTCGTCGCGGAATTCATCGAGCAGCCACTGCGTCTGACCCGGGAACAGCACGACCGGCGCTCGGGGCCGGTCGCCGAACACCGCCTGCCCGATGCGTTTCCAGCGGCCGAGGTTGCTGGCCGATGCGTCGCTCTCGAAGGCGAGCATCCACACCACGGGCTCGGCGCCCCAGCGCGCGACGATATACCGGACGAGCAATTCGGCCTGGCTGTCGGGCAGCGCCGCGGCGCCGGCCGACCATTGCAGCTCCAACAGCGGGGCAATCGCGCTCATGAGGCCCGCGCGGGCCAGGACGCCAATCCTGGCGTCAAGCCGCTGGAAGAAGTCGGGGTTGATGGCGATGCGCTCCAGGGATCCGGTCCAGGCGGACTGCGATCTTGCATCCTCGCCCGGAGCCACCGACCACTGGGCCACCGTGAAGCCCTGGCGTGCTCGCGTGACGGCGTAGAAATCCCAGTCCCTGGATTCAGCCACACGGGCGCCGTCCCAAACAGTGTCCGCCAGCCAGAAGAACGGCGTGCCATCGGCGTGTTCCAGGTGCCGGTGGTTGCGCGCGACTCGCACGGGACCGTGCAGCCGGAACGGGTTCATGCCGATAGGCGCGGAGCAGAGGAACTCGCCAGCCTGGTTGTGCAGGCCGGCATTGGCGGTGTCCGAGCAGGTGGCCCTGAAGCTCCAGCGCCCGGGTTGATCGGGCGAGAAACGCACGCGCCAGGTCCTGCCTCCGTCCCAAAACGCCTCCACCTCGGTCGCCTCGCCCAGCGGCGAGGTAAACACGACTTTCAGCACGACCTCCTGCACCGCATTGGCATAAGCGACGCTGCTCTTGAAGGCATGCTCGAAGCGGTCCCACTTGGGGACGAGCTCCAGTTTGGCGGCGGCCTGAACCGCAGGAAGCGCCGCCGTCAACAGCAGCAATGCGAGCGCAACGAGCCGCGGCCCGGTGGAAACAAAGTTGCGTGTCATGCGAATTCCCATTCTCTCGTTTCGGCGACATCAGACAGCAATCGCCGCGCTCTGTCAAACCATAGGTGGAACCGCGGGCTGAAGGGCATGGGGCCAACCCGCTTCCGGCACGCCGCCGGCCCGGGCCGGCGCGCCACGCGCCAAAATGATTGTGCTGGCGGAAGAGCCGGATTGTCCTACTGTTGAGCATTCCTTAACAAGGCACATTTATGGAACCAAGAGCTGACATCGCTGTGATCGGGCTGGCCGTCATGGGCCAGAACCTGATTCTAAACATGAACGACCACGGATTCACCGTGGCCGCCTTCAACCGCACCGTCGCGAAGGTGGACGACTTCGTGAACAACGAGGCCAAGGGCACCAAAGTCATCGGCACCCACTCGATCGCGGAAATGGTCTCGTTGCTCAAGAAGCCCCGCCGCGTCATGCTGATGGTCAAGGCCGGCAAAGCCGTGGATGAGTTTATTGACCAGGTCATCCCGCACCTCGAAGCGGGGGACATTATCATTGACGGCGGCAATTCCCTGTTCGAGGACACGATCCGCCGCACCAAGTATGTCGAGTCCAAGGGCCTGCTCTACATCGGCACTGGCGTTTCCGGCGGCGAGGAAGGCGCGCGCCGCGGCCCAAGCATCATGCCCGGCGGCTCACCGGCCGCATGGCCGCACGTGAAGGAGATCTTCCAGAAGGTGTCCGCCAAGGTGGACGACGGCTCGCCCTGCTGCGATTGGGTTGGCGAAAACGGCGCCGGCCATTACGTCAAGATGGTGCATAACGGCATCGAATACGGTGACATGCAGCTCATCTGCGAGGCCTACCAGTTGATGAAGGACGGCCTGGGCATGACGGCGCAGGAGATGCACGAGGTCTTCGCCGAGTGGAACAAGGGCGAGCTGAACTCCTACCTCATCGAGATCACGCGCGATATTCTCGCCTACAAAGACACCGACGGCGCGCCGATCGTGGACAAGATTCTCGACACGGCCGGCCAGAAAGGCACCGGCAAGTGGACGGTTATTTCCTCGCAGGAAATGGGCATCCCGATCACCCTGATCGCCGAGGCGGTCTATTCGCGCTGCGTGTCAGCCATGAAAGACGCGCGCGTCGAAGCCGCCAGGATTTTCAAGCCGAAGAAGGCGACGTTCCCCGGCAACCGCGCCCAATGGATCACCCCCATCCGCCAGGCGCTCTACGCTTCGAAGATCATCAGCTACACGCAGGGCTACATGCTCATGCGCGCGGCGGCGAGGCAGTACAACTGGAACCTCAACTACGGCGGCATCGCCCTGATGTGGCGCGGCGGCTGCATCATCCGCAGCGTGTTCCTGGGCAAGATCAAGGAAGCGTTCGACAAGAATCCGAACCTGGAAAACCTGCTCCTCAGTCCTTTCTTCAAGAAGGAAATCCGGACCTGCACCCGGTCCTGGCGCAAGGTGGTCTCGACCGCCGTCAAGAAGGGCATCCCCGTGCCGGCATTCAGCACCGCCCTGGCATTCTTCGACGGCATTCGCAGCGAACGCCTGCCAGCCAACCTGCTCCAGGCCCAGCGCGACTACTTCGGCGCCCACACCTACGAGCGCGTGGACCAGCCGCGCGGCCAGTTCTTCCATACCAACTGGACCGGCCGCGGCGGCACCACCGCATCGAGCACCTACACGGTGTAGGGATTTGTGGTTTGCGGGCTTGGGGCGCGGAGCTTGTTCCGCGCCTCAAGCCCCTTCAATTGGCAGATTGGCTTCGCGCCGTGGCGTCCTGGCCCTTAAGGCGCTTTGTCCGCAGGCCCGCGCACCCGCCGGTACTTGATTTCGCGCAGCGCCGTTGAAGTTTGCCAGGCAGCGACTCCGAGCGGCTGGGAGAGCTCGATGTCGCCCGGCCGCACTGCGATCCTCCTGTCCGCTGTGTCCAGGTCCACCAGCTTCTCCTCGTCAATCCATGCCTCGATCCTATTCTCGGTCACCCGCAGCCGGATCCGGTACCAGCGCCCGGCTTCGAAGCTGGTGAACTTGGTCGTCTCGTTCTCCGATGCGTCCATGCCATTCACGCTCGAGATGCCCATCAGCGAGCCGCCCCAGCCGCCGACGATCAGACTGCAGCAATTGGTCCCGACCGGCACCGTCAGGCCGCAGAAGAAATCCGACCCCATCAGCCGCATGGCGTCCAACGCGATCTCGTAGTTCAGGCGGGGGAAGTCGTTCGTCCAATTGATGCCGGTGAAAGGGTCGCCCATGTTCAGAATGATCACCCCCTGCTGGCACAGCAATTCACCGCGGCCCGCGAAGGGCGTTTCGCGCCAGCCTGCCAAGGTCTGGCCGTCGAACATCGCCTGCCATCCCTGCCCGGGAAAGGGCGCGGGAGGACGGGCGGCGCCTGGCGGCAGCTTCACCGCGAGGTCCTCGCTCGCCGCGTTGGACGGCGGAGCCGACGGCTGCTGCGCCGCCGGCGGGGGCGCCGGCTTGCCTGTTTCCGAGGCGCACCCCGCCGCCAATGCCAGGACGGCCGAAAACGCCAGGGCCCACACCCATCTAATGCTCGCGTTGCTCATGTTTCTTGCCTCTGCTTAAACTAGCTTTCTGCGCCGCCCTGGGCCAGAATTGATTTGCGCCCTATGAACATTCCAGCTTTTCTGCGCGCCCAGCCGGACGGCGTGCTCCTGTCAGTCAAAGTCCAGCCTCGCGCCTCGGCCAATGAGATCGGCGAAGCGCTCGGCAACGAACTGCGCGTCAAAGTCACCGCCCCGCCCGTCGAGGCTGCCGCCAACGAAGCGCTCCTGAAGGTGCTGGCGCAGCAACTGCACTGCCCCCGGAACCGGGTGGACCTGGTGCGCGGCCACACCTCGCGCCACAAGACGGTAAAGCTCTACGGCTTGAGCCCGGAAGAAGTCCTCGCGAAGCTGGGGAAGACCTGACTCCCGGTCCGTGCAAACCGCACTTGGCCAGCCCAGCCTGGCGGCAGCTCGGCGCGGACGCGGAGAATCCGGGGCAACTGTCCGGACTACTTCCCGGCGACCACCGGGTTCCTGAGAATGCCAGCCCCTTCGAGCTCGACTTCCATCATGTCTCCCGGCTTGAGCTTCGAGGTCTTGCCCGGCGTGCCGGTATAGATCAAATCACCCGGATGGAGAGTCACGTAGCGGCTGATGCCACTGACCAGCGCGGCCACGTCGTGAATCAGGTGGTCGGTGTTCTCCTCCTGAACGACCTGGCCGTTCAGTCGCATCGTCAGTTTGAGCTTGCCGTAGTCAACCCCGGTGAGCATCCAGGGGCCAACCGGGCCGAAGGTATCGGTCCCTTTGGCCCGCCACCATTGGATATCCTTGCGGTCCTTGTCGTTCTGCCAAATCCGCTCGCTCACATCATTGCCGGCAGTGACGCCGAAGACATATTCGAGCGCCTTCTCTTTGGGCGCCTTGCGGCACGTCTTCCCGATCACAATGACCATCTCGGCTTCATAATGGACCTCCTCGGAATCGCCGGGCAGAATGACCGGTTCCCCGTCGGCGATCAGGCAGGAAGGGCCTTTGTGGAAGGCTTGCGGGACTTGGAACTGGGGCGGAATCTTCTGGTCGCCAAGGTGGCTTCTGTAATTGCCGGCCATCGCCAGGACCTGCGTGGGGGTCGTGGGAGTGAGGACCTTGACTTCCTTGAGCGGAAAGCGGGTCTCGGTCCTGGACCATTTGCCGAACAGGTCTCCCGCAAGCTGCCGGACCTGGTCCCCTTCGAGCAGGCCGTACGCGATCGTATTGCCCTTCTGAAAGCGGAGGAACCGGAGCGGCTCGGCGCCAGCAACGGCCTCCTTTGCCGCGAGCAAAAACAGAGCGGCGCAGATCAACGCCGGCAGTGGCGCCCCAGGGTGCCGCCACCGCAGCGCAGAGTTCGGGGAGGTTGGCTCTTCTTTCATGCTCATGACCGCTGAGTGTAAGCGGCGGAAAGCGCGCGGCAAGGGTTTCTCCGAGTTTATCGCCAGGCAGGCCAAGTGATGGCGGTTCGCCCCCGCGACAAGGCCGGCGCAACCGCCATTCCCGGGAGTAGCCGGCCATACAGCGCTTCAGGTCGCGCCAGAACCGTCTTGGCGGGGCCTCGCCCGCTTGCCAGACTGCGCCCTCTTGAAATCACTGATCACTTGGATCGAAAGCACCGGCCCGTGGGCGCCGTGGTTCTTCCTTGGGCTGTTCATCGCAGCCTCGGTCCTGATGATCTGGCGGCTTGAAGCGATGACCAGGTGCGGGGTCGAGGGCACCGTGCTCGGCACGCTGGTCATGCCCTACTGCTCGGGCATGGGCAACCTCATCTTCGCCTTCGTGCTCGGCACCAAAGGCGGGCCCGGCGCGGAAGTGCTCACCAATTCCCTTGTGAACAACGTCACCAACATGACCCTGATCATTGGCCTGCCCACGATCTTCTGGGGCATGAACGTGATCCCCGCCGCCCGGTCCTCCAGAAAGAACAAGCCCAGTGCCAAAGAACACCAGATCAACCGGCTTTCGCTTCTCCTGACCCTTACCGCCGTCCTGTTCTTCACCGGCGCGGTCTGGGCGCTGAGCCGCAAAGGCAGGCTCGACACCGGCGACGGCATCGTTCTCGTCGGCCTGTTCCTGTTCTGGCAATGCTTCCACGTCTTCGACGTCCTCAAGAGCAACGTCCGCCGGAACAAGTCCTTTAGCTGGCGGCTGCCTCTGGACCTGGCCGTGCTGGCTGTCGGCGCTTATGCCATTTACCTCAGCACCGAGTGGCTTGTGGACTGGCTGTCCGGCATTCACACGGGCTTTGTCAGCGCCAAACACCTGGGCTGGCTCAGCGGCTGGCTCATGGTCCTGCCCAACGCCCTGCTGGCCTTCTATTACGCCCGCCGGGGCAACCCCGAAGTGGTTTACACCTCGCAGGTGGGCGATGCACATATCAGCGTGCCTTTGTGCATCGGGATTTGTGCCCTGTACGCCCCCATCCCGGTGCCGCCTTTCTTTCAGACCGGCGTGATCATCCTCCTGGGAACCGCCGTGCTTCACTTCCTTTTCGTGGCAATCCTCGGTCGGCTGCCGCGATTGGTGGGCTGGCTGCTGGCGGGGGCCTACGCCGTATTCCTTTACAAGGGGCTGGGCGCCTGAATACCGGGTCAGCCGGCCAGGTCCAGCGGGTCGGTGCGGAACTTCTCGCTCAGCTCCACAAACGGCACCTGCGCCCCCAGCCAAAGCGGGTCACCGGCAATACCGTCCATAGTTTGGACGGTGTTGTTGCAAATCAGGTAAGTCCCCTTCCCCATCACCATGAACGACTCGAAGGCCGAACCCACGCTCTGGCGCGCGAACTCGAAGTCCCCCGCGCTGTATTCCCCGTTCAACAGGCCCTCGCGCAACGGCCCCACATCTTCCAGGAAGTTCTCCTGAAACCCCGCCTTTCGCGGGCCAATATAGGCCAACAGGCGCCCCTTGCCCTCCGCCACGGAAATGACGGCCCACTCGTCAAAAACGGTCTTCCTATACCGGGCATCCATTTGCTCGGCGCACGATTTGATCAGCTCAATTGCTTGCTTAAGTGTCATGGCACAGCCCATCGTCTGCTGCCCCAAAACAAAGCAATTCCAAGGCCAGAATCGGGCGGTGCGCAGGTGTTGCCGGACCTGTTCGGGGCTGTGAGAAGAGCATCCCCACCCCAGCCGAGGCAATACCAACACGGTTCGCCCCGGCGCGCGCGGGCGGGCCGGGGTTTGGGCGGCGGCAGAATCCAGGTGAGTTGGCGGGCCGGACCTGCTAAGGTGCGGGACCATGCAGCGAGTGGTGTTTAGAGATGTCGCCCTGCGGAGCAACCGCTTTTCGGGGCTGGCGGCCAAGGTGCATCGCGTGTTGTTCGTTCTGTTTCTGCTGCAATTCGCCCTGGTTTGGGCGCGGTTGTGGCTGCCCGGGCCGATGTTCGGCAACGCGCGCTGGCCCGATGGGCTTCTGCTGGTGCTGGCAAACGCAACCTTGCTCGCCTCGCTGACCTGCCAGTTGCCCGGCCAGAACGTGATGCTGGCCTCGATCATCATCGCCTTCATCGCCGGGGCCGTGCAAAGCTTGGGCGCGCTGACCGCCATCCCGTTCGGCCCCTACGTTTACACCGAGAACATCGGCCGGGAGCTTTTCCATCCCCTGCCCTGGTCGGTGCCGCTGATCTGGCTGGCCGTCATCCTGTCTTCGCGCGGCGTCGCCCGGCTGATGCTGCGGCCCTGGCGCAAGACCCGGAACTACGGCTTCCGGTTGATCGGGTTCACCACTTTGCTGGCGGTGCTGCTGGATGTTGGCCTCGAACCCTTCGCTACCCGCGTAGCGCGCTACTGGTTCTGGAACCCCACCAAGCTCAAGGTTGACTGGTACACCGCGCCCCTCGTGAACTTCTTCGCCTGGGGGGTCACGACCCTGCTCATTCTTGCGTTTGCCACTCCCTCGCTCATCAACAAGAAACCGCCGCAAGAGCCGTCGCTGGATTACTCACCCGTGGTCGTTTGGCTGCTGTTCATGTTGCTCTTCGCCACCGGCGCCGCTGTCCATCAACTATGGCCGGCCCTCGGTTTGACCTGTGCCCTCAGCGTCACGGCAGCGGTGTTCGCCATCCGCGGCGCCCGCTGGTAAGCGCCAATCGTCAGCTCTTGGGGCCCTGCAGCGAATCGAGAAAACTGCGCGTGGGGAAATACTTCCCGGGACAGCGCGTGTGAACAACATTGAGGTGCTGATGCGTCTTGACCGCCGCAGGCTTAAGCCGGCACCGAACCATGAGCGCCTCCACCAGTGAGCGCAGGCTGGCCATGGCCTTGGCGGAGGGCCGGTGCTTGTCGAAGTTGCCGACCAGGCAGATGCCGATCGCGACCCGGTTCTGCGCCGAACTGGCGAGGTGGCCGCCGTCCAGTTGCCGGGGCCAGCGCTGACAGACGGCGATCGCCCCGTCGCCCATGCCGCTGCCGTTGCCGATAACGAAATGGTAAGCGAGCCCGTTCTCCATGTGCCGCACCTCGCGATGATACTTGTCCATGGTCCTGACGGTCCCGGTGTCTATGCCGCTGTGGTGGATGACGATGTATTTCCACCGGCCGGCCCGCACCGGCGCCTTGTCAATCGCCCGCTGCACGGAACGCGGCAGCGCGCTGGGCGCGGGCTTCTTGGTGGCCGCCTTTTTCGCGGGGGCCGCGGCCCGGGTTGGGATTCGCAGCCGCTGGCCGGCGTAGATGTGGAAATTCCGGTTCAGCCCATTGCGTTCAGCCACCGCGGCGGCTGAGACGCCATGACGCCGCGCAATGCCATAAACCGTGTCACCCCGTTTGACGGTGTAAGTCGTGTCCGCCGCCAAACCAGTGGCGGGCGCTCCCATCGCCCACATCAGCAGCCATAGGGCCGCGCGGGCAATGGCCAGCCTGACGATATAGACTCTGCTCAAGCGCCGATCCATGCTGGCACAAACTAGCCTCGGCTTGTCCGCGCTGGCCAGCCTTTTCCCGCACTGTTGCCCGGCCCCGACCGGCGTCAGAACGTGGCCGCGCATTAGACCTTGGCCGTAACAATGCAGATGTGTGCTCGCCTCTCCTCTCACCCCAGCCCTCTGCCTTGGGGAGAGGGAGCATTGCCGGCCGCGTTGGAATAATCTCACCGTCCAGTGATAAATCCCGCCCACCCGAAAGCGATGCCCTCTCCTCGGGGAGAGGGTTAGGGTGAGGGGGAACCAGGCGTCCGACTGCATAGACACGGCTTAGGCCTTGAACTCGGTGCCTTGCCCTTTAGCCGCCGGCTTGGTCACCTTGACTCGCGCGACCAGCATCCCCGCCATCTCCTCGACCCGCAGTTCGCAAGCCCCGATCTTCAGCATGTCGCCCGCCTTGGGAAAGCCGCCCAGCCGCCGGGTCAGGAAGCCGCTGGCCGTGGTGATGCCCTCCTCGCGCAATGGCTCGCCCACCAGTTCCTCCAGATCATGCAGCGGCAGCGTCCCCGCCGCCTCCCAGGTGTTTTCAGCCGTCTGCGCCAGCAACGGTTTTTCCTGGTCGAACTCATCCTGAATCTGCCCCACCAGCTCCTCCAGGATGTTCTCCAGCGTCACCATGCCGGTCGTGCCGCCGTATTCGTCCACCACGATCGCCAGGTGCAGCTTCCGCTCCAGAAACAATTGCAGCAGCTTCTCCAGCCGCGCGGTCTCGGGAACATAGATCAGCTTCCGCGCGCCCGGCAACAGGTCCGCCCCGGTGCGCACTTTGATGCGCATCGCGTAAAGGTCCTTGATGTGCACCACCCCCAGCGTCCGGTCGAGGTTCCCGCCTTCGCACAACGGGAGGCGCGAGTAGCGCGTCTTTTCCGCCATGTCCAGGCACTCGGCGATGCTCGCCTCGGTGTCCAGCGCGACGATCTCGTGCCGCGGCCTCATCACTTCCCGCGCCACCCGCCGCCGCAAGTCCAGCGCGTTGAGCACGATGTCCCGCCCCAGCGCCGCCGCCCCGGACCGCTTCTGCACCGCGCTGACGATCAGCCGCAGCTCTTCCTCCGAATGCACCAGTTCCCCCTCGCCGATCGGCTGGATGCCAAACCACCGCAACAGCCAGTTGGCCGTGTGGTTCAGCGCCCAGATGAACGGGAAAGAGGCCTTGTAGAACCAATCCAATGGCACCGCCACCCACAACGCCGTCGGCAGCGACTTGCGGATCGCCAGCGACTTGGGCGCCAGTTCCCCCGCCACGATGTGCAGGAAGGTGATCGCCGAGAAACCAATCGCGAAGGCCAGCGAATGCTGCACCTCGGGCGACTCGATTTGCAGCACCCGCATCACCGGCTCCAGCAGGCTCGCAAACACCGGCTCGCCGATCCACCCCAGCCCCAGGCTGGCCAGCGTGATGCCCAGTTGCGTCGCGCTGAGCGCCGCGTCCAGGTTGCGCACCGTCCGCCGGGCGACCCTTGCCCGCAACTGGCCCTTGCCCACCAGCGGTTCGAGCTGCGTGTCCCGCACCTTCACCAGCGCAAACTCCGCCGCCACGAAAAAACCGTTCAGCAGCACCAGCAACAGCACGGCGACGATCTTCCACGCGACGGATATGACGTAACCCCAGTCCATAAGCCGTTAGAGGCTCACCTCCCCGAAGATCACCTTCAGCACGTCCTGCAAGCTCAGGATTCCGATCTCGCGCCGCTCGCGGTTCAGCACGATCGCCAGCCGCTGCCCGCTCCGCTGCAAACGCCCCAGCGCGACCTCGAGTCGCAGGTTCTCATCCAGGAACAGCGCCGGCCTCACGTAATCGCCGATGGGCCTGGTCTCATCCACCGCCCGCTGATAGAGCAGCGTGCCCAGGCCCAGCATCCCGATGATCCGCCGGCCCCCGTCCCGCTCTTCCCACACCGGCAGCCGGGCCAGCTTCCGCTCGCGGCATAGCGCCAGGACGGCGCTCACCGGCGTCGCCGCGCTCACTCCCACCACCTCCTCCAGCGGTCGCATCACCTGCCGCACCGTCAGCGCCTGGAGGTCCAGCACCCGGTTGATCATCGTTCGCTCCTCCGAAGTCAAGCCCTGCGCCGACTCCTGCATCAACAACCGCAGCTCCTCGCGGTTGCCGAAGAGGCGGCCGGTGAACACCTTGCCGCCCCGCCACCGCAGCAGCGCGCCCGAGAACGCCTCGACCAGCGCCACCAGCGGACGCAACGCCAGGTGGACGAGCCGGAACGGGCGCGCCAGCGCCACGCACAGCCGGTTCGGGTAGGTCCGGAACAGCATCTTGGGCAGCAGATCAAAGAACGTGTAGAACAGGAACACGGCAACCGAGAACACCAGCACGAACCACAGCCTTTGGCCCGAGAGCGCCGAGTGCAGCCGCACCACCAGCCAGCCCAGGACGAAGAAATTCACCAGGGTGCTGCCCACCAGAATGGTCCAGAGGAAGTTCTCCGGGTTCTCGAGGTAATCGTGCAGCACTTTGGCCGACGCCTTCCCCGCGCGCATCTGCCGGCGTATGCGCAACCGGCTCAAGGCAAACACCCCCGCTTCCATGCCCGACAACACAAACGACAGCGCCAGGCACGCGCCGAAGGCCGCCCAAATGATGGAGTTGGTTTCCATGTTGACTCTCGCCCCTATTTCACCGTTTCCACCAGCAACTCCCGCACGCGCCGCTCGTCGGCCACCTGCGCCGTGAGCTTGAGCCCGCAGAATGTCGCCGCCTGGCCTTGCGCCGGCACCACGTCCAGCAGGCTCGCCAGCAGCCCGCCCATTGTCTCGACCTCCGGCACGTCGCCCAGCGCCGGATATTCCCGCCGGAAATCGTCCAGCCGCAGCGTCCCGGCCACGCGCCAGCGCCCCGGCCCCAATTTCTCCATCACGAACCCCTCCGACTCCGCCTCGCCCCGGATTTTGCCGATCACCTCTTCGAGAATCTCCTCCATGGTCACGATGCCGGCCGTGCCGCCGAATTCATCCAGCACGATCGCCAGCCCGCGCTGCTGCCGCTGCAAGGCCTTGAACAGTTGCAGCAGGTTCATCGTCTCAGGCACGAACGAAGGCAGCTCGATGGCGTCCGCCAGGTCAATCTGCGGGTCCAGCAGCAGCGCCCGCGTGTTGAGCACGCCCACGATCGTATCGGCGTCCTCGTCGTAGATGGGGAGCCGGCGACGCTTGTGCTTGCGCGCCTCGGCGATCATCTCCTCCACCGACAGGTCGCCCGGGATCGCCGCCATCCGCGACCGCGGCTTCATCACTTCCCGCGCCGTGCGGCGGTCCAGGCTGATGATTTGCAGGATGATCTCCTTCTCCGATTGCGCCAGCGCCCCTTGCTGAAAGGCCATTTCCAGCAACTCCTGGTAATCCGCATCCGATGCGGCGGCTCCCGGCTGCACCGCCCAGCGCGCGACCGCCCGCAGAATCGCCGCGTTGACCTTCTGGGCCCCCCGGCACAGCGGCAGGCTGAACCGGAGCATGAACGCCATCGGCCGCGCCACCCGCAACGCCCACCGCTCGGGCCGCCGCACCGCCAGCGTCTTGGGCCACACCTCGCAGCCGATCAGGATCAGCCCCAGCAATCCCGCCACAGTCGCGGCCAGCGGCCACTGCCCGTGGATGGCCTTCCACAGCGCCACCGCCAGCATCGCCGCGCTTGCGAACGTATTCCCCAGCACCATGGCCGCCAGCAAATCCTGCGGCTCCGCCAGCAACTGCGCCACCACGCCCCCCGCCCCTGGCCGCCGCTCGGCCAGTTGACGCACCTGCCACTTGCTCAGGGAAAACAACGCCGTCTCCGCGAGGGCGAAAAAGAAGGTCGCCCCCGCAAAGATCAAAACCACCACTGCGGCTGCAATCAGCCCTGTCGCCATGCACTGAGCATGAACCGGAAATCCCCACCGGGCAAGCCCGCATTCCAAAGCACCCCCAAAGCCCGTCCAGGAGGGCAGCAGGCTGAGACATCCTGGCCCGTCTGGACGAGTCCAGTTCCCCCGCTCACCATACCCCCCGTCATCCTGATAGGCCGGGTGCCCTCACCCGGCGTCCCGATCTGGTCCATAATCAGAATTGCTGGAGCGCATATCAAACCCTGGCAACTTCCCAAGGCTTGGGGGCCTGCGGTAACGGTTCCCGGCACCCCGGAATCGGGCTGCAGCCCGGACTCCCGGGCCCGAACGCCTTCCCCCAGCCCGACCCAGCCATGCCCCGCCGGGAACCTGTCCGCGCCCCGGCGCCCCGAACTGGGGTAACCGCCTGTCCGCACGGCACTTCCGCCCATCCTCCGCCCCCGCGCCCCGCCCTCCGCTCATCGTCCCCTCCCCGTCCCGATACCGTAGTACCTCTAACCCCGGGTTAGAGGTACTACGGTATCGGGACGGGGAGGGGACGGCGGGCCTGTCCATCTCAGGCGGGGGGATGCCCGTGCTCAAAGGATGGGGTCAGGAGGGGTCAAGACCACGCCGTGGTTGCTCAGCCGCTGCGTAGGCGCCTTTGCCAGGAAAACACCGCTCAAAAACTGAGATGCGCCCGAATTGCTGTCTGGCGCGAGGAGCGGCTTGACAGGGGTTTCGAGAAGGCTTAAACGGTCTGGACAGCCGATCGAACCACGCCGACTCTTATGCGCATGAATAGCTGCTCGAAAACTCCTGCCCCCGATCCGATGCCCCACATCCACACTGCTCACTCGTGTCACTGCGGCTGCTGCGCGGAGGCAGTCGCGGGTGATTGGAGCCGGCGCAATTTCCTGTTGCGGGTTGGCGCGGCGGCGAGCGGGCTGGCATTGACGGCCTTTGACAGCCTGGCGGGGGCCGATCCCGCGCTGGCGCTGCCGGCGCGCGGGCCTTTGTCGCGGAGGGCGCTCAAAGTGCAGCCGGTGCTGACTTACGCCCTGCCGCAGCGGCGCGAGCACACGAGCTGGCGTTCGTGGGGCGGCATCCAAACGAAGTCGGACCTGGCCACCGAGAAGGTCCGCATCGGCGCCGAGCTGGCGCGGCTGCGCAGCCAGGCGGAGTTTGCGCTGGAAATCCTGCCTTTGGCGACGGCGGCCAATGCCGCCGAAGCGGCCGCGGCGGCGGCCGGAGATCACGACGCGATGCTCGTTTATGCCGCCGGGGGAGGGGGCGACATCCTGCAGAAGCTCATCTCGCCGCAGAAGTTCAACCTGATGTTCCTGCGCCACGACCCGGGCCCCGTTTACCTGTGGTATGAGATTGCGCATCCCCATTTCTTGCGCAAGGCGGTGGACGAGTTCGACCAGACCGGCCTGGGGCTGGAGGACGTGGTGGTGGATCGGCCCGAGGAACTGCTCTGGCGCCTGCGGGCGCTGCACGGGTTAAAGAACACCCTGGGCAAGCGCATCGTGGCTATCGGCGGCGCGGGCGGCTGGGGCGCGGGCGGGCGCAAGGCGCCGGAGATTGCGCGCAACCTCTGGAAGCTGGAGATTGTGGATTGCAGCTACAAGGACCTGGAGCCGCGGCTCAAGGCGGCCCGACAGAACGCCGACCTGGTCCGGCGGTGCCAGGCCGCCGCCGGCCGTTACCTGGCGCAGCCGCGCGTCAGCCTCCAAACCGCGCGCCCGTTCCTGGACAAGGCTTTCGTGCTCAACGAGGTGATGAAGGACATCATGGACGAGGCGCACACCGACGCCATCACGGTGCACGGCTGCATGGGGACGATCATGGGGATGTCAGAAACGACCGCGTGCATGCCCTTGAGCTTCCTCAACGACGACGGGTACCTGGCCTTCTGCGAATCGGATTTCGTGGTCATCCCCTCGGGCATTTTGCTGCACTACATTGCCGGCAAGCCGGTGTTCCTCAACGACCCGACCTTCCCGCATGACAACGTGGTGACGCTGGCCCACTGCACCGCGCCGCGCAAGATGGATGGCCGGCGGGCGGAGCGGGTCAAGATCCTGACGCACTTCGAGTCCGATTACGGCGCCGCGCCCAAGGTGGAGATGCGCCTGGGCCAGGTGTGCACCAACCTGGTGCCGGACTTCGACTGCAAGCGGTGGGTGGGGTTCGCAGGCCGGATCGTCGGCAACCCGTTCCTGGACATTTGCCGCTCGCAGATAGATGTGAAGGTGCAAGGCGACGGCCAGGCGCTGCTCCGGGAAATGAAAGGCTTCCACTGGATGATGGCCTACGGCGATTACCTGCGCGAAACCGGCTACGCCCTCAAGAAGCTGGGCGTGGATCTTCACAACGTGAGCGCGGCTTGACCGGGGCGCCTGTCCGCTCTCGCCCCCGAGAGGCGAACAGGAATGCCCGCGCCCGATCCGGGCGCGCGGCGTCCAAGCGCGGGCTGCGAGCCGGGCTTCAGAGGGCTGGGTCGCACTCGGCGACTTTGCGCGCGTAGAAGTTCTCGGTGAGAAGACCTTCCTCGAATAGGCGTTTCAGTTCACGGAGGCGGTTGGCGATTTGTTGTTTGGTGAACTTGGGCTTGCCGGCGGGAGTGTCCGGTGAGGCTCCGGTCAGGGCCGGGGGAGGGAGGGGCGGCGGGGTGCGGCCGGGTTTGGGCGGAGCCGCCGGGTCGTAAACCGTGGCGAGCAGCTCCGAGGCGGGGACCAGGTGTCTCCAGAGGAAGGCCTGCATACGGTCTTCGGCGGGGACGGCGTCGTGGGAGACCTGGCGGTCACCGATTTTGGCGGTGCCGGCGATGGTGAGGCGGACGGGCTCGGTGGTTTCCGCGAGTGAAGTCTTGATGTTCAGACGGACGACTGTCTGGGTGCCGGAGAGGGAAACGGTGTTGGCGGAGAAGCCGGGGGGCGCGTTACTAAGGGAGATTCTGATGGGGCCGGTGAAGCCGTCGCGGCGGAGGGCATGAACGCTGAGAGAGGCGGAGGATTTGGCGCGAAGGCTGATGCTGGAGGGGGCGACGCGGAGGGCGAAATCGGGTTGGGCGGGACGGAGGCAGAGCCGGTAGGCATACTCGGGACCGGCGTTGCGGGCGGTGTCGCCGAGGTGGACGCAATAGGTGCCGTTGGCGGGGAGTTTGGCCAGGAGAAACGAATCGGCGTGATGGGTGTTGGCGCCGGCGCCGAGGTCTTCGCGGTCGTCGTTCCAGGCGAGGAGCCGGCCGGCGGGGTCGGTGAGTTTGAGGACTGAATCGAGTGGGGAATCCAAGCGGCGGGCGAAGACTTCGGCGGCGATGGTTTGGCCGGCGCGGCCATTGAAGCGGAACAGGTCCCAGTCGCCCGGCTGGTCCATGCGCCCGTTGACGATGAGGGGCAGGGTCAGTGGCTGGGCGCGGCTGAGCGGGTGGTTGGGTTCGCGCTCGGTGCGGTCGGGCAAGGCATCGAGCGCGAAGGGGGCGGGGTTGGAGACGAGGCCTTGTTTGCGCGCGGACAGGAGTTGGACGCCGGGGGCGGCGTTGGTGGGCGGGGGCGGCAGCTCACTGGAGGCCAGGTTCCAGCCCCGGGCGCGGATGGATGCAGTCGTGCCGGCCCGGGCGCCGAGGGGGAAGATGCTGGTGATGAACGGCAGCTCGCCCAGGCTGATGCGATAGACGAAATCCTCGCGTCCACGGTAGATGCTGTCGTGGATGGTGAGCACATACTGGCCGTCTCGCGGAACCTCGCACAGGATGGTGGGGTCGGGGTTGAAGCGGTAGTCGTCTTGATAGGCGGCCTCCTTGCCGTCGGCGTGGCACAGGACCAGAACGGGCTGGAACCAGCCGGGGACGGCGTCGGCGATGAAGGGGATGAGCTGGCGGGCCAGGGTGGAGATGACCAGGCGCTGGCCCTTGCGGGCGGAGAAGCGATATTGGTTGACTTCGCCGGAGGCGATTTGGCCGTTGAGGACGCAGGGGAGGGTGATGTCGGTCTGGACCTCGTCGGGCGGGCGTTTGCGGAGGGCGAGTGCTTCCTTGCCAAGCACCTGGGAGCTGCTGGTGAGCATGGGTTTGCGGGTGTGCTCGGGCAGTTGGCCGACGCAAAAGACCATCGGGTTGGATACGCCCTGGGGGGTGCGGACCCTGAGTTCGCGCTGGCCGGGCGGAGCGTCCGGAGCGATCGAGACCTCAAGGAAGACCAAGCTGGCCAGAGCGACGCTGGCGGGGCGGTTGCAGTATTCGGCGGTTCGCTTTTCGATGCGCGCAATAAGCTGGCGGCTGGCCCCGGCCTGGCCGGTGGCGGGAGCGGCCTGGCCCGGCGGGTTGGCCGCGGGCGAGGCCGACATTTCCGAGGCCATCATCGGGGTGTCGGAGCTCATCATGGCGTCGGGCGGCGCGGAGGTGGCTTGTTTGAGCTGCTTGAGCTGTTCGTTGAGCAGGGCCATTTCCTGGTTGTTGAGCCGCCGGTAACACTCGACGACGCGGGCGGAGACGCCCGTACCCGTGACCAGAACCTGGTGGGCGTCGTTCAGGTTCTGGCCGCCTAGTTTGACGGCAAAGGTCGTGCCCTGTTGCCCGCCGGCGGGATAGACGAAGCCGACGTACGGGCGCGGTTGGGCCTGGGCCAGGAGCACGGCGGCCAGGAGCACGGCGGCGGTCAGGATAAGGGCGTGCGTCGTTTGATGCCGCCACCAACCCCGGGCGCGGACAGCCGTATCTGCCTCTTTGGCGCGCAACCGGCCGGGCGGACAGGAATGTGCGCGCTCCTTTGAGACGAGGATGATGCGTTGGATAGCGGGGGCAGGGCAGCGGGTTGGGTGCGGGGGCTGCATGGCTTGCGCGTGGGGCGTGGGCTACATGATTTCGGTGAGCAGGCCGGCGGACTTGACGCCTTCAGCGGCGGATGGCAGCACAGAGGCGTCCAGGCCCATGGGATGGGGCAACTTGGCGTTGGGGTCAATGCCGCCGAGTTGGTAGATGCTGCCCAGCAGGTCGGCGGGATACACTGGCCGGTCCTTGACCTCTTCGGCCCTGGCATCGGAGGCGCCGACGACCTGGCCGCCCTTGAAGCCGCCGCCGGCGACCAGGACGGTGAAGACGTTGCCGTAATGGTTGCGGCCGCCGTTCCAGGGGGGCTGCCAGTCAATCTTTGGAGTGCGGCCGAACTCGCCGGAGCACCAGACGAGCGTGGTGTCGAGCAAGCCGCGCTCCTGGAGATCCTGCAGCAGCGCGGCCAGGCCCTGGTCGAGTTGGGGGCATTGCCGGCCCATGGTTTGGAAGTGATCTTTGTGGGTATCCCAGCCGCCGGGGTAGTTGATGACGATGTAGGGGACGGCGGCTTCGACCATGCGGCGGGCGGCCAGACAATCCTGCCCGAAGGTGTGGCGGCCATAGCGGTCGCGCAGCTCAGATTTCTCCCGCGAGAGATCGAAGACGGCCCGGCCTTCGCCGAGAATCAGGCCGTAGGCTTGTTGTTTGGCTTCCTCGGACGCCGCCAATTGCGGATTGGCGGACGTGGCATCGCCCAGGGTGTTGAGTTTCTGGAGGAGGTCGCGCCGGTTCTTCTGGCGGTCGTCGCTTATGCCGCGGGCGACTACGCCTTCAACCTCGAAGCGGTTGGCGTTGGGGTCGCCGCCGGTGGCGAAGGGTTTGAAGCGCGGCCCGAGGAATCCTTCTTCTGAGAACCGGCCCTGCGGCTGGGTTAGCACGACGTAAGGGGGGATCAGCCCCTTGTAGTCGTTGCTCTTGAGATAGGCGAAGACGGCGCCGACGCTCGGGTAGGCGAGGCGGCCGCCGGGGGCGTGGGCGGTTTGCATGAGGTAGGCCGCGGTTTCATGGCCGTTGTTGCGGTGGGTCATGCTGCGGATGAGGGAGAACTTGTCGGCCTGTTTGGCCAGGCGGGGGAACCATTCGCTGAGCGTGATGCCCGGGACGTTGGTGGGCAGGAAGGTCTTCATCGAGCCGTTGTAGTCGTAGCCGGCGTCGGGTTTGGGGTCCCAGGTGTCGTTGTGGGACATGCCGCCCCAGAGGAAGACCTGGATGATGGACTTGGCTTTCTGGGCGCCCGAGCCGGCGGGGGAGGGCTTGGCGGGCGGCGTCGTCTGGGCCGCGGCGCCGAGCAGGCGGGCCGGGTCGAGGAGCAATCCGGCAGTGCTGAAAAGGCCCGCGCGCAATACCCGGCGGCGGCTCAAGGGCAGGCTTAAGGACAGGCCCAGGGCATCTGCTGCCGGGGGCAGGGGCTGGGAAGTGAAGTTCTGGCTCATAGAATCAGTGGCGGTAGATGAACTCGGGGCTGTTGATGAGAGCCCAGGCAACGTCCACCCAGTCCGCGCGCCGTGTTGCGGCCTTGGGCCGCGCGGGCTTGGCATAGTCCTCGACGGTCTTCAGCTCGTCGGGGGTTGGGAAGCGGGAGAGGATGGTGAGGTAGAGGTCCTGCGCGATGTCCTGGGGTTTGCGTTTGGGGTCGAAGAGGGCATGGAGCTTGGGGCCCTGTTCGAGCTTGCGCTGGATATGGCTGGAGTTGAGCAGGTGGAGCCATTGGGGCGGGAGCATTTTATTGATGCGCTCGTTTTCCATGCCGGTGGCGCGGGCGGAGCGGCCGAACAACGCCAGGAAGGGGCTGGTGATGCTGCCGTCGGCCATCGCAACGGCGGGTTGATCCGCCGGGATGTAGGTGAACGGCTCCGGGATGGCGCTGGTATAAAGGTCGGACGTGCCGGTGATCTGGTTGATGGCGTCAATCAGCACCTCGGCTTCGAGGCGGCGCAAAACGTAGCTGCCCTGGTTGGCCTCGGCTCGGGCGACATCGGCCTGGGGCAGGGAGGAGAACTGGTAGGTTTGGGAATTGAGAATGAGCCGGTAGAGGTGCTTGAGGTCGTAGTGGTTGGCGACCAACTCTCGCTCGAGATAGGCCAGGAGGGCGGGGTTGCTGGGCGGGTTGTCCGGACGGATGTCATCGGGCTCGTGGATGAGGCCGCGGCCCAGGAGCCAGCACCAGAGGCGGTTGGCGATGTTGCGGGCGAACCAGGGGTTATCGGGGGCGATGAGCCAGTCGGCAAAGACCGCCCGCGGATCGCGGTCCGGGGAGAGCTTAACGCGCGTGCCGTCGGGGAAGGCGGCGCTGGTCGGCGGGGAGTTGGACCGGGGCGCAGCCAGGGTCGCGGCGAGGCCGTTGGTGGTCTCAGGGAAGTCTTTGAGCGGATCCCAGAATACGATTTCCTCTTTCCACTCGCGGGTGGGTTTGTAGCCGATCTGCGAGAAGCAGGCCGCCATGCCGGCGAGCTGGTTGGTCGGCCACGTGTCGGTGCGCGTGCCCATGAGCGTGAGGGCGACGCTGGATGCGATGCCTTCCGGGGTGCGGTTTTGGATGGCGCGGTAGAAGTTGACCGGGCCGACGCGGAAGTTGCTGCCGCTGGCGGTGAGCAGCTCGCGCGCGAACTGGTCGTAGGGCTGGTTGCGGGCTATCGAGGCGCGGACCCAGCGATGGTAGGCCTGAGCCGCGTTGGGCCAAAGGTTGACCGGGAACTCGGCCTTGATGCGGAGGATGTCGCTCCACTTCATCGCCCAGTAGTCGGCGAACTCGTCGCGCTCGAGCAAGCGGTTAATGAGCCGGCGGCGCTTGTTCTTCGTGTCGGGGTCGGCGATGAAGGCGCGGGCCTCGCCGGCGGTGGGCAGCTTGCCGATGACATCCAGGCAGGCGCGGCGGATGAACACCGCATCCGAACAGAGCGCCGGCTGGATGCCAAGGCCGGACAACCGTCCCTGGACCAGTTTGTCAATCGGGTTGTCCGACACCGGCGCCACCGGGGTTTCATACACCGCCGGCCCGGATGCGGTGCTGGCTGCGCCGGCTTGAAAGGCCAGGAGGGCGATGCATGCGACTAGCGCGGTTCTCATTATCTCGCCGCGCTGGTATTTGCGCGACCTTGGCACGGTAACTCCTTTTTCGGCCGTTGCCAATCCCGGTCTCTGTCCAGAGGCAGGAGCGTCTGCGCTTCTTCAGACAGATGCGCAGGAGGCGCGGCGCAGTTTTGCATTGCGTTCCGGCACGTGTCTGCGACTTTCGACGGGTGCAATTTCTGCCTCTAATCGAAGCCAAGCGCGAGGGTCGAAGCCTCGACGCGGAGCGGATCAGGGAATTTGTCACCTCCTACACCGCCGGCCAAATCCCGGATTACCAGGTCGCCGCATTTCTGATGGCGATCTATTTTCGGGGCTTGACGGGCGCGGAGACCAAGGCGCTAACGCTGGCGATGCGGGATTCGGGGGAGGTGCTGCGTTTTCCGGACGACCCGCGGCCGCTGGTGGACAAGCACTCGACCGGCGGGATCGGGGACAAGGTCTCGCTGCCGCTGGCGCCGTTGCTGGCGTGCCTGGGGTTCCGGGTGCCGATGATTTCGGGCCGCGGTCTGGGCATCACCGGCGGCACGCTGGACAAGCTCGATTCCATCCCCGGCTTCCAGAGCTTGCCCGCCGCCGGGCGCATCGTCGAAATCGTGCAGAGCGTCGGCTGCGTCATTGGCGGCCAGACGGCGCGGATGGTGCCGGCCGACAAGGGGCTTTACGCGCTGCGCGATGCCACCGCCACGGTGCCGTCCATCCCGCTGATCGTGGGGTCCATTCTTTCCAAGAAGCTGGCCGAGAGCCTCGACGCGCTGGTGCTGGACGTTAAGTTTGGCGCGGCGGCCTTTATGCCCACGCTGGAGAAGGCCCGCGAACTGGCACGCGCGCTGGTGACGCTGAGCAGTGAGTGTGGTGTCAACACGCGGGCGCTGCTGACCAATATGGAGACGCCGCTTGGCCGCACGGCCGGCAACTGGCTCGAGGTCAAGGAATCTGTGCTGTGCCTGGAGGGCAAGGGGCCGGGCGACCTCCGGGAGCTGGTGCTGGCGTGCGCCGCGCACCTGCTCGTTCAGACCGGCAAAGCGAAGTCCCTTGCCGACGCGCTCGAAACGGCCACCGCCTGCCTGGCCTCCGGCGCGCCGCGCAAGAAGTGGGACGAGATGCTGGCGGCCCAGGGCGCGGACCTCGAGGCCCTCGCGCGGAAGCTGGCGCTGGACCATACAGCGCCCGAGGTGATGGAGCTCAGGTCGCCGGCTTCGGGGTATGTCACGCGCTGCGACGCGCGGGTGGTCGGCGAGGTGGTGCGCGACTTGGGCGGAGGCCGATTCACGAAGGAATCGAGCATCAACTATGACGTGGGCGTGGATGCGCTGGCCAAGCCCGGGGAAACCGTCAGCGCGGGGGATTTGCTGGCGCGGGTTCATGCGTCCGACTCGGCGCAGGCCAGCGCGGCGTGCGCCCGGCTGAGGAGCGCGCTGGAGATCCGCGCGCAGCCGCCCGCAGCGCAGCCGCTCATCGCGCAGACTATTGAGTCGCCGCAGTAGCGGCCAAAGTTGTCAGGCCAGGATGCCGCGCAGGAACTGGCAGTTGGCCTGGTAGCTTTCGAGCATCGGCTTGCCGGGCGGGACGGCGCCCTCGATCTGGACCCAGCCGCGGTAGCCGATGTCGTCCAGGGCCGCGCGGACCTGGCGGAAGTCCACCTTGCCCTGGCCGAGCAGCGCGCCGTTCTCCTTGGCGTGCACCTCGCAGATGCGGTTGCCCAGCTTGCGAATCTCCGCGTAAATGTCGTAGCCCCGGTCGTTGGCGTTGCACACGTCGTAGTACACGCGCACCGCTTTGGACCGCACCCGTTTGAGGATGTCAAGGTGTTGCTCGGCGCTGAGCCAGCTTTCGAGGCCCAGAATCACGCCGGCCCGCTCGGCTTTGGGGGCGACGGCTTTGAGGCGTCGGACGACTTCATCCACTCCCGCCGGGTCGTCGCGCAAATCGCCTTTGCTGAAGAAGGCCAGGAGGATCACGCGCGCGCCGAAGGCCCGGCAAACGTCAATGCTGTCGCGCACCCATTGGACCGTGCGGGGATCGCTCTTGTAGGGGACGTTGTTCAACTCGCCGATGGCCAGGGAGGCAATCTCCATGCCGGCTTTCTGGGCGGCGTCTCTGTATTGCTGCTGCACGTCAGGCTGGCGGAGCCGCATGTTGTCGTTGAGCGTGCCGAGGCTCACCTGCACGCCGTCGAGGCCGATTTGTTTGGCGACGGCGAAGGCGCCCGGGTCGGCCATTTTGCCGATGGACCAATCGCACGCGCCAATCCTGAAGCGGCGCCGGTGCGGCGCCGCGAATAGGGGGGCGCAGTTGGCTGCCAAAACCAGGCCGGCGCTGGCTTGCGCCGAGCAGCGCATCATGGCCCGCCGGGAGAGTTGGGTGTGAGTCTCTTTCATAGCATGGATCGCGGGGGCTAGTGGTTTGGTGTTGAGGCTGACGCTAGCGATTGGCGGCGCCGGCGGCGAGGTCGTTGAGAATCTGCTCCGCGGCGGCGCGGGGGTCCCGGGCGGCGCAAATCGGACGGCCAATCACCAACCAGTCCGCGCCGAGGGCGAGCGCTTCGCGGGGGGTCAGCGTTCGTTTCTGATCGTCTCCTGCCACCGCCCCGGCCCGTATGCCTGGAACAACCAACTGCATGGCGGCGGGGAGCATCTGCCGGAGTTCGGCGACCTCGCGGGGCGAGCAGACCAGCCCGCGCAAGCCTGCCTGGCTGGCGAGTTGGGCCAGGCGCCGGACCTGGCGGCTGACGTCGGGTTCGAGGCCGACTTGGCTGAGGGCATCGTTGTCGAGGCTGGTCAAGACCGTCACGCCCAGCACGAGCGGGGGAGCCTGGCCCAGTTGGTCTGCGGTTTCGCGGGCGGCCTGTTCGGCGGCCTTGAGCATCTCAGTTCCGCCGCTGGCATGCACCGTGAGCATCTGCACGTCCAGCCGCGCCGCCGCGGCCACCGCCCGCGCGACGGTGTTCGGGATGTCGTGGAACTTGAGGTCGAGAAAGACCGTGGCACCCAAGTCCCGGATGCGCCGGACGATGTCGGGCCCGGCGGCGGCGAACAGCTCGCTGCCCACCTTGAACCCGCCGCTGACCGGCGCGAGCTGTTGGACCAGCCGCAGTGCTTCGTCGGCGGTCGGCACGTCCAGCGCCGCGAGGATTGGGTTGCGCATGGCCGCATTAGAACGGAAAGGTCCCGGCGCAACAAGGCGAGACTGCGTTGTCAGGCAGCGTCCCGGACTTGGGGGGCTGGACTTCGGCCTCGAGAATGATCAGACCTGAATCGCACCTCGATAGCACTCGACCCGAAGTCCAGGTCGCAACCCGCTTCCGGGGTGTTGGACACTGTTGCCGCATGCCCCCCAATTCCCGGCACGTTACCCCATTTTTGACATTCGGCGGGGCTTGATTTAACCTCGCCGCTTATGAAAGTGATTCGCCACACCGACGCCAATTTCCAGGGGCGGCTGCGCGCGCTGGCCGCCGCTTCCAGCCTGTTCGACCCGGCCATCGAGCGGGCGACGCGGGCAATCCTGGACGACGTGCAGGCGCGCGGCGATGCGGCGTTGGTGGAACTGACCGAGCGTTTCGACGGCGCCCGGCTGCGCGCGGACCAGCTCGCGGTCACGCAGGCGGAGCTTGTGGCCGCCTCGCTCAAAGCGGACGCAGCCCTGCGCGCGGCGGTGGCTGAGGCGGAAGGGAACATCGCGGCGTTTGCGCGGAAATCGCGGCGCCGGAACTGGCAGATGCGCAACTCCCATGGGGCGCTGGTGGGTGAAAAGTTTGACCCGTTCCGGCGGGTTGGCGTCTATATCCCCGGCGGCACGGCGCCGCTGGTTTCGACCGCCCTGATGACCGTGACGCTGGCCCGGGTGGCAGGCTGCCCGGAGATTGTCGTCTGCACTCCCTGCGGCAAGGATGGAAGCATCAACGCGGCGGTGCTGTTTGCGGCGCGTGTGGCGGGCGCGACTGAGATTTACCGCGTCGGCGGGGCGCAAGCCATCGCCGCCATGGCCTACGGCACCGCCACCCTCCGGCCCGTGCGGAAGATATTCGGCCCCGGCAACGCCTACGTCGTCGCAGCCAAACGCCTGGTGTACGGCCGCGTCGCGGTTGACTTGCTTCCCGGCCCCAGCGAGCTGTTGGTGCTGGCCGACGACGGGGCCAATCCGAAGTTCGTTGCCGCGGATATGCTGGCGCAGGCCGAGCACGGCACCGGCCATGAGCGGGTTTGGCTGGCAACGACCTCCGGCAAGCTGCTCAAAGCGGTGGCCAGGGAAATCGAACGGCAATGCGCGAAGCTCTCCCGGCGGGAGCTGACGCGCCAGGTGCTGGAGCGCAACGGCTGGCTCATCCAGGTCAAGACGCTCGATGACGCCGTGGCGCTGGCGAACCAGCTTGCGCCCGAGCATTGCGAAATCATGGTGCGCAATGCGCGAAAGGTCTCGGAGCGCATCACGACCGCAGGCGCCATCTTCCTCGGCCCCTGGACGCCCACCGTGCTGGGGGATTACGTCGCGGGCCCAAACCACACCCTGCCCACCGGCGGCGCGGGGGCCTCCTTTGCGGGCCTCACGGTGGACCAGTTCCAGCGGCGCACCAGCCTGGTGGAATACAGCCGCGCCGCTCTCAAGAAATCCCTGCCGGCGGTGCGGAAGCTCGCCGAGCTGGAAGGCTTGACCGCGCACGGCCGGAGTGCGGAGGTCCGTGTTTAACCGGGGAACAACCCGATCCCAACCCGTCATGAGTGACAGGCAACCCGGAGCACGTCGCGCGCGGCTGCTGATTCGACCGCTGGTGAGGAAACTTCATCCCTATGTCCCGGGCGAGCAGCCGCGCGTCAAGGGCCTGATCAAGCTCAACACGAACGAGAACCCTTACCCGCCTTCGCCCAGGGTCCTGGCCGCAACCCGGGCGGCGGTGGACGGTCGCCTTCGCCTCTATCCCAATCCCGGCGCCGATCTCCTGCGCCAGAAACTGGCCCGGCTGCACCGTTGCCGCGCCGAGAACATTTTGGTCGGCAACGGCTCCGATGAGGTGCTGGCCCTGGCCGTGCGGGCGTTCGCGGAGCCGGGCGCGGGGCCGGGGGCTCGCCGGAGCAAGTCCCTCGTCCAGTTCTTTCATCCCAGCTACTCCCTTTACCCGGTGCTGGCGGATATCCACGGCGCGGTTTCCAGCCCGGTGCCGCTGGATGAAGCGTTCGACATTCCCTCCCCGACCAGCCTCAGACGCGGCAGGCAATGGGACTTCCGAGCCGCGCTGACGATTGTGACCACGCCGAATGCCCCGAGCGGACGCGGCTATCGCACGGCGCAGTTGGAGGAGCTGTGCCGCGCGCAGCGCGGGGTGGTTGTGCTGGATGAAGCCTACGTGGACTTTGCTCGCGAGCACGCGCTGTCGCTGGCCCTCAAATATCCTCATGTGCTGGTGGCGCGGACCTTCTCGAAGGCCTACTCGCTGTGCTTCCAGCGCGTCGGCTACGTGGTCGGGCACTTGGAGCTCATCGCCGCCCTTCACAAGATTCGCGACAGCTACAACGTCAATGGCCTGGGCCAGGTCGCAGCCGCCGCCACGCTGGATGACCTTGCATACTACCGAGCCAACTTCCGCGAGATCGTCGCCACGCGCCGGCAGCTCAGCCGGGAGCTGGAGGCCCTGAGGTTCCAAGTCTTTCCCAGCCAGACCAACTTCCTTCTTGTCCGTCCGCCGGGGTTTGCCGCCCGCGAGTGGCTGGAGAAGCTGCGCGAACGCAAGGTCCTCGTGCGGTGGTTCAGCGACCCGGCGGTCCGCGATTTCCTGCGCATCACCATCGGCACGCCGGACCAGGCCGCAGCCCTGGTCAAAGCCGCCCGGGCGCTTGTGTAGGGGTTGCTGGCCAGCCCGCTGAACGGGGAGGGCGAGAGGTCCTGTGGTGTCGTCGGCGGGTTATGGCCCGACGTTGACCTCGGCCTGTGGCGGATTTGACTTGGGCACCGCGAAGAGGGCGGTGATGTCCGGCACCGTGACGACCGGGAAGTTCAGTGGATTGGCTTTGCCGCTGGCGGCATTGGCCCAGCCAAAGAACTCGTAGCCCTCCGCCGGCACAGGAGTGAGCTGCAAGGTCGAGCCAAACAGGTACGGGCCGGTCGGCGGGTCCACCAGCACTTGCCCGCTGCCATTCGTAAACAGGTTTAGTGGGGCGCCGAATACCGCCTGCGCGGCGCGGGGCTGGTCCATCAGAATCCGGGTGACGGCCGCCGTATCGGTGCTGTCCCCGGTCCAGCGAATGAATGACCACCCTTTGTGGGGCGTGGCGGTGAGCGTGACGAGCGTCCTGCCGGCGTAAACGTTGCTGCTGCTGTGGGGAGCGGGGGAGACGCTGACGGTGCCGCCGCCGGCCGTGGTGGCGAGGAGCGGGAATTGCCCGAAGACGGCCTGCACCTCGCGAGGTCTATCCATCAGGACCGTTGCGGCGCTGGAGTCGGCGGTGATATCGCCGCTCCAGGAGACGAATCCCCAGAGGTTGGAAGCCGTGGCTGTGAGCTTGACGATGCTGTTGCTGGGGTAGCAGTTGGTGGCGATGTATGGCGCCGGGGAGAGACTGACACTGCCCGCCCCCGCAGTGGTGACGGTGAGCGGGAAGGCGGGCCAAATCTCGACGTGAATCGGCGCGGCTTCGGCCCACTTCGTATGAGCGAAGTTGTAGGCCATAGCGCGCAGGGTGGCGCTGTTGGGCAGAGACAGGGCGCCGGAATAAAGCGTGGCGGTAAAATCCGGCGCGCTGCCGTCCAGGGTGTAGTAGATCGCCGCGTCGGAGCCAAACCCGCTTTGCAGGGTGATTTCAGCCGTGTTGGTGCGGGTAATCGTGGCGCTGCTCAGGCTCGCGCCGTCCACCAGTATGACGGGACTGTTATCGAGGCGAAGCACGGTGGTAGCGGTGGCGCTCCCGTATGGGTTCTTGACCACAAACGAATAGACGCCGGCCTTGGCCGCGTTGAAGTCAGTAATGGCCAGGCTGGTTGCGGTTGCCCCGGCGATGGGCTGGCCATTATGCAGCCACTGGCAGCTAAGCTCACTGCCAACCGCGACGTGGATGCTCAGGTTCGTGCTTGCGTGCGGAGCGAGCCAGATCACCGCCGGCGGTTCGGGAAATATGGTGGGCTCAGGAGGGATCACCGGGCTTTGCTCGAGGCTGGCGGGAGTCACCAGCGTGGCGGGCGCAGGGTCGGCTTGCGCCAGGCTGGCGCCGAACAAGCAGAACAGAACCATCACTCGCCGTGCCCATGACTCGGTCATCTTCATGGAGGGTGATAATGAGTTGAGGCGCTCAAAATGCAATGACAAAATCCCGCGCGGCTGCGGCTGCCGGGCGCTCGGCTGGGTTGTTGCGCAGCGGAAAGACCGCCAGCGGACAATGGAATGCGGCGAGGCGGCAGGGGGGCGCGGACAACCCTCGCGGCAACAACACCGCAGAACTCCCGAAGGGATGCATTCGGACAGAGATCGGGAGTGCCTCGATCCGTCCTGTTTTGAGACATCCGCCCGGCTTGTTTGAGAATCAACCTCCTGAGCCCGGTTGCCACGCTTGAATTTGAGGTGGCTTGCCGCAATCAGGCACCCTTCCTGCTGCCACAAAGGGCGTGTACTTGGAATACTATGGCCTAACCACGCCGCCGTTCGACATTACGCCGAACCCGCGCTTTCTGTTTTACAGCGCCAAGCACCGGGAAGCCTTCAACCACCTGCTTTATGGAATCCGCGAGCGGAAGGGCTTCGTCCAGATGACAGGCGAGGTCGGGGCGGGCAAGACCACCCTGTGCCGCGCGATGCTGGAGCAGTTGGACGACCACTACTCCACGGCTCTGATCCTCAACCCGATCATGAGCGCCGAGGAACTGGTCAAGGCCGTCGCGCAGGAGTACGGCCTGGCCGTTAAGGGGTTGGATCGGCTGGAAACGCTGGCGGCGATCAACAACTTCCTACTCCGCCAGGTCGAGCGCGGCAAGGAAACGCTGCTGATCATTGACGAGGCCCAGGACTTGACCGACGACTTGCTTGAGCAAGTGCGCCTGCTCTCGAATCTGGAGACCGACGATCGGAAGCTGCTGCAGATCATTTTGTTCGGGCAGCCCGAACTGCGCGACCGGCTGAACAACCCGCGGCTCCGCCAGCTCCGCCAGCGCATCACGGTGCGCTATCACTTGCGGCCGCTCACCCGCTACGAGGTCTTTCATTACGTGCAGCATCGCATCCACGTCTCGGGCGGGAACGGCGCACCTCACTTCACGCGGCCCGCCCTGTGGCGGGTGCACCGTTACAGCAAGGGCATTCCGCGGCTGGTCAACGCGGTCTGCGACAAGGCCCTGCTGGCGGGCTTCGTCCAGCAGAGCGAGCGGATAGACTATCGCATGGTCGGCCAGGCTGTGCGCGAACTGGAAGGAAACATCAACGCATGAGCTTAATCAATGACGCCCTGAAACGGGCCAAGGAGGCACAGCAACAGGCCCCGCTGCCGCAGGCCAATCTGCCATTTCGCCCGGTTGAACCCGCCCAGCAGCGTGCCCGGCACGGCCTCGGACTCATGTTGCCGGCCTTGCTGGCGTTAGTCGCCTGCCTGGGGCTGTTCCTCGTCTGGCAATTTGCGCAGACCCGCGATGCCGCGGCGCCCATCGAGGTGACGGCGCGCACGGCGCCAATCCCAGCCGCCACCCCCGCGCCGCCCCCGGCCCCCGCCACAGCGCCCGCCGCACCATCTCAACCCGCCCAGGCGCCGCAGGCCGCTCTGCCTGCGCAACCCGGCCCCGTGGCGCTCGATGCCGCTGTGGCCGCCCCGGCTGTGGCTGCACCAGCAGTGGCCGGCGCCGCCACCGAGCCGGCCGATCTAGTGGCCGCTGAGGTTCAGAAGGACAAACCCGCCGCTGCCGAGCCTGTCGCTGCGCCCCCGCCGCCCAAGCTGCCCGCGCTTCGACTGCAGGCAATCGTGTTTGATCCCAAGCGGCCCTCCGCCATGATCAACGGCAAGCTGGTCTTTACCGGCGACAAGGTTCGCGATCTTCGCGTGGTGAGGATAGATCAGGAGAGCGCAACACTCGTTGGGGCTGGCCTGACGAACGTCCTGACCCTCTGGGAATAGCCTGCGCCGCAAACCGGGCTCCTGCTGCTCCAAACCGCTGAACCCCGGCGGCTCCCCCGCCTGCGGCTCGGTCGAATGCGTCCGCCACTGCGCCAGGGCGCATCGCGGTCCCCTGATATCGAGACCAAGGACTTGCCGCCCTGGAATATTTGGCCGTGCGGATCCGGCCGCTTGCCGGCCGCTAATGCCCGGCGGGTTTCGGCCCCGGAGCCAGTTCCCGGATGCGGAGATTGCGGAAGTCGAAGGCCTTGTTCTCAGCCTGGATGCCGATGTAGCCGCGCTGGGCGTCCAGGTCGTTGAACTCCCAGGCCCGCTCACCGTCCACGTCCAGCGTGATTTTCCGGCCGCGGACTTCGACACGGAACTTGACCCATTGATTGAGCGGCATTGGGGGCGTCTCGGCCGGCACGATGGTCTTGTAGCCTTTGACCAGGGCGCCGAGAGCGTTCCGCATCAGGTTGACCTGCCACCCGTCCTTCGGCCACGGCTTGCCCTCCAGGCCGGCGCGAATGAACAGGCCGCTGTCGTACTCCGGTCCCAGGGCGCGCCATTCGGCTTCGAGGATGAAGTCCGTGTATTGCTGCTCGGTGCGCAGCCATCCCATGCCGGTGACCAGGCGGAGGTTGCCGTTGGTGACGGCGAAGGTCACGTCGTGGACCGGCACCCAGCCGCTCAGGTCTTTGCCGTTGAAGAGCGATTTGCCTGGCGAGTCTAACGCGGCGTCGGCGGCCCGGGCCGGCAGCGGCGGCGCTAGGCAGACGAGCAGCAGGGCCGCGAAGAGGCTTATTAGTGTCTTGTGCATATCAGTGTATAGATCGGGGTTGCCACGCGAACGGCAGCCTACCACGCGCCCCAGGGCTAAGAAAGACCAAAAGGCTGCCGGAGGACAAGGTTTGACAGGCACCGGCGGACTTGGTTCGATGCCGTCCAGTTCGAATAACCGCACCAAAGCAAAGGACCCAAATGACTACCGCGCAAAAAGAGCACGGAATAAACGACCTCAACCCCATCACACGCCGGCGGTTCCTGGCTGGAACAGGCGCCTCGTTCCTCGCCTTTACCATCCTGAAGCCGGAGTTGGCTCGCGCCGCAGAGGCCAACTCGAAGATCAACATCGGCCTGATCGGCTGCGGCAACCGCGGCAAATGGATCGCCGGCCTCTTCAAGAAGCATGGCGGTTTCAACCTCGTCGCCGTGGCGGACTACTTCCAGGATCACGTGGATGCGGTGGGCGACCAGTTCCAGGTGGAGGCTGCACAGCGGTTCAGCGGCCTGGGCGGCTACCGCCGGCTGCTCGAGCAGAAGCTCGACGCGGTGGTGATCGAAAGCCCGCCCTACTTCCACCCGGAGCAGGCCGCCGCGGCCGTTGAGGCGGGCAAACATGTTTATGTGGCCAAGCCGATTGCGGTGGATGTGCCCGGCTGCCTCGGCATTGGGGCCAGCGGCAGGGCGGCTACCGCCAAGAAGCTCTGCTTTCTGGTGGACTTTCAGACCCGGGCCAACAAGCTCTACCAGGAGGCCGTGAAGGCGGTTCACGGCGGCGAGATCGGCAAGATCGTCTCCGCTGAAGCCAATTACCACTGCGGGGCGACCTGGGATCATATGGACCAGCTCCTGCGCAAGGACCCGACCAACCCCGAGGTCCGCCTGCGGGCGTGGGGGGTGGACCGCGTGCTGTCGGGAGATGTCATCACCGAGCAGAACATTCACGCGCTGGACGTCGCCTGCTGGATGCTCGATGCCGAGCCCATTCGGGCCTGCGGCACCGGCGGCCGCAAACGCGAGTTCGTGGGCAACTGCTGGGATCACTTCGCCGTGATCTACTACTTCCCGAACGACCTGGTGCTGAGCTTCAATTCCCATCAGTCCGGCTACGGTTACGACGACATCATGTGCCGTGTCTATGGCCTCAAGGGCACCGCCGATACGCATTACTTCGGCAATGTCACCGTCAAAGCGAAGGAGTTCCGCAGCGATGGCAATGTCGGCAACCTCTATAGCGACGGCGTGGAGACCAACATCGCGACCTTCCACGACAGCATCACCAGGGGCGATTGGGCCAACCCAACCGTCGCGCCCAGTGTCCGCAGCAACCTTACCACCATCCTGGGCCGCATGGCTGCCTACAAGAACGGCATGGTGACCTGGCAGGAAATGATGCAGGCAAAAGAGAAGTTCACCGCCGACTTCAAAGGGCTGAAGGCCTGACGCCAGACGAGTTGACCACGGTGGGGCGGGGCGGCCCGGGCTCCGCGCCGCCCCCTCGACCCGCGTGGGAGCTACCCGCCGGCTCTACAGGACGAGGGTTTTCAACCCCAATTCCCCGTCCTGGTCTGCCAAGCCTGGCAAAGACTTCGCGGCACAGGGCGCGAAGCCCCCGACCCGCTGGAAACGCCTTCAGTCTGATTCCCCCTCACCAGACCCCCTCCTTCAGCCGTAGTACCTCCGTCGTTCCTCCGTCCTTCCTCCGTCCTTCCTGCGTCCCTCCTCCGTTCCACCTCCCATCGCCTATCGGAGGAGGAACGGAGGAACGACGGAGGAACCACGGTGGCAGCAGCTTGCCGCTGCGGTGATGGCATCTATTTGCCAGGCCAGGAACTCCTGGCGCGGAGTGAACCACTGATTCAGCCGGCGATTTTCATCAGAACCGACGACCGTAGGAGCAATTTGGCTCGAGGCGGAAAAAGATTTTTCACCGCTTTGCAACATTGCTGTTTACAGCCTTAGACTGACTGCTAAGATTTCGTACCACAAAGCAGAAGCATGACATGAAGAAGATCGAGGCCATCATCAAACCGTTCAAGCTGGAGGACGTGAAAGAGGCTCTCTCGGGCTTAGGCGTTGAGGGGATGACTGTTTCGGAAGTCAAGGGTTTCGGCCGTCAAAAGGGCCATACAGAGATTTATCGCGGGAGTGAGTACACTGTGGATTTCCTGCCGAAGATTAAGATTGAATTGGTGTTGGCCGATGGCCAGGTCACGCCGGCTGTGGATGCAATCGTCAAGGCGGCCAAGACCGGCAAGATTGGCGATGGGAAGGTCTTTGTCAGCAGCATCGAGAACGCGATTCGTATTCGGACTGAGGAAACCGGGGAGCAGGCGGTCTGAGCACCCTGGCCGCTCTGAACTGAACGAAGGAACAGAAAAAGCCTGATTCTATTGGTGGATATCGGCTTGTGAATAACTCGTTAATAAGAGTTAATATCTTGTCCTCGTAACGTTCGCCTTCGTCGCCTAAAAGCATCGGCCAGTCCGGCAGTTTTGCCTTTGTGCGTTGAGCGGCGCAGAGGCTGAGTGGAGAGCAGGAGCGGGTTTTGGTTGTAAGTTGTTGATTTGAATTGGTTTGCAGAGAGAGTTGAATTTTGGCAGAATGGAAGCTTCCGTATGAAACAACGATTTTTTCGGCATGAAGTCAGTTTGATGACACAAGTTGCAGTCGGAGGCCGCGTTTAGGGTCGGGAAACCGGTTAAGTGAATAAACTGCCCGTAAATCGGGCTTCGGGGACAAGAATGCAAGCTTCCGCAGACAAGTACTGGAGTGTGGCACGCGAGCAACTTCGCGCGATGCTGAGCAAAGATCTGTTCGATCTTTGGTTTGCGCCGTTGCGCGTCTGTTCGCAGGAAAACAACACCATCACCATCGAGGTCGCCAATGACTTTTGCGAGGTCTGGCTCAAAGAGAACTACATTGGGTTGTTGAAGGACGTGCTGGCGGCGGCGTCCGGGCGGCAACTCGAGGTTAAGTTCAAGGTGGCCGGGCCCGGCAGCGGCAACACGCCGGGGCCTCAGTCATCCTCCCCGGTTCACGGCAAGAAGAAAATTGGCGACTCGGTGCCAGAGAGGAGCCGCGGCAATCTGGAGCTGAGCGTTAATCCCAAGAACACCTTCGATACCTTCGTGGTCGGCAACAACAATAATTTTGCGCACGCTGCCGCGATGGCGGTCGCGCGGGCGCCCGGCAAATCGTACAATCCGCTGTTCCTGTACGGCGGAGTTGGTCTGGGCAAGACCCATTTGTTGCATGCCATCGGACAACATGTGGCGCAGCACAAGAAGGGCGCGCGGGTCGCCTATCTTTCGTCCGAGACGTTCACCAACGAGTACATTGACGGCATTCAGAACAACCAACTCGCGCGCTTCCGGAAGAAGTATCGGCAAACAGACGTGCTGCTCATTGACGACATTCAGTTTCTGGCCGGGAAAGAGCGGATTCAGGAGGAGTTTTTCCACACGTTCAACGCCTTGCATGAGGGGCATAAGCAGATCGTTTTGACCTGCGATCGGCCCGCCAGCGAGATCCAGAACCTGGAGCATCGGCTGGTGTCGCGCTTCGAGTGGGGCCTGGTCACGGACCTGCAGCCGCCTGATGTCGAGATCCGCCTGGCGATCTTGCAGAAGAAGGCGCAGCTCATGGGCCTGCAACTGCCGGAGGAAATCATGCAGTTCCTGGCCAACCGGATTCGCTCGAACATCCGCCGCCTGGAAGGAGCGTTGATTCGCGCGGCCTCTTACGCGGCGCTGACCGGCAAGAAGCTGAGCCTCGAGACCGTGGAGGGCCTGCTGCGCGAGGTTCTCAACGAGGAAGGACTGAGCTCGATTAACATAGACCTCATCCAGAAGAAGGTGGCCGAGTATTTCGACATTCGTCTGGCGGACATGACAAGCCGGCGCCGGCCGGAGAACATCGCGTTCCCGCGGCAGATTGCCATGTATCTGTCGCGCCAGATGACGGAGGCGTCGTTGAGCGCTATCGGCGAGTCCTTCGGCGGTCGCGACCATGGGACCGTGTTGCACGCTTGCCGGCTGGTCAAGGACCGCATGGAAGTGGATCAGAATGTTCGGCAGGTGGTCTGCTTACTGGAAAAACAGCTCATGCGCTGAGCCTTCCGCGTGGAGTGTTGCGGCTGGGCGCAACGCGCGCCGGCCGCCGCTCGCGGGATGTCACGCGTCCACAGCGCAGCCTGGTTCATGACGACTCCAACCATCGAGGTGAGCGGCCTGACCAAGGCTTTTCGCACCTACAAGAAACAGCCGGGCTTTGGCGGCGCGGTGCGGGGCCTGTTCCGGCGGAAGTATGAACTGACTGTCGCGGTCAAGGACGTCAGTTTCACCGTTCAACCGGGGGAATTGGTCGGTTTCCTGGGTCCCAACGGGGCGGGCAAGACGACCACCCTGAAGATGCTCGCGGGCCTGCTTTATCCCACCAGCGGTGCGGCGCGCGTGCTGGGATATGTGCCGTGGCAACGGCATGACGGCTACCGGCGGCAATTCGCGTTGTTGCTGGGCCAGAAGAATCAGCTCTGGTGGGACCTGCCCGCCCGGGAGTCGCTCGAGTTGAACGCCAGGATCTATGGCATCCCCCGCGCCTTCCTGGAGCGCACCGTCGCGGAAATGAGCGAGCTTTTGGGCGTGCGCGACAAGCTCGATGTGAGCGTGCGCGAACTCTCGCTGGGTGAGCGCACGAAAATGGAACTGATGGCGTCGCTGCTGCATCAGCCCAAAGTGCTGTTCCTGGACGAGCCCACCATCGGCCTGGATGTCGTTTCGCAGAAGATCGTCCGCGAGTTCCTGCGCCAGCACAATGCCAGGCAAAAAACGACAATCCTGTTGACCAGCCATTACATGGCGGATATCCAGGAGCTTTGCGAGCGTGTGATCATTATTGATCACGGCACGATTTTCTTCGACGGGCAGCTCAGCGACGTGGTGGACCGCTTCGCAGATTCCAAGCTGATCACTATTCAGTGCCAGGGCGGGGCCAACTGTTCCGGCGAGCAATTGCGCAAGTACGGCGAGGTCGTGACCCATGCGCCGGGCAGCATCCAGCTCAAGGTCAAGCGCGACCGGGTGATTTCTGTCTGCAAGGCCCTGCTTGACGAACTGCCAGTCAGCGACATTGATATTCAGGAAGTGCCCATCGAGGAGGTCATCCGTCGCATTTTTGCGCGGTGAGCCTTGGAGGCGGGCCAAATAGCCTCCGCGGAACAGTTCGGCGCAGCGGGCGGGCGGCCGACACCCCTGCCCAAGGCTTGCAATGGGGCAACCCGTGAATGGGCGGCTCGATAGGGCTTATGCGCCGCGCCCGCGCGTGCGCAGAGCGCGGTCCGGGGTATCTCCAGCGTCACGGCTTCTGTCCAGTGTCGCCCCGGCAGGTTCTGTTTGGCCAGAAACCTGAACTCTGGCACTCTCCCGGCACTATGAAATCGCTTACTGAGCATCTGTGGTTTGAGACACCGCACCGGCGCGACTACCTGAACATCCCCCATACCGTCGAAGCGTTGGTCCGTCGAAGCGGCGTGCAGGAGGGGTTGTGCCTCGTCAATGCGATGCACATCACCGCCAGCGTTTATATCAATGACGCCGAAGACGGCCTGCTGCATGACTACGATGTGTGGCTCGAAAAACTGGCGCCCCATGCGCCCACTTCTCAATACCACCACAACCGCACAGGGGAGGACAACGCCGACGCCCACATGAAACGCCAGGTCATGGGCCGCGAGGTCGTTGTGGCGATTACCAAAGGCAGACTCGACCTCGGCCCGTGGGAGCAGGTCTTCTACGGCGAGTTCGACGGCGGCCGCCGGAAGCGCGTGCTCGTGAAGATCATCGGCGAGTAAGGGATACGAGCGTTTTCACCGGCGCGCTCGCAATTTTCCGCCGCTGCCTGCTTGCGATGATCCAAGTGTCCGATGGCATGGTTGGAATCGTATTGGCTCTGCTGGTTCGCCTTACAGCACGGTTAGGGACGCGGAGATAGCGGGGGCAACAGACATTGTGCTTGCAGGGTTGCACCCAAGGATCGCAGGTCCTTCGCGGCCGCCGATTCCGTTGCGCGTCGGAACCGCCGGGGCATTCTCGATGCCGCCGGCGCCACTGCCCCTGCACGCGTCTTTCACCCCAAACCTTAGCCTTGTGAACAGGAAAGGCATCAATTGGTGAGGAAGGTATTGACACAAGGTCACCAACATGGTGATGTAGAGGTATGCCGGTATATACGAAGCGCAAGACCCGACTCCACGTCC
>Ga0209201_1000245_pt1 | contig 80586 bp, 64 predicted proteins | sample AD_UKC055_MetaG_FD_184411 | JGI IMG/M metagenome (GOLD analysis project Ga0209201, IMG submission 184411) | Active sludge microbial communities of municipal wastewater-treating anaerobic digesters from USA - AD_UKC055_MetaG (SPAdes) (version 2) | ecosystem: Engineered > Bioreactor > Anaerobic >...
GTGATCGCATGCAGTATCAAGAGCTGCGCGAGCAAGGCTGGCCGATTGGTAGTGGGGTGGTGGAAAGTGCGGCCAAACAGTTCAAGGCGCGGGTGACGGGCCCCGGGATGCGCTGGAGCCGGGCCGGTGCGGAACATATGCTTACGCTCCGCGCGGCGGTGTTGTCTGGCAGCGAACGTTTCGATGCCCTCTGGTCTCGGGCCTACGAAAACCTGCCCCCGTCCTGAAACGCACCCGCTTTTTCTCTTCGGCTTGACAATTTTTCTCTTTGGGACTACCATTAGGGCAGTCAGCCCAGGAATTCTGAGCTGTCACAAACAACCTCATGGCAGGAAAGGAGTTTTACTATGCAGCAGCCCGGGATGGTTCCACCACAGATGGATATCACTGATGATGACAAGCTTTGGTCGTTGTTGAGCTGGATTTTCGCGCCGCTGGTGCCGATCATCGTGCTCTTGCTGGAGGACAAGAAGAATCGGCCTTTCATCAAGTACAATGCGATGCAGGCCCTCATTTTGAGCGTCATCGGCTACGTGCTGGGCGGCGTGCTCAGCTTTGCCCTTGTTGGTTGCTTCATCGCTGCGGCGGTGCTGATTTACCAGATCGTTTTGGGGATTCAGTCCTACAACGGGAAGTGGGTTGTCGTGCCCGCTCTCACCGACTTCGCCAAGAAGCAGGGCTGGCTGTAGGCTGACGTTTGACGCCAAAAAGCGGCTCCTCGAAAGGGAGCCGCTTTTTGTCTTTTTGTATGGAGGTGGCATGTCCTGGTTTTGATCCGTGAAATCCGTGGCCGTCCGTAAGCCATTTTCTGAGGGGTTTCATGCCTCGGGCGTCTTGGGTCCGGCGGTGAGCCCCAGATAACATACCAGGAGCAGCGCGGCGAAGAGCAGCGTCACGCCGAGAGCGCGAGGGTGCGTCAGCGGGGAGCGGAGCCGCACGGCGACGTCGTAGAGGATGGCGCGCGGTTGTGAGGCCAGATCCCAGCTGTTCCACCGCAAAAAACGCCCGAGGTAGATGCCCATCCCGCTCGCAGCGAGGGTCGCCAGCACAAAACCCCAGCTGAACAGGGCGCCTATCAGCGCGCGAACGATGTTTTGGAAAATGCGCAGCGCGTAGACCGCCAGCGTAATCCCCGTCCAGGCGAAGCTCATGAGCATCCCGATGTCGTACCAGAGGGGGATGGGAGGCCGATCCGCCAGATGCAGAAAATCGGTGATGATGTAGGGCGCATTGGGAAAAAACGCCAGTCCCACCGCCGTCGGCGGCAGCAGCAACAGCCAGCGGCGCGGATAACGACGGTGAAGGTAGGCCGTCCCCAGGCTGCACAGATAGGGAATCCATGCCAGAAAGAGATTCCACAGCAGGAAGTGGAAAGTCCAGCTGCGGCTCAGGTAGGTGCGCACTGCAAACAGTCCCACGCAGAGGGCGGTGGCGAAGGCCACGGGGTAAAACCCATGGGGGTGAAGGAAAGCGTGCCGGCGACGCCAGCTGTCCCAGAGGCGTTGATCTATTTTATGCATGGGCGGCTCCTGGTCAGGATGCTGGGCGTCGCGGGGAAACCGGCATGGGAACACAACCTCATGAGATGACCACCCGAAAGCCGACGCTATCGAAGCGGTTGTGGGGACTGTAGCGATAGCGCGCAGCGCAACGGGCCATGTGCGGGTCGTTGTAGAACGAAACGCCGCGCAGCACCCGCCGGATGAACTCTGGAGCGGCCTGATTCTCGCGCCCATCGTCAGGATCGTAGGGATAACCGAAGGTGGGAGCGCGCAGATTCATGCCCCACAGGCTGCGGGTCCATTCCCAGACATTGCCTACCATGTCGAGCACCCCGTAGGGACTCGCGCCGGCGGGAAAGGCGTTGACGGGGGTGGTGTGCTCTTTGGATGGGGCGATGTTGCAGTGGGCCTCGTCCCATTCATCCCCCCAGGGAAACCGGCGGCCGTCCGCGCCGCGCGCTGCCTTTTCCCATTCGGCCTCGCTCGGCAAGCGATAGGATTTGCCCGTGTACTGCGTGAGCCATTTGCAATAGGCGACCGCATCGTACCAGGAGATGTTGATCACCGGATGCTCCGCCTGCTGGGCCGGGATGCGGCGAATCCTCCAGCGCAGAAAACGCCAGTGCGACGGCGGCCTGTAATGGGTGGCTTGCAAGAAGACGAGATATTGCGCGTTGGTGATCGGCGTGCGGGAAATCGCAAACTCGGGCAGATAGAGCCGATGCTGCGGCTGTTCTTCGGGGCTGGCATCCGGATCGCGCGCGGGATCGCTGCCCATGAGGAAGTCGCCGGCAGGAATGACGATCATCTCCGGCTCACCGATCAGCGCGCCATTCAGGGCTGTGACGGTCGTTTTCATACCTATGAGTGTACCCACATTGGGAGCCCTTGTCAATAGGAATCGGCGGGCGCTTTGACGCTCTGTTTCCCCTGTGGTATACTTCTTTCTGCTGGGGTGACTGCGATCTGGCGTCAGGCAATCGCGCAGCGGGGATGAACTTGCATGCCTGGTGGCCTTCAATGACAAAAAGATCGCACGTATGCCTGAGAATTTGCGCCGCTTTGAGGCGCTGACTGAGCCATGACGAAAAGGACCGAACTTATGCCTTTGTGGCAGCGACGCTGGCAGATCGCGCCTTGTGCCCCCCCGCTGTGGTTTGAGCGTTATCCCGCGCTGCATCCCCGCGTTTTGCAGATCCTTTACAACCGGGGGGTGACCAGCCCCGAAGCGATTCAGGCCTTCCTCGCAGAAGAAGGCACCCTCGAAAGCCCCTGGCGCATGGCGGGGATGCATGAGGCCGTGTTCCTCATCCGCCAGGCCGTGATGCACCATCGCCCCATCACCGTCTACGGCGACTACGACGCGGATGGCGTTACCGCTACGGCGATCCTGGTGCAGACGCTGCGCGTTCACGGCGCCGACGTGCGCTCCTACATCCCCGACCGCATCGAAGAGGGCTATGGCCTGAACGCGGAGGCGCTGCGTGTGCTGGCGGCGGCGGGTACCCGCCTGCTCGTCACGGTGGATTGCGGCATTCGCGCGTTGGAAGAGGTCGCGCTTGCGCGCCGCCTGGGACTGCAGGTTATTGTCACCGATCACCATCATGTAGGGCCGGCGTTGCCTGCCGCTGATGTGATCCTTAATCCCCGCCGCTCTGAGTGCGCCTATCCTTTCAAAGACCTGTCCGGGGCGGGCGTGGCTTTCAAGCTGGCGCAGGCGTTGTTGCGTGTCAACCGGCAGACACCGCTTCCTGCGACCCAGGGCGATTTGCGCGAGGAGGAGCTCCTCGACCTGGCGGCTCTGGGAACCATCGCGGACATGGTGTCGCTGTTGGGGGAAAATCATGTCATCGCCCAGCAGGGCTTGCGTGAGATCAACGCAGCGCGCCGTCCAGGGTTGGCGGCCCTCATGCAGACCGCCAACGTCCAACCGGGCAAGGTCACTGCCGGCACGGTCAGCTTTATTCTCGCGCCGCGCCTCAACGCGGCGGGGCGCGTCGGCGAAGCCTCCCTGGCCTTCGACCTCCTCGTGGCGCCGGATCTCTCCTCGGCCCTGCCGCTTGCGCAGCGGCTGGAAGCGCTCAACCGCGAGCGCCAGGAATTGACGCAGCAGGTGCAGGAGGCGAGCCGTCGCCTGGTCCTGGAATCCGGCGACGATCCGCCGCTGTTTTTTGCCGCTGCGGAGGACTTTCCCGCTGGGATCATTGGCCTGGCGGCAGGCCGCCTGGTGGAGGAATTCTATCGGCCCGTGGTGGTGGTGGAGCGGGGGGAGCCTTTCAGCAAGGGCTCGGCGCGTTCTATCCCCGAATTCCACATCACCGCCGCGCTTGACTCGATGGCGGAGCTGCTGGAGCGCTATGGCGGGCACGCGGCGGCGGCGGGTTTCACCATCCGCACGGAGCTGCTGCCGGAGTTGCAGGCGCGGCTGACGGCGCTGGCGCGCGAACAACTCGCCGGCGTCACCCTCATGCCGACGCTGCAGGTGGATGCGGAATTGCCGCTTGCGGAGCTCTCTGCAGAACTGCAGCAGGCTCTGGCGATGCTGGCGCCCTTCGGCTATGGCAACCCGGAGCCGCTGCTGGTCAGCCGGGGACTGCGGGTGCTTGAGGCGCGTGCTGTCGGTGCGGAGGGACGCCATCTCAAGCTCACCGTCACCGATGCCCGAGAGCGTGGGCGTCCCTGGAGCGCGATCGCCTTCCGGCAGGGGGATTGGCTCAGCCGGTTGCCTTCGCGGGTGGATCTGGCGTATAATCTGACGCTCAATGAGTGGAATGGCCAAACGACGTTGCAGCTCAAAGTGCAGGACCTCCGTCCGGCGGAATAGCGAGGAGCATTGAACACGACTACCATCACGATCACCGGCGAACATTTGACCATGGAGGACGTCTGCGCCATTGCCCAGGGCGCGTCGGCGGCGCTGGCCGGAGAGGCGCTGGCCGCGATGGCGCGTTCCTGGGAGGGTGTGCAGACGCTGTTGGCGCGGGGCGAGATCGCTTATGGCATCACGACGGGCTTTGGCGCCTTCAAGGGGCGCATCATCCCCTTGCATGAGGTTGAGGCCCTGCAGCGCAATCTCGTGCTCAGCCATGCGGTGGGGGTAGGGCCGCTGTTGGATGTGGCCTCGGTGCGCGCTGCTATCGCCGTACGGGCGAACACGCTGGCGATGGGCTACTCTGGCATCCGCCCGCAGGTGGTGGAGGCGTTGCTGCGTTTGCTGGCCCGCAACGTGATCCCCTGCATCCCCGCCTATGGTTCGCTCGGCGCGAGCGGAGATCTGGCGCCGCTCGCACACATCGCCTGCGTCCTGATCGGTGAGGGCGAGGCTTTCTGTGAAGGAGAACGGTTGCCGGGTGGCGAGGCGTTGCGTCGCGCCGGATTGGCGCCGGTGACGCTCGGCGCGAAGGAGGGCCTGGCCCTCATCAACGGCACGGCGGTCACGACGGCGTTGGGAACCCTGGCGACGCTGCGCGCGGAGAATTTGATGGACGCTGCCGACATCACGGCGGCGCTCACCGTCGAAGCGTTGCGGGGGACGGCAGCCGCTTTCGACGCGCGCATTCATCAGGTGCGGCCGCATCCCCGGCAGGTGGACACGGCAGCGACGCTGCGGCGCTTGCTCGCGGGCAGCACCTTCCTGCGCCCGCATGATCCCCGCGACATTCAGGACGCCTACAGCCTGCGCTGCATCCCGCAGGTGCACGGCGCCGTGCGCGACACGATCGCGTATGCGCGTTGGGCGCTGGAAATCGAGCTCAATGCGGTCACCGATAATCCCCTCATCTTTTTTGACGCGGAGGGCAATCCTGAGGTGCTCTCCGGTGGCAATTTCCACGCGGAACCGGTGGGGCTGGCGATGGATTATCTCAAGCTGGGCCTGACCGATTTGGGCAACATCAGTGAGCGGCGCACAGCGCGCTTGATAGATGAAGCGCTGAACCGTGGGTTGCCGGCCTTCCTCACGCGGCATGGCGGCCTGGAGAGCGGCTTCATGCTGGCGCATTACACGGCGGCGGCGTTGGCTTCGCAGAACAAGGTGCTGGCGCATCCTTCGACCGCCGACACGATCCCTACTTCGGCAAACACCGAGGATCATGTGAGCATGGCGACCAACGCGACGCATCACACCCGGCAGGTGCTCGAAAATGTGGAGCGGATTGTCGCCATCGAGTTGCTCGCGGCGGCGCAGGCAGTGGATTTGCGGCGTGAGCAGGTGGGATCTGCCGCGCAGCTGGGCAAGGGCACGGCGGCGGCGTATGCGTGCGTGCGTGAGCATATCCCCTTCCTGGAGCACGACACCTATCTGGCGCCCTACCTCGAGGCGGCGACGCGCCTGGTCGCCGATGGGACGCTGATCCGCGCCGTGCAGGGGTAGTTTCCTGGGGGACTTGGGGGTCCCGCAGGGCGCGCCTGAGCGCGAAATGGTGATGTAAAGTTCTGAGACGACAGGTCTACAAACATGATACGAGCTTTGGTGACGGGCGCGACCGGTTGTGTGGGCGCCAACATTGTGGAGGCGCTGCTCGTGCGCGGCTATCAGGTGCGGGCGCTGCGACGTGAGACGTCGTCGCTGGCGGCGCTGGCGGGCCTCGACCCCGAGCTGGCGACCGGCGATGTGATGGACAGGCCCTCCTTGCTGGCGGCGATGGCCGGCTGCGAGGCGGTCTTCCATGCGGCGGCGATCTCGCAGTACTGGCGCAACGAGCAGGAAACGATCTATCGCATCAACGTCGAGGGGACGCGCAACGTCCTGGAGGCGGCTCAGGCGGCAGGCGTGCGCCGGGTCGTCTTCACCAGTTCGGTGGGCGCATTGGGCGTGCCCGCGCCTGACGCCGGGCTGTTGGATGAGACGGCGAGCTTCAATCTGCCGCCAGCGCGCTTCCCTTATGGGCACAGCAAAGTGCTGGCGGAAGCGGAGGTGCAGAAGGCCGTCGCCGCCGGACTGGACGCGGTGATCGTCAACCCGGCGACGGTCATTGGGCAGCGGGACGTGGGTTTCGTGGGCGGCGAATTTCTCCGCACGGCGCGGCAGGGGAAGGCCGTGGCCGCGCCGCCGGGCGGGGTGGGGGTGATCGCGGCCAGCGACGCCGGCATGGGGCATGTGTTGGCGTTCGAGCGCGGTCGTTGCGGCGAGCGCTACATTCTCAACGGCGAAAACATCCTCTATCGCCATCTCATGCGCCTCGTTGCCGAAGTCGTGGGTGCGCGTCCGCCGCTCTTTGTCATTCCGGCTCCCGCGCTGCAGCTCGCCGCCGGTGGGGTGGATCTCCTCCGGCGGATGCGGCGCCGTCCCTTGTTGGTGGATGGGAATCAGATGCGGTTGAGCGTGCGGCGGCTCTATTTTGACGGCTCCAGGGCGGAACGGGAGCTGGGCCTGACGCCGATTTCGGTGCGTCAGGCAGTGGAAGAGGCCTGGACCTGGTATCGGGCGCAGGGGTTGCTGTGAGGTCCCCCATCCAGGAGGGCGACGGCCGGGAAGCTGCGGCCTCTCGTCTGGAGAGGGGGCTTGTTCGTGTCATCGGTTGGCGGATTTGAGCGGCCATGATTATCCGTGAAAGTCGTTATCCCTATCGCCGTCCGCGGCGACGGCGGAATCGCACGGCGCGCATCTTGTTGCTGTTGCTGGTAGACGCGCTGGGGATCTACATTCTCTATCACATGCTGTATAACCCGCAGACGGTGGCGGTGCTGAGCACGCCGACGCCGGCGCCGACCCCCACGCAGTCGGCGGCCTCTTACGTGGCCGAGGCGACGGACGCCTATTTCGGCGGGGTGATGCCTACCGCGCTCGCCGCGTATCAGCAGGCGTTGGATCTCGACCCGGCTCAGCCGGAGCTCTACGTGGCCATGGGGCAGATTCTGGTCTACCGGGGCGCCCCGGAGCGCGCTTTGCAGCTGGCGCGCGATGCGCTGCTCTACGATCCAGAGTATCCCCCCGCCTGGGCGTTGCTGTGCGTGGCGTATGACTGGCTCGGCCTGCCGCAGGACGCGATCGCGTTTTGTGAGCGCGCGATTACCCTCGACCCCACCTATGCTGAGGCGTATGCGTATCTCGCCGAGGCGCAGATAGATGCCGGCAACTGGTTTGCCGCGAATGACACCATTGCCACGGCGCTGCAGCTCGACAAGGACAATGTCGAGGTATTGCGCAATTACGGCTATGTCTACGAGGTGCAGGGAAATTACTCCGCGGCCATTGAGGCGTACCGTCAGGCGTTGCAGCGACAGCCCAATCTCGCGCATCTTTACATCGCCATCGGACGCAATCAGCACGTCTTGGGCAACTTCACGCAGGCGCAGGAAAGCTACACGGCGGCGACGGAAGTGGATCCCACCAACCTCATGGCCCTGGAGCGGGCGGGGCTGCTGCATCTGCTGCAGGGCGATTACGGGCCGGCGCAGGTGTTCTTCCAGAAGGCCCTGGAGGTGGATCCCACTTACAGCCGTGCGTTGGGACGCCTGGGTACGTTGTATTTTCAGCGCCGCAATTACGAGGACGCCATCCCCGCGTTGGAAAGCGCGATCCGGTATGGCGAGATGGAATCCCGGCGCCGCACCGTGTTCTTTGTGATCACGGAGGAGCCGCAGGGCGCGGCGTTGACTGCGCCGACGGGCCGGACGGTGGCGCGCGGCGAGTTCGTCTTCCCGGAGGACGCTCGTTCGCCGCTGCGCGCGATGCTCCAGGGGGCGACGGGACAGGAAAACGTCAGGGGTTACCTGCGTCTCGAGCCCCTGGATGGGCGGTACACGCTGTCCCTGCAGGGGGCGTCGCCTGCTGCGGCCGGGCAGACCTACATCGGGTGGTTCCAACCGCTTTTAGCGCCGGAAGGGGCCGTCATTCACACCGCGCCCTTGCGCGTGGAGGCCGATGGCTCGATCACAGCGAGCGGGGTCACGGGCGTCGTCAAGGGCGCGCCGATCGAGACGTATTACACGCTGAGCCTGTGCTATTACTACCTGAATCGTTGTGAGGACGCCCGTCCCTACATTGCGGTGGCGCTGCGGCTGGATCCGCAGGACGCCAACGCCTTGCAGACCCAGCGGCTGTGTGGTGGACAATGAACGGTCGCTCCTGGAGGCCGCGCCTGGGGGAGGGGTCATGAAGTCCGCGCCGCGCTTCGTGCGGCAGCTGGCGCGGTTGGGGCGGGAAGGGGCAGCGCTGTTGCCGGCGCTTTTGGTGCTGGCGTGGCTGTTCCGCCGCCTGCTCGCCGGGCGGGTGTTGGCGGGCGGCGACCTGCAGACGTATTTCTTCCCCTATTGGGCGGCTGCGGCGCGTGCTTTGCAGGCCGGGCGGCTGCCCCTGTGGAATCCCGACCTCTTTGCCGGGGCGCCGTTGCTGGCCAATTCCCAGGCCGGCGTCTTTTATCCCCTCAACTGGCCTCTGTGGCTGCTCGCCGGGCCGACGTTGCCGGGCGTGACGCAGGCCCTCCATGCGAGCGTGGTGCTGCATGTGCTGCTGGCGGCGGTCGCCGCGTATGCGCTGGCGCGACGTCTGGGACTTTCGCGGTCGGGCGCTGCGTTCGCGGCATTGCTCTACGGCGGCGGCGGCTTCGTGGGCGTTCACGTCGAGCACCTCAATCAGCTGCAGGGGCTGGCGTGGCTGCCGCTGGCGCTTTTGCCGGATAGGAAGTCCGCTGCAGAGCGGGCTTTTCCCTGGCCCTCGCTGCTGAATGTGACGGCGTATGCGCTGATATTGCTGGCCGGGCACACGCAAACTGCCTTCATCGCCGCTGTGGGGATCGTCGTGTTTCGCGTCGCGCTCTGGTTTTGGCCGAAGTCGGCCCCTCATGACTGGCAGCCGTCTGTGGACCCTGAGCCGCGGGCCGTCCATTCCTCCAGGCCGGGAGTCGGGAGCTTGCTGCTGTCGCTGACGCCGTTCGCGCTGGCGGGCTTGCTCGCGGCGGTACAACTCGCGCCGACGCTGGAGCTCTCGCGGTTCTCGCCCCGCGCGGGCGGATTGCCCTGGCGTGAGGCGGTCTCGTTCTCCTTTGTCCCCTGGGAAGCGCCTCACGTGTTGTTGCCCGCCTATCTCTTCGCGCCGGCGCTGCCGGAGGGAGTGGCCTATGTGGGGGTGCTGGGGCTGCTGCTGGCGGGATGGGGCGCCGTGCGGGCGGTGCGCTCGCGGCAGCGGCACGCTGCTGCGGCGGGGATCCTGGCGGGCGTGGGGCTGTCGCTGGCGTTGGGGGCGTACAATCCGCTGTATCTGCTCGCCGCGTGGGTGGGACTGCCGGGCGTGATCCAGTTCCGCGCGCCGGCCCGTTTCCTGGCGCTCTACGCCCTGGGGACGGCGCTGCTCGCGGGCTTTGGCGTCGAAGCGTTGCCATGGCCATGGAAGCGGGGAACCGCGCTGCACGGCGTGCGCTGGCTGCTCTTTGGGGCGCTGGCAGTGGAGTTGGCGCTCTCTGCGGAACATTTGCCGCACGCGCACGCGACCCCGGCGCGGGCCTACAGCGACCTGCGCCCGGCGACGGCGCATCTTGTGGCGGCTGCCCGTGAGGCGGAAGCGCAGCAGCAACCGCCGGGACGTTTCCTCAGCATCTCCAGGATGCTCTTCGAGCCGGGCGACAAAGGGGAGATCGAAAGCCTCTACGGTTCGACGCTCGACGCCGACGCGCTGTGGGCCTACCTGGTGGCGGCGAAGGCGCGGGAGGTGCTCGCGCCGAATCTGCCGCTGGCATTTGCCGTTCCCGCCGCCGATGGCTACGACGGGGGAGTACTGCCGCTGCGCCATTACGCCGACTTCACGACGCTGTTGCTGCCAGAAGGCACGCTCGATGGGCGATTGCGCGAAAACCTCGAGGCCATTCCCGACGCGCGCTGGCTGGAGCTGCTCGACGTGCGGTTCCTCATCACGGACAAGGTGGGCGATCTGTGGGCTGGGGGCGTGTTCTACGACCGGCAGTTTCAGCTGGAACTGGCGCCCGGCGCGATGTTGACCTTCGCCTGGCTGCCGCAAAACTTTGCGGCGGATGGGGTGGGGCTGTTGTTCAGCGGCGCGGGAACGCTGGAAGTGACGCTAACGGATGGGCGCACGCTGGCGTTGCCGCTTGTCAACAGCGATGGCGAGACGCCGCAGCAGGTGCGCTGGCCCGACGCCGCGACGCTGCTGCACCTCACCGTGCGGGCAGGGGAGGGCGGGCTGCGGCTCACCGGTGCGACGCTTGTTGAGACGGCGACGGACGCCTTCTATCCGCTTACCCTCTCCGAGCGTTTCCGGCTGGCGCATTCCGGCGACGTGAAGATTTACGAGGCGGCGACGCCTTCCGCGCGGGCCGTTGTGGTGCACGAGGTCACTTGCGTGGCGGGCACGACGGCGGCGTTGGAAGCCCTGCGCGCGCCCGATTTCGACCCGGCGACGCGGGGCGTGCTCGTCGGTTGCCCCGCCGGGGCGTGGCCCGGCGTCGCGTCACCCGCATCCCCGGCAGAGTCGGTGCAGGTGCTCGCGTATGCCGCAGAGCGGGTCGAGCTCGCGGTGCGTGCGGAAGCCCCGGGCGTGCTGGTCCTGAAAGACGCCTGGTATCCCGGCTGGCGGGTGACGGTCGCGCCGCTGCGTCCCGTGGAGGCGGCTCCCGTATTCGAGGGGGAACCGCTGCGGGCGCAGGTCTTGTTCCGCGCGGCGCCTGTCCCGGCGGGGGAATGGCGCGTCACCTTCGTGTATCGGCCCCGCAGCCTGTGGGTCGGCGCGGCGCTGAGTGTGCTGGGCATTTTGGCGACGGGCGGCTATGCGTTCTGGCGGGGGAAAAAGTAAATCTCATCGCCGTTTTTTATCGGCGGCTGAGCAATGACGACTTGTCAACCTCAGGAAATGTGGTATAAAGAGCACCGCGATGCTTTCGCTGGCCCGCTAGCTCAACTGGCAGAGCAGTTGACTCTTAATCAATTGGTTACAGGTTCGAGTCCTGTGCGGGTCACAGAATCACCCCGATCCAAGATCGGGGTGATTTCTTATTTCTGACGTTTACAGCAGATAAATTCTTTCCACTATCTTTGCACTTTCACAGCGGATAAGTAGCGGGTACGGCCCAACCGGCGATAATAGGAGTTGCCAGACAACCCCTATCGGAGGTGAAACCTGCCCAAGCCGATGGGATGCCTGTCGGAGCAGTTACGCCGGTTTGCGAAATACTCGAATACTTCCGTCCCTGCTTCAGCCGACGCCAATGGCGGTACTTCGTGAGCGTACTCCTGGGGCTCGTCGAAGGCGAGGAACGCCAAACCCTCACTGGCTTACGGCGCGTGATCGGCGAATCGGTGAGCCTTTAGCCCTCTTCTGTCAAGAGCAGGCAGAAAATATCTGCGCATCTCGTCCCGACCTGGGTGCGCAAGTTGGGTTTCCCCCAGGTACTCATCGTCAAGCCCCGCCCCGACGCGGGTCCCGAGCAGACCCGCTACTGGGTCACCAGTTGCCTGAATGACACCTTGGAGCAAGTCATTGCCCACGTCGCGCAGCGTTGGACCATCGAGACCCTGTTTGCTGATTTCAAGGAGTTGCTGGGCAGCGACCACTACCAGGTTCGCTCGGCGCAGGGCATTGTCCGGTTCTGGGCGCTGGGCTTATGCCTGTACCAGTTTCTCGACGAGATCCGGGCCACCCACCAGCGGCAAACAGGCGAGCGGCTGACGTTGGGGCAGGCCCGGCAACAGATCCGGGAGAGCCACGCCGCCCAACTTCTGGACTGGATCTGTGACCAAATCGAGAGCGGGGCGATCCGGGACGATATCCGCCTGGCCCTACAGCCAGCTATGCGATTGTAAAATCTGCAAAACTACTGCGTAACGTTTGACCACGATTTTAGCGAAAAAGCGAGTCAGTGAACCAGTAACCAGCATCCAGTAACCACTAACCAGTAAAATCGCAGCGAGCTTCGCCGCGCTCAACGCGCGGCAGTTGGGAGGGGGACACCCCCTCCCAAACCCACCCCCCAGGATTCCAGCGCCCAGAAATGCACAGCACCCAGAAATCAGGATCCAGAATCCCCCAGGGACAGAACAACCCGAAAACCCACATCGTCATAGAAGTTGCCGGGTACGTCCCAGTGGCGGTACGCACACCGGGCGTTCCTTTCATTATCGTACCAGGAGCCCCCGCGGAGCACACGACTTCCCTCAGTCCCTGGCACGTTGCGCCCATCCTTTTCTGAGTAAGGATATGATCGGTATAGCGTTTGAGTCCACTCCCATACATTGCCCGCCAGCTCGTGCAGTCCCCAGGAATTAGCTCCGCGTGGGTATAGCCCTACCGGGCTGGCATGACCTATTTGGCGCTCAACATTGTCCCGCTCCTCATCCCAATTTTCATCGCCCCACGGATAGCGCCGCGCATCTCCACAGCGTGCAGCCTTTTCCCATTCGGCCTCAGAGGGTAGCCTTACTTGGAACCTTCCGAGTTTTTCACTTTGCAAAACTGGAGACCTGGCGTCTCTGGCTCGTAACTGTTCTTCCAGCCACCGGCAATACGCAACAGCCTCGAACCAGGAGACGCCCGTGATCGGGCGGGTGGGGTAGTGCTGTTGGGAATCCCACCACATTGGCGCGCCGCGCAAGGCCGCCGGTCGCCGCTTGAGCCAGTCCCTCATATAATCCCCTTTGACCTGGTTGTCCCATTCTCCTCGCCGCCAGGCCCAACCGGTGGGCGTCCACCATCCATCGTTCTCGTAGCCCGCAGCTGCCACAAATGCCCCGAACTGCGCTACCGTCACCGGATAGCGCGCCATCCAATAGTCATAGGGGATCGTCAACGTCTGTTGCGGCTGTTCTTCCTCCCAAGCTTCCTTGTCATCCTTGCGACTACCCAACACAAACGGTCCGGCGGGAATTTTGACGAAGCCCCACAGCGGCTCCGGCGCCCCACGGTACGTGCGGGGCAGGAAATAGCAGTCCGGGTCGAAGCGTGGATCGTCCAGCTGTCCCAGCAGGTCGCCGGCCTCGGCGCGTTCGCGCGCGGCGAGATGCCCGCCTTCCATCAGGGCGCATAGCCGCTCACGGAGGCGCTCTAGCAGGTCGCGCCCCTGCTGGCTCTGCCCCACGCGGTTGACGCCGGTCTCGTGCAGCACCTCGCCCGCCAGCCACGCGCGCCGCCAGCAGGCGTCATCATCCACACAGGCTGCCGGGCAGAGTTCCGCCGCCAGCGCCAACGGACGTGAGACATCTCCCATGACGTGAACCTGCCGCCCTACCGCCAGCAGCACCACCTCGCGCCAGAAGGTGGCCTCGCTCACCAGCAGGGCTGCCTGCGTCGGAAAATCCACCTGCACGGAGAGGTGACTGCCCGCCAGGTATTCCTGGAAGGTCCGGTGCGGAAACGTGTAGATGCCCGGTTCGCGTTCCACCAACAAACCGGCGCGTTCTTTGATCTGTGCTACCACACGATCGGCCCAATCGAGGCTTTGCCGGGGGTGTAGCTGCCGCAGCGCTTTCCACAGCGTTGCCTCGCTGATGTCGGCCATGGTCTCTTCCGCGGCGCCATTGCCCTGATGCGCGGTGTAAGCCAGCGCCCATAGCACGCGCTTGAGGTCCACATCCTGCAACCCGGCTTCATCCAGCAGCGCGCGCAGACCTGTCTGTCCTTCGCCCTTCAACCCCTCCCAGCGCCAGAGGAGCAGGTCGGTGCATTCCTCGTAGAGCAGGGCGCGGGCTTCCGGCAGCCGCCCGCGATAAGCGTGGACCAGCGCCATCACTGTGAGCAGCAGGGGATTGGGCGCCAACCGGGCGATGTCGGGTCGCTGCACCGCCGTTTGCAGGTGTGCGACGAGCCCCTCCACATCCTCGCGGTGCACTGCGCCCAGGTCAGCCAGCTCCGCATACCATGCGGCGATGAAGTGCGCGATCTTCTCCTCTGTGAACGGTGCGAGCTCAAAAGTCGGGAAGCGCTCTTTGGGTAGTTGCCAGTCCGGGCTTTGATACGAGAGTGTGCGGCAGGTGACGATGATCCGTGCTTTGGCATAGGTGCGGGCGAAATCCGCGACGGCATCGCGCACCGCCATGCGCTGGATGCCGGTGGGAATCTCATCGAGGCCATCGAAGAAGACGATGGTGCGTCCCTGACGCAGCGTCTCCCGCAGCGGCGCGGCAAAGTCGCTCAAGTCCCATTCCGCGAGCCGGTGCTCCAGGAAGCCGCCCACGGTGGCCGTCGCGGTGTCGGGTTGCGCGACCGCCCAGCGGGCGAAATCCCGCAGCGTCACCAGCACGGGTAGCAGGTCGGTTTCGCTCTCTGGCCAACCGGCGAGGTGCGTGAGCCAGTTGTTTTCCGGCTCCAGACGGTGCATTGCCAGGCAGAACGCCAGGTGATTGATGAAGGTGGATTTGCCGGAGCCCGGAGCGCCGAGGAGCACGGCGGTGCGATTGGCCGTCATTGCGCGCAGGGCGGGCAGCGATTTGGGCTTTTCGCGCCCCGACAATGCTTCTAAATTCTCACGTTCTTCCTTCCCAACACGCTTAACAGCCAATAAGGGCGCTGTGGTATCCAAATCCACATAAACTTGCGCCAGGCGCGGGCGGGTGGCATGGGTGGGGTCGCCGGAGCGCACGTCCACGCCGCGCAGGGGCAGTTGCGCGGTGCGCTCGATAATGTGGCGCAGGTAGGCTTCGCGCTGCGGGGTGACATCGGGCGGGGGTGGAGTCGGATAAAAGTGATATTCCACCTTATCCCGTCCCACAAAATCCCCGTGAGGCACGGTGACATTGCCCAGGATCACTGCGCCGCCGCCGCTTTCGATGTGCAGCCCACCACCCATGTGCGCCAGTTCCGCCTGCAACTGCGCGCTGAAAGCCTCCCATTGCTCGCCAAGCGCCGCTTGCGCCGCGCGTAGCACATCCAGGCCGCCCAGCACGGCTTCGTATTCGGCGCGGAGCGCAGGCTGCTCAGCGATCTCCTGCTCGATGCGCTGGACGTTAGCCTTGTCGTAGGCGCCTTGAATCACGTTGGCGACCAGATTGCTGCCCACTCCCGCCGTCAGCACGGAGAGTGCGGCGATGGCGGGTCCAGGAGTGGCTGGTGTATAGGCTTCGAGCAACGGTAGGAAGGCGCTCGCAGTGAGCAGCCCGTAAGCCGTGTTCACCCCCAGGCGCGCCATCGCGGCGGGCACGTCCCGCGCCAGCGTCTGCCAGCGTTCTGCGACGCGGCTTTTCCATACTTCGGGTGTAAAAGTTTCAGGCATCCCCAACTCCTCGCGCATGACGCTTCAGGCCATACGCATTACTTCTTCTCGCTGGCCTCTTCCTTCATCTTCTGCGCGATCTTCTTGATGACCATGCCCGCGCCCACCACGGGGTTGGCGAAGGTCGTCAGTATCACGTCGAGGATGTCCGGCGCCATGCGCTGCAGATTGTGCAGCCGCTCCTGAATGAAGCCCTCCGCCACCTTGTCGCCCTGCGCGGTGGCGGCTCGCTGCAAGGCAACGACTTCTTGCCGGGCAGCCGTTTGTTGCGCTGGCGTCAGCTGCGGACTTTGCTGGATGGCGGCATAGAGCTGCCCAAAAGCCTGCGCCAGGGCCACGGCATCCGCGCCGGGGGATTGGCTCAGGGTGAGGATGTTGTCGTTCCCGATGACGTTGCCAGCGCCCTGGATATGGTAGCTATTGCCCCCGGTGAACGCCCCGCCGCCGGTATTGACGTTCCCGCCCACGTAGGCTCCGCCGCCGGTATTGATCCGATCCCCCATGTTGAAGGTGGCGCCACTCGCATTCCCGCCGATGGCGGCGCTACGCTCGCCGCTGGCAGTGACGGTGCGGGTTTCCTGGGAACCGGGGGTGTGTGCTTGCCGCGCCTGGCGGAATTCGTGCAGCAACGTTTCGAGGCGTGCCGGCAGGGCCGGGTCGCCCTGCACCAAGACCTGCACCAGCCCCACCAGGGCTGGCGCCAGGACCTGCGGTTGCGCCTGGAATTGCTGCCAGAGCGGCGCGTAAGCGGGTTGTGCTTCGAGCCGGGGTACGATTTCTCCCTCGATGGCGTGGGCGTAGGCCAACGCCTGCGGCCCGGCGCGCTGCACGAGCGCCGTCCCTCCATCGGAGACGAGCTCCGCCAGAACAGTGACGATGTCTTGTTCGGGTGATGGCATGGTAACCTCCTATGTGTCAGCGAATGAGCGAGTCAGCGCGAAAGCGAGATTGCAACGACTGGCGAGCGGTCGTCTGTTCCCGGTTGTCAGCGACAAGCAACAAGCATTCAGTATCCAGCAAAATTGCGGCGAGCTTCGCCGCGCTCAACGCGCGGCGGTTGGGAGGGGGACACCCCCTCCCAAACCCACCCCCCAGGATTCCAGCGCCCAGAAATGCACAGCACCCAGAAATCAGGATCCAGAATCCTCCAGGGACAGAACAACCCGAAAACCCACACTGCCATGGAAGTCGTCGGGTACGTTCCAGTAGCGGTACGCACACCGCGCGAGCCTACCAAAATAGTCCCAGGAGCCCCCGCGGAGGATGGGTATGGCGGGGCTGCTTGCGGCTTCGCGTCCATCATCCGCACTATAAGGATACCGGTAATCTGGACGCCTGACATCCCGGCCCCAGCGACTCCGCGTCCACTCCCATACGTTGCCCACCATATCCAGGCAGCCAAAAGGGCTGGCGCCGTCGGGGAACAGCCCCACGGCGCTGGTCTGCCCCAACCCTGCTTCCCTGGTGTTAGCGCAATCTTCTTGCCACTCCGGTCCCCACGGGTAACGCCGCCCATCCGTTCCTCGCGCCGCCTTCTCCCATTCAGCTTCGGAGGGCAATTGCACGTTCCATGCTTCGGCTTCCAGGTCCGCAGGCAGGCTCTGCCCGGCTCTCCACACTCGCAGCTTTGAACCGGCATTTCGTAACTGCACCCCCAACCACCTGGCATACGCCGCCGCTTCGTACCAGGAAATGCCCACGACCGGACGGTTGGGCGGACCGAGTTGTGCATGGTCCCACCAGAAGGGGCGATTGCGCATTTCCATCGGGCGTCGCGCCAGCCATTCGCGCAGCTGTGTTTTGAAATCTGCGCCTGGGTAATTATCGTACGGCGTCAAATCCGCTTCGGCTCCTTGCCGCCAGGCCCAACCCTCCGGCGTCCAATACGCCGGGTTGGTGTAACCATCCCCTTCAACAAAGGGTCGGAACTGCGCGTAGGTGATCGGATAGCAGCTCAGGTAGAAGCGGGGCAGCTTCAGCGTGTGCTGGGGCTTTTCATCCTCATAGGTCTCCGGTTCATTCTTTACGCTGCCCATCAGGAACGGCCCCGCCGGGATTTCGCACCACACAATGTCGGGAACCCTCTCTCCCGCTATCTCTGCCCCAGGGAGCGGCATGAGTCCCACGCCAGGACGCGGGTCGTCCAGCGCGCCCAACACGTCGCCGGCTTCCCAGCGCTCCTTGGGCGGCAGCCGCCCGCGCTCCAGCAGCGCCGCCAGCCAATCGCGGATGCGCTCAACGAGAGCTTCGCAGTATTCCTGCCCTGCGCCGCGCTCGGTGAGACGCAACTCCAGCGCGGCTTTGCCTGCCAGCACCGCAGCGCGCCAATCGGTCTCCTTGGGGTCAGGGCATCGCGTCACGTCGCGCGGCAGCAGCGTGCCCACCGCGTTCACCGCGTCGCCCAGGCTGCCCAGGCGTTTCTTGCCCACGCCCAGCAGGAAGACCTCGCGCCACCAGGCGGGGTCGGCATAGACCAGGTCGCGGAGGCGCACCGCGGATTCCGGGTCGGCGTTGATGTGGCAGGCGGCGAGGTATTCCTGAAAGGAGCGATGCGGGAAGGCGTAGACCTCCTCGCGCCGCCCCACCAGCAGCCCGGCGCGTTGCTCCAGGTAGCTCAGCACCACCCGCGGGTTGACGTTATCGGGCACACCGGCGAAGGCGGCGAGCACCTCTGCCTGTGGAATATCGGCGGGCGCCTCCTCACGCTCGGCCTCGCGGCCCTGGCGCTGGTGACTTTCAAAGGCCAGACGTTCCAACGCCGCGCGGATGCGGTCTTCGCCCCAACCCAGGGCGGCGGCAATGCCCGGTTCGGTCACGTTCTGCTGCCCCTCGCGCACCAGGCGTCCCCGTTGCCAGCGCGAGAGCAGCAATTTGACTGATTCCTCGTACAGGTCGGCGCGATCCTCCGGCAGCTGCCCCCAACTGCTGTGCAGGGTTGCCATCAAGGTGAGGAGCAGCGGTCGCGAAGCCAGGTCCGCCAGGTAGTCGCGCTCTTGCAACGCCTCGGTCAGCCGCTCCCCGCGCGCGGCAGCAGCAGCGGCATCCCAGCCCAACGCCGGGCGTACCGCCTGATACCAGCGCGCCACAAAGCGTTCCACCTGACCTTCATCGAAGGGCGCCAGCGCCAGAATGGGGAAATCCACCAGCTGCCAGGCGGGGTCGGCATAGGCGTAGGGCCGCGCGGTGAGCAGCACCCGCGCGCTATCGGGCAGGCTATCCACCAGGGCTTGCAGCGCTTCCAGCAGGCACTTGCGGCGCCGCCCGGCTTCGGGCACTTCATCCAGACCATCGAGCAGGAAGAAACCCCCGCCCCGCAACACGCGCGCCTGCACGTAGGGCAGCAGGCGCTCCGCTGCAGCCTCGTTCAGGCGAGCAGCCATATCGGCGCGCAGGGCATTCCATAGCATAACCGCTGTACCACAGGCGGCTTCTGCCGGCACGTACGTCGCTACATCGCGCAGCAGTAGGCGTATGGGCCATAAGCCCTGGAAGGGCGCCGGAAGATCCTCAGCCTGTGTATCTTTATCACTGGCGGCCGCCGCCAAACGGTAAACCAGGTAGTTGACAAACGTGGTTTTGCCGGAACCGGCATCGCCCAGGAGCACGGCGTGCGTTGCCGCAGGTGTGGCTAAGGCTTCGAGTAGCGGCGTGCGCCTATCGCCCTCGCCGCGCGCCAGGCGCAGGCCCCAGGCATGGGTGTCCTCGGCTTCCTCGCGCACGGGGGCGACCACATCCAGGTCCACGTAGACCTGGTGCAGGCTCACTTCCCCCTCGCGTCCCGGCGCGGCGAATTTAGGGTCTACCACGCCCAGCGGTAACCGTGCGCACTCCGCCGCCAGTGCGTGATAGTAAGCGCGGAGCAATTCCTCGGGAGGGGCATCGGGCGAGACGTAGGTATCCCCGAAGTTGAAGGTGGCGCCACTCGCATCCCCGCCGATGGCGGCGCTACGCTCGCCGCTGGCAGTGACGGTGAAGGGGACGACGCATTCTGGGCAGATTCTGTAGCTATCGGGCCAATCCTTGCCGCATTTGGGACAGCGCATCAATCACCTCCAATAAGGACTGGATTGTGATACACCAACGGACTGACAAAAGTATAGGCCGCTTTGTGTTGCTTGCAACTGGCGTTGAAGAGGGCCAGGGCGGTGAGACTACAGCCACAGATCATGCGCAGCATGAAACGGATTATGCCAGTTGCACTATCTGTAGAGTTTCTAGACCCAGAGTATCATGATCTTCGGAACCAATGCCCCCAGGCGAACCTCGCTTATCGTTAGCAGTGAAATCGTACTTCATTCTCGGCAGAATTTGTGGATGGCACCGTTACCGGCGCGATGAAAGCAGGAATGGCTGCTTACCCGATGTAATCCAAGGGGGCTTTGCAGCCGGGCGCAGCCCGCCTGCAAAGCCCCCACAAAAAAAATTTCGCTTCCCCCCGCGTTGGCGCGAGGGAAAAGCGGGGCAATGGGCGGTACAGGACTCGAACCTGTGGCCTCCTCCGTGTAAGGGAGGCGCTCTAACCGACTGAGCTAACCGCCCGCGGCGTTATCATAACAGACTTCGGGTCGAAGTCAATCGCGCTGTCGGCCTGCCGGGGCGAGGCTTCACGCCGCCGGCAGGAAATCCCCCACCAGAATCCCCGCCGGGTCCCAGCGGGCCTTGAGCGCGCGCATGAACTCCCCGGCCTCGGGGCGACGTCCCCACGGATTCACGCTTCCCCGCACGGCATCCGGCAGCGCCAGGGCCACGGTGTAGCCTCCCGCCGCCTCGGCCGCCTGCCGCAGCGCCTCGATCCACGCGGCGAGCGCTGCCGCTGACAGGCCCTCCGCCGGCCGCCCCACCCAGGCGAGGCCCATCGCCGCGTCCACCAGCAGCGGCAACCCGGCGAGCGCGCTTTCCTGCGCGCGGATGACGTCGCGCAGCGCTTTCACCGGGACCCCCGTCCGCAGCAGCGTCTCCTGCGGCGCGCCGACAAAGCTCGTCCATACGTCCGTGCCTGTGAACGTGGCGTCCACAGCCGGCCGGGGCGCGCCGGCGTGGCGCAGCGTCTCGGTCAACCGCTCGGCCTCGCGCTCCACATCCTGCGGCAGCCCTTCCAGGGTGATGAGCAGCCCGGCGGGAAGGCGCGCGCCTCCCGGCAGGGCACACTCGCGGCAGGCGAGCAGGGCGGAGGCGACCAGCACGAAGGGGCGCACCTGGTCCGCCCACGCCAGCGCCTGTTGCAGGTCCTCCGCGGGCCAGCAGAGGGTCGTCTGGACGCGCGGCAGCGGCATGATGCGGAAGGTCGCCTCGGTGATGAAGCCCAACGTGCCGTAGGAGCCGATCAGCAGTTTGGGCAGATCGTAGCCGGCGACGTTCTTTACCAGCGGGCGGCCGGCGCGCACCAGGCGTCCATCCGGCAAGACGACGGTGGCGCAGAGCAGCAGGTCGCGCACGCTGCCGTAGCGCATCCGCAGCGGGCCGTTGATATTGGCGGCGACCAGGCCGCCGATCGTCGTCCCTTCCCAGGGGCTTGCCAGGGCGGCCTGCATTCCCACCTCGCGCAACCGCGCCTGCACCTCGTGGACGGGCGTCCCCGCGCCGACGGTGATGTAGAGATCGTCGAGCGTCAGCACGCTCACGCCCCGCAGCGCCGCGCTGGAGAGGCACACGGCCCCTTGCGGCGCTGCCGTCCACGCTTTGCCGATGACGACCGGGCGTCGCGCCGCGCTCAGCGCTGCCAGTCCCGCCGCGGCTTCCTCAGCGCTTGCCGGCGTGAAGGTGGCCGCCGCGGGCAGCTTGCACTCAGGGAGGGACACGGCAGGCAGCGGCGTCGGCAGCACCTTGCCGGGGTTCATCCGGTCGTCGGGGTCGAAGACGGCCTTGAGGTCATGCATGGCGGTCAGCTCCGCCGGACCGTAGAGCAGTGGCATGAAGGCGCGCTTTTCGATGCCCACGCCGTGCTCGCCGGTGATGGTCCCGCCGTAGGCGACGCACAGCGTCAGGATGCGCCGCCCGGCCTCATGGATGCGGGCCATGAACGCGGGGTTCTCCGGCTCCTGGATGAGGATGAAGGGGTGCAGGTTGCCGTCTCCCGCGTGCATGACGTAGGCTACCTGCAGGTCCAGGTCCGCGCAAATCTGGTTGACCCCGGCGATGGCGTCGCCCAGGCGACTGCGGGGCACCGTCCCATCCACCAGGAAATAGGAGGGGGCGAGCCGCGCCAGCGCTCCTAACGCGCTCTTCCGTCCGTACCAGAGGCGGTCGCGCTCGGCCGCGTCCCGCGCAATCTGCAGGTCGAAGGCCTGGAAACGCTCCAGCACCGCCACGACCTCGGCCATTTGGGGATCGAGGCTCTCCGGGTAGCCGTCCACTTCCACAATCATCACCGCGCCGGCGTCGGTCGGGAGTCCCAAATGGAGGTAGTCCTCGATGATGCGGACGATTTTCTGATCCATGAGCTCCAGCGTCGCGGGGATCAGTCCCTGGGCGATGATGGCGGAGACGGCGCGCCCGGCGGTCTCGATGGAATCGAAGGCGGCGCGCAGGGTGCGCAGCGCGGGCGGGTTGCTGAGGAGGCGGATCTCGGCCTGCGTCACCACGCCCAGGGTCCCCTCGCTGCCGGTGAAAAGGCCCACGAAGTCGTATTCGGGCCTGTCGAAGGCGTGCCCGCCAAAGTGCACGGCGCGCCCGTCGGCGAGGACGACCTCCAGGCCGGTGATGTAGTTGGTGGTGACGCCGTACTTGAAGCAGTGTGGCCCGCCGGCGTTGGCCGCGATGTTGCCTCCCAGGGTTGCGGAGCGTCCGCTCGCCGGGTCGGCGGGAAAGTACAGCCCGCGCGTTTTGACGAGCTCATCAAAGGCGAGGTTGATGACGCCAGCCTGCACGGTGACGCTGCGCCCGGTCACCTCCAGGTCGGTGACGGCCTTCAGGCGTGACAATTCCAGGATCAGGCCGCCGTTTTCGGCGACGGCACCACCGGCAAGCCCGGTGCCTGCTCCCCGCGCGATGAGGGGCAGCTGCTGTTCCCGCGCCCAGGCGACAGTGGCCTGCACCTCGGCCGTATTGTGGGGGAGGATCACGGCGGTGGGCCGGCCGTGTTCCAGCGCGGCGTCGCGCTCGTAGGGGAGGCGCTCGGTCGTGTCGCTGATGACTCGCGCGGGGCCGAGGCGTTGCGCGAGCGCGCGCAGGCTGGGATCCGCCGGCGGACGCACGCGCGGCAGCAACGCGCGCTTGCTGATGGGTTTGGGTGTTGGGTGGGGCTGTGGAGCGCGCCGGGCTTCGACCGCCGCGGCGCGATAGGACAGCTCGAGAAGCTCCGCGACGTGCATGACTTTGATGGGCAAGCCGGCGCGGCGTACGCCGGAAATCAACTGCATGGCGCAGCCGACGTTGGTCACGGCGAGCACGTCCGCCCCGGTCGCGGCGATGTCGGCGATCTTGGCGTCGAGGATGGCGTTGGCCGTCTCCGCCTGCACGATGTTGTAGATGCCGGCGCTGCCGCAGCATTGATCGGGCTGGGTGAGCTCCACCAGCTCCAGCTGGGGGATGGCGCGCAGCAGGTCGCGGGGTTGGGTGATGATCTTTTGCGCGTGGCGCAGGTGGCAGGAGTCGGCGTAAGTCACGCGGAGGGGGAGCGCGCCCTGTGGCGGAGTGTGCAGATGGGTCGCCATGAACTCGTTGAAGTCCTGCACCAGGGCGACGAAGCGTTGGGCACGTTCGGCGTAGGCCGGATCTTCCTGGAGCATGGATGCATATTCCTTGAGCTGCGCGCCGCAGCCCCCCGCATTGTTGATGACGGCGTCGTAGTCGTCGGCGAGAAAGGCGTCAATGTTGCGTCGCGCCAGCTCGAGCGCGAGCGTCTCGTGGCCGGTGTGCAGCTGCGCCGCGCCGCAACAGGTCTGCGCGGCGGGGAAGTGCACCTCGTAGCCGTTGCGCTGCAGCACGTGGACGCTGGCGGCGTTCATGCCGGTGAGGAAGGCCTCCTGAATGCAGCCGACGAAGAAAGCGACCTTGCCGCGCTTCTCGCCCAGGGCCGGTGCCGGTTGGCGGGTTTCCAGGAAGTGGGTGTCCAGCGGCGGGAGGATGGCTTCCATGCCTTTGAGGGGCTGCGGCAGGAAGTTCAGTGTCCGCACGGCCTTCTGCAGGCCGCTCTTCTCGTAGAGCCGCATCAACCGCGCGACGGCCTTGAGCCGTCCGGTGTGGGGCATCATCTGGTAGAGGCCCAGCCACATCGCAAAACGCTCGACGGGTCCCGCGCGGCGTTGCTGTTCGAGGTCAATACGTGCGCCCTCGATCAACGCGCCGTAGGGGACGCCCGAAGGGCAGGCCGATTCGCAGGCACGGCATTCCAGACAGAGCAGCAGGTGTTCGGCGTAGGGGCCGAGGAAGGCGTCGGCGTCGAGCGCGCCCTCGGCGGCGGCCTTCATCAGCACGATGCGCCCGCGGGGGGCGTCCATCTCCGTGCCGAAGACGGCGTAGGTAGGACAGGCATCCAGGCACAGGCCGCAGTGGATGCATTGGGCCAGCATCGAACGGTATTCAGCGGTGCGCATTTTGCGAAGTTCCAGGGTCATGGGTCATCCTCATTGAAAGTAAGTGAGCGCCAGAATCGCGAATCGGCAAATCGGCCAATAGGCGATGGGTGGATTTCTTGGATGCCAGTATACTTTCCTGCCGTGAATCGTCAATTTGGGGCCGCAACGCAAACTCCAGTTGGTGAGGTTGTCCCTGCCGTCGTCATTTGCCTTGACTGTACGCACAACCTGCCCTATAATAGATTATGGGTCGTCGTGTTGCGACGGCAGCTATTTTCACTTCACATCGGTCACACATTCATTAAGGAGGATAGGTGTATGGCGGCCAAGAAGATTTTGATTCTCGCAGGTGATTTCGTTGAGGATTATGAGCTCATGGTGCCGTTCCAGGCCTTGCTGATGGTGGGCCACGAAGTCCATGTCGTTTGTCCGGGCAAGAAGGCGGGCGACAAGGTGCGCACGGCGATTCATGACTTCGAGGGCGATCAGACCTACAGTGAGAAGCCGGGGCACAATTTCGTGCTTAACGCCACGTTCGCGGAGGTCAAGGCCGAGGATTACGACGCCCTGCTGCTCCCCGGCGGACGCGCGCCGGAATACATCCGCCTCGATGCTGAGGTGATCAAGATCGTGCAGCATTTTGCCCAGGCTGGCAAGCCCATTGCGGCAATCTGCCATGGGCCGCAGATTCTGGCGGCGGCGGGCGTCCTCAAGGGGAAGGAATGCACGGCCTACCCCGCTGTGGGTCCAGACGTCACCAATGCGGGCGCGACTTTCATTCCCCTCGCGGCGGATCAGGCGCACGTGGATGGCAATCTGGTCAGCGCGCCGGCCTGGCCGGCTCATCCGGCGTGGCTGGCAGCGTTCCTCAAGGTGCTGGGTACGCAGATCAAGCTCTAAGTTCGCCGGTAGCTCTCACGGCCCCATGGTGTGTGTCTGAATGACCGGCGCCATGGGGCGCTTGATTTCTGGATCATGCCGCGCGCTCTGTCCCGTGGGGTGGGCTCATGGATGAGCACGGAGTTGGAGTTGACATTGTCCCTGCGGCGCACTGCCGAGATGAAAATGTGAGCCGTGAACCGTGACTACGACAACTCTCTCCTCACGGCTCACTGATCTCTATTTGCTGAGGTGTGCTTATGTTGCGACGCATGGTACGTGAAACGGCTTTTCGCCTGAGCCGACGGGATCTGGCGGCCTTCCTGGCGGATCACGAGGAGCAGCTGCTGCTGATTTTCCGTGACGAGATGGAAAAACTGGACGCGGAGATCCCCGAGGAGAATCTTTTCATTGACCTTCGCCTTGTGCCCTTGGGCGAGATGATCCTCAAGGCTGTGCTGCGAGCGCTGAATCGCTTCTTGCTGATGGAGGATCCTGAGACCGGGGTGCAAGGTGCCCCAGAGGGGGAACGCGCTTCCCCATGAGACCGGCGATGGCGGTCCTCCAGGCGCTGTCGTCGCCGGCAGGCCGGGGGCCTGGAAAGGGGAATGAGGCATGGAGCCCGTGATCGAGAAGTACAAGTTCGGCGCGATGCGCATCGCCGGCGAGACCTGCGAGTATGACGTGCTGTTGCGTTGGGACGGTAAGGTGCGTCGCCGCAAGAGCAAGCTGTCCAGGAAAGTCTACGGCACGAGTCACAAAGTCTCGCTCGATGAGGCAAAGCAGATCTACAAAAAGGGCGCGGAAGTGCTCATTTTTGGGACCGGGAGTTTTGACAAGGCCCGGCTTTCGGATGAGGCGGCGGCCTATTTCGAGAAAAAGGGCGTGCGGGTGATGCTTGCTCCGACGCCGGAAGCGATTAAACACTGGAATGAGGCGCGCGGCAAGGTCATCGGCCTCTTTCATGTGACCTGCTGAGCGCCGTCCTGGGGCGATGGATAACAACACCCCAGAGGGGCTGGAACGGCTCCTCTGGGGTGTTTGCGTGAAGGCTCAGTTCCCCGCGACGATGGCGGCAACGTCCGCTTCGACCGATCCAATGGGCTTGATGTCGAAGTGCTGCACCAACACATCCAGCACGCCCGGCGAGACGAACGCCGGCAGGGTGGGGCCCAGGCGGATGTGCTTGACTCCCAGGGAGAGCAGCGCTAGCAGCACGATGACCGCTTTCTGCTCGTACCAGGCGATGTCGTAGGAAATGGGCAGGTCATTGATGTCGGCCAATCCCAACGCTGCCTGGAGCTGCAGGGCGATGGCGGCCAGCGAATACGAGTCGTTGCATTGCCCGGCGTCGAGGACACGCGGCAGGGTGAAGGTCCCGTCGGCGCTGGTGATCTGCCCCAGGTCGAGCTTGTTGTAGCGATACTTGGCGCAGCCCGCTGTGAGGATGACGTACTCCTTGGGCAGCGCTTGCGCGAGCCGGGTGTAGTAATCGCGGGACTTTTGCCGCCCATCGCAACCGCCCATCACCACGAACCGCTTGATGGCCCCCGTCTGAACTGCCTCGATGACCTTATCTGCCACGCTCATCACTGTGTGGTGCGCAAAGCCGATCGGAATGGCGCCGGTCTCCAGCGGTTTGGGGCCGGGGCAGGCCTTGGCCAGGGCGATGACCGCGCTGAAGTCCTTCGGCTTGCCGGGCTCGCGGTCCGGAATGTGCGGACAGCCGGGCCATCCCGCCATGCCGGTCGTGAAGAGCCGCTCGCGGTAGCTGGCCTTCACCGGTACGATGCAGTTGGTCGTCATCACGATCGGTCCGCCGAAAGCCTCAAATTCCTGCTGCTGATGCCACCACGAACCACCATAGTTCCCGGCGAAGTGCGGGTATTTCTTGAAGGCGGGGTAGGCGTTGGCGGGCAGCATCTCGCCGTGCGTGTAGACGTTGAGGCCGGTCCCCTCCGTCTGTTGCAACAGCTCCTCCAGATCGCGCAGATCGTGCCCGCTGATGAGGATGCCCGGCCCGGGGCGCACGCCCAGAGCCACCTGGGTGGGTTCGGGGTGTCCATACGTCTCGGTGTTGGCGGCGTCGAGCAGGCGCATGGCTTCGACGCCCATCTGACCGGTGCGGAGCACCAGGGCGACCAGGTCTTCAGCGGTGAGCTCGTCATGGGTTGTGGCGTCGAGCACCTCTTGCATGAAGGCGAGCAGGGCGGCGTTGCTGTGCTCCAGCACATAGGCGTGGTCGGTGTAGGCGGCGAGGCCCTTCAGGCCGTAGATCAGCAATTCGCGTAGCGAGCGAATGTCGGGGTTCAGGGCGGGATTGGCCATGACGCCCACCTCGCGCCCTTTGGCGGTGAGCGTGTCCACATCGTAGGCGGCGGGAATCCAGCCGCGATGATCCGGCGGCGCGTCGCTACAATTGCTGCCCCGTTGCGCGCGGCAGACCGCTTGAGCGCGCAGGCGCAGCGCTTCGCGGCGTTCGATGGCCTCGCGGATCAGATGGACGAAGCGGTCCGGGTCAAAGTTGGCGTTGGTGATGGTGGCGAAAAGCGCTTTGGCGACGAATAAATCGGTCTCCGGATCCACAACGTCCAGGGCGCGCCCGCGCACGCCCCAGAAGGAAATCCCCTTGAGGAGCCAGATCAACAAATCCTGCAGCTGGGCGACTTCGGCTGGCTTGCCGCACATGCCGAGGGTGGTGCAGCCCTCATTCTTAGCTGTTTCCTGGCACTGATAGCAAAACATGTCCATGGCATACCTCCTGATCATGAATGGTGGAAAGTGAACGGCGCGCAGGCGACCGTGTGCGTCTCCTGATCCGGTTCATTCTCCTCTTATTTTAGCATACCGGCGCGAGTTTGTCCCCGACAAAAGTCACACTTTTAAGTCACGATAAAGCGCTTGCCCTCGACCTGAAGCACGTGCACCGGCACATTGTAGGTGCGCGAGAGATTCTCGCCGGTAAAGACCTCGTCCAGGGGCCCGGCGGCGAGCGCCTGACCGGCGCGCATCAGCACGACGTTGTCCGCCAACGTCCCGACCAGGTCCGGCTCGTGCGTGGTGAAAATGACGGTGGCGCCGGCTTCGGCCTGCTGCCGCACCAGCTCCAACACGCGCCCTTTGTTGCCCAGGTCCAGGTGCGCGGTCGGCTCATCCAGCAGGAGCACGCGCGGTTCCTGCGCCAGGGCGCGCGCGAGCACTATCAGCTGCCGTTCGCCGCCGCTCAGCATTTGGAGCGGTCGTGACGCCATGTCCGCCGCGCCCACGCGCGCCAGGGCGTGATGGGCGATTTCCAGGTCCTGCGGGCGGGGCGTCTCCAGGAGGTTGAGATAGGGCGCGCGCCCTAGCAGCACGTATTCCTGAGCGGTGAAGTTGAAGGGGATCACTTCCTCTTGCGCCACGAGACCCACCAATTGACCCAGCTCGCGGCGGGAATAACTGTGTTGCGGGCGTTGCGCCAGGAGAACCTTTCCCTGCGCCGGCGCGAGCAACCCCAGAATCAGGTAGAGCAGGGTGGATTTTCCGGCGCCATTGGGGCCGAGAATGGCGGTGATGGAGCCGGGCGGGATTTCCAGCGACAGGCCCTCGAAGACGGCAACCTCGCGTCCGTCATAGCGGAAGTGAATGTCCGAAAGGGTAATGGAAATCGGCGTCACGGTCACCTCTCAGCCGCTGAGCATTGCCGTTCGCGGTTGCGCCAGCATCAGCACGATGAAGATGGCCGCGCCGATGAGCGAGGCGAGGATGCCCAGGGGGATTTCCCCGGCTAGCAGGCTACGGGCGAGCGTATCGCAGAGCACGGCAAACGCTCCGCCGATGAGCAGCGCGCCGGGCAGGGCGGTCTGGGCATCCGCTCCGAGGAGGCGCCGGGCGAGGTGTGGCACGATGAGGCCGATCCAACCGACGACGCCGGAGATGGAGACGACGGCAGAGACGGCGGCGACGGCGGCGAGCAGTAGCGCCATCCGCTCGCGGGCCGGCGAGGCGCCCAATGAGAACGCCGTGGCCTCGTCCAACGCCAGCACGTTGAGGCGCCAGCGCATCAACAGCAGGAAGAGCAGCGCGATCACCGTCACCGGCAGGATGGAGAGCGCCTTGCTCCAGGTGACGCCCCACAGCGCGCCCATCATCCAGAAGACGAGGTCTGGCAGCTGCGTGAGGGGATCGGCGACGTATTTGAGGAGGCCGACGCCGGCGGAAAAGAGCGCCGAAACGGCGATGCCAGCGAGGACGAGGCGCAGCGTCCAGCCGCCGTAGCGGATGCGACGGGCGAGCCTGTCGGAGAGCAGCAGTCCCAGGAAACCAAAGGCCGCCGCTGAGGCCTGGATGCCGGTGCTGCCGGCGTTCCAGGCGACGATGCTCAACGCGGCGCCGAAGGCCGCGCCTTGCGAGACCCCCAGGAAGCCCGGCTCCACGAGCGGGTTGCGGAAGATCATCTGGAAGACAGTCCCGGCCCCTGCCAGCGTCATTCCCAGGAGCAGCGCGGCCAGGATGCGCGGCAACCGCAGGTTGAAGAAGATCTGCCGCGCGAGAGGATCCTCCAGCAACAGGCGAGGAGGCATCCAGTAAGGCGCCGGATAGCGTCCGCTGAGACTTGCCGCCCCAACGACGAGCAGCGTCAGGGCGGCGAGTCCCCACAATACGCGCCGGCGACGCAGCGCTGCCTCGCGGAGGCCCAAAGACCCTGCCGTTGGGGAGGGCGCCGCAATCTCTTGAGGTTTCCCGCGAGCGCCGCGCCTCTGGGACGAGAGGACGTGCGTCTGATCGGCGTGACCTTGCGTCATCTGGGCCTATTTCAGCTCAATGAGGGGCATGATGTTGGCGTCAATCACGGCGCGATCGAGGCCGTAAAGATCCTCGAAGAAGCGATAGACTTCCGCTTCCATGTCCACGTCGGCGAAACGCTCCGGCTGAATGTGCTGCGCCAGCCAGAGCAAGCCCAGGCCCCAGCGCGTGTCGGGCTGATCCCAGCTGTAATAGTCTGCCGCGAAGGGAATCAGCTGCCCGGCGCGGACGGCGGCCAGTTCCGCCCATTGGGGATCGGCCTGCAGCTGCGTCACGATCTCCGCGGCGGAGCCACTGTAATAGATGATGTAAATCTGATCGGGATTCCACGCCGCGATCTGTTCCAGGGTGACGACGGTCCACCCGCCGCCCTGTGCGGCTTCGCGCCAGACAGGCTCCCCCCCGGCGAGGGTGACGAGCGTGGTCTGAATCCATTTTTCCGGCGGCACTTTGAAGGCGATCTCATTGCCCGTGGCGCTGTATTGCAGGAGCAGCACGCGGGGTTTTTGCGCGTCGGTCAGCCCTTGGGTGCCCTGCGCCACGCGGTCGAGGATCTCCTGGTAATAGGCCCACAGTTCGGTCGCCCGTTCCGGGGCGCCGAGGGCCTGTCCCAACGTCTGAAGGTCGCGTTGGTATTGCTCCGGGGTTTCCAGGTCCAGGTAGATCACGGGAATGCTCAGCTGCTCCAGCGTCACCCCCACCGAGTCGCGCATGTAGCTCTTGAGCAGCACCAGATCGGGGCCGGCGGCGGCGATGTCTTCCGCCGCCGCATCCGAGGCGAAGCGCGTCTTGTTTTGGGCCTCAGGGTCGAGCAGGAGCAGAAAATCGGCCGCTTGCTGCGAGGCCTTGGTCAATGCCAGGACCCGCGAGGGCATGTTGGGGAACAGGTACAGTGCGTTGCTGAGCATGAAATTGGCGCGTCCGCCGACGATGATGCGTTGGGGTGGGGCGGACAAGTGCACTTCGCGGCCCAGGGCGTCGGTCACGTTCAGGGCCGGGGACGTCGGTGCGGCCGTTGGCGTGCCGGCACAGGCGACAAGGCTCATCACGAGCAGCCATAAGACGATTCCAGATAACCATTTGCGTGTCATGAGTGTCCTCCTTCGAAAATGGCCCCGAATGAACACGAATTTCACGAATCAGATTAGAAATTCCTGGCCCCCGGGGCTGCTACATCCTCCAACACCGCGCTTCAGCGCGGTTGGCTCACGGGCTATGGTTTACATGGCGACTGTTCAGCCACTGACTAAAAAACGCAAGATTTCCTGGCGATCCTTGAAGATTGAGTATCAACTTTTGCCCCTATCCCCTGGCTCCTTCCCCCCGCGCTGCGCGGGGGGAAGGAGAAACTTTTTTTTTGTGGGGTTTTGCAGGCGGGCATCGCCCGCCTGCAAAACCCCAATTTTTTTTCTCCCCCTCCCCGACGGCGTATGCGCCGTCGGGGAGGGGGCAGGGGGTGGGGCAAAAGCTACAGCTCACAAAGGTTCATCCATCGCCGGCTAGCTACCTGGCGCCAGGCTGAACAATGACCGCACATTTTCATTTTTGGATAGGCTGCGCCAGCACCTGGCGCCTCTTTCGAAAATGGCCCCGAATGAACACGAATTTCACGAATAAGATTAGAAATTCCTGGCCCCGGGGCTGCCCCGTCCTCAAACACCGCGCTTCAGCGCGGTTGGCTCACGGGCTATGGTTCACATGGCGACTGTTCAGCCACTGACTAAAAAACGCAAGATTTCCTGGCGATCCTTGAAGATTGAGTATCAACTTTTGCCCCTATCCCCTGGCTCCTTCCCCCCGCGCTGCGCGGGGGGAAGGAGAAACTTTTTTTTTGTGGGGTTTTGCAGGCGGGCATCGCCCGCCTGCAAAACCCCAATTTTTTTTCTCCCCCTCCCCGACGGCGTATGCGCCGTCGGGGAGGGGGCAGGGGGTGGGGCAAAAGCTACAGCTCACAAAGGTTCATCCATCGCCGGCTAGCTACCTGGCGCCAGGCTGAACAATGACCGCACATTTTCATTTTTGGATAGGCTGCGCCAGCACCTGGCGCCTCTTTCGAAAATGGCCCCGAATGAACACGAATTTCACGAATAAGATTAGAAATTCCTGGCCCCCGGGGCTGCTACGTCCTCAAACACCGCGCTTCAGCGCGGTTGGCTCCTGTCAGGCGGGGGATTCCATCCCCAGCCGACCCGTGAGCCGTCGCTGTCGCTGCTCACGACTCACATTTTCATCCCTGGATGATGTGCGCCAGCACCTGGCGTCTCCTCGTATAAAATAGTCTTCGAAAATAGAGATCAGCGGTCAGCAGTCAGCGAATCAGCGAAAAAGCGGATCACTTACGTTACCACGTTCGCACGTAGGCCCGTTATTCGATCACGGCGATGCTCTCGTCCAACCATTGGAGCATGGCCTGGATCTGTCCCAAACGGAAGCGGTACACGAGCTCCTCATAGGAAGTGGGGGGATGTGCACCGGCAGTGGCTTGCAGATTCTCTAGCCAGCTCTGGCAGGCCGCTTTCTGCGCGTGGAGCAGGGCGAGCAGTACGTCTTCTCCGCGGCGCTGGGCAAAGTAGACCTTGGCTAAAAACTCCAGGCGGAAATCGCGTCCGTGTCTGACCGGCGTTTGCACCCACGCGGCGAGCGCCGCCTCCCCCGCCGGGGTGAGGGCATAGACCTTGCGGGGAGGATGAGCCTCTTGCGGCTCCAGGGTCGAGACGAGATAGCCGCGTTCTTCCAGCCGGGCGAGCAGCGCGTAGAGTTGGCTCTGTTTGATGCGCCACACGAGTCCCAGACCGGCGGCTTCGGCGAGGCGTTGATGCAGCTCGTAGCCGTGCATGGGCTGTCCGGCCAGTAAGCCAAGCAGGCTCCATTCGATGGTGAGCGGCGCAACGGGTAATGGGCTCATGGTTCACTCATGGATTGAATAGTCATTAAATAAGTATACGCCAAAATATCAATCTGTCAACCTGCGTAACTGTTCAGCCACTGGTTAAAAATAGCGTAGATTCCCGAACCGTCGCTGAAGATTAAGAATTAAATTCGGTTATACGCACAATCTTTTACCCTCTATCTCCTTCCCCCCGCGCTGGCGCGGGGGGAAGGAGAACTTTTTTTGTGGGGGCTTTGCAGGCGGGCGCAGCCCCGCCTGCAAAGCCCCCTTATTTTTTTCCCCTCCCCAACGGCGCAGGCGCCGTTGGGGAGGGGGCAGGGGGAGGGGAAAAGCTGAAAGCTGTGAATTGCAAAGATTCATCAATTGCTGCTTTACTTGTGCTGCTTTACTTGAGCCAGGCTGAGCAGTTACCACCCCGCCGGCGGCGCGCTATCGCAAAGGGGACGACGCCGTGAGAAATTCCTCTCGCGCGTGACTTGACTAATTCGTGAGGCTGTGTATAATGTAGCCAGTGATGCGGGGTGGAGCAGTGGCAGCTCGTCGGGCTCATAACCCGAAGGTCGGCGGTTCGAATCCGTCCCCCGCTACTTTTCTTGTGGCGGCGAGGTAGCTCAGCGGTAGAGCAGGGGACTCATAAGCCCTTGGTCGCTAGTTCGAATCTAGTCCTCGCCACTCTGGAAGCTCAAATGGCCCGGCAACACGCCGGGCCGTTTTCTTTTGGGGAGCCTGTGATCGCTTTCCTCTCCTGCGTTTTCAGATTGAGCTGCGGCTGTGGAGTCGGCGCCAGAGGGCGGCGAGCGCGAATCCCAGCAAGAGCACGGAGCTGCCGCCGCCGCAGACCCATTTCAACAGCGTGAAGATCGGCGCGAGGGAAGCGGCCACCGGGCCGGGCGCGGGATAGCGCGCCATCACGATCGAGGCGGCGATGTTCTCCAGATAGTCCAGCGCCATCCCCAGTACAGGGAGCAGATTCGCCATCTGCCAGCGGCCTGGAGTCCCCGAGATGCGGCGCGCGAGCCAGCCGATCGCCGTGACGAGGAACGCCGTGTAGACCAGGGGGAAGATCAAATCAAAGGTCCAGCGCGCTTGCAGGTAGGCCTGCCGTCCTGCCGGGCCGTAGCTTTCTGCCATGGCGGTGAGGTCGGCCGGCGTGTACCACAGCGAGGTGTCGGGGGTGCCGGCGCCGTGGGACAGGCGCTCGGCCGCTGCGGTCTGCCCGGGGAGCGTCAACGCCGTGAACAGCACCAAAATCACGCCGGCGATCAGGACGCCCCGGCCCGTGGAAAAGCGCTGCAGGGTGATCGAGAATCGTTTCCATGCTGACATAGGAGTTGATATGTTCCTCCGCCCATCACCGGCGATGACAAGGTGAGTCGTGAGTTGTGAGCCGTGAGCGGATACTCACGGCTCACTGATCCCTATTTTCTGAGAAGATCTCCGCCAGGGCTACCACCTGGCATGATGTTCTTCAGCAAAGCCCAACAAACCGTCCAGCTTCAACGTCTCGCCTTCATCGGTGACTGCGGTGCCGCTGTAGTGTCCGAACAGCTGGTGCACCTCGCTGGTGATGACGAGCAGATTCGTCGCGGCGGTACGGTCGTAGAAGGGGGTGAAGGTCAGGTCCAGGCGGCCATCAGGCGCGACCATGCGCCAGGGGCGCGTGAAGTCGTGCGGATCATACGTGAAGTGCACCGCTCCAAGTTTGTGGATGCGCCCTTCGAGGATGACCGCGTTCTCCGTGGCGGCGGACGTGTCGCCGAAGCCAAATCCCAGGTTCAGGCCGATGCGGCGCCCGTCGGGCAGGAATCCCGACGCGCTGGCCCACACCCAAAACGAGCGGTACTCCCACACGCCGCGGCCCCAGTCGAGATTGCCCAGGTGCACGTCCGGGCGCACTTCCAGTCGCTGTCCGCCCGTCTCGATCCAGCCCTCGGCGGGGAGACAGTTGATTTTGCGGTTGTAGTAGAAGCGTTTCTTCCCGATGGGGATGGTGATGACTAGCGACTCGTGCTCCGGCGCCAGGTGCAGGAACACCTCGGCGGCGAGACCGTTGCCGCCAAAACCCGGCCAGCTGACCGAGAGCCGGCGTCCCGTCGTTTCCGTCTGGAACGCCATGCGCACCCCTTTCCCCTCATAGCGGCTCACGCCTTCCGTGCTGTTGCGGGGCAGGGTGATGTGGCTCACGAGCGGGAGGGTCAGCGTTTCTTCGTGATGGGAGCGCGCCGCGAAATCTATAACGTACGCGAAGACCTGTCCTGCGTAGCCCAGATCCGCCAGCGTGAAGGAGTAGAAGTGTGAGGGGGTCATCACGCCGTAATAGTCCCAGCGTTTGATGCGGAAACGCTGGAAGAGGCGCGTCACTGGCGGATAGAAGCGCGCCGCCTCCAGATTACAGTCCCAGAGGGGACGTCGCGCCCAGCCGATGGCCGTAAGATTGCCTTGAGCATCCAGCAGGGGTGAGGGCTCTGTCACTTCGTGTTGAGGCTGTAGCAATTGTGTCATAGGTGCACCTCCTGAATCTATTCTACTATGATTTGCGACTTTCGAGAATAGCAATCCGTGAGCCGTGAGGTGAGAGCTGTTGCAGTCTTTTCTCAGAGAATGGCTCACGGATGAACACGGATTCCACAGATCAGAAAAGGTAATGCGAACTTCAGTGCGCTCTTGGTCGCCTGCGCTGGAATGAATTCCGAGTTTGCTACGTCAAGTTCGCTGAAGCGAGCTCCCCAACAACGCGCTTCAGCGCGGTTGGCTCGTGTCAGGCTGGGGATGGAATCCCCAGCTTGACTCACTCACATCTTCGTGCTCGCCGGGGGGCGCGGCGTCTGCTTGCGCCTGCATTGCAGTGGAGTCTGCCATGCTTTGTGGTAAAATGTCAGCCTATGAGGCCGTTCTTTAGCCAGGTGCTGCGAAGTGGGCAGTGCCTGAGGAGTCAAACATGAAATCATTGCAAGAATTAATCCGCCGTGAGGGAGTGTATTTGGGGAAAGGCATCCTCAAGATTGATAGCGTCATCAATCATCAGGTTGACGCCACGATCATGTTGGAGGCCGGGGCGGAATTCGCGCGCCGCTTTGGGGCTTACGAGCCGACCCGCGTCCTCACGGCTGAGGTTTCCGGCATCATCCCCGCGCTGACGACGGCTTACGCCATGGGGCTGCCGCTGGTGTTTGCCCGCAAGCACAAGCCGATCACGATGAAGGAGCCCGCCTTCGTGGAGTTCGCTCCCTCGCATACCAAAGGCGGTGAAGTGTCGCTCATGGTGTCGTCGGAATTCCTCCCGTCCTCCGATCGGGTGTTGATCATTGATGACTTTCTGGCGACGGGGCAGACGATTGACGCGCTCGCGCGGCTGGTGAAGCACGCGGGGGCGACGCTCATCGGCATCGGCACGTTGGTCGAGAAGCGCTTCGAGGGGGGGCGGGAGCTGCTCAGCTACCTGGACGTGCCCATCGAGTCCCTTGTCATCATCGAGGCGCTGCACGATGACGGCACGATCGTCTTCGCGGAGTGAGCCGTGACGGCCCGTGAGACCCTCGTCATTCTGGATTATGGCTCGCAATACACCCGGCTGATCGCGCGGCGGGTGCGTGAGCTGCGGGTGTACGCAGAGATTCTGCCGTGGGATGTGGCGTCGGAGCGCCTCACCGCCCTCAACCCGATCGGGATCATCCTCTCCGGCGGGCCGAACAGCGTCTATGAGGCGGCGGCGCCGGGCCTGTCGGAGGCCGTGCTGGCGTTGGGAGTGCCGGTTTTGGGAATTTGCTACGGGATGCAGCTGCTGACGCGCGCCCTTGGCGGGGAAGTGCGCCCCGGCGTGTCGCGCGAGTACGGCGCGACAGAGGTCACCGTTCTCCAGCCGCAGCACCCGCTCTTGGCGGGATTGCCGCCGACGTTGCAGGTGTGGATGAGTCACGGCGATCAGGTAGCGGCCATGCCTGCTGGCTTCGTGGAACTTGCGCGTAGTCAGAGCGGCGTTGTGGCGGCGATGGCGGATGACCGACGGCGGCTCTTTGGACTGCAGTTCCATCCTGAGGTGGCGCACACGCCGTTGGGAGGCGAGGTGTTGCGGCGCTTCCTTTTCGACGTCTGCGGCTGCGCGGGCGATTGGACGCCCGACGCCTTCATCACGGCGACGACGGCGCGCATCCGGCAGCAGATCGGAGACGGCGGCGTGGTGTGCGGCCTGAGCGGCGGCGTGGATAGCGCGGTCGCGGCGGCGCTCGTCCATCGCGCGGTCGGCGAGCGCCTCACGTGCATTTTTGTGGAGACTGGGCTGTTGCGCCAGGATGAGGCGGCGCAGGTTGAGGCGACCTTCCGCCAAACGTTGGGGATGCGGCTGGTGGTGGTGGATGCGGCGGAGCGGTTCTTCACGGCGCTTGCCGGTGTCACCGAACCGGAGCAGAAGCGACGCCTCATCGGCGAGCAGTTCATCCGCGTTTTCGAGTCCGAGGCGCGGCAATTGCCGGGGGTGCGCTTTCTGGCGCAGGGCACGATCTACCCCGATGTCATCGAGAGCGCCGGGGGACCTGCTGCGCGGCGCATCAAGAGCCATCACAACGTGGGCGGCCTGCCAGAGCAGATGGCGCTGACGCTGGTTGAGCCGCTGCGGGAGCTCTTCAAAGATGAAGTCCGCGAAGTGGGGCTGGCCTTGGGGTTGCCTGAGGAGCTGCTCTGGCGTCATCCCTTCCCCGGTCCGGGGTTGGCGGTGCGCATTTTGGGCGAGGTGACCCCTGAGCGGGTCAAGCTGCTGCAGGCCGCGGACGCGATCTTCCTGGCCGAGCTGCGCGCTGCCGGCTATTATCGCCAGACGGCTCAAGCTTTTGCGGTCCTGTTGCCGGTGCAGAGCGTGGGGGTGATGGGGGACTTTCGTACCTATGCGGAGGTCATCGCGCTGCGCGCCGTCACCACGCAGGATTTCATGACGGCGGACTGGGCGCATTTGCCCTATGAACTGCTGGCGCGCGTCTCGAATCGCATCGTCAACGAGGTGCCTGGCGTCAATCGGGTGGTGTATGACATCAGCAGCAAGCCACCGGCGACCATCGAGTGGGAATGAAGGGCTGTGGGGTCAGCGTTAGAAGTCTCGTGTCAGTTCTGTTCATCTCATCGGCGTGGGGAAAGAGCGCCGATGCTGAAAGCCATGAGGTGAGCGATGCGTCATGCGGGATTTGCCCTGGCGGTGTTGATCGTGCTGTTGGGCGCGGTCGGCGGGGCGTATTGGCTGATAGGCCCCTTGCTGGATGACCGGATCCTGCCGGGGGTGTGGCTCTGGCGGATGCCGTTGGGCGGCCTGACGTTGGACGAGGCCCAACCGGAGATCCTGCGCGAAGTAGGGCTGGATGTGCCGCGTTTTGTGCTGTTCGACCCCAACGGGCAGCGTTGGATTTACTCCGCCGCCGACCTTGGCGTGAGCGTGGACATGGCGGCGACGCTCGCCCGCGCCTACGAAATCGGACATGCAGAAACCGCGTTGCTGGCGAAAGTGCGTGAGCGTTGGGACGCCCTGCAGAAGCCGCGCGCGGTCGCGCCGGTGTTGGTGTGGGATCGCAACCGCGCGGCGGCGCACCTCCAATCGCTGGCGGGGCAGCTCGACCAGGCGCCGCAAGATGCGCGGGTTTACCTTCAAGGCGCCGAAGTGCGTTGGGAGCCTTCGGCCATGGGGCAACGGGTGGACATTTCGGCGACGTTGGCCCTCTTGGAGCCACACTTGCGCCTGCCGGACGTGGTCGAACTGGCGCTGGTGATCGAGCCGTTGGCGCCTCAAGTGAGCGACGCGCAGGCGGCGCAGGCCTTGGAGCTGGCGCGACGCATGTTGAAGGAGCCGCTTCAATTGCTCGTCCCCGATCCCCTGGAAGGCGACCCCGGTCCCTGGACGCTGGCGCCGGAGGTGCTGGCAACGATGTTGAAGATCCATGACGTCGAGGGGCAGGTAACGGTGGGGCTGGATGAGGGGGCGTTGCGACAATACCTCGAGCCGCTGGCGTCGGCGCTGCAGCGGGAGCCGGTGAACGCGCAGTATCGCTTCGACGCCACCAACCGGCAGCTGCAGGTGATCGCTTCCAGCAGCGAGGGACGCGCTTTGAATGTGGACGCGACGATCGCTCAGATTAGTGAGTTCTTGCAGGCGGGACAGCATCTCGTGCCGTTGGTGCTGGAGGCCGTGCCGCCGCGTTATTCCAACACTACAACGGCGGAGGAGTTGGGCATCACGGAATTGATTGCCGTGGGGGAATCCTACTTCGTCGGGTCCTCCTCCACCCGCGATCACAACATCCGTATCGGCGCCTCCAAATTTGATGGAGTCCTCGTCGCGCCTGGGGAGACCTTCTCCTTCAATCATTTCCTGGGTGAGGTGACGCCGGCCGAGGGCTACGATGAATCCTACGTGATTGTGGGGGATCAGACGGTGCTGGGCATCGGTGGCGGCATTTGCCAGGTGGCGACCACGGCTTTCCGGGCGGCGTTTTTCGCCGGATACCCCATCATCGAACGCTGGGCCCATGCCTATCGCGTGGGGTATTACGAGGTAGGGGGCTACGGGCCCGGCTTTGATGCGACCGTCTATTCGCCGCTGGTGGATTTCCGTTTTGTGAACGATACCCCCTACCATTTGCTGATTCACACAGAGGTGGATACGGCGCGGGCGCGCTTGCGCTTTCTCTTCTACAGCACATCCACGGGGCGTCAGGTCGAGAAAATCGGGCCGACCACGAGTGCGCCGGAGCCGCCTGGCCCGCCGATTTACACCTACGACCCTTCGCTCGCTGCGGGAACTTACGTGGCGGTGGAAAGCTCTCACGATGGGCTGACGGCGGTGTTGGAGCGCGTGGTGCGGAGTGCTGCGGGCGAGGTGCTGATCCACGACCGCTTCGTGAGTCACTTCGTCCCCTGGCCGGCGCGGTATCGCTTCGGGCCGGGATTCGTTCCGCCGCCCGAGGCGCAGGTGATTGGACTTGAGCCGTAAGCGCTGCGGCAGCTCTGAGGCATAAGAACGCCCGCGATCCCGGCAGGGGGTCGCGGGCGTTTGGATTGCTGTGAGCGGCCTTTAGCGGCGATAGGCGCGGAGCTCGACGTTGGCCTCTTTGAAGTAGCTGCGTTCGGGCAGATCATCGCTGACGGCGTAAACCACGCCCTTGACCGTGGCGCGCACGCGCAGGGCCGTGGTCTCCAGCACCACCTCGTCGTTGGGCAGCATCTGCCGCAGCTCCCCGCCGCTGGCAACCTTGGCGGCAAGTTCCGCACGTAACGTGGGATCCCGGAAGGCGTACTCGCTGGCCAGCACCGTGGTCACCGTCTTGATGTCGCTTTTGTCGAACAGCCAGATTTCCAGCGCGGTCACTTTCTTGTGATCGCCCGAGCCGATGGCATACGAGATGTCCACACCGCACTCACCGAGGAACTCGGTGCCATCTTCGATGCTGAAAGAGGGGTTGAAGAAGTCGTCGCCCTCGCGGTAGGTGGCGCTCACGGTGCGCAGGGCGGGGGTTGTCTCTCCCTCGACGGTGACTTCTTCCATCGGGCGCCCGTAAGCGCCGGCGAGCCCGGGTTCTTCGGGCTGTTCCGCTGCGCGGCGCTTCCCCACCCACCGGCTGTACAGAAGGTAGAGCAGCGCTGCCACGGCCAGCGCGATAATCAGGTAGCCGAGGACGCGGAGCAAATTGCCGAGGAAGCTGCGGGAGGGGGGAGTTTCGGCTTCCGGCGTGGCGGTGGTTTCTGGAGCGGTCACATCGGGTCGGAAATTCACCTGCAGGTCTTGAGCCAGCCGGCCCAGGGCAATGACCATTTCCCGTGATTCAGTCTGTGCCAGCGCCTGGGCGAAGCCTTCTTCCAGGGTCTGGGGTTCTTTGAGCCAGGGATTGGCCTTCTCGTCGAGGTCAAGGCCCAATTTGTGTTTGGCGACATCCAGGCGGCCGGTCTGCTGGTATTCCTGGGCAACGGCATTGATATAGTAGCCTTGATATACAGGATGCAGCTGTCCCGGGGTGGCGTCTTTCCATTGCACGGGCCAGATGCCCCAGGCAATGATGAAGCCCAGAATCAGGCCGATGAGAACGCCAAACAGAAGGCGGATGGTCTTACCGTGCTCTTCGAAGATTTTCAGAATGGTCAACATCGCTCAACCCCCTTGCCGTGAATTAAGAAGGCCATTGAACCACATACCTACCATACCACAAACCCGTTAATTTTGCAAGTCAAACCAAATGGAAAACTGCAGATTGGTTATACTCCGGGTAGACGCTCCCTGGTTTTGAACCTGGATTTTACGTGGCCGAGATGCATCTTTACAAGTCTAGAACTGGCAGTATAATTTTGGTACAGAAGTGTCCGCTTCTGGTTGTTGATCCTTTATCTCATGGAGGAGAAATCTATGCGCACCCGAAAGTTGTCGTTCCGTTTGGTCTCCCTGGTGATCCTTGTGACGATGTTGTTGATGTCTTGTACTTCAGGTCAGGAAGGTGGAGTCAGCACCAATGACGATTTGGTGGCTGCCGCCCAAAAAGAGGGCATGCTCACCACCATTGCCCTGCCCCATGACTGGTGCAATTATGGCGAGGCCATCGAGACCTTCAAGGCCAAGTATGGCATTGAGGTGAACGAGCTCAATCCTGATGGTGGCTCAGCGGATGAGATTGAGGCCATCAAGGCCAACAAAGATAACAAGGGTCCGCAGGCGCCCGATGTGATTGACGTTGGCGTTGGTTTTGGCCCGCAGCTGATTGAAGAGGGATTGGTCATGCCCTACAAGGTCTCTACCTGGGACACGATTCCCGCCGATGCTAAGGACGCGGATGGCTATTGGTACGGTGACTACTACGGCGTGCTCGCCTTCGAGGTGAACAAGGACGCCGTCCAGAACGTGCCGCAGGACTGGGCCGATCTTCTCAAGCCCGAGTACAAAGGCCAGGTAGCGCTTTCTGGTGATCCCCGTGCCTCGGCCCAGGCGCAAATGAGCGTCTACGCGGCGGCGCTTGCCAACGGCGGCACCCTGGACAATGTGGAGCCCGGCCTGGATTTCTTCAAGAAGCTCAATGAGGTGGGCAATTTCGTGCCGGTGATCGCCAAGCAGTCCACTGTCGCCAAGGGCGAGACCCCCGTGATTATGCGGTGGGACTACAACGCGCTCGCCGACAAAGAGGCGCTGGCCGGCAACCCTGAAATCGAGGTCGTGATCCCCAAGACCGGCGTGATCGCGGGTGTGTACATCCAGGCGATTTCGGCGTATGCGCCGCATCCCAATGCCGCCAAGCTGTGGATGGAGTTCCTCTATTCGGATGAAGGCCAGCTGATCTGGCTCAAGGGTGGCTGCCATCCCATCCGCTACAATGACCTGGCGGCCCGCAATGCCATCCCCGATGAGATCGCGGCGAAGCTGCCGCCTGCGGAGGCGTATGCCAAGGCCGTGTTCCCCACGATCGAGCAGATCAACAATGCGAAAGCGGTGATCGCCGAGAAGTGGATGGATGTCGTGGGCGCCGATGTCAAGTAAGCCGATTCAGGCACATGTCAGTGAGCAGCGGGACGCGCCTCGGGCGCGTCCCGCTCCAGCTCCCTGGCGCGACTGGTTGGGCGTCGTGCCTTTCTTCCTCTTTGCATTTCTCTTCATCGTGCTTCCCTCGGTGTATTTGTTGATCGGGGCCTTTCGCAATTCTGCGGGAGCCTTCACTTTGAAGAATTTCGCAGACCTGTTCACGCCCGCAATTCTCGACGCGTATTGGGTGACCATTCGCATCAGCGCGGTTACGGCGCTGGCCGGGGGATTGCTGGGCTTCATGATGGCCTACGCGGTGACGGTAGGCGGTCTCCCGAATGGGGTCCGCACGATCTTGTCAACGTTCTCCGGCGTGGCCGCGAACTTCGCGGGCGTGCCATTGGCGTTTGCCTTCATCGCTACGCTGGGCCGTACCGGCATGGTGACGGTGTTCTTGAAAACCGTCCTGGGGCTCGATCTCTACGATCAGGGCTTCAGCCTGTATTCCTTCTGGGGCTTGAGCCTCACCTACCTTTACTTTCAGTTTCCGCTGATGGTGCTGGTCATCACGCCGGCGCTGGACGGCCTCAAGCGGGAATGGCGGGAGGCGGCAGAGAATCTGGGGGCTTCGACCTTTCAGTATTGGGGACGGGTGGCCCTTCCCATCCTGCTGCCTTCGATTCTCGGCTCGATGATCCTGCTCTTCGGCAATTCCTTCGGCGCTTACGCGACGGCCCTCTCGTTGACCGGCGGTTTCATCAACCTGGTTACCATCGTCATCGGCTCGCAGATCAAGGGCGACATCCTCTACAATCCCGGCCTGGGCTACGCGCTGGCCGTGGGTATGGTGATCGTCATGGCGCTGGCGATGCTGATCTACTTCTTCCTGCGGCGGCGCAGTGAAAGGTGGCTGCGACAATGAAAGCGAGCTCTCAATCCCGCGCGCGCGTGGGCCGGCTGTGGGCCTGGTTTTGGGTTGTGCTCGGCGCGCTGTATTTCATCGTGCCGTTGATTGCCACTTTCGACTTCTCGCTGCGCGCCCAAAAAGGCGCCTTGACCTTTCTGGCCTATGAGCGCATCTTCAAAGATCCGGAGTTCTGGCGAACGTTCACGTTCTCATTACAAATGGCCTTCTTCACTATCGTGGTGAGCATTTTGCTGGTGGTGCCGACCGCGTATTGGATTCGCCTGCGTCTGCCGCGCCTGCGTCCGATGGCGGAGTTCATCTCCATGCTGCCCTTCGTCGTGCCGGCCATCGTGCTGGTCTTTGGCCTGATTCGGGTTTTCAGCGGGCCGCCATTCCATCTGACGAACACCTTCACGGGAACCAACGCACTGCTGGTGGCGGGTTACGTGGTGCTGGCGCTGCCGTACACCTATCGCGCCGTGGACACGGGCCTGGCCGCCATTGACGTGCGCACGCTGACTGAGGCGGCGCAAAGCCTGGGGGCCGGCTGGGGCACCATCCTCTTCCGAGTGGTGTTCCCGAACTTGCGCGTCGCCATCCTCAGTGGGGCCTTCCTCACGCTGGCGACCGTCATCGGCGAGTACACGCTGGCCAGCTTCATCGTGGGGATCAAGGCCTTTGGCCCGTACATGTCGCTGGTAGGGCAAAACAGGACGTACGAGTCCGCTTCGCTGGCGATCATCAGTTTCCTGTTGACCTGGGCCTTTATGGGCCTGATTCAACTCTTCAATCGTGGGCGCGCTGAAGGACAACTGGCGGGCGCACGCTAATCTGCGATGGATGACGAACGATGAGTTTTCTAACCCTGTCCAATCTTTCTAAGACTTTCGGTACGACGGCGGCAGTGATCGGCTTCAACCTGGACGTTGAAAAGGGCGAGTTTGTCTCGTTCCTGGGACCCAGCGGCTGCGGGAAGACGACGACGCTGCGCATGATCGCCGGCTTCGAGATCCCCACGGCGGGCACGATCACGCTCGATGGCCTGGACATCACCTATCAACCGCCGAATCAGCGGAATGTGGGGATGGTTTTCCAGGCGTATGCCCTTTTCCCCAACATGACCGTGGAGCAAAACATCGGTTTTGGTCTGCAGGTGCGCAAGCGTTCGGCGGCAGAGGTCCAACAGCGCGTGGATGAGATGCTGGCGCTGATTCACCTGGAGGATTTCGCCCGCCGGTATCCCTATCAGATGTCGGGGGGACAGCAGCAACGGGTGGCGCTCGCGCGGGCGCTGGCGATTCAACCGCGCGTGCTCCTGCTCGACGAGCCGCTTTCCGCGCTGGATGCCAAAATTCGGGTGGAATTGCGCCTTGAAATCCGCCGCATCCAGCAAACTTTGGGGATCACGACGGTCTATGTGACGCACGATCAGGAGGAGGCGCTCTCCCTTTCCGATCGGGTCGTGGTGATGAACGGCGGTCACATGGAGCAGGTGGGGACGCCCTATGAGATTTACAATTATCCCACTACGGAGTTTGTGGCGTCCTTTGTGGGGCAGCTTAATCTACTGCCCATCGCCAACCTGGACCGGGTGGCGGGCACCTGCACGCTGGGAGGACAGCCCATCCGCTTTGAGCACAGCGTGGATCGTCCCATCAGCGATACGCCGCGGCTGGCGATTCGGCCTGAAGAGTTCTGGCTGGGGCCAGGTGAAGAACGCAACCTCCTGCGGGGGCGTGTGGAAACGCTCATCTTCCTGGGAGCGATCATCCGCGTGCGCGTAGACATTGGCGAAGGGGTGCTGATCTCGGCGGATTTGTTCAATGCGCGCAATCTCACCCTGCCGCGGGTGGGCGACGAGGTGCTGGTCAGTTTCCCCATCCATGCGTGTTGGCTGATGTAGATGGCGGAGCCCCAAACGGCGGTCTGGCTGGGCCGCCGTTTGGGGCTTTATCTTGTGAGCATCATCGTTGGTGAGGGGCTAGATCATGGAGGACTGGCGCTCTTATGCGCATGATTTTGTCGAAGCGACGCCGCTGCGGTGGCTCTTCCACTCGCGGCACGCCTGGCTGAGCGTCGCAGCGACGTTGGCGGCCGCGGCGTTGGTCGCCGTCGCCGCTGGCTGGCTGCTGGGCGAGTTCGGCCCGCTGTCGGTTGTGGTGCTCGCGGCCGTCCTGGGCGTGGGCCTGTGGATGCTCCGCAACATTGAGGTCGCTTTCTGGGGCGTGATTGGCATCATCGCGTTGTTGCCCTTCGGCTCGCTGCCCTTCAAAGTCGGCTTCACCCCCACGTTCCTCGACGTGGCGCTGCTGGCGCTTCTGGGACTGTGGCTTGTCCCCATCCTGTTGGGCCGCGACCCCGATTGGCGTGTCACCCCGCTGGATGGGCCTGTCTTCGCCTTCATTCTCCTGGCGGTTGGCTCTTTCGTGGCGGGTCTGTCGCACGGCGCGCTGACGAGCTATCTCATCCGGCACTTCGCCGAGATTCTGCTGAGCATGGCCCTTTTCTACGTCGTCATCAACCTGGTGCGCGACGTGGAGCGCCTGGAGCGGCTGTTGCGGGTCTTCTTGTTGGCGGCAGGCGTCGCGGCGCTCCTGGGCATCGTTCTCTACTTCATGCCCGATGCGCTGGCGATCCGCCTGCTTTCGGCGCTGGGACGCTTCGGCTATCCGACGGGTTCGGGCGTGCTGCGCTACATTCGGGACGACCCGGAGCTGATGCAGCGGGCCACCTCCACGTCCGTGGATCCCAACGCCCTGGGGAGCCTGCTCAACATCGCCATTTTGTTGGCGGCGCCGCAGCTCTTTGCCTCTCGACCGCTTTTCAAGCGCCCGGTGTTATGGTCCCTGCTGGCAGTGCTGGGGCTTTGTCTGGGATTGACCGTCTCGCGGGGCGCGGCGGCGGGGGTGGCGGGCGCGTTGCTGCTGCTGGGGATCGTGCGCTACCGCAAATGGTTGGTGTTGTTGACGATCGTCCTGGCGTTGGTCCTGCTGCTTCCCTGGACGCAGGGCTTCGTGGCGCATTTCATCGAAGGCGTGCGCGGCGAGGACCTCTCCACGCAAATGCGCTTCGGCGAGTACAAGGATGCGCTCATCCTCATTGGGCGCTATCCCTTCCTGGGGGTGGGTTTTGCCGGTTCGCCGGACATTGATATCTACATCGGCGTCGCCAATGTGTACCTCATGATTGCGGAGCAGATGGGATTGGTGGGGCTGGGCGCCTTCCTGCTCATCTGCGCGATGCTCTTCTATCGCTTCTGGCGGAGGCGAGCGGTCACCCGCGCGTTGCCGCGGCTGGAACCCCTCTGGTACGGGCTGCACGCCGCGGTCCTCGGCGGGCTGGGCGCGGGCATCTTCGATCGGTATTTCTTCAGCCTGGATTTCCACCATTCCGTAACGTTGTTCTGGCTGCTGCTGGCGTTGGCGACCGCCGCGACGGAGATGGTGGATTCGGCGCCATCCGCGGCCGGCGTTGATCCTGTCGGCTCGTCACGTAGAAATGTGGAGACGTGAGAACGTGGGAAGGTGCGAACGTGGGCACGTGGGCACAGTTTATTTTTGAAGGAGACGTCATGTGCTGGCGCACATTATCCAGGCATGAAAATGTGAGTCGTGAACAGAGGCTGCGACGGCTCACCAGTTTGGCGGGGGACGAAATCCCCAGCCTGACACGAGCCAACCGCGCTGAAGTGCGCTGTTTGGGAGCTTGCTTCAGCAAGATCGATTTGTCAGACCCGGAATTCATTCCGGGGCGGGTGGCCTGAGAGCGGCCTGAAGTTCGCGTTACATTGGCGGCGCAAGTGATTTTGAGGTTCGCTGATTCGCTGACTGCTGGCTCATTGCTCTCTATTTTCCGGGGAGGAGGCGGCGCCGTGCTGCTATCTGAGGGGGGCCTGGCTGGAGCCGCTGCTCACAGACGTCAAGGGCGTTTGTGGCGGCGGTTTTTTGTCGCCTTGCTGCTGACGCTGCTGGCGGCGTGCGGGCCCGAAATGCCAGCTCCGACAGAGACGACGCCCTCGGAGCCGCGCCTGTATGTGATGGCCCGGACGGACGGTGGTTGGAACCTCGCCACGGCGGAAGTGCGCACGGGCGAGGTCACGCCCTTGCTGGAAGGGATCTCCGGCTTCGCGCCGGCGCCTGAGGGGGCCATCGTGGTGCTCGACGCTGGACGTAGCCTCGCGCGTTGGGACGGGGAGCGCCTCCATCCGCTGTGGGACTGTGCGGGCGAGTGCCGCGATCCCGTGATGTCATCCACGGGCGCCTATCTGGCATGGAGCGAAGAGGCGGGCGGCGAGCGTGAGGGGTGGGTGCTTGCATTGCCCGACGGCGCGGGACGCTCGTTGGGGGCGCTCAAGAGCCGCCTTGTCTGGAATCCCGCCGGCGATCAGCTGGCCGCGATTACGTCTGAAGGGCTGACGCTCTGGTCGGCGACGGGGGCGCGCGTGGCGAGCCTGAACTTGCGGTTGCTGGAAGCGCCACCTTCCTGGTCCCCTGCCGGCGACCGGCTGGCCGTGATCAACGCCGCCGGGACGGCGATCTGGCTTGTGCCCCAGAGGCTCACCCTCAACTCGGAGATGACGCTGTTGCAACCGCTCATCGCTGATGACCAGACGCCGGAGCAGATTGCGGAGCTGGCATGGAGCCCCGGCGGCGAGCAGATGGCGTTGTTGCGCCGGCGTTTCTTCCCGCCGGAGGAGGCGCCGGCCGTTGAGGATGGAGGCGGCGTCCACGAGGAAAGCTCCGGCGCGGACGCGCTGGGATCTCAGCCGTGGCTATTTGCCCTGAGCGAAGGCCATTTCACGGAGTTGCCCGGCGATGGCGGCGCGAGTTTCGCCCGCCCGGTCTGGTCGGCTGACGGTCGCTGGCTGGCGGCGGTGCGCCTGCCGATGGGCGTGCCCGATCCGCAGCCGGAAGTGTGGGTCTGGGAAGTGGAGACGGGACGATTGGTGCAGCGCTTTCCGGGGACAGCGGCGCCGGCATGGGCGTTGCCATCTGGTGGGAAGGGGTGAGGGGGCCAGCAACCAGCAACCAGCAACCAGTATCCAGCAACCAGCAACCAGCAACCAGTATCCAGCAACCAGTATCCAGCAACCAGTATCCAGCAACCAGCATCCAGCAACCAGCAACCAGCATCCATTTGTCAATTCTGAGGGGTTAGAGTATACTGAGATTATATTCAATGGTGAGGAGGCCCTAGATGAAACTCTCTTGCCTTCAGGAGAACCTGTCCAAGGGATTAAGTATTGTGGGACGCGCGGTTCCCTCGCGCACGACGATGCCGATCCTCAGCAACGTCTTGCTTGCCACCGATGGCGGGCAACTCAAGCTGGCAGCCACCAATCTGGAGCTGAGCATCATGCATTGGGTCGGCGCGCGGGTGGAAACCGACGGGGCGATCACGGTGCCGGCGCGCAACTTCATTGACCTCGTCACCTCCCTGCCGCCCGATCAGGTGACGCTCGAAATGGATCCGCAAAGGCTCACCCTGGCGCTCTCTTGCAATGCCGTGTCCGCCTCGTTCCGGGGGATCTCCGCCGAAGAATTTCCACTGGTACCCGAGACTGAGGACGCCGACGGTATCGCCGTAGAGGCCGGCGACCTGCGGCTGGGGCTTGAACAGGTCACCTTTGCGGCCTCCCTGGACGACAGCCATCCCGTGCTCACGGGGGTGCTGATGGAATTCACTTCCGATGCCTTGACGCTCGCTGCTGCCGATGGATTCCGGCTTTCCGTGCGCCACGTGCCGCTCCTGCAACCGGTGACGCATCCGTTCAGCGTCATTGTGCCGGCGCGGGCGCTGGGCGAGTTGTTGCGCATCCTCGCCGGACATGAAGAACCTGTGGCGATTTCCACGACGGCGCGTCATAACCAGATGGTCTTTAAGCTCAAGGACACCGTCCTCAATTCCCGGCTCATTGATGGGACGTTCCCGGATTATCGCCGCATTATCCCGCCGGGGCATCGCACGCGGGTGGTCATCGGCCGTGAGGAATGGCTCCAGGCCTGTAAGCGGGCGGCGATCTTCGCGCGCGATGTCGCCAATATCGTGCGGCTGCGCATCGGGCCGGGGGAGGTCGTCGTGTCGGCGGCCTCGGCCGAATTTGGCGAGGGCTCCACGGCATTGAGCGCTAGCGTGGAAGGGGATGGCCTGGAAATCGCCTTCAACGTCCGCTTCTTAATTGACGTGCTGAGTGCGCTGGATGCGCCGCAGGTGGCTTTACTGGTGAATGCCCCCACGAATCCCGGCGTCATTAAGGCATTGGGAGACGAGGATGCTTTCACGCACGTGGTCATGCCGATGCATTTGGGGCAGCGCTGAGCCTGTGTGGGTCAACTTGTCCCTGGTTCCGACTAATTTTATGGTTCAGGAGGGCTTCTATGGCGAAATTGACGATGATTGAGGGTGTCGGCGAGGCGTATGCCGAGAAGTTGAAGGCGGCGGGGGTGACGACAACGGCATCGCTGCTGGAGATGGGAGCTACGCCCAAGGGCCGCAAGGATCTGGCTGAAGCGACCGGCCTATCCCCGCATTTGATTTTGAAATGGGTCAATCGTGTGGATCTGTTCCGCGTCAAGGGTGTGGGCGAGGAGTATGCTGACCTGCTGGAGTTTGCCGGCGTGGACACGCTCCCCGAGCTCGCGCAGCGCAATCCGGAAAACCTCTGTGCCAGGCTGGCGGAGGTCAACGCGGAGCGCCAGCTGGCGCGCCGCTTGCCCACTCCCGCGCAGGTTGCGGATTGGGTGGAGCAGGCTAAAACACTGCCGCGCGTGGTGACTTATTAAGCTGTCAACGTCTCGCTCAAGGTGATTGAAAAGCCTCCCGTGTGCTCACGGGAGGCTTTCTTGTCGTCGGGGGCGTTTGCTAGATTTCCACCTCACGGATTTCCACGCCTTTTTCCGCATAGTAGAACGCCAGGGAGTCCTGCATGTCGTTCTTGATGCGGCGCTGGATCTGATCCATCACATCCACAAACAGCAACCCCCGTTGTTCCCGTGGACAGATGACGCCGAGTCGTGGTTTGTGTTGGGAATTATCTATAGCCCATTCGCCGTGGAAACGGCGGCGGAAGACTTCCCCCAAAAATGCTCCCCATACGGTGATAATGTCGCGCGAAGGTTCAGGGAACTGCCGTAGATGGCGGTCAATCCATTCGTCGAGCAACTGCAGCCCGATAGCGTCGAATTCGACTTTGGTAGACGTGAAGCGCGACAGGCTGAGCCGTGCGCGGTCCGCCAGCTCGGTGAGTTGCCGTGCCTGGGTGGGCGGTAGAAATTGAAGCGTCTCTTTGACCATAGTGTTGTATTCCACTCTACTACTTGCCCTATTATATCATGGATGAAAAGGCGGCGCAAATGTTGTTTCGTACTTTGAGGGTAACTGTTCAGCCTGGCGCCAGGTAGTTCGACGGCGATGGATGAACCTTTGTGAGCTGTAGCTTTTGCCTTTCCCCAGCGCCTGCGCCGTTGGGGAGGGGAGAAAAAATAAGGGGGTTTTGCAGGCGGGCGTAGCCCGCCTGCAAAACCCCACAAAAAAAGTTTCCCTTCCCCCCGTGCGCGGGGGGAAGCCCACCGCGCTGAAGCGCGTTGTTTGAGGACGTAGCAGCCCCGGGGGCCAGGAATTTCTAATCTTATTCGTGAAATTCGTGTGCATTCGGGGCCATTTTTGAGGGAGCTTGTCTCATCTATTAAACCCCGCTATAATAGAATTGCCCGGCGCGGAAGCCGCCTACCGGAGGCCCTCTACCATTTCACTTTTGAAGGAGCATAATTATGAAACGCAGTCTGATTGTGGCTTTGATCATCGGTTTGTTGTTGTTTTCGGCAGCATGTGGTGGAAGTAGTACTCCTGCCCCGGAGGAAACTGCCACTCAGAAGCCTGCCACTCAGCCCGCAACTGGCTCGCTGAAAATCAACGTCTCCAATCAGAGCCCCTATGACATTTGTTACGTCCAGATTTCGAGCAGTGAACAGGAAGAATGGGGTGAAGACTGGCTGGGCGAGCAGGAGAAAATCGCGGCGGGCGCTTCCAAGACCTTCAACGTGGACGCCGGCACGTATGACGTCAAAGTGATGACGTGCGAACAGTACACCCTGGCAACTTTCTGGGGCATTGACAGCAATACTACCGTGGAGGTGGGCGGAAAGGGACTGGTCCCGCTGGTCGTGTTGAACCAGAGTACCACGGAAATCTGCTATGTCTACATCGCGTCTTCCTCCAGTGACAGTTGGGGCGAGGATTGGTTGGGGGAATCTGAATCCATCCCGCCTCAGGAGGGTGGCCGCGTCTTTTTTGTTCAGCCCGGCACGTATGATCTTTCGACGCAGGATTGCGACGGCAATGATCTGATCACCGAGAGCGGGGTTCAAATCACCGAGGAGACCAGCTGGACGATTTCGGACTAGGGTGTGCAAAGAACGTGGGCTTGTGGAGCCGCCTCACTCACATGCAGGCGGCTCCTTGTTACACTGCAACCATGGACAGGAGACGAGATGAAACTCAACCCACAGCTTTTGGCGCTTTTCACGGCGATGGCCTGGGGCATTGGTGGTTTTTTCGAGAAGAAGGGATTGCACATGGGCAACCTCTCGCCGCAGCTGGGCGTCACGATTCGCACCGCGGTGGCCTTTTTGATTCTGGGACTGGTGAGCTATCCTGAATGGAAGACGCTTCCGCAGGCCGGGCCTAAGGCCGTGCTGACGCTGGTGTTGGGAGGCGGTGTGGTGGCCGGAGCCGTGGGAATGTTGTGCTTCTATTCGGCCATCAAGGGCGCGCCGTTAGGGGAAGTCATGCCCATCGCCTTCACCTCGCCGCTGTTTGGCGCGTTGATGGGACTGCTGGCGGGGACGGAGCCCCTCACGCCGAAGACGATCCTCGGTACGGCGTTGACGATTGGCGGGATTGTGGTGCTCACGTTGAAGTAAGCGCCTTGACAGCCATTTGAACCCGCGCATACTTGGAGCTGTGCGCTTCCCTTGAACCGGAGTCGGGTTGAGCCTATCGGCTGAGGATGAAATCCCTAACCGGACACAAGCATCTGTGTTGAAGCGTGTTGTTTGAGAAGCCCGCCTGAGCGGGCCTCACATTTCAGACAAGGAGGAACAATCCATGCCGGCAATTGAAGTGAAACCGGGGATTTACTGGATTGGGGTCAACGACCGCACGACGGATCTCTTCGAGGGGTTGTGGCCCATCACCCGCGAAGGCGTTTCCTACAATGCCTACGTGATCAATGGAGAAAAGAAGGCGCTGATTGACCTGGCGCGCGACATCAAAGCCAGCGATCTGCTGAACCAGATCGCGCAGATCGTGGAACCGTCGCAACTGGATTACATCGTGCTTAATCACATGGAGCCCGATCATACCGGCGTGTTGACCACGCTGCATCGGATCGCTCCCAAGGCGCTCATCCTGGGCACCCGGAAGGCCCTGGACATGGTCGCGAGCTATTATCACATCACCGAAGGGGTGCGCGAGGTCAAAGACGGCGAGACGCTGGAGCTCGGCCCGCAGCACGCGCTGCAGTTTATTTCCATGCCGTTCGTCCACTGGCCTGAGACGATGTCCACCTATGAGCTGCACCATCGCGTGCTGTTTTCCTGCGACGCCTTCGGCGGATACGGCGCGCTGCAGGGCGCAATTTTTGACGATCAGCGCCCGGACATTGACTTCTATGAACACGAAGCGCTGCGCTATTATGTCAACATCATCGCCTTGTATCCCAAGCCCGTCCTGAAGGCGATTGCGCGTCTCGCCGATGTGCCGATTGACGTCATCGCGCCGTCGCACGGGTTGATCTGGCGCGGTCAACCGCAGCACATCGTCAATCTCTACCAGAAGTGGGCCGAATATGCCGAGGCTCCTGGCGATCCGGCGGTCACCTTGCTGTATGGGACGATGTATGGGCTCACGGAGTTGATGGTGGAAGCCGTCGCCCAGGGCGTGGCACAGGTCGGTCTGCCGTTGGAGATCTTCGATGTCCGACACACGCACGCCAGCTACATTCTCCCCTATCTCTACACGCGCCGGGGGGTGCTGGTCGGCGCGCCGACCTACGAAGGGGGGATGTTCCCGCCGATGGTGGACATGTTGCACATGGCGGAGCACAAGCGCATTTTCAACCGCCAGGCGGCGTATTTTGGCAGCTTCGGCTGGAGCGGCGGCGCGCGGCGCGACTTTGCGACGCTCTGTGAAGCCCTGCGCTGGAACGCTACCGAGGTGTGGGAGTTCAAGGGCGCTCCGACGCCGGAATTGCTGCGCGAGGGGGTTGCCTTTGGGGCCCGGTTTGCGCAGGCCGTGCTCGCGGCTACGCCGTGAGTGCGTGCAGCGTTTGAGGAAGGGAAGGGGGCTTCTGTCTGATTCAGAAGCCCCCTTATTTTTTAGTGTGACTCCAGACGCCGAAAGGCTTCTGGCAGGGCGCGGGCTACGTCGCCGGCGGCCATGCCGGCTACGCCGAATTGCCCGCGGGCGAGCTCCCCGGCCAGGCCGTGCAGATATGCCCCGGCAGCCGCGGCCTCGAAAGCGCCTAATCCTTGTGCCCGCAGCGCGACAATGACGCCTGCCAGCACATCCCCGGTGCCGGCTGACGCCAGACCGGGATTGGCGAAGGGAAGCAGGACCGCCCGTCCATCCGGCGCGGCGACGACGGTAAAAGCGCCTTTGAGGAGGACGACGTGCCCCCATGCGGCGGCGTAACGGCGGGCGGTTTCCTGGCGCTCGGCCTGCAGAGCCGTTACGTCCTCGCCCGTAAGGCGCGCCATCTCGCCGGGGTGCGGCGTGAGGATCGTCCCCGCGGGCAACCGCTGCGCCCAATCCTGCAGCCGGCTCAGGATATTGAGGCCGTCGGCATCCACAATCAGCGGGGGCAGCGCCAGAGGGGAATTTGTCCGCGCGTTGCTGGGGGTCAGCCGTGCGGTGAAACCGGCCTGACGACGCTCAGAGCGCGCTTCGAAGAGCTGCTGAATGAAGGCGATCGTCTCTGGCGCCTGCCCTAACCCGGGGCCGATCAACAGGGCGCCGGCATGAGGCAGGGTTTCCTCCAGTACACTGACCGCGTCAGCCGTGACCGCGCCCAAGGCGCTCGGCAGCAGCACATACGTGGCTTCGGGCACGAGTGGCACAATGGCGTCGTGCAGCGGGCCGGGGATTCCCAGGGTCACCAGGCCGGCGCCGGAGCGCACTGCCGCGAGCGCCGCCAGCGCTGCGGCGCCCGTGTAGTTGACCGAGCCGGCAACGATGAGCGCGCGGCCAAACGTGCCTTTGTGGGCGTTGGCGGGACGGGCAGGCAACCAGCCGCGCACCTCCTCCGCTGTGAGGGCCTGTCCCCAGGCGACGGGCGCGGGCACGGTCTCGGGAATGCCAATATCGGCGACGAGCAGCTCGCCGCGCAGGCCGGCGGCGGGGAAACGGAAGTGTCCCGTCTTGGGAGCGGCGAAGGTAACGCTGAGATGCGCCTTCAGCGTGAGCGGATCGGCCTCGCCGGTGTCGAAATCCATCCCCGAAGGGCCGTCTACCGCGATGATGAGCGGGTGCGGGGCCATGACCGGCGGCGGCTCGACGAGAGAGGTGAGCGGTTGACGGTCGTCGCCAGAGGCGAGAGCCGCGCGTACTTCTTGCAGGAGGGCGGCCAGCGGCGCGCGCAGCGGCGGACGCGCCCCCGTTCCGAGCAGGGCGTCCATGAGCAGATCCGCCTGAACGGTCGCACGCCGGAGCTCTGCGCCTTCGGGATCGGCGTCGCGCGTGATGACGGTGACGCCGCGTTTTACGGCGCGCTGGAACACGGCATCGGTTTCCGTGTCGCGCGGCGTGACGAGGTAGGCCGTGACCTGTGCGCCGGCTTCAGCCAGGCAGCGCGCGGTGACCAGACCGTCCCCGCCATTGTTGCCGGGGCCGATCAGCGCCAGAACCCGGCGCCCTTTGACGCTTCCCTGCCGCAGGATCGCGCGGGCTACCCCTTGACCGGCCAGCTCCATCATCCGTTCGAAAGAATATCCGGCGGCAACAGCGGCGGCCTCCCACTCGCGCATGGCAGTCACAGAGAGGATGGGCATTTTGGGGTTCATGGGACGCCTCGATTACACCAGCTGCGGGCGGAAATGCCCGCTCTCGCTGGTGGGATCTTCGCGTAGCAAGGCAATCGCGTGGGGCAGGGCCGGCAGAATGGCGCGGAGGTTTTCGACGGCGCCGCGCGGGCTGCCTGGCAGGTTGATGATGAGCGTGCGGCCGCGGATGCCACAGACGGCGCGGGACAGCATGGCGTGCGGCGTGTGCTGCAGCGACGCCATGCGCATCGCCTCGGCCAGGCCGGGCGCTTCTTTATCGAGTACATCGCGGGTAGCTTCCGGCGTCACGTCCTTGGGGGCGAAGCCCGTCCCGCCGGTGACGAGGATGAGATCGAGCGGACTGCCCTCGACGCCTGCATCGGCCCAGGCGCGCAGCTGTGCGGCGAGCTGTTCCCGGTCATCGGGGAGGATGCGCCGGGCGCGCACCTCGGCACCGAGCGCTCTGACGACCAGTTCCTGCAGCGCCGGACCGCTCGCGTCGGCGTATGCGCCTGCCGCCGCCCGGTCGCTGGCTGTGAGGATGGCGACTTTGGGAGAGGGGGTCAGGGTTTCTATCAACGCGCTCCTTTCGTATAGTGAGACATGAGATGTGAGACATGAGCTGTGAGACGTGAGAAGAACACCGTGAATCAAAGCCGGTGTTCAACAGCTCTCTGTTCACCACTTTCTACTCTCTACTCCCCTACCAGGGTGCTCCAAAGCCCATGAAGGCCTTCTTCGGTGACGCCGTAGTAGATGCGCAGCGTGTCTCCGACCCGTTGGACGAGGTCGAAGCGGGTGAGATTGCCATGCGCCCGCCGCTTCCACATCCCCACGTCACCCAGCCAGCGTACCTGCGCCGGATTGACGGGGTTATTTTCGGCCTCTTGGATAGCGTAGCGCCAGAGGTGCCGCGCCGAGCGGAGGGTGACGTTCTTGACCAGGTTGCCGTTGCGCAGATCGCGCATGGTGTAGTAGCGCGTCCCCTGGCGGATTTCGACGTCGGCGATCTCGACGCCGGTGCGCGGCGGCGAGAGCAGCTCCGGTGTCTCGGCCGGTTGGAGTTGCAGCAGCTCCGCCGTCTCTGGCGGGAGGGGCGCGGTCGCGACGGGAGCGGGCGCGGGCGCTGCAGGTGGCTGTTCCGTCAGCCCGAGGCTGCGTTTGACCATGGCGACGATCTCGTCGCGCACGGCGAGGGTGGTCTCGGCTTCGCTGCGCAGGTAAATTTTGCTGTCGTCCACGGTGTAGGGGGCGTCGTTGCCGCGCGGCACGGTGATGCGTGCGACCTTCACGCCGAGCGTGTCTTGCAAATCTACGGTGAAGGCGAGCGCCGGCGTGAGGCGCGTCTCGATTTCGGTCCGCAGCATGTTGAGGACGCGCGTGGGCGCATTTCCCAGCCCGGTGGGCGGCTTGCGGGGATCCTCTGGCACGCCGATGTACAGCACGCCGCCGTTGGTGTTGGCGAAAGCGCACACATCGGCGACGATGGCGTCGAGGAAGCCGCCGCGCTTGCTGTATTGCTGATGGAAGTCCTGGACGATGTTCGGGCCTTCCTCGCGGGCGGCCTGAATGTAATCGAAGGGGCGCGCTTCGGCGCGGTAGGGGCGGGTGCAGGCGAAGTCATCCCCGTTGAAGACGGCGGCCAGCGCCTCGAAGCTGAGCTCCGGCAGCAGCACCTCGGTGACCCGGTCGCCAACACCCAGATTCTTGGGATTGTGCGGGTCGCGCGTGAGGCGGTGGGAGTCGGAGCCCTGAATGCAACGCATGCGGCGCGGATATTCGGGCTTGGAGCCATCGAAAAAGCGGGCCGTGGCATTCTTGCTCTGGCGGTCGAGGTCGGTCACTTCCAGGGCGTGGAGGTGTTCATCCTGCGTGAAGGCGATGCGCGTCTGGCCGCCGAAGCGAATTCCCTGGAGGGCGACGCCGTGATTGGAGTTTGCGTGGGCGCCGATGACGATGCCGCCCGCTTCGTGGATGAGTTGGTAGGCGGTGAGCACGTCCGTGGTCGCTCCGACGTCGGTCGCGCCGCAATCCAGCTTGTCCGGCGGCAGTCCTAACTGCAACAGCAGGAATTCCAGATCGCGCAAATTGGTTTTCGGTGAGAAGATGCCGAGGATGTGAAAGCCAAACGTGGCGGTGAATTCGAAGCCTCGGAGGACGAGGATTTTGTCCAGCAGGCGCCGGTATTCCTGTAATCGCTGCTCCTCTTCGGGGGCCAACCGTCCGAGCCGTTCGAGCAACTCCAGGTCGTCAATTTCCTCGGCTATGGCCTTGTGGCCGCTGACCGTGTTGTGGTCGGTGAAGGCGATGATGCTCACGCCTTTGCGCTCCGCTTCCCGGAGCAGGTCGAGGTAGGTCACGCCTTCTTGTTGAAAATCGGCGGAGGCAGGGGTATGAAGGTGCAAATCCATTTGATACCATTGATCAATGGTGGGATTCTTTTTATGTCGTTTACGAGTCATGGGTTTCCTGTTCTAAAATTGGGCTGATCACTGCTGCGGGGCGTCAAGGGGGGGCGTTGCGGGCGAGTGCGGTCCTTCAGCTGTTGCGACCGCGAGCGCGCGGCTTTGCAGCAACTGATTAACCTTCGCGAAGAGCTGCGAGGGCAGAAAGGGCTTGAGCATGAAGTCATCCGCGCCACACGCCAGGCATTTGTCTTTGAGATCCATCCCGGAGAGGGCAATGACGGGAATCTCCGACAGTTCTGGATCGTGTTTGAGACTTTGGAGGATCGTCAGGGTGTCCTGTTCTGCAAGGTGCATGTCGAGAAGGATGAGGTCCGGCCGCTGGGCCGCTGCGGTCGGCAGGATGGCTTCCGGGCGTGAGACGATGATGGGCATATGTCCTTCCATCTCCAGCAGAGTGTTGAGGAAGTCCAGCATCACCATGTTATCATCAACGACCATTACTTTACTCATACTTTACTCATTCAAATCTTGTGTTCAACCCGCTTCGGCAGCGTTGTCGGGCGCAGCAGTGCGTGAGATATTGGTTTTCTAATTGAAGTAAATTGTACCACAGATTCACGGATTCTGAAATACTTCTCTTGTTTTCCTGTCTGTCTGGGGTACAATGAGCCTGTTTTTTAAGCCGTCCCTGGCGCGGGTGTGTGGAAACGTATGAAGTGCGAACGTGGGCACGTGGGCACGGTTCTATTTTCCGAGAAGACGCCATGTGCTGGCGCACGCTATCCAAAAATGAAAATGTGCGGTCACTGTTCAGCCCGGCGCCAGGTGGCTAGCCGGCGATGGATGAACCTTTGTAAGCTGCAGCCTTTGCCCCTCCCCCAGCCCCCTCCCCAACGGCGTTTGCGCCGTTGGGGAGGGGAGAAAAAATAAGGGGGTTTTGCAGGCGAGCGTAGCCCGCCTGCAAAACCCCACAAAAAAAGTTTCCCTTCCCCCCGCGCTGCGCGGAGGGAAGGGAAAGGGGATAGGGGCAAAAGTTGATACTCAATCTTCAAGGGTCGCCAGGAAATCTTGCGTTTTTTAGTCAGTGGCGGTACCTTTGTCACGCAAGTGATTTTTTCGCTGATTCGCTTTTTCGCTGACTGCTGACCGCTGACCGCTGATCTCTATTTTCCGAGGAGGGTGCTGCTATGCGAATGGTTGAGATTATCGAGAAGAAGCGTGACGGCAAGGAGCTGCGCACAGAGGAGATTGATTTCTTCGTGCAAGGCTATACCCAGGGGAGCATCCCGGATTATCAGGCCTCGGCTTTGTTGATGGCGATTATGCTGCGTGGCATGAACGATCGGGAAATCCGGGACCTCACGCTGGCGATGGCGCATTCCGGCGAGATGCTGGATCTCAAGGACGCGGCGCCTTTCGTCGTGGATAAGCATTCGACCGGCGGCGTGGGCGACAAGGTCTCGCTGGTGATCGGCCCGGCAGTGGCGGCGTGCGGTCTGCCGGTGGGCAAGATGTCGGGACGGGGTTTGGGCTTCTCCGGCGGGACGCTGGACAAGCTCGAATCCATCCCCGGCTTCCACAGCGATCTGTCGGTCGCGGAGTTCAAGCAGCAATTGCGAGAGATCGGGTTGGTGCTGGCGGGGCAGAGCGCCAACCTCGCCCCGGCCGATGGCAAGCTCTACGCGCTGCGCGACGTGACGGGGACGGTGCCCAGCCTGCCGCTGATCGTCAGCTCGGTGATGAGCAAGAAGATCGCTGCGGGCGCGGATGCGATCGTGCTGGATGTCAAAACAGGCAGCGGCGCTTTCATGAAGACGGTCGAGGACGCCGAACAGCTGGCGGAGAGTATGGTGCGCATCGGCCATGAGGTGGGGCGCAAGGTGGTGGCGTTGCTTTCGGACATGAATCAGCCTCTCGGTTGGGCGGTGGGTAACGGCCTGGAAGTCCGCGAGGCGATTGACACGCTCCATGGCGCCGGTCCGCAGGACTTTCTGGAGCACTGCCGGGTCGTCGGCGGCGAGATGTTGGCACTAGGGGGAAAGGCCGCCGATGCGCTCGCGGGACGGGAGCTGGCGGCGCAGGCCATCGAATCCGGCGCGGCATGGCAGAAATTCCGGCAGATGGTGATCGCCCAAGGCGGCGACGTGCGCTACCTCGATGAGCCAGAGCGTTTCCCCGTGGCGCGGATCGTGCGCCCCGTCCCCGCGCCGGTGAGCGGCTATCTGGCGCGCGTGCAGACCGATGAGATCGGCATGACGACGGTGGCCCTTGGCGGCGGGCGGTTGCAAAAGGGTGACCCGATTGATCATGCCGTGGGGTTGATGGTGCACCTCAAGGTCGGGGAGTGGATTCACGCGGGCGAGCCGCTGTTTACTGTCTATGCCAACGATGAGGCGCGCTGCGCTGAGGCCGAACGGCGCGTGTTGGCGGCGTTGACGTTCTCCGAGACGCCGGTGGATCCGTTGCCGCTGTTCTACAAGCGGGTGGGGTAGGCTGGATGCTGGTGGCTGGTGGCTGGATGCTGGTTACTGGTTGCTGGTTGCTGGTTACTGGTTGCTGGTGGCTGGTTACTGGATGCTGGTGGCTGGTGGCTGGTTGCTGGAAGCTGGATGCTGGTGGCTGGTTGCTGGATGCTGACCCCATTACCCCTTACCCATCACGGATGACTGCACACAGGAAACGCTATGGGACTCAAACCTGATCATTGGATTCGCCGGATGGCGCTGGAACAGCAGATGATTGACCCGTTCTATGACGGGCAGCGCCGCGATGGGATCATCTCCTACGGGCTCTCATCTTATGGTTACGATATTCGGGTCGCTAACGAGTTCAAGGTCTTCACGCCGGGGGTGGGGAATCTCACCGTGGTGGATCCCAAGGGCATTGACCCGCACGCCATGGTGGACTTTGTGGGGGAGCTCTGCATCATCCCGCCGAATTCCTTCGCGCTGGCGCGCAGCCTGGAGTATATCCGTATGCCGCGCAATGTCCTGGGGGCGGTGTTGGGGAAATCCACGTATGCGCGATGTGGCATCGTGACCAATTTCACTCCCCTCGAACCCGGTTGGCACGGTTATATCACCATCGAGATCAGCAACACGACGCCGCTGCCCGCGAAGATTTATGCCAACGAGGGCATCGCGCAGGTGCTTTTCTTCGAGGGCGATGAGCCCTGTGAAGTCTCTTACGCCGACAAAAAGGGCAAGTATCAAGGGCAGGTCGGAGTCGTGCTGCCGCGGTTGTAGCAAGGCGGCGGCGAATGCGGGACACACCTTCCTCCGTTCAGCAAGGCGGGATGCGCACTTTCACCCTCATCTGGGTGAGTCAGGTGCTTTCTTTGTTGGGCACCGCGATGAGCGGGTTTGCGCTTACCTTTTGGGTTTACGGCAAGAGCGGTCAGGCGACGCCGCTGGCGCTGACGGGCTTCTTTTTTGTCGCCCCGATGACCCTGCTCAGCCCCTTCATCGGCGCGATCGTGGATCGCGCCAACCGCAAGCTCATGATGATGCTGAGCGATCTGACTGCGGCAGTAACCTCGCTGATTATTCTGCTGCTGTATTTGAGCGGCACGCTGCAGATCTGGCACCTGTACGCGCTGGCGCTCGTCGGCGGGATCATGAACGGCTTCCAGTGGCCCGCTTACTCCGCGGCGATCTCGACGATGCTGCACAAATCGCAGTACGCGCGCGCTAACGCGATGCTGGAAACGGCCGGCGCGGCGTCGGGGATTATCGCGCCGCTGCTCGCGGGTGCTCTCATCGGGCCGGTGGGGGTCGCGGGCCTCCTGATCATAGATCTGGTCACGGCGAGCATTGCCATCACCGTGCTGCTGTTCAGCCACATTCCGCAACCCGCGCGGACGGCAGCCGGGGTTGCGGCTCAAGGCAACTTCCTCAAGGAGTCCCTGATGGGTTTCGGCTACATCTTTAGCCGTCCGGGCCTGTTGGGCTTGCAGCTGATCTTCATGCTCGGCAATTTGTTTCACAACCTGGGATATTCTGTCTTCGGGGCGATGATTCTGGGACGCACGGGGAACGACGCGCAGGCTTTCGGCGCGGTGAATTCTGCCGGCGCGCTGGGGGCATTGCTGGGGGGGATCGTGATGAGCACCTGGGGCGGCTTTCGACGGCGCGTCCATGGCGTGCTGCTCGGCTGGGCGGGAGCGGCGTTGTTCGGCATGATATGGCTCGGCCTGGCGCAGTCGCTGCCGTTCTGGGCGGTCGGGCTGTTTCTCGGCAGCGCGTTCAGCCCGCTGATCAACGGTTCCAATCAGGCCATCTGGCAGGCCAAAGTCGAGCCGGATATTCAGGGCCGGGTCTTTGGCGCGCGACGCCTGATCGCGTGGCTGGTCATGCCAATCGCGTCGTTGCTTGCCGGGCCGCTGGCGGACAAAGTCTTCGAGCCAGCGTTGCGGGAGGGGGGAGCGGCAGTCCCGCTCTTTGGCCGGCTGGTGGGGGTTGGCCCCGGCGCGGGCATCGCGCTGATGTTTGTCATCTTCGGAGCGGCCGCGCTGATCGTGAGCCTGGGCGGCTACCTGTTCCCGGTCATCCGCAATGTGGAGACTTTGATTCCGGATCACGACAGTGCGTTGCCAGCCGCACGCCTTGAGCCGCGAGCGGGAAATGGGGGCGACGTTGATGTCTGACCGTTTGGGGGATTGGGTGCAAGCGGCGCCGTTGTTGGCAGCGGGCTATCACCTGGACGTGCTCGCTGCCGTGGCGGCGCGGCGCGAACAGGAGACGGTCTATCCGGCGGAGGAGCGCGTCTTCTACGCCCTGGAGCGCACGCCCTTCGCGGCGGTGCAGGTGATCATCGTGGGACAGGATCCCTATCACGGAGCAGGGCAGGCTGATGGACTGGCTTTTTCGGTGCCGGAGGGGGTCGCCGCGCCGCCCTCGTTGCGGAACATCTTCCGGGAAGTCGCGCGGGACGTGTACGCCGGCGCGCCCCCCTCTTTTTCCACCGATCTCACCCATTGGGCGGATAAGGGCGTGTTGTTGCTCAACACAATTTTGACGGTGGCGATGGGCAAGCCGGGCTCACATCGGGGGTTGGGATGGGAGGCGCTGACCGATGACATTCTCATGGCGCTGCATGAACAGCGCGAAGGGCTGGTGTTTATGCTGTGGGGCGCGCACGCTCAGGCCCGGCGCGCGTTGATGGATGGACAGCGGCATTTGATCCTCGAAGCGCCGCATCCTTCGCCGCTGGCGGCGCATCGCGGCTTTTTCGGATGTGGGCATTTCTCGCGGGCAAACGCTTACCTGCGCGCTCATGGCAAGCGCGCTATTTGCTGGTAAAGGGGGTGACGGGATGCGCATTTGTATCGGTTCCGATCATGCGGGGTATGAGCTCAAGACGGCCGTGAAAGCTCATCTGCTGGCCCTGGGGCACGAGGTGGAGGACCTGGGGACGTATGAGCCGCAGGTCTCGGTGGACTATCCCGACTACGGACGTCGCGTCGCACAGCAGGTGGCGGCTGGCGCGGGCGAGCTGGGCATTGTGATCTGTGGCACGGGGATTGGCGTTTCCATCGCCGCGAACAAAGTGCGCGGCATACGGGCGGCGCTGTGCACGGATTCCTACATGGCGCGGATGGCGCGGTTGCACAACGACGCCAACGTCCTGGCGCTCGGGGGACGTGTCGTGGGCGTGGGACTGGCGCTGGACATCGTGGACACTTTTCTGACCACGGCGTTTGAGGGCGGTCGCCACAGCGCGCGCGTCGAGAAGCTCATGGCGCTTGAATCCGAGCCGTGAGGGTGACGGACACTGAGGGGAGACAGTCGAGGGGGCTTCGTGGCTGATCCGATTCGCATTCTACACTTTGCCGATTTGCACATCGGGATGGAGAATTACGGGCGGCTCGACCCGGGGACGGGCCTGAATCTGCGCGTCGTGGATTTCCTGCGCCGGTTGGACGAGGTGGTGACGTATGCCATCACGCATGAGGCGGACGCGGTGCTCTTCGCGGGGGATGCCTTCCGCACGCGGACGCCCAGTCCCACCCATCAGCGCGAATTTGCGCAGCGTATCCGGCGGCTCTCGGAGGCCGCTATCCCCACGGTGCTGCTTGTGGGCAATCACGACATCCCGCTGATGGAACAGCGGGCCTCCAGCGTGGAAATCTTCAGCACGTTGGGGGTGCCCCATGTGACCGTGGCGGATCGCCCGGAGCTGGTGCGCCTGGAGACGCGCCGGGGGCCTTTGCAGGTGGCGACCGTGCCGTTCCCGGTCCATCAGCGCTTGCTCACCCGCGAGCAATACCGTCACATGAGCCGTGAGGCGCTGGATCAAGCGGTGAGCGGCGCGTTGGTTGACCTCATGCAGCAGCTCGCGGCGCGGGCCGATCCCGACATCCCGACGGTGCTGCTGGGGCATTTCTCGGTTGAAAATGCCCATTGGGGCTCGGAGCGCAACATCATGGTGGGACGCGATGTCACCCTTCCCCTCTCAGCACTCTGCGATCCGACGTGGGATTATGTGGCCCTGGGGCACATCCATCAACACCAGGATCTCAACCCCGAGCATGTGCCACCGGTGGTGTACCCGGGCAGTCTGGAGCGGGTGGATTTCGGCGAGGAGAAGCAGCCCAAGGGGTTTTGCTGGCTCGAACTGCGGCGGGGACAGGCGGATTGGCGTTACGTCGAGCTGCCGGCCCGCCGTTTTTGTACCGTGCGAGTGGACGTCCGCGCGGAGCCGGAACCGCTGGCGGCCGTGCGTGCTGCCGTGTCGCGGCGCCCCATCACGGACGCTGTCGTGCGGCTGGTGTTGACGCTGACCCCCGAACAGGAGCCGTTGCTCCGCGATGCGGTGCTGATGCCGCTGCTGGAGGGAGCGTTCTTCGCGCAGATCAACCGTGAGATTGACCGCGCCGTTCGCGATCGGCTTGAAGGGCTGGATCCCGAGTCACTGACCCCCGAGCATTTGTTGAAGCGCTATCTGCTGAGCAAGGGCAAGAGCGAGGCGGAACTGGCCCTTTATCTGGAAGAAGCGCGCGCCTTGTTTGAGGGGCCGGAGGGCGAGACGGATCAAGCGCCTGGAGAGTAGAGCTCATGCGCACGTGAACACGTGGACACGTCAGTTTCATTCCCGGCAATGTCCAGGCCCGCACATGTCAACTCCTTCGAAAATAGAGATCAGCGGTCAGCAGTCAGCGAATCAGCGAAAAAGCGAATAAGCGAAAAAATCACTTGCGTGACAAAGGTACCGTCACTGACTAAAAAACGCAAGATTTCCTGGTGATTGCTGAAGATTGAGAATCAACTTTTGCCCCCTATCCCCTGGCCCCTTCCCCCCGCGCGCGCGGGGGGAAGGGGAACTTTTTTTTTGTGGGGTTTTGCAGGCGGGCTACGCCCGCCTGCAAAACCCCCTTATTTTTTCCCCCCTCCCCAACGGCGTTTGCGCCGTTGGGGAGGGGGCTGGGGGAGGGGCAAAAGCTACAGCTCACAAAGGTTCATCCATCGCTGTTGAACTACCTGATGCCAGGCTGAACAGTCACCGCACATTTTCATGCTTGCATGATGTGCGCCAGCACATGGCGTCTCCTTAATAACTTTCTAACAAGTTCTTGTTACAATCAGAGCATCAGGAACAGGGTCGCGAGGCCCTGCCTGACATCCTATTTCACCAGTTACTAAGGAGGTAAGTGTATGTTCAAAGGTAAAGGATGGAAACGCGGGTTGGTGATTGCAGTGGTGGTGCTCGCGCTCACGGTGGGCACGGTCGGCGTGGTCAGCGCTCACGGCGGTGGGGGATGGTTTGGCATCAAGGGCCTGGACCGCGATGCGCTCCTCGCCGAGGAGCTGGGGATCACGGTGGAGAAGCTCCAGGAGGCCCAGCAAGCAGCGAGCACCCGCGCACTGGATCAGGCGCTCGAGCAGGGGCTCATCACGCAGGAGCAGTACGATCAGATGAAGCTTCACTTGCTGGTGGCGCCCTATCTGGATCGGCAGGCCCTGTTGGCTGAAGCGCTCGGCATCGAGCCGGCGACGCTCGACGACAAGACGCTGTCGGAGTGGATGGACGAACTCGGCCTGGATCAGGCAACCCTGCAGACCCGCTTGCAGGCGGCGGTTGAGGCAGCCCTCGATCGCGCCGTAGCGGATGGCGTCATCACCGAGGAGCAGGCGACGACCTTGAAGGATGAGGGGCTCCCGATGTTCGGCCGCGACTTTGGGCGCGGCATGGGCCCGATGGGGCATCCTGGCCGCGGACGGTTCGGTGGGGAAGGTTGTCATTGCCCCGGTACAGATACCGATTCCGACTCCGAATCCGAATCCGAATCTGATACGGACACGCTGCAGAACAATAGCAGCTGGCGCATGCGTGGGATGGGAATGTCGTCCCAGCGTTTCTAGCGTGTAGCCGTTGGCGGCGGTGCTCTGAGCGCCGCCGCCAACGCTTTCTCAGGCCGTCTCGCTGAGACTGAGAGACTTCTGATTCTGAGGTATGATGTGAAAAACAACCCTGCTGTGCGATTTTTGGTGATTCCTTTGTTGTTGGTGCTGTTGGGATGCAGTCTCGTCACCGCGCCCCAGACGGCGCAGGAAACGCCCGTTCCCGCGACGGCAACGCCGCCGCCGGCGTCCCTGAGCGCCGACGCGATCGAGGCGCTGGTGGACGCGGCCGTGAATGAGCGCCTGGCGCAACTGGAGCGCACGCCCGTGGCTTATACGGCGCCTACCGTCATCGAGACCGATCTGGAGGCCACGCTTACCGCTTTGTATGCCCGCGCCAATCCCGCTGTCGTCTACATCATCGTTTCCAGCGGCGGTGTGGCGAACAGCAGCGGCAGCGGCTTTGTCTATACCCACGGGGGATACATCGTCACTAACAGTCATGTCGTCTCCGACGGGAGCACCTTCGAGATCGTGTTCTACAACGGCGATCGAGCCATGGCAAAGTTGATCGGCGCCGATCCCGACAGTGACCTGGCGGTCCTCAAAGTGGACAGCTTGCCAGAGGGGATCGAGCCACTGCCCGTCGCCCCGACCGACACGCTGCAGGTGGGGCAGTTCGTCGTGGCCATCGGCAATCCCTTCGGTGAGCAGGGGTCTATGACGCTGGGCATTGTCAGTGGCCTGGGGCGCAGCCTGCAATCGCAGCGCAGCCTCATGGGCAGCAGCACCTACTCTCTGCCGGAAGTCGTGCAGACGGACGCGCCCATCAATCCCGGCAATTCTGGCGGCCCGCTGCTCAATCTCAATGGCGAGGTCGTCGGGGTAAACGCGGCGATCGCGTCTGTGACAGGGACGAGCTCCGGCGTCGGCTTTTCTATTCCCGCCGCCGCCGTGCGCCGGGTCGTCCCCAGTCTGATCTCCGATGGCCGCTATGTCTATCCGTACATGGGGGTGTCCTTTGATGGCGAAATCACCCTCGCCGAGCAGGAGCTCTACGGATTGCCGCAGATTCAAGGGGCCTATGTAGTCGCGGTCACAGCCGGCGGCCCGGGCGACAAAGCGGGGATTATCGCCGCCGATCCCAACACCGGGCGTGGTGGGGATCTCATCATCGCGCTGGACGATCAGCCCATCAACAGTTTCGACGATCTCAACAGCTTCCTCAGCTTCCACGCGAGTCCAGGGCAGACCATCGCGGTGAAGGTGCTGCGCGGCAACGAGACGGTCACGCTGTCCCTGACTTTGGGAGCACGCCCGTAGCCGGTGCCGCACTCCCCGATCGGTAACGCCCCAGGCCTGGATGCCTGGGGCGTTGTGTGTGAGGGCGTCGGAACGATTCAGCTCGCGGCTTCTGTGGCGAGCTGCCGTTCCGTGGCGCGGCTGGCGAAGAAGGTCAGGATCGCGCTGATGACAAAGATGACCGTGATCAACACGAAGGGCAGGCGCCGGTTGAGCGCCGAGAGTTCCCCCGCAATCCAGCCGAAGGGGGAGCTCCCCAGAATCACGGCGAGGTTGAGCAGCGCCATGATGCGCGCCCGTTCGGCGGCGTCCACCGTGGTCACGGTCAGCGTGTCGAGCAGGGTGTACGCGGCCGGCGTCGCGAAGCCTTCGAGGGCCGTCGCCAGGAACAGGAAGAAGTAATTGCCCGGCGGCGTGAGGATGAGGAGGAGCTGGCTGAGGATCAGCCCGGCGAAACCGAGCAACATGGGTTTGTGGATGCGCCATTTGCGCAGCGCCGGCATGACCAGGAAGAAGAAGAGCAGCATCATGATCGAGCGCACGAAGGGATACAGGGCGAGGTATTTTTCGTCTATTTGCAGTTCTTCGGCCACCAGAATGGACCAGAACGTGCCGCGGATGGAGCTGGTAATGCTCAGCAGGATCATCAGGCCGACGGTGTAGAGCGTCGCCGGCGTGTGCAGGATCTGGCGCAGCACCTTCCCGGAGCCCTGGAGCACGCTGAACAAAGGCTCGTCGCGTGTCTCCTGCATCCGCGCCTGCCCTTGTTGGGTCTCGGTGACCAGGGAGTTCAAGATGATGAATTTGGCGGTCATCATCACAAAGGCGAGGAGGTAGAGAGCGCGGACGGTGGGAACCAGCCCAAAGCGCCCGACGAAGAGGCCCGTCGCCGGAGCGACGAACGCCGCCAGCAAGCCCGCAATGTAGATCCACGAGTAGATGTCTACCAGCAGATCGGCATCGGTGTCCTCCACGAGGAGACAATTCCAGGAGTTGTGCGTGACCCGCCACGTCGCGTTGACGATAGCGGCGATGAGGAAGTAGGTGGCGTTCTGCGCGATGGCCCAGATCAGCGTGGGGACGCTCCACGAGATGAGGTCGAAGATGAGGGTGGTGCGTTTGCGCCCCAATTTGTCGGTGATGGCGCCGCTGAGCACGGTCCAGATCACCTGCACGAACATGCCGATGCTGGCGAACAGGCCGATCTGACGATCGCCGAGTCCAAAGGCGAGCATGTAGAGGGAGGCGTAGGGCGCGTAGAGGTTGAAGGGGATGCCCCAGAGTGGCTCGGTCAACACACAGCCGCGCGCATTGCCGCGCAGACGCCGCAGGGTCAGCAATAATGGATGGCTTTTCACAGGTATGTCCTCTGGGATGATCAACGGCTGCAGGCCTTACTATACCCGTGTGCAGTCAGCAGTCAATGTGACCGGCGGAGGCCGCTTGCTGGGAAGGAGCTCCTCTTTTCGCCACGAATGGCCACGAAGCGGGACAGGGCTCCATCTCCAGGCGGGAGGGCTTTGCCAGAATCGCGTTTTTGTCTATACTTTGCTGTAGTCCCTGCATTCGTGGCTGGTATTCGTGGCCGACATTCGTGGCCGGTATTCGTGGTCACATTCGTGGCTGGAGGTGATGGCATATGAGCGGGATTCCCGGCGACCTCTACGGACGTGTGCAGGCGGCGCTGTTGCGCTGCGGCGCCTGCGACAGTGACCGCGCGTTGAGAGCTCTCTTCGTGGATGCGCGCCTGAGCGCGTGGCGTGACCTGCTGCCGGAGGCCGGCAATCGCGCGGAACGAGCGCGGGCCGTCGTCGCCGCCCTGAGTGAGCGCACTAATCCGGCGGGGGAAAACGCCCTGGCCCTGCTGCTGCGCGTCCTGGCCGAAAATACCCCGCCCGGCGATGCGCTGCGTGAGGAGCTGGCCGCGCTGGCCGGGGAGGTGACGGCTGCCGTGCGTGTGGAGGCAGTCGGCGGCGCGCAACCTCCTGCTGGCCCGACGGTTTTCAATCAGCAGGGACAACAGGTCGGCGTGCAGCTCAACGTGGCGGGGAATTACTACGCCGCGCCAACGTCGCCGACCCAGGGGAACCTCACCCTCATCGGCGACGGGAACGTGGTGGGGAACGGGAATGTCGTCAGCGTCGAGAAAGGCGCGACCGCGTCGCCGCCCGTTCCTGCCGCGCCTGTGGATCTCCCCTCCCTGCGCGCCCGTCTGCAGCGGCTCGATGCGGTACAAATCGAAGGCCTGTGCCTTGACTATTTCCCGACAGTCTTCGACAAATTTGCGCGGGGCCTGCAACGCGGGGAAATGATCAACCTGCTGTTGGATCATTGCCGTCGCTACCCCGACGAGGCCGCGCGGTTGGCGGCGGTGTTGACGGCTTCCGGGGGATGAGCACATCCTGCGCTTGACAAAATCCCATTTTCCCCTATAAAATTGTTTTATGCTGATACAACATCCCTGGACTTCCAAGCGAGGACTTAGATGAGACCTCAGCGGCGACGGTGGCTATGGCTTGGTCTGTGCGCGTTGGTGTTCAATATCGCAGCCGCGCCCATTTTGGACGAAGCGGTAGACCCGCAGGGAGGGGAGGAGAAGAGCCTTCCGCGCCTCGCCGCCGCTTCAACCCCCGAAGCGACGCCCATGCCGACGCTTTCGACATATTGGAGCCCCCGCGTGCGTCAGTGGGACACGTTGATCATTCAAGAGGCGGAGCGTCGCGGGCTGGATCCCGATTTCCTCGCCTCGCTGGTGTGGATGGAATCGCGTGGCGATTCTCAGGCCATCGGCCCGGTGGGGTCGGTGGGGCTGATGCAGGTGATGCCGAAAGAGGCGGGGTTCTCCTGGCGCCCTTCGCGCGCCGAATTGCTGGATCCGACCACGAATCTGTTTTGGGGCACGCGCACCCTGGCGACGGTGATTCACCAGGGCAACGGCGATGTCTTCAATGCGCTCGCGGCCTACAACGGCGGCTGGGAGCAGATCATGTATCGTGCGCCGAAGTTCTTTGCGACCACCATCCTGCGCGATTACGTCAACGCGGTGGCATTGCGCCACGAGCTGCGAGGGCAGGGCGAGTGGCGCGCGATGTTTGCCGTGATCCGCTCTGAGATCGGTGGCCCCATTTGGGTGGCGGATTCTGCCCGCGAGGACGTCTATCTGTTTGGCGACCAGAATTGGGTTCCCGAAGGGTATCCGCTGATCCCCGAAGACGTCCCGCCGACGGCGATGGTGGCCCGCTGCACCGACGCCGATGGCAATCCCTACAGCGTGGGGGTGTGGTTTTACCTGGCGCGTCAGGACGATTGGTTTGTGCCCTGAGATGCGGCGGCGAGATCAGGCCAGGGACTACTTCTCCCTGGCCTTTTTGTTTTTGGATGTAAAATGGAGCCATGGGCAGGAGTGACAGAAGATTCGCGGAGGGAATTGGGAATTATGGAAGAAGCCGATCTGCTGCTACATTCGGCGACGCAGCTGTGTACGGTACCGCCTCACGCGGGCGGACCTCAGCGCGGCGTCCGCCTGGGGGATCTGGGCCTGATCGAGGATGGCGCGCTGGCGATCAAAGACGGGTGCATCCTGGCGGTGGGAAAGACGGCTGAACTGCGCGCGACCTTCCGCGCCGCCCGCGAGATGGATGTCTCCGGCAAGGTGCTCTGCCCCGGCTTCGTGGATCCGCACACCCATCTGATCTGGATGGGGGATCGCGCGGCGGAGTTCGAGCGCCGGATTGCCGGCGCGACGTACATGGAGATCATGGCCGCCGGCGGCGGGATCATGTCCACGGTGCGCGCGACGCGGGCGGCCCCGGTGGAGGCGTTGGTCGCGGCGGCGCGCCCGCGTCTGAATCGGATGCTGGCGCACGGTGCGACGACGGTCGAGGTAAAGACCGGCTACGGGCTGGAAACGGAGGCCGAATTGCGCCAGCTGGAAGCGATTGTGACGTTGGATCGCAGTCATCCCGCGACGCTGGCGCCGACATTTTTGGGCGCGCACGCGGTACCGGCGGAATATCAGGGGCGCACCGACGCTTATGTGGATCTGATCATCCAGGAAATGCTGCCCGCTGTGGCAGAGAAAGCGCGAGTGCTGAGGCTGCCGCGCCTGCCGTTCTGCGATGTGTTCTGTGAAGAGGGGGTCTTCGATCTGGCGCAGTCGCGCCGCATCCTCGAAGCGGCCCGTGCGCTAGGCTTTCCCCTCAAGATCCACGTGGACGAATTCAAGCCGCTGGGGGGGACGGCGCTGGCGGTGGAGTTGGGCGCGATTTCGGCGGATCATCTGGTCGCAACGTCACCGGCGGAGATCGCGCTGCTGGGGGCGGCGGAGACGGTGGCGGTCTCGCTGCCCTGTACGCCGTTTGGACTGGGACATCACGAGTACACCCCCGCGCGGGCTTTGCTGGAGGCGGGCGCGGCGTTGGCGCTGGCGACGGATTGTAATCCCGGCACGGCGTGGAACGAATCCATGCCCTTCGTCATCGCGCTGGCGTGCCGCTACTTGCAGCTCACGCCGGCGCAGGCGCTTGTCGCGGCGACGTTGAACGCCGCCTTCGCCCTGGGGATGGGGGAGCGCGTGGGCAGCCTCACGCCGGGGAAGGTTGCCGACGTCCTGGTGCTCGATGCGCCGGACTATCGCTACCTGGGATACCGTTTCGGCACGAATCCCGTGGCGCAGGTGATCAAGGCCGGCCGGGTGGTCGTCGAGGCGTCGCAGAATGCAGGATGAGACGGGGCTGCCGACGTTGACTTTTACCGTGGCGGCGGGGGGCGAACGGCTGGACCGCGCCGTCGTGGCGGCCTTCCCGGAGCTCTCCAGGGCCTTCGTCCAGCGCCTGATCGAGGAGGGGCGCGTCACGCTGAACGCCGCGGCCGTGCGCGCTGCTGCCAAAGTGCGCCCCGGCGACGTGATCGAGGTCCGCTTGCCGCCGCCCGTCTTGCCCCTCGTGGAGGCGGAGGCGCTGCCGCTCGACATCCTCTACGAGGACGCCGACATCCTCGTGGTCAACAAAGCGCCGGGCATGGTCGTTCATCCGGGCGCGGGGAACCTTTCTGGCACGCTGGTGAATGCGTTGCTCGCGCACTGTCCCGATTTGGAGGCCGGCGCCGCCTCCGGGCCCGAAGCTGTGCGTCCCGGCATCGTCCATCGGCTCGACAAGGACACTTCCGGCGTGTTGGTGGTGGCGAAACGCGAGGCCGCGGTCCGTGCGCTGCAGCGACAGTTCAAAGGCCGCGCGGTGACCAAGCGCTACACGGCGTTGTTGATCGGTTCCTTGCCGCAGCCGGAGGGGCTCATCGAGGCGCCGATTGCCCGTCACCCGGTGCATCGGCAGCGGATGGCGGTGGTGAGCAGCGGCAAACCGGCGCGGACGCGCTGGGAGGGGGCGCAGGTGTTGCACGATGCGCAGGGGCGGCCCTATACGCTGGTGGACGCCACCCTATTGACCGGGCGCACCCATCAGATTCGCGTGCATTTTGCGTGGCTGGGCTATCCTCTCGTGGGGGACGAGGTCTACGGGCCGCGGCGGCAGCCGTTGCCCGCGCCGCGGCAATTTCTCCACGCGCGGGAGCTGACGTTGACGCATCCGACGACGGGCGAGGTGATGACCTTCACGGCGCCGCTGCCGGCCGACCTCCGCGCGGTGCTGGAGCAGCTCGAAGGATTCCGCGTGTAAAGTCAGGGGGTTTACTTCCCCCGGCGTTTCCTCTGCGCCCACTTACGTAGCGTTTTGCCTTACCCCGGAGATCTTCTGGCGCTCCATAGCATCCAATGTCATCATGTCATCAGGCCGATCCAGCCAATGCCGGGCGCCGCTCACGCTGACCGCCACGCGGCTCCTCCCCGCGCCAGCGCTCAGGCAGCCATCGTCGGGATCGCCTAAGGGGATGTCGTGTCCAGGTCCTCCAACACCAACACCGGCAAGACCGGTGTGACTCGTGTCAGGTCGCGGTCGTTGGTCACGAAGAGTGTTGCACCTCCCAACAGCGCCGTCGCCAATTGCAGCGCATCGGCGGGACGCAACGGTTGCCCTGGGATACCGCCATGCCCGGTTACCTGGAGATTGACCTGGTGTTTCACTGTGGCCCCAGCAGTAGCGGCGAATTTGGGTACACGTTGCAAATGATTGATGTCGCCACGGGCTGGAGTGGGCGCCGCGCGCTGTTGGGACGCAGTTACGTAGCCGTGGCCGATGCCTGTGACTATCTGTTGACCCAGCAGTTCCCGTTTCCGCTATACGAACTCCATCCCGACAACGGCAGTGAGTTTCTCAATGCTAACCTGCTGCGCTTTATCGCCCAGCACTTTACCCACCTCGTCTGGTCCCGCAGCCGCCCTTATCGCAAAAATGACCATCGCAACGTCGAGCAGAAAAACGCCACGTTGGTGCGCGCCTTGTTGGGCGGCGTTTTCAGGGGGCAATTTTTTCTACCAAAGTGACGATTGCTGTTGCTAATGCTAGCAGGGCTACAATAATGTTAGCCATCGCTTCGAGATTAAACTTTCGCGATTCTTTATTGCTAACTTTATCCATGAAGGTAGTTGATTGGGTAATTTCTTGACCTTCAGTGTCTTTTTTCCAGAACAAATATGGAATGCCATGAAAAAACAACGGACCTCCAATCATCATTAATATTATTGCTCCGATTTTAGCAACGTTAGCCATTGTTCCTGTTATGCGTTGAAATTTTACAGCAAAATAAAGTGAAATGGATGGAATGAGGAAAACCAGACTAGCCCCCCAATAACCCAAGCCTTCGGATTTCCACAACTTTCCCAACTCGGTCAGAGCACCAGCGAAACTGATTATGAGAGCAATATAACCCAAAATTGTGAAGAGGTATTGCCAGCCAGAAGTTATGCCAAAGTAATTTGGGGTGTATAAAAATATAGCACCCCAAAGCCATAAATCTGCGACAACAGCAAGACCCATTGTTGAAGGACTAGGTTTTTTGGGTTTCGCATTATTTTTCATTTTCTCTCCCATATCGCTATAAATTCAAAGCAGCCCAACGGTGTGCGTTAGTGGTAGTGGGGCGGGCTGGGAAAATGCCTGAGAGCAGGAAAAACCCGAAGCCAGAAAAATGCTTGTAAATCGCGCAGAATCCCGCAAATCCACTGCACGCTTTGTTAGGCGGCGTGTGCCTGAAGACACCTTTGCTATTAAAAGTGGTTTTCATCTAAACATTGACCTGAGCATACTTGCCGCTTTTTTCAAATCAACACTAAAGCCAAAAATATCTGGCTTGGCTTCAAAAATTTCTGCGAAACTTGCTAATTTTAATTGACGAACAACAGGCAGCGCTTCTTTGAAAAAGTCACTTTCGGGGTCTGCAATAATTTCTACCAAAGTGGCTAATATATCTTCGTACTCATCTATTGACACAGAAGTATCAAATACTTTGCCGCCTAAATTTAGATACAGCCATTGATGTTCTCTCGGATTAAATTCATCAAAATCCTTGTCAATTACCAATAAGCCAGGCGTGTTTTTTAACTGTTCTTTTTCCTGTGCTGTCCAATCTTTAGATAAGACATCACTTCTGGTTCTTTCAATATCGCCCAAGAAAGGACGAACAACGACACCATCATCGCCTATGTTTCTTGCGAATCTCTCAAGTTGCAAATCGAGTTCTCGAACAAACGAAGATTGAACCTGAACATAATCTTCATAAAGCACAAAAAACGAGTAACGAAATTTTCCCTGAACTGAGCCTTTAAAACTATGTGTTATGTGCATTGCTCACATCTCCCAGATTTCACTTTTTACACGTTGCGATTTATATGACAGCCGCCCAACGGTTGGTGTGAGCCGCGCCCACCCGCCGCCGCTGGCAAGGCACGACTGAAAAGCAGACACCTTCGCAGACAAAACCGCATTGTTAAAGCCGCAAGGGGCGGCGTCGGCTGCAACCCGTTGTTATGCGGCCCTTATTTTGACTATGGTGTGTTCCTGCCCACTAAAGGCAGATAGATTCGATATTCAGGGACTGTAAGAGCAAATGTGCCTATTTGAGAACTGGTAGCACAAGCACTGCTGGTGACAGAATCCCAAGTTGTAGGCAACTCCTGCCAAGTAGAGCTTTGAGCATCCCAAACTTGAAGCGTTGGGGTCACTGTGCCGTTTACAGACAATGCGCTCACTCCACCTGTCGGTATATAAACATCGAGTGTTATCTCGTCTGCCAATGCCGTCACAGGTGTATCGTTGGTAGTGTAACCAAACAGAGAGAACGAGTACAAACTTCGATAACCTGAAATACGGGTTGACTGGAGACCTTCTACCATTTGCACACGTAGTGCCGCATCATAGGCTCCGACAGGGAAAGTAGCGACTGCACTACCTGAGGTCGAAGTAATGACCGTTGTCGCCGAACTGGATAGCAAGGTTGCAGTTGCTAGTTGGTGAATCCATAAGTAATGGCTCGTGGCATCTGCACCACCATTATCGGCGTTGTACTGCTGCCACGGATCTGTTTGACCATACCACGCGGCATCGGGAAGCGGCATCCAATCGTAGGGGTCAACAACAATTCCCGAAGAGTTGCGAACAAGAAAATGCAGATGTGGCCCAGACGAGCAGCCAGTATTTCCCGAATAACCAATAGGATGAGACGGATCACGAGATACTGCGACACCTGGAGACAGACCTGGTGCAAAGGACGACAAGTGCCAGTACTCTGTCACATAGCCATTGTCGTGCTGTACCTTGATGACGTTTGCTGTCTCTACTCGTCCAGTAAGCCAGCAGTATCCAGAAATCTGACCTGCAAAGGTTACGTTGCCTGACGCTGCCGCCAAGACAGGTATTCCCTCTATATTGCCAAAGTAGTAGTCTATGCCATCGTGCCCGTTGTAAGTTACTTTATATGGCGGTGGCGGATTGGTTTGGCTGCTATCATAGCCATAGAAGTTGACCGTGTTGGGGAAGCTTGCATTTGGCGAACTGGAGTAAGTAGGATACTGATGGTCAAAGTATGCGTTGACTTTGCCCCTTTGTTCAGTGTCTCTGGACTCGTTAGCGAAGGTAGAGCCAGTGTAATCAAAAGGCAGATCGAGGAAGGGAATAGTTGCCGGTTGGAAATCCACTTGGACGATCAAATCGTTGAAGTCTGCATCAGTCCAATCTTCCCATCCGATAATCCACGTGTTAGGATCGGGGTGAGTGATGATGGCACGATTGGGATCGGTTGAGAGATACGAGCCACCAGAGCAGAAGCTACGCGGGGTGATGTAGAATACGAGTTCTGTTCCCTGTGAGAAGTAACCAGGTATGGGAAATAGGACTCCCGCGTTGTAGAGATACTCTGGATAGATCAATATCTGTTGGGGAGAGTAAAGCCCAAAATCCCCTTCGCACGCGGTTGATCCACCTGGCCCCGTGCCTATGAAATTTACGGTTACTTGACCGTTGGACGGAAGAACTATGTGATTGTTGTCTTGCAAGGGTGGAGAGGCAGTTGATGGAATTGGTTGAACGATGGAAATGGCTAGCAATATCGCCAGAAGCAGTAACCATATTCGTTGCCAAACCTTAGGAAACAGTTTCGTCTTTAGTGTTCTATTCCGGTTCATCGGACAACTCCTTTCTCGCTGCCTGCGTTCGTTGTGACGACAGGCCGCATAACGGCCTGGGCTTCACCTGCGCGGCGGCTGCGGGAAAACCACCTTCGCTGATCAACCTACCTGAAAGCGCGTGCGGCCTTCGGTTTGCCGCAGCTCAGCCGCGTCAGGTGCAAGCCCTTGTTAGGGTGGTAGGCGGGTTTCACGTGGGCTTCCTCTAGCAAGACCTCTTTCCCATACAACCGAGCCATGGCAGAGGCTTTCCTTCGTGGTGAGTCCACTTGCGCTTCCCACAGCACATTGCAACACGCCAGCCGTTCCTTTGCAGAACCCTTCCAGCCGGACACCTTAACGCTCAGCATCAGCGGCGGCGCGAAGCGCCGTCCGCTGCATGCTGTTGTTATGCGTGCTGTCAGAATGGGATCTCATCATCCATCGCCTCTTGGCTTGCCGTAGCAGCGGCGCGCTCGGCCCGCGTCTCCAGCGCCCTGATGAAGCGAACCGCACTGCAGACATGGTTGAAGATGAGCAGGCTCTCGTCGTAACTCAGCGTCGGGTTGTCGTGAGCAAGGCTCTCCTCGTTCCGGACCCTGTTGAACGCTTCCATTACGCTGATGCTGGACTTCAGGATGCGCTCAGTCATTTCCGACTCGACGAGTCCAGCATTGCGGAGCGCCCTGACGTACTCGCCGAAGATGCTGTGGAGCGGCTTGCCCCTGTCGATGGCTATGCCCCGCTTCTCCGCCAGCGTGCGCGTCAACTTCGTGACGAAGGTGTGCAGCCGGTCGAGACCCGCCTCCGGTTCGTTCCTCTCGATGGAGTCGCGTACAGCCCTCGCGAGGACTTCGAAGCCTCGCTCGCTGCCCTCCGCTGTGATCGCGTCGAGTGCTTCGACAGGCGCACTCTGCTGGAGGCGCCGTGCGACGCGCTCGCATTCCTCAAACAGGCGATCCTGGTCGGGATCGCCGGCTGCCGGCCGACAGTAGTCGAGTAGGTCGTGGATCAGCTTGCCCACGAGGTGGTTCGGCTCCTGCGTCCAGAACGCCCGGAGCCGGTTCGCCTTGGAGCCGCTGGCATAGTCGTACTTCGCGTCGTAGATGTCCCGACCCGTGCTCTCGACGACGAACTCGGCCAATGTCCGGTTTGAGAAGTCCAAGACGTAGCCGCCGCCCATCTGGAAGAGCTTCTCAAGCTTCGTCTTCTCGATGAAAGTCAGGTCAGACATCGCTACGTCCCTGCTCGTTGATACGCATGACGGAAAAGCTCACCTGCCCGCGCCGGGTTTGCAGAACCGCCATTCTGAAAAAGCCCACCAACAAATGCAAAAAGGCCGCGATACCCCGAGCGCCGAAGGCGCGGGTCAGGTGCAGCGGGGGTTAGCACGCCTGCATTGAATAGCACAACCACCCTTGAACACCATCTCCTGGCCTGCCACTCCCCTTCGACCGCGCTGACGCCCAGGTGACGAACCTGCCTGACTCCGCGAGCGCCAATCCCAGGTCTGTACCCTCCTCGCCAGAGACGGGCCTTACTTGCCGCAGTCCCCCTCTGCACGCGCCGACAAGAAGAACTCAAACGGTGCGTCCCCCAAATCAGTTGGCGTGCTAACGGATGGCGCTTGAGCCGCGCCGGGAAGCGGCATTGGCTCCAAGCGCGGGTTAGGCCGCCCCCCTTATTTATGGCGAAACACTGAAGTCACCTGATTGAAGCCAGTCGTTGCCCTTGGTGTCAACCTCACACCCTGCATTCTCAAGCCTCTGGGCAAGTTCCTTGCGTTTTGCAGCGCTATTGTCCAGTCTGACCACGTGAATACCTGACACATCGCTGAAAGGCCTCATCTCCCCCAACTGAACCAGAACAGTCCTGTCTCGATGCATAGCAAATGCCATACCAGCCTCAAAAAGAACATTTTGTCTAGCCTGGGGCGTCAGTTTTGTTTCATGTTTTCCATTGTGTTCAGTGTGATACTCACTTCTCAGCCTTCCTTCATCATCACCAGTCAGTAACACAACAATGGCCTGTGCTACACTAAAGGCAGATTCCAGGACATCACCTATATATGGCGAGGGCTTACCAGTAAGATCAACTGCTTGGCTCCATTCAATTGGTTTCAACCCTATTGCTCTAAGAAGTGTGAACATCTCTTTTCTTGCCTTCTCGTTTCTACCGTGAACAACGAACACTTTCCTCGGGTCTCTTTGTGCCATTTCCTCCCCCTTGCTTCGCACAGTGAGTGGAGTAAGTTCTACTTTCTTCAAAACCACAAAGCGCTCTTCTCCTAGCTGTGCTGTTTTGCTTAGTTTCACATTTGAATAGAGAGTGTAGCATAACACGTAGTCCTGATCCGCAGGGATCTCGCCTGCGTCTTTCAGCCTCTGGACAATGTCTGAAGCTGTGCAGTTTCTGTCGATATCAGTTTGAACAATCTCGCCTGGTCGAAGTTGGATCCTTATTTTCATATCTTGCCGTTCTGCCGCTGCTAAGTCAGCACTAAGGGGTTTCTTTCTAGCAGAGGAGCGTTATCAAGATGTTTGTAATTTACAAAGACTAGAACGCTTTCATGGAAGTCCGGGTAATTGGCCGACTTTCTTAGCTGTTCGACAGCACTATCAGGGAGGATAATAGCGCTTCGAAGAATCTCATACTCTTGAGACGACATGTCAAACACGAACAGAGCGTCAAACAGCGATATTGTCCTGGGAGTCAGATCACGAATGTAGCCCCGAAGCCAGATTCCTGACCGTTGATGCTCAGCCAGCGCAATACTTGTACAAAGGCTGTTTACATCTGTGGTGCCAGTGATGTCAATAACTAGAATCTGGGGCCTTTCCGATTCGTCAGAGCAACTCTCTATCTTTTCTAGAATGGTATCCCAACTTGAAGCATGCGTCTGGTAGAACTTGAAGTCCTGTGTTCCCTCAGCAACTCTTACTATCGTTTCGATAAGGAAGTCGGATGACTCTTTCCTGTTTTGAAAAAACGCAAAACTCCTGCCTAATAACCGGTAGAAATCCTCCAGCCTTAGCAACTCTTCCACCGTTGTCGGATTGTGACATCGACGAAAGGCTTGACCCTGAGGTCTGGCTGCCGACTCCTCTTGAGCAGACAACGCATCAAGTAGGTCTACTCCACAATAAGCCGGTTCATCGCTCGAAATTCTTTCAAATGCTGGCCTGCGCTTTGCCATTGAGCGTCAATCCTTTTCAAAAGCCGGTCCTCGCAGGTCTCTAGCTCTGTAGATGCGAATTATGTCCCCTGGGCTTGGTATGTAGCCCTGGGGTGGTTGCTTCAAGGATTGAGGAGAGAAGGCTATACGGAAATCCTTGGGATCTCCTAAATTGAACCCTCGGACGACATCTTCGAGGATTTCAGCAAGTGGTGCTGATGGATCAATGCGTCCCTTGCCTCTTGTTCCGTCAGGTAAGATCACCTCAACAGGTATCATTTTCTAGCCTCCTTGGTTTGGTGCATCCTTGACATTTGGGCGGCCTAACTAGTACTTTGTCAAGGCTGATTTGATGGGTGGGGGTGATGTGGTATCCTGCCTCTCAAAAAGGAGGCAGAGATGGCCAAGAAGTACATCGTCACCCTGAGTACCGAAGAATGTGAGACGCTGCAAAAACTGATTGCGTCTGGGACGGCCCGAGCCCGTAAACTGGCCCATGCCCGCATTCTGTTGAAAGCCCATGCCGGCTGGTCGGATCCGGCAATCAGCGCAGCGCTGGAGGTAAGCATAGCCACCATCGCTCGGGTGCGCCAGTGCTTTGTCGAAGAAGGGTTGGAAGCTGCTTTGAACCGGCGTCCTCCAGTCCGCGACTACCCCCACAAATTGGATG
>Ga0209201_1000249_pt1 | contig 79560 bp, 61 predicted proteins | sample AD_UKC055_MetaG_FD_184411 | JGI IMG/M metagenome (GOLD analysis project Ga0209201, IMG submission 184411) | Active sludge microbial communities of municipal wastewater-treating anaerobic digesters from USA - AD_UKC055_MetaG (SPAdes) (version 2) | ecosystem: Engineered > Bioreactor > Anaerobic >...
CCGCGGCGCTGGCGCAGGCCGGCTGCCAGATCGTTAAGTTTGGCGTCGAGTCGGGCAGCGAGACCGTCCGCCGCACCATCCTGAACCGGCACATGAGCAACGACAGCATCGTCGAGGCGATGGCGACGGTGCGGCGTCACGGCATGCACAGCTCGGTCTTCATCATCATCGGCTTTCCCCACGAGAACGCCGACGACGTGTTCGACACGATCCGCCTGCTCGGGCGCGCCCGGCCGGGACGCTTCCGCTGGACATTCTTCTTTCCCTTCCCGGGCACCAAGAGCCATCAGATCAGTCTCGACGGGGGCTACATCAACGCCGAGAAGATGGAGCGGCTCAAGAACTTCACGGACGAGTCGTGTCTGGACTTCGAGCCGCAGCACAACCTGCTGCTCAAGAAGATCGGGCGAATTATGCCGTGGTTCGTCAACGCCTACTCCGACCTGCCCGTGGCCGGGTTTTACCGGGAGAAGGTCGAGGAGATCCTGGGCATGGACGAGGCCCAATGGGATCGCGTCAGCGGCGCGCTGCTCGACCGCGACGAGGAGTATTCACAGCAGCATTGCGCCAAGGGGCTGTCGCACTACGCCGTCAAATACAACCGCTTCATGGGCGTGATCTCGGACTACTTCCTCCGCGATCCGTAGCCCTCGGGTGCATCCATCCCATGGACCGCAAAGAGAACGCAACGCTGGCCTTCTGTCTGTACCGGTACTTCCCTTACGGGGGGTTGCAGCGGGACATGCTGCGCATCGCCCTGGCCTGCCGGCAGCGAGGCCACAAGATCGCGGTCTACACCACCGCCTGGGAAGGCGAGGTGCCGGAGGGGTTCGAGCTGCACGTGCACCGCCCCGCCGGCCTGACGAACCATGGGCGAATGCGACGCTATCATGCGTGGCTGACCCGTGAACTGACGCAACGCCCGCCCGCCTGCGTGGTCGGCTTCAACAAGATGCCGGGGCTGGACGTCTACTTTGCTGCCGACAGTTGCTTCGAACAGCGTGCCGAACAGGAGCCTCGGTGGTTACGCCTCACCGGACGCTATCGGGTCTATGCCGCCTTTGAGAGGGCCGTGTTCGATCCCGCATCGTCCACGGAAGTCCTTCTCATCGCCGAGCCGCAGAAAGACGCCTTTCAGCGGTGCTATAGGACCCCTGACGCACGGCTCCACCTGCTGCCGCCCTGGATCGCGCCGGACCGAAAACGCGTGGAGGATCGCCCGCAAGTGCGCCAGGACGTGCGCGATGCACTGGGCGTCGCACCCGACACGCTCCTGCTGCTCCAGGTGGCCTCGAATTTCCAGACCAAAGGGCTCGACCGCACTCTGATGGCGATGGCCTCTCTGCCTGAGACCTGGCAACCTCGCACGAAACTGGCGATTGTCGGGCAGGATCCCTCGCGGCGTTGCCGACGACTTGCGCGCCGGCTCGGCCTGGCCGACCACGTGACATTCCTCGGCGCGCGCAACAACGTGATGGAGCTGATGGCCAGTGCGGATCTGCTGGTCCATCCGGCGCGCAACGAAGCGGCGGGCGTCGTCCTGATCGAAGCGTTGGTGTCCGGACTGCCGGTCGTCTGTTCCGGCCTCTGCGGCCACGCCGGACACATCCGAAAGGCACAGGCCGGCATCGCTCTCTCCGAGCCGTTTCAACAGACCGAACTGAACCGTGTCCTGCCCGACATGCTGGGCAAAGACCGTTTGACCTCCTGCTCGACCCACGCATTGGCCTATGCCGCCGACATGAACGTCTACGACATGCCCGAACGCGCGGCCGATGTCATCGGATCCATTGCCGCCCGTGTCGCCCGTGGATAGACACAGGGCTGGATTTGTGATAAGTAAGGTCCGACGATCCGACGAATGCCTTGAGTGATCCGATGGCGTTGTACCTGAATGAGAAGCTCGCTCCGCTGTGGGGGCGCCTTGACGTTTTCGCACAGGTCGAGGCCCTTCGCGGAAAGGTTCTGCGCAACGTCAAGGGGCGCACGACCCTGCGTTTCACGCTCAACGGGGATGCGTACTATCTCAAGCTCCATCGCGGCGTCGGGTGGCTGGAGATCGCCAAGGAGCTTGCCCAATTCAAACGCCCGGTGCTGGGCGCCGAGAACGAATGGCGGGCCCTGAATCTTCTCAAGCGGATCGGGGTCGAGACGATGACCCCAGCCGCATACGGAACGCGAGGCATCTGTCCGGCGTCTCGACGCTCGTTCCTCATCACGGAGGAGCTGCGCGATACGATGAGCCTGGAAGACTTCTGCCGGGACTGGCCACGCCAGCCGCCTTCGTTCCGGCTCCGCGTCGCTTTGATCGAGCGGGTCGCCTCGATGGTCCGCCAGATGCACCGGAACGGCATGAATCATCGCGACTGCTACATCTGTCATTTCCATCTGGACGTTTCGGCCGGACGCGACCGGGTCGATCCGCAGCAGCTTCACCTGTATGTGATCGATCTGCACCGCGCCCGGATTCGCCGCCGCGTCCCCGCGCGATGGGTCGTCAAGGACCTTGCCGGCCTGTACTTTTCCGCCATGGATATCGGCCTGACGCGAACGGACTGCCTGCGATTCATGGCAAGCTATGAACAGAGATCGCCGGGAGAGATCCTGAGAGACCACCGGCCGTTCTGGCGGCGAGTCGCCCGCACGGCCGTCGCTCTCTACCGAAAGCACTTTGGCCGCCCGCCGCACGTGAGGCATGGAATTCCATAGAACCAACAACCTGCTGTTCTGTAGCGACGACGATCGCGACCTGGACTACGTGCAGGCCGTCTCGGAACTGGTCCTGGCCCGTTACACCGGCGAAGGCTATCGCTGGCGACCGGCCAGGTCGGACCAACTGTGGAGGCTCTTCACCGGAGGGCGAGCCGGAGTCATCGGCGTCCGGCATGAGGGCCGCGTTGGCTGCGTCAAGCTCTTCTACGACGACCGACGCCGTACAAAGGTGCGGACGCTGATGGGCCTCTCGAAAGCTCGACGCGCGTATCGCAACGGCTTGCGGCTCCGTGAGCTTGGCGTCACGTGCCCGCGGATGATCGGTTACGCGGAGCGCCGGCCGACCGGCCCGGCCCTGCTGGTCACGGAACTGATCCAGGACGCCATGCGCATCGATCACTGGATACCGGAGCATGGCGTGCAGCGCGAAGCGGTAGTGGCGCTGGCCCGCTTCCTTCGCCAGATGCACGACCGCGGCGTATCGCATATCGATCTATCACCCCGAAACGTCCTGATGCAATCTGCCGGCGGAAGTTTTGAGTTCTTCCTGTTGGACTACGAGGATGTCCGCTTCGTCCACCCGCTCGGCCCGCGGCAACGCCTGGATAACCTGCACCACCTGCATGAGAGAATGGCCCGGGACGTGTCCGTGCGAGATCGGCTGCGTTTCTTGCAGGTGTATGCGGGTGGCGACTACCGCACGTATCGCCACGCGTTACAGGAAAGGATGCGCAGGAGTACACGAGATCCTGGAAGGTGATTTTCGGTAAGGCCTGAGGCCGTAAACCCAATGAGAGAATTGAAGCTCTACTGGTCGCAATCGAAGCCGAACTTCGGTGACGCCATGTCCCCGATGATCTGCGAACGGCTCGCCGGATGTCGGGTCGTGTACGCCTCACGGCGGCGGTGCGATCTCGTGGCCCAGGGCAGCCTGCTCCATCGCTTCCGCGAACGGTTCCTTCACCCGCGCATTCACGTCTGGGGGACCGGCTTCATCGAACCGTGCCCTCCTCGCAAGAGCCGATTTCACTACGACGCGGTCCGGGGCAAACACAGCGGTGCCCTCATCGAAGGGCTGACAATCCAGACATTCGGCGATCCCGGCCTGCTGGCCGACGTGCTCTGGCCGGAGCTGAAGAGGGCCGCGAAACGCCACCGCGTCGGTCTCATACCGCACTATGACGACCGCCATGACCCGCACGTACAGACGCTGGCCAACACACTGAAATCGTGCACGGTCATTGACGTGTTCGATGATGTCACTGAGGTGCTGCGACAAATCGCCGCCTGTGAGTGCGTGCTGTCATCGAGCCTGCACGGGCTGATCGTCGCCGACGCCTTCGGCGTGCCCAACGCCTGGCTGAAACTGTCGGACAAGGTTCGAGGCAACGACTTCAAATTCCGCGACTACTACAGCGTCTACGATCTGGATGAGAAGGTGATCCCGCTCCGCATCGAACAGGTGGACAGGCACGCCATCGATGGAATCATCACGAACCACGACCGGCCGGGACTTGAGACCATCAAGGAGCGGCTGCTCGACGCCTTTCCCTTCCGATAAGACGCGCCGGCGGTGCGGCGATCCGCGACGACAGCTCAGGCGAAACGCGGTATCTCATCGAGAGCCACCGGCACGCCCAGAGCTTCCGGCCCGGCTCCCAACGCGGTCAGCGCGCCCATGACTTTGCGCAACTGCTCGCGGTAGCGTCGCCGGAACCGGGCGGGCCAGCGATGAATGGTGACATCGCGGCAGGCCATGAAAACGGGCCGGTCGTCGACGACCAGAATGGCCTTCAAATCCAGCGCATCCAGCGTGATATCATACTTGGCAAGGCGTTGGAGCACGGCGAACACCTGCCGGACAACGGCACGTTTGTCCTCCAGGGAAACCTGCCCGTCACGCAGGAAATCCGGAAGAATCGGGCCGGAAATCGTCTTCGTCAACAGATAGGAATGAGATGAGAGGCAGGTGCGCCGTTTCTCCACCAGCGCCAGAGGCCGAGGGACGGCAATGTTCAGAATGCTCAACCGGCGAGCAGCCAGCCAACAGCGACGACCGTTTCTCCTCCACGCCAATCCACCATCCGCGAACCGTGTCGCCGTCACGTCCTGCCGGGCCCACTCAAAACGCGAAACCAACGTACCGCCCCCCCGCCTCAGGACATGACCCGCTTCCATCAGGGCATCCAGATTCGCCGCCAGGTCGCCGAGATCTCCCGCTTCAGAGAAAGCCTTTTGCGCCACCACCAGGCAATTTCGCGTCCTGACCCGGACATGGTCCCGGCCCTTGTACAGAGGTCGCCGCGCGGTTGTACGAATCCCTTCGCGCCGGCCCCGCACAAAGCAGCGCCAGAACAAGGCCGTCTCCGCGTGTCCCCAACTCCAGCGCCGGGCGGCAACGTACCCGGCGCGCACGGTCTCAATGGCATCGGCCTGGTCGCCCGGCACCAGAATCCGGGCCAATTGGGCAAGTTGACGAATCGAAGCCGTTCGCCCAACGGGGCGTCCCAAAAAACGAATCTGCCCCGGATCGAGGGCAACCAGACGGTCGTTCTTGACCAGGAAATTGCCCGGATGGAGGTCCTCCTGAAGCACCCCCACTGCATGCAAACGCGCCAATTCGCGGCCGGCCAGGTCCAGCAAGATCGTCCGCTGTCGAGCCTCGTGCGCCGCCTTGCGGGCTTCGAGCAGCGTCATCGCTCCTTCGATCTTCTCGCTGACCACGGCCCAACGCCCGTCTTCGGTCCGGCCATGGAGCAGGACCGCCGGAGCCGCAATCCCCAACTGCCCCAGACACTGAAAACCGCGCCGTTCCCGCCGAGCATGCAGGCGCGCCTTCCATGGATGGCCGAACACCTTCAAAATGACCTCGCGTCCGTCCCAGGAGGCGGCGAAGGTTTCGCGCCGATCCGCCATGAGACGCAACATCTGTCGGCACAGGACTTCCTGCATCGCCAAGCCCGGAGACGCCGGACGCACGCCGATCACATAGGGCAATGCTCTCATATCATTCGGACCGCAGAAGGGGACTCTGGTCGAGTCGGCAGTACGCAACTGACAAATCCGGTCCGCAGACTCCACCGAAACCGCATGCGGGCATCATAACATGCCTTTGACCCCATCACCAGCAGGATCCATGGCACCGTCCCCGTGTCGAGTGAAGATGGCGGAACGAGCAAACCGGTCCCTTGCCCCTGACGACGGCGGCGAATAGAATCGTCGCGTCGGGCAGGTTGGCAATCGGATGTCGAGCGGCCCGGGAGATGTGTTGCATTCGGGATGGGAGTGAAGATGTCAGGCGTCTTTCTGCCAGCCATCGTGGTCGCCTATCTGGTCGGGGCGATTCCGTTCGCTCAGATCATCGCCAGGGCGCACGGCAAGGACCTGCGGACGATCGGCTCGGGCAACATCGGCGCGACGAACCTGGCGCGGGCGTGCGGGCGCAAGTGGGGTTATGCGTGCTTCGCGATGGACGTGCTCAAGGGCCTGGTTCCGACGGCGGCTGCAAGAATCGTCGCGGGACACCTGGTCGAGGACGCCGCGACGGTCGGCCCGGCCTTTCTGGCCATGTGGCTGGCGGTGGGAGTGGCCGCCATCCTGGGGCACATCTTCCCGATCTACCTGAAATTCAGAGGAGGCAAAGGCGTCTCGACCAGTTTCGGCGTAGGGCTGGGTCTATGGCCGTACTTCACCGTCGGCGCGATGGTCGCCCTGCTGGTGTGGCTTCTGTGTGCGGCGATCTGGCGTTACGTCTCGCTGGCCTCCATCTGTGCGTCAGTCACCTTCCCAGTGACGCTGGCGGTCGCCATCACAATACGAAGGGACTGGCTGCTGGCGAACCTGTGGCCCCTGCTGATCGCCGCGATCGCGATTCCTCTGCTGGTGATCTTGCTGCACCGCAAGAACATCAAACGACTGTTGGCCGGCACGGAGAGCAAGATCGGCAGCAGGAAGAATCACTCATAGGCGAATCGGCAGCCCTTCCAGACCTTCACGACGCCGCGATTGGGACCAGGCACAGAAAACGCAGGGGCACGTCGCTGGTGTTCTGGAAGCAGTGCTCGGCCCCGCCGGGCACGAGAACGACGTCCTCGCTGCCAATGGGCGAGGTCGTGCCGTTGAAGACCACCACGCCGTGCCCGTCGAGCACGAAGACCTCGTGTTCGTGCGGATGCGTGTGCAGCGGCGTGTGCCCGCCGGGCTGGACCTCGAACATCCGCATGGCGAAGGTCGGCGCGCCGTCGGGTTTGCCGATCAGCAGCCGCATCTGAACGCCCTCGGCGCCCGCGACATCGACGGGCTTCTTGGGAATGTCATTGCTGTTGGCCAACTTCATGGACGTCCCTCCGATGCTTCATTTCAGCTTGCGGTCGAGAATCTCCGAAACCACCTTCGGATTCGCCTGCCCCTTCGTCTTCTGGATAACCTGCCCGAGCAGAAAGCCCCGGGCCTTTTTGCTCTTCTTGCTGCCTGTTACTACGTCCTGGACCGCCTGAACGTTCTCGGCCAATACCTGATCGACGATGCCCTCCAGCTCGCCGGCGTCGCTGGTCTGAATCAGGTTCAGCTCCTGAGCCAGTGCGGTGGGCGCCTTGCCGGTGGCGACCATGGATTCGAGGATCGTGTTGGCGGCGGTGGCGCTGACCGTTCCGGCATCGGCCATCTTCGCCAGATCGGCCACTCCAGCGGGCTCCAGGCCCAGTGCGGCGAGATCCACCCCCTCCTCCCTGGCCATCTTCAGGCCGACCTGGGTCAACAGATTGCAGACCCGCTTGGGCTCGCCTCCGGCCGCCAGCGCCCGCTCGAAGAAGTCGGCGGTGGGCCGCTCGGCCGTCAGGACGCCGGCGTCGTAGTCACTGAGTCCATACTCCGTCACGTACCGCGTTTGCCTGGCCAGCGGAAGCTCGCACAGGCGCGAGCGAATCTCCTCCAGCCACTGCGGCGTGGTCGTCACCGGGACGAGGTCTGGATCGGGGAAGTAGCGATAGTCGTGGGCCTCTTCCTTCTCGCGCTGGAGCACGGTGACCTCGTCCACGTCGTTCCAGCCGCGAGTCGATTTGTTGCCCATTTGCAGGGTCACGCCCGTCTCCAGGAACTCGTCGAGCTGACGCTGCACCTCGTAGGCGATGCTGCGCTCCAGGGCCCGGAAGCTGTTGAGGTTCTTGACCTCGGCGATGGGGGTGCGGAACTCGCCGTCCGGCCGCTTGATCGCCAGGTTGATGTTGGGCTCAAAACGCATGTGCCCTTTCTGCATGTCGCCTTCGGACACGCCGAGATAGCGCACGATCCGCTGCAACTCGACCGCCAGCGCCCGAACCTGCGAGGGGCTGTTCATGTCAGGCTCGGTGACGATCTCCAGCAGCGGCGTTCCGGCCCGGTTCAGATCGACCTGCGAGAAGTTGCCGGCGGTGTGGAGGTTCTTGCCCGCGTCCTCTTCGAGATGGACCCGCAGGATGCGCACCCGCTTGGTCTGCCCATCCTCCAGCGGAATCTCGATGTAGCCGTGACTGCCCAGAGGCAGATCATACTGGCTGATCTGGTAGTTCTTGGGCAGATCGGGATAGTAGTAGCTCTTGCGGTCCCACTTGGTAAACGGCGAGACCTCGCAATTCAGCGCCATCGCCGCCAGCATGGCATATTCGACCGCCTGCCTGTTCATCACCGGCAGCGCACCGGGCAGACCCAGGCAGACCGGGCAGACCCGCGCATTGGCCTCTTGCCCGAAGCTCAGCTCGCACGAGCAGAACATCTTGGTCTTCGTGCAGAGCTGGACGTGAATCTCCAGTCCGACGATCACCTCATACGATATGTCACTCATGGTTGGGCTCATTGGACCATCGCCGGTTTCTTCGTGTGCCAGTCGGTGGCCGCTTCGTACATGCGCGCGATCCGCAGCAGGCGGGCCTCGCTGAAAGCGGGCGTGAGCACTTGCAGGCCGATGGGCAGGTTGTTCTCGTCGAGGCCGCACGGTACGCTGATGCCCGGGATGCCCGCCAGGTTGGCGGAGATCGTGTAGATGTCGCCCAAGTACATCTTCAGCGGGTCGTCCACTTTTTCGCCGATCCTGAACGCCGTGGTCGGCGCCACGGGCATGACGATGGCGTCGCACGTCTCGAACGCTTTGACGAAGTCGCCACGGATAAGGTTGCGGACCTTCAAGGCCTTGAGGTAATAGGCGTCGTAGTAACCGCTCGAAAGGGCATAGGTCCCGAGCATGATCCGTCGTTTGACCTCCTGGCCCAGGGCCTCCTCGCGTGATTTCGAATAGACCTCGACGTAGTCGGCCGGGTCGGGCGTGCGGTAGCCATAGTGGACGCCGTCGTAGCGAGCCAGATTACTGGAGGCCTCGGCGGTGGCGATCACGTAATAGGCCGCGATGGCGTAGTCGAGGCGCGGCATCTCGATCTCGACGATCTGGGCGCCCGCGTTGCAGTACACATCGACGGCCGCGTCGATCGCCGCCCGGACGGATGACTCGGCTCCCGCGTTGAAAGCGGGCGCCACACCGATCCGCAGTCCTTCGACCGGCTCGTCGATTCCGTCGAGATAGTCGTCCACCGGCGCGACGGTCTCGTCGACGCTGGTGCTGTCGGCCGGGTCGTGGCCGGCGATCACGTTCAGCATCAACGCTGCATCGGCCACCGTCCGTCCGAAGGGGCCGATCTGGTCGAGACTCGAACCGTAGGCAACGAGGCCGTAACGCGAGACGCGTCCGTACGTGGGCTTGAGGCCCACCACGCCGCAGAAGCTGGCCGGCTGGCGGATGGACCCGCCCGTGTCGGAACCTAGGGCCACCGGACACAGCCGGGCCGCGACCGCCGCCGCGGAGCCGCCGCTGCTGCCTCCCGGAACCCGATCGGGCGCCCAGGGGTTGACCGTCTTACGAAGCCCTGAGTTCTCGGTGCTCGAACCCATCGCGAACTCGTCCATGTTCGTCTTGCCGACGATCACCGCATCGGCGTTGAGGAGCTTGCAGATCGCGGTCGCGTCGTACGGCGCGTGGAACTGCTCCAGGATGCGCGAGCCGCAGGTGGTCGCGCCGAAGCTCGTGCACAGCACGTCCTTGACCGCCACGGGAACGCCGGCGAGCGCGCCCACCGGTTCGCCCGCCGCGATCCGGCGGTCCACGTCCTGCGCTCTGGCCATCGCCTGGTCGCGAAACAGGCTGATGAAGGCGCCGACCGTCGGTTCGAGCCGGTCGATCTGCGCGAACGTCTCCTGGACCGCCTCGACGCTGCGAATCCGGCGCGAGGCAATCGCCTCTCGAAGCTCGACGGCAGTCAGATTCCGTGAAGACATCGTTTGCCCCAGGTCTCTTCGTCGTTGATCACGCGAGGAAATCCTCGCCGTATCGTCCTTCTCATGTCCCCCCATCGCCGGAGACGCGCGGGTAAGCGAGACCTTCGCCAACGGATCGCGCAAAACCATCCAAACCGGGGAACAGTGCCTCGTTGCTTATGTTCATGTCTCTCAATCTGCGCAAGATCTCTTTCCGCTCCTCTACGGAAGGCGTGATTTCCAGTCTCCACAGATGCGCCTGTGTCTCGCGGGAGCCCCCAAAAGTAACCGTGAGATTCCTGGAAAAGGACTGGCGAATATCGCCTACCATGAGAAAGAGCCCTTGCTGCACAGAAAGGCGTCGATTCAGCCGGAACGGATTGACGGGATACACACACGGAAACGGATGATCGATCAGGTAAGCGGCCACCGCCAGGTCGATCAATTTGTCTCCGTCCGCCCGAATCCCGAGAAAATCACACTGCTTCAAGTAGTGCAACAGGACCTTGCTGAACTTGCGAAAACCGTCCTTCTGATCGCAGATCCGTTTGATCATCGGCTCGGGCCTGCTGATGGGCGCAGCGTTCAATGCCCAGACCACCCCCCCGGCCTTCTCGCCAAGAGCCAGATAAACGGCAACATAGAACGAATACGTCCAGTCCAACAGGCGAGTCAGCGCACCGTGATGTCTCATCACGGCAAGCCATTCGAGAATGTCGTCCTTGTCCGGTTCGTGATCAAGATAGAGCGATGCCTTCCTCTGAAATCTCCGGATGAGTTTCCGTTCCTCGATGATTCGCCTGTCCCCTCGGATGCCATTCAACTCGAATCGCTCTTCGAGCTTCGTCTTGAGATCCTGGCTAAGCCTTTCGGCTCGGAACACCCATCGGGGATAGAATCCGCGCTTGGGCCGACGAAACAGCTTCTCCATCTTCTCGACATCGGTCCATCGCGTTATGCCCCCTAACGGCGTCCAGAATTTCTTGCTGGCAGTCATACGGCTCCTTGCTCCACGGCTGTCAGATCTTTCCGCCTCATGATCGGGACTACTTCTGCTCGGCGCCCTTGCGATGGCTCAGCAGCCACTCGTAGAGCTTGGGGTTGTCGTAGGTCGCCGTCCAGGAATCGTGCCGCGCTTCGGGATAGACGGTGAACTCGACGTTGCCGCCGGCGGCCTTGAGGGCCTCGACCATCTCCTCGGACTGCGACAGCGGGACGGTGCTGTCCTTGGCGCCGTGGAAGACCCAGATGGGCATGTCGCGCAGCCGGCGCGCCATGCGCGGTTGTCCCCCGCCGCAGATCGGCACCAGCGCCGCGAACCGCTCGGGATAGCTTGCCCCCAGGGCCCAGGTCCCGTAGCCACCCATGCTCGGACCCGTCAGATAAACGCGGGATTCGTCCACCTGGTACTTCTCGACGAGGTCGTCGAGCAAGGCGATCAGCGTCTGCATCTGAGCGGGATCGGACCACGACCGGCCGTGGGGGCATTGTGGTGAGGCGACGATGAACGGCAGCGACTTGCCCTGGGCAACCAGCTTGGGCGGGCCATGCACCTTGACTTTGTCCAGATCGCTGCCTCGCTCGCCGCCGCCGTGCAGGAACAGCATCAAAGGCCAGTCCTGCGAGGTCTCGCCGTAGCCGTCGGGCAGATACAGCAGGTAGCCGATCTCGACGGACACATCCTTCTTCAGTGCCATGGCCCTCTGGCCCGAACGGTTCAATCGGTGGCTCAGGAACCAGTCGTAGAGTTCGGGATTGTCGTAGGTGGCCGTCCAGGAATCGTGGTTCGCCTCGGGGTACACGGTCAGTTTCGCGTGGCCACCGACCCGCTCGACCGCCTGGACCATCGTCTCCGAGAGTGCCATAGGCACCACCGAGTCCCTGGCGCCGTGGAATGCCCAGACCGGCACATTCTTGAGCCGATCGGCCAGGAACCGGTCCCCGCCGCCGCAGATCGGGGCAATCGCCGCAAATCGTTCCGGGTGCCGAGTCGCCAGCGTCCAGGTGCCGAAGCCGCCCATGCTCAGCCCGGTCAAGTAGATCCGGTCGGGGTCCACTGCGTACTTCGATTCGACCTCGTCCAGCAGAGCCATCAGCGTGTCGGTCTTCTCGGTCCACCACTGCCCGGCCGGGCACTGCGGAGAGACGACGATGAACGGGTAGTCCTTGCCCTGCTCGATCAGCTTGGCCGGTCCGTGCACCTTGACCAGTTCCAGGTTGTCGCCCCGCTCGCCCGCTCCGTGCAGGAAAAGCATCAGGGGCCATTTCCGGTCCTTCTCACCATACCCTTCGGGCAGATACAGCAGGTAACGGATATCGACTTTCTTGGCGATCTCTGTGTTCAGTTTCCGCTCGCTCTGACCGGCTCCCATCACCGCATTGTCTGGCCAAATCCCCAGGCTCCACACCAACGTCAGGAGCAGGCCCATCCACTTGGCGTCTCTCATGTTCGGCATCTCCCTAAAACAGCGACCGTGTCGCCCCGGGCATCTGCCCGGCCGACGTTACGCGGCCGAGTTGTCATCGAGAATCTTGGGCACCTTGAAGAAGGGGCCGTCCCGCTCAGGTGCGTTGGCCAAAGCGCGGTCGGTGCCCAGCGAGGGCTCGACCTCGTCGGCGCGGAAAACATTGCTGATCGGCAGGCAGTGGGCCAGCGGCTCGACACCCTCGGTGTCCAGTTCGTTCATCTTCTCGACGTACCCGAGAATCGCTCCCAACTGGCCGGTGAACTCCTCGATCTCGCTATCGCTCAGTTGGAGCCGGGCCAGCTTGGCCACCTTGCGGACCTGTTCGGCGTCGATTTGCTCCGACATCGCCAACTCCACCTAAAGAAAAAGCGAGGCTTTACCTTGCCCCGCTTTGGCTTGTGGACTGCAAAGGAAGGCCTCGGTCAGCTCGCCGCCTTCTCTGCGGCCTGATAATCCCGCTTGAGAGGCTTGGTGATCAACCCCATGCGAATGGCCTTGGCGGAGACTCTCACGCGGCGGACCTTGCCGTCGATGACGGCACGAACCTTCTGGACATTGGGCTTGAACTTGCGTTTTGTGATGCCGGTGACCTTTTTGCCGACGCCGCCCTGCCGTTTGGCCTTGCCACGTCGGGAAATGCTCTTTCCCGAAATCGTTCGCTTGCCGGTAAAATGACATACTCTCGACATATGGACTACTCCTGCACCACTGTTGCCTGCAATCTGTCGCGTTCGTCGTGCCGCAACCGCCCTGCCCCTTGGCAGACGGGGAAACGGGTATTTTAGCGAATCAATGGGCCAATGCAAGAGGAACCTGCGAAGGAAGGCAGAAATTCTGAGTTTGCCGTCTGTGCTCGCGGCCGGACCCGGCGCGGCGGGCTTACATCGCCTTGACGGTGTCGACCTCGATCTCGAACAGCAGATCGTCGCGGCAGACGTCGTTTTCCGCGACAATCACGGGAAACGCGGCCAAAGCATGATCCCGGCAGTAGGCCTCCAGGAGCGGGGCATCCTCGGCCCGTTTGAAGTAGGCCAGGGACCGGGTCACGTCCGCCCAATCCATGCCTCGGGAGCGGAGGATGGCCTGGACCACCTCCATGGTCTGCCTGACCTGGGCCTTGGTGTCGTCCAGGAAGACGGTCTTTCCCGCCTTGTCGATGCTGGCGGTCCCGGAGACGTACAGGCGGCGAAGGTCCGGGGTGGCGACCTCGACAGCGCGGCTGAAGGAACTGCCGTAGTCGCGAGCCGACGACTGCAAGGGCGAAGGCACGGTATAGACCTTCACATCCTCGGTCTTGGGTCGCAGGGCCAGCAATCCGGCGACCAGGGCGGCATCGGCCGCATTGCCGCCGCCGATTCCCGTGCTGGCAGGGACCAGACCGTCGAAGACCCCCTTCTGCTGGAAGAATCGCGTGCGGACGCGGTTGAAGTCGCCATACCAGGCGAGGATCTCGTGGTTGTAGAACCACGTGCGGAAGACATCGGAGAACGCCAGGCCCTGACCCGCCAGGAGGGTGTCCATCTCGCGGAAGATGGTGTCGGCCTGTTCCGGACGGCCCTGCGAGGTGTCCGCCGGCAGCAGGCCGGTGAGACGGCAGTATCGCGCGTGGTCATCTTCGAGAAGGCTGCCGACGACCCGCCCGCCCGATACGACGTGCGTGATCGGCGTGCCGGAGGCGATCCAGACGTAGACGCCGCAGAGGTTCTCGGCGCGGGTGTTCTCCACCCAGCCGATCGGCTGGTGCCTGCCGTCGATGGCCCGCGTCAGGCCGGCCATGTACCTTCGGTCCTGGGCCGACATCCCCAGCACCTCGGCCGCGATGACCTGGCCGCCCAGGGCATGCACCACTTCCGCCACCCTGCGGAACAGCGAATCGGGGGCCTCGCCCTTCTCAGGAGTCAGCGTGACGAAGTGTTCGAGAATTGGACTACGATCGAGGGTGATGACATCGACCCCCGCCACCGCATGTTTCCGGATGCACGTCAACGCCACAACTCCTTATCGATGCTCGACTATCTCAACGGAAACTATCTATATTATCATTTACGTCTGTGGCATGCAACCACTTCATCGCCGGGAGGAGATTTTCGACGCCCGGCACACGAACCGTCCACCGGACAGTGAAGGGACCGAGTATATCGACTCTCCCAACGCAAGCACTCCCATCGGCACCGCCCTCCCGCCAAGGCCCGCTTGCCGTCCGCGGCCGACGGGCGGACTCAGCGGGTCCTTTATAGGACCCGGCTCGGCTGATGCCCTACCGGAGAGCCGGGAGTTTCTTCCGCAGGGAGATGTTCCTTCCGCCACCGCGCGGGCGGGCTCAGCAGTCCGGGGCCGCTGACGGGACAGATTCTTCGACCGTCCGCTCGCCACCCGCCGGGACGGAATCGGCCCTGCATGCCCGCCAAGGCGGTTCGCATCGCGTTCGACGCGATTGCGCCGAAATGCCGGCGGTGCAATCCGTCCGCGACGCGGCATCATGGCACCGGATTTGCAGCCGGAATGCTCCGTATCAGGGTCAAGGCGACCATGAATGCCGTCATTCGAACTCGGGAAAAGGCGACCATCCTGTTTCTCGCACCGCGTTCGATACGCGTATTTTGCCAGTAAGGAGTCAACTATGGACATCGGCAGCATCCTGTCGAACTCCGGGTACAACCTGCACGCCCTCGGCCAAACGCCCGGGGCAGCGTCACTGCCAAGCAGCATGGAGGAGATGGTCCAGCGTTTGATCGAGGACAAAGACAAGAACGGCAACGGCACGCTCGACGCGGCTGAGCTGTGCATCTCGGAGGAAGCCCTCAAGCAGGTCGACGCCGACGGCGACGGGGAACTGACCAGCGAGGAACTCATCGAAGGCGCCGAGCAGATCCGCAAGGCCATGGGCCCGCCGCCCGGAATCAAGAGCCCGGAATCGGACGAGGACGACGCCACCGCCAAGACGCTGCTGGATTACCTCGAAGAGGAACAGGACAAGAACGCCCCCCGGACCATCCTGGACCTGTTGTTCTGAGCGCCGCTCGTCGCGAGCGACCGCTTCGTGTTATTTGCCCTGTCGGCGGCCGCCCGAGCCCCGTGGTTTCGCTCGGGGCCGGGCGCCCTTTTCCTGCGCCGTCGGGGCAGCCTGTAAGGCGGCGACCTCGCTCCTGGTCAGCGGCCGAAACCGGCCCACCGGAAGGTCCTGTAGTTTGAGCTTGCCGATGCTCGTCCGCCGGAGATTCTTGACCGGGACACCGACGTTGGCCAGCATCCGTCGGACCTGTCGGTTGAGACCCTGGCTGATGGTGATCTCGATCGACGATTCCTGACGGCCGGCCTTGAGCACCTTGACCGCCGCCTTTCCCGTCTTGCCCTCGGCCAGCCAGATCCCCTTCTTGAGCCGCTCGATCCCCGCCTCGTCGATGCGTCCCTTCACGGTCGCGATGTAAGTCTTGGGCACCTTATATCGCGGATGGGTCAGGTGATTGGTCAGTTCCGCGTCGTTGGTCAGGATGATCAGCCCGGTCGTGTCCGCGTCGAGACGACCGACGCAGTAGACCCGCTCGCGGCACGGAACCAGGTTGACCGCGACCTTGCGCCCCTGGGGATCTCGGTTCGAGCAGATCACCCCCTTGGGCTTGTTGAGCGCGAAGTATAGTCGCTGCGGCGGCTTCAGATGCTTCCCATCGACCAGGATCGTATCGGTTTGCGCGTCGACGAACACCGGCAACCGGTCCACCACGTGACCGTTGACGCGCACCACACCGGCCAGGATCAGTTCCTCGCATTCCCGCCGAGACGCCACACCCGCCGAAGCCATCACTTTTTGCAGTCGTTCTTTTGCCATTGTCGCCAACTACCCGCCTGTCTGCCTGCTGTCCGCGAAGGACGCCTACGCCGGCCCGAGCGCTCCGAGGCGATGGCCGATCCCGAGCCCGTAGACAATCGCGATGCACAGCAATCCCCACAGCAGCATCCCAATCTGAAACGGACGGTCGTGCAGGATCAAACGCACCGGATCGGAGTACACCCCCTTCTGCGTCAAGGCGCTGAGCCGGAAGATACAGTACAACACCAGCGGGGTCGTGTAAACCAGGTTGTTCGTTCCGAACAGCTCCTTCGTGCGATAGTCCATTGTGTAAAGCAGGAAGCACGTCACCGCCAGCACGCTCGTTACATCCAGCATGTGCGCCAGCAGCTCGGGCGTGTACTCGCCCAGGGTCTTGCGAAAGGCCTCGCTGTTTTCCTGAAGCTGGGCGATCTCGCCGCGACGCTTGCTGAACGCCAGAAACAGACACAGCGCGAAGGTGCAGATCACCAGCCAGGGCGAGATCGACACGTCGATGGCGACCGCGCCGGCCACCGCCCGCAGGACGAAGCCGACCGCGATGAGGATGCAGTCCAGGATCATCACGCGCTTCAGCGCAAGGGAGTAGAGCATCATCTGCACCATGTAGGCCGCCAGGATCGCCGCCAGCGCCCCGGTGAGCAGCCCGCCTCCGATCAGGGCGATCGCGCCCGAGCCGCAGGCGAGGGTCAGGGCGGCCGGCACCTTGACGCGTCCGGCCGCCAGCGGCCGATTGCGCCGTTCCGGGTGGATGCTGTCCGCCTGCCGGTCCAGAACGTCGTTGACGATGTAGATGGCCGAGGCCGCCAGAGAGAAGCAGACGAACGCCCAGCCCGCCTGGCCCAGCGCCCGCAGCGCATCATCAAGAGGCGCCTGCAACTGCCGGGCAAAGATCAACGCCGCGAACACGAAGACGTTCTTGATCCAGTGAACCGGCCGCATCAACAGAAAGTAGTCTTTCATACCATTCTACGTCGTCTCACCGACAGCCAAAGAACCTGACAACCCACATCGGCTTCCCTCCGCCGCCCGATCAGTATACACGATCATGGGCATCGGTAAAGAGAACAAAAGCGATTGTCGCGCCGGCGCGTGGCAGACCGGCGGCGCTGTGCGACTCTGGTGACCGTGACATCCGCCCACCGGCCGCGTTCCACACGACCGAAATCGTTGCCTCCGCCGATTCCGATGTGGTAGTATGCCCGGGAATGTCGTCCGGGTCCGTGGAAACGGCAGGGGGCAGCGGAGTACGAATATGGCAACAGCAGGCGCCATGCGCCGAACCAACGAACGAGGGTCTGGCGTAACCCGTTCTCAGGCAGTTACGTCGTCAGCGAGCCGGCTATGATCACCACCGTCGTATTCGACCTCGATGACACCCTTTACGATGAGATCGACTACTGCCGCAGCGGCTTCCGCGCGGTGGCGCGGTTCCTCGGCAAGGTCGCGCCGCCGGCCTGCTCCGACGATGTGTTCGCCTGTCTCTGGAGGCACTTCACCGCCGGCAACCGGACCAGAACGTTCAACGCGGCGATGGAGGAGCTGGGCCTCCCCTGCGACGAAGGCCGGATCGCCCAGCTCGTGGAGGTCTACCGGAACCACCAGCCCGACATCGAGCTGCCCTCCGACAGCCGCAGGACGCTCGACGCCCTCCAGGGCCGCCACACCCTCGCCCTGCTGACCGACGGCTTCCTGCCCGCCCAGAAGCTGAAGGTCGCCGCCCTCGGCATCGAGCCCCGCTTCCGCGCGATCGTGTACACCGAGGAGCTGGGCAGATCGTGCTGGAAGCCGTCGCAGGCGGGCTTCGAGAGGCTGATCGAAACGCTGGCGGCCGCCCCGGATCGGATGGCCTACGTCGCCGACAACGAGCGCAAGGACTTTATCGCCCCCAACCGGCTGGGCATGCTGACCATCCAGGTGGTGCGTCCGCGTCGGCTCCATGCTGATCCGGGCTGCCAGGAGGGCTCCGCGGCGGCCGTTCAGACCGGCCGAATCGAGGATTTGCCGAGCCTCTTGGTCCGATATTAACCGCCCCGTCGATCCGCCGGCATCGCCCGGTGCGGCACAGTTCTTTTTTCTTGACTACGGCGTCACCATACGCGATAATATGGTGAAATTGGCAGTTATGGGCGATTTCCCTGTTTCCAAGGAGTCATTTTATGCCGCCAGGCAAAAGACGTCAAAGCAACGCCATGCTCTATACGCTGATCACCTTCGTCGGGCTGTTCATCGTCGCGACGACCGTGGCGGTTATCTACTACGTCAAGGCCGAAGAGCTGCGGACAACGACGGCGGACGCCGTGAACGAACTGGGCAAGATGGCCTCCGCGGACGAAGTGCGGCGGGTCGGAGACATCGTCGGGACCAAACTGCCCGGACAGAGCAACCTCGGAAGCATGGTCGAGTACTTCGGCCAGATCACCGCCCTGATCCTGGGCAAGCCGATCCAGGTCACCAGCGCCGAAGTGAACGTGGGCAACGCAACTAACGCCTTCGGCTCCCTCGTCGAGCAGGCGCGTCCCTATATCACCATCGCGCCACCCGACCCGAATGCCGCCTCGGCGGCCGATCCGAACGCCCCCGCTCGGAGCCTGGCCGACCCGAACCGCGTGTCGCTGCGGTCGATGGCGGGAGACCTGATCGCCAAAATCAAGCAGACCTCGGAACAACTGGAGGCCCGAACCGCGCAGTTTGCCAAGCTCCAGCAGGAGTTCACGGACGCGACGGAGCTCTGGCAGGAGACGGCCGACGAGCTGAACGCTCGGATCGGCGCGTACGAGCTCCAGGTCCAGCAGACCAAGGCCGACTACAACGACCTGCGCGCGTTGCTCGAACAAAGCTCCGAGCAGCGTGCGGCCAACCTGCTCAAGCAATTGGAGGACGAGCGGGCCACCTCGCGGCAACTGAATCAGGACCTGCTCCGAACGCAGGCCGAGCTCGAGGTCGCCCAGCAGCGTCTGAACAGCGCCCTGACCGACATCTCCAAAACTCAGCCGTCGCCCGATCCGGAAGCGCCGGCCCACCAGCCGGACGGCAAGATCGTCCTGGTGGATGAAGCGGCCGGCATCGTCCACATCGACCTCGGCTCGGACGACAAGATCTATCGCGGTCTGACGTTCTCGGTGTACGACAAGGCCTCCGGCATCCCCAGGGACGGCAAGCCCAAGGCGGAGATCGAGGTCTTCGCCATCGCCAAGACGACCGCCACCGCCCGGATTCTCTCGTCCGAAAAGAGGAACCCGATCGCCGTCGACGACATCGTCGCCAACCTGATCTGGGATGCGAGCAAGAAGAACCAGTTCGTGATCGCGGGGGATTTCGACCTCGCCGGCAGGGGCCAGCCAACGTACGACGCGAAGGACCGCATCGCCGGCCTGATCGAGAAATGGGGCGGCACGACCTCCGAGATGGTTTCGGCCGAAACCGATTTCATCATTCTCGGCAACGAGCCGAGAGTGCCGCCGGAACCGAGCTTCGAAGCGCTCACCAACGATCCCACGCTCAGGGACAAGTACGAGGCCGCCCGGAAACAGCGGGCCTACTACGACCAGGTCCGCCAGCAGGCGCAGACGTTTTACATCCCGGTCTTCACGTTCAATCGCTTCCTCCACTTCATCGGCTACGAGAACTCCCTGGGCAAGCCCGGCGCGTTCTGATCGCGGACGATCGAGCCGATGGACACGATGGGATGGTCGGAATCGTCCGACCGTCAATTGGTGGGCAGTCTGTGCACTACCGGGTGGTTCGCGGCTCGATCCCGATAGAGGCCACCCGGACCTGTCCGGTGTATTCGCGGGCCGTCGCAGAGGCCAGGAAGCCCTTTTTGACCGCCACGAAGGTCACCGTCCAGGCGGCCCGGATCGCGGCGCCGAGAGGCAGACCCGTGTCGCAGTCCAGACCCGAGGGGATGTCCACCGCCAGGATCGGAATCTTCAGCGCGTTGATCGCGTCGACCAGACGCCGGCCGTCCTCGCGCAGAGGCCCTTGCAGGCCCGTGCCGAAGAGCGCATCGACGACCACGTCCGCCCCCTGCGCCAGTGACGCGACGCGGTCCGCCGCATCCGGCCGACCCGGGTCCAGTTCCTCGATCGTCTCGCCCAGGGCGAAGAGCACATCCAGGTTGATCCGGGCGTCGCCGCGAACCTTGGCGCGATCGGCGCAGAGCACCACACGCACCGAACAGCCGGCGTTGCGCAGGTGGCGCGCGATGACGTAGCCGTCGCCGCCGTTGTTGCCGGCGCCGCAGAACACGCAGACCCGTGACGTCCGCTTTGGGCCGAGCGTGTCCAGAAGGAACTCGGCGCAACTGCGGCCGGCGTTCTCCATCAGCGCGATCCCCGGCAGGCCGATCTCCTCGATCGCCCAGCGGTCCACCGCTCGCACCTCGTCCCGGCTCATCACACGATACTCGGCGGCTGTACCATCGTCATCCATGGCCGACCTTATACCAGCGTCCCATCGGCGTCGTCAAGCCAGCCGCCTTGCGGAAGAGCCCCGGCTGTGAACGGGAAGAGATCACGGCCGATCCGCGTGGCAGCCTCAAGCCGAAACAACGCGCAGCCTTGGGGATGGTGGACTCGGCAACCCTGTGCGTTCTTCATCATCGCCGAACTCGCTCGGTGCAAATTGACAGGGCCGACCAGGACCCGTACAATAGCCCCCGTTCCGGGCGGGTCTGGACGCAGAGCCGATTCACACAGACCACGCCGATGTTCGGCTTCGTCGCGGAACAGGTATTGCCGGTGTTCTTCGGTCTTGCCCCTGATGCGTATATTGTTGACCAACGACGACGGGATTTTCGCCCCCGGTCTGGCGGCGATCTACAAGCAGCTCATCCACCTCGGCGAGGTGCTGGTGGTGGCCCCCGCCGACAGCCAGTCCGGCGCCAGCCACGCGGTGACATTCTTCGAGCCGCTGGCCTGCGCGAAGGCGGACATCGCGGGCCTGTTCTCCGGACACGCGGTCTATGGTTCGCCGGCCGACTGCGTGAAACTGGCCGTTCGGCAACTGCACCCCGAGCCGATCGATCTGGTCGTGGCCGGCATCAACAACGGCGCCAACGTCGGCATCAACGTCTACTACTCCGGCACGGTCGCGGCGGCGATGGAGGGCGCCTTTCTGGGCATTCCCTCGCTGGCGCTGAGTCTGGCCGCCGAAAGGGAAATGGACTTCGACAGCGCCGCCGACTACGGCATCGAGGTGCTCGAGAAGCTCGGGCCGCTGGAGCCGCACGACGTCATCAACGTGAACATCCCCTTGCTCTCTCGGGGCGAACCGAAGGGGGTCCGCGTCGTGCCCCAGGCCACCAGCGGCTTCCATGAGTACTACATCCCGCAGGGTGATGCGGAAGCCAAGACGCTGTTCCAACTGGCCGGCGGAGGCCACCGCCAGGAGCCTCTGCCCGTCGACACCACGGCCTTGGCGGAGGGGTTCATCACAGTGACCCCCCTGCGGCCCGACATGACCGACCACGAGAAAGCCGACCGGATGAAGAGGCGACTCAGCCGTGATGGTCTGTAGTCCATCGAGAGGGACCCTATGACCCAAGAGAGACCTTCGCAAATCTGCATCGTGACCGTCACCGGCGTGGACAAGGTCGGCATCGTCGCCAAGCTGGCCACGGTGATGGCCCGCGCCAATATCAACATCGTCGACATCAACCAAAAAATTCTCGAAGACACCTTCGTGATGACCATGGCGGTCGACATCGCCGGGGCGAAGATCGGCATGGACAAGATCAAGGCGAGCCTCGATGCCGTCGGAAGCCAGATGGCCCTGAAGATCACGATCCAGGACGAGAACATCTTCAAGGCCATGCACAGGGTGTAATCATGCGAATCTCCGTCGAGGAAGTCTACGAAACCGTCCGCATGACCCTGGATCACCACTTCGATATCCGCACGGTCACGCTAGGCATCAATCTCAAAGACTGCATCGATCGGGACCTGGCGGCGATGGTGCAGCGGGTGCGCGACCGCATCGTCCAGAAAGGGCAGCTTCTGAACCGCTGCGCCGACCGGATCGTTTACAAGTACGGCATTCCCATCACGAACCGACGGATCGCCATCACGCCGGCCTCGCTGCTGCTGGAGCCGCTGCCGCACACGAAAGCGACGGTGGTGCGGTTCGCCAAGGCCCTGGACGCGGCCACCCGGAAGGCCGACATCGATTTCCTCGGCGGGTTCGGCGCGATGGTGCAGAAGGGAACCACCGCCGCCGAGGAGAACCTGATCGAAGCCATCCCCGAGGCGTTGTCAAAAACACAGCGGATCTGTGGGTTCTTGAACCTCGCGTCGACCCACGCCGGGATGAATATGAACGCCATCGCCCGGATGGGACACATCCTGCGGGATCTGGCCTTTCGGTCCGACAACGGCGTCGGCTGCGCCAAGATCGCGGTCTTCGCCAACGTTCCCGAGGACAATCCGTTCATGGCCGGAGCGCACCACGGCATCGGCGAGCCCGACTATTCCCTGAACATCGGCATCTCCGGCCCGGGCGTGGTCCGCAACGTCGTCGCCAAGAACCCCGACTGCGACCTGACCCAGCTTTCGGAGGTGATCAAGCGAACCGTCTTCAAGATCACCCGGGCCGGCGAGCTGATCGGCCGGGAGATGGCCGGCCTGATGGGCGTGCCGTTCGGCATCGTCGACATCTCGCTGGCGCCGACCACCTCGACCGGCGACTCCGTGGCCGAGATCATCGAAGCGATGGGCGTCGGCCAGATCGGCTCGCCCGGCTCCACGGCGGCGCTGGCCCTGCTGATCGACGCGGTCAAGAAAGGCGGCGCCATGGCCTCTGGAAACGTCGGCGGGCTGTCCGGCACGTTCATTCCGGTCAGCGAGGACGAGGGCATGATCCGCGCGGTGCGAGCCGGAACGCTGAGCCTCGAGAAACTCGAAGCCCTCACGAGCGTCTGCTCCGTCGGCCTGGACATGTTCGCCGTGCCGGGCGACACGGAGCCGGAGGTCATCTCCGCCATCATCGCCGACGAGCTGGCCATCGGCGTGGCCAATCACAAGACCACCAGCGTTCGGATCATCCCCGCCCCCGGCCGCAAGGCGGGCGACATCCTCCATTTCGGCGGTCTGCTCGGCTCGGCGCCCGTCATGAAGGTGCCCGGAACCTCCGCCGCCCGGTTCATCCTGAGGCGAGGACGCATGCCCGCCCCGATTTCCTCGCTGCGAAACTGAGCATCCGTCTCCCGAATCGGCCCCCAATGCCCTCGACAGGCCCGAGAGGCTGTTTTTTTTGGTTTTTTTTGACAGCTTCCCCTTTTCGGTGGTATACTGCCAAGTGTGTGTGGGTGTCTATGATGTGGTTCCACGCCGCTCCAGTTGCGCCAGAGAGGCTACGGATGAAAAGGAGAGGGCTTACACTCATAGAGTTGCTGGTGGTCGTTGCCATCGTCTGCCTCCTGATGGGTCTTTCTCTGCCCGCCCTCGTCCGCGTTCGCAATCAGGCCCAGGGCGCCGTCTGCGTCCAGAACCTCAAGACCCTGTCACTCGCTTGGCTGCTCTACAAAGACGACAACGATGATCGGCTGGTGGGGGGCCAGGTGGGAAAGACCCCTTACGACTGGGTCCAGGGCCCGGCCGGCGCCGGCACGTTCGTCGAGTGCAAGAAGGAAGGGATCCGCCGGGGCATCCTGTTCCGCTATGCGGGGAGTGACGTGGACGTATACCGCTGCCCAGCCGACCAACGCAAGCTCGTGCCGGGACAGATCGCCTTTCGCAGCTATTCCATCGCCGGCGGCGCCAACGGCGAACTCTGGCAGAACACGTTCGACCCGGTCGAGAAGTACTCCCAGATCCATCAGCCGGCGACGAAGTACATCTTCGTCGAAGAGTCCGATCCGCGCGGATGGAACAAAGGCTCCTGGGTGATCGACCCGCTCAACAAGACGTGGGTCGATCCCCTGGCGATCTGGCACAGCCGGGCGCGGAGTTCTCTGGCCTTCGCCGACGGTCACGCTGAGATCCATCCGTGGGTCGACAACAGCACGATCGAGATGTCACGCGAGCAGCAGTTCCTCCATCCGGTTCCGAAGGATGAGGGCACCGACCTGCACTACATGCTCAGCGGTTTCCCACAGCGAATGACGGACGGGCCAGTGACGCCGTGACCGATCGCAAGAGGCGCTCGCTATCCGGCCTTCGGCCCGCCAGTCAACTGAGACGCCACGGACGCCGTAGCCGCCTTGATCGCCTCCTCGTCTCCCAGGTAGTAGTGCCTCAGCGCCTTGAGGTTGTCGTCCAGCTCATAGACCAGGGGAATGCCGGTGGGGATGTTCAGTTCGGTGATGGCCTCGTCTGACACGCCGTCGAAGTACTTGACCAGGGCCCGCATGCTGTTGCCGTGCGCCGAGATCAGGACGCGCCGGCCGGCCTTCAGCGGCGGGACGATCGCCTCGTGCCAGTATGGCAGCACCCTATCCAGCGTCGTCTTGAGCGACTCCGTCGCAGGCAGAAGGTCCCTCGGCACGTCGGCGTATCGTCGGTCGTGACGGGGATGCCGGCGGTCGCTCTCGGCCAGCGGACCCGGCGGCGTGTTGTACCCGCGACGCCAAACCTGAACCTGATCCAGGCCATACTTGTCCGCCGTCTCCTTCTTGTTCAGGCCCTGGAGAACTCCGTAGTGCCGTTCGTTCAGACGCCAGGACCGATGGACCGGAATCCACATCAGGTCCATCTCGTCCAGCAGAATCCACAGCGTCCGGATGGCCCGCTTCAGAACCGAGGTGAAGGCCACGTCGAAGGTGTACCCCTCCCGGATCAGGATGTTCGCCGCCTCGTGGGCCTCGCGGACGCCCTGCTCGGAGAGATCCACGTCGGTCCATCCGGTGAACCGATTCTCCAGGTTCCAGGTGCTTTGGCCGTGACGAACCAGAACGAGTTTCAGCATTTCATCGCTCCTTCCTTCAAGGACCGGTCGGCACCGCCCTACAGATCTCGGAGCTTGTAGAGCCTCAGCATGCTCGGCGGAGGCGCCACGTCCCTCGGCCGGTCGCGATGGGCGCCGAGGCTCTCCCAGCGAAGCACGTATCGCGTGCCGGGTTCGCCGCTGGTTCCGGCGTCGGGTCGCCAGTTGACCTGCATGCCGGGGAAGTCGGATTCCGGCCGGGCCAGCGACACGGGCCATTCGCGGGGCTCCTGCACGTGCCCGACGGGTCTCAGGTCCGCCTCGCGCAGCTTCCATGTGCCCGATCCGTGCCTGTCGTGACTGTACCTCTGCGTCAGAATCCCATCGACGCCCACCTTCACTGGCGCGACGCGGACTTCAAAGTGGATCGTACCGCCCCCCTCGAAGGACCAGCGGTGGTTCCAGTCGCTGGTCCGGTAGATTCGCCAGCGGCCGTCCTCGTACCTTGCGTTGTAGACCTGGGTGAGCCCCTTCTCGTCGAACTTGTGGTAAGTCACGATCGGCCGGCCCTGCGAATCGAAGCCGATGCGGGTGTTGCCGTTGATCGCGCCGCCGCCGGGCGGAACGGGATCGACGATCAAACCCGGCGTCTCGACGGTCATGGGCAACTCGACCGCTTCGCCGGCCGCGGTCTCCCAATGCACGAGGTCGCGGCTCCGCGCGTACGAGACATCGTGGTTCGTGTTGCAGTCCGGCGTGTCACGCCAGACCCAGCACAGGTGGAAACGGCCGTCCGGCCCCCGATCCGGACCGACCGGGTAGGCGTTCATCGCCCCCCTGCCGTCCAGCAAAGGTTCACCCAACAGCCGACGCCAGGTCTGCGCCCGCGCGTCGTACGTGTTGTAGATCTGGTTCCCACTGCCGCTGGACCCGTCGCGGTACGTAAAGATCAGCTCGCCCTGCGGTCCGGCGAAGAACCTCGGGTACGTGCAGCGCCGTTCGAGGTCGCCGACCATGGCGGACACCGCACGGAGCGTCTGGATGTCACCCGGTTGCTCCGTCCGGAAGTAGACCAGCGGGTGCACGTGCATGTTGCCGCTGACGTGCAAGTGCCCGATCTCATCGACCGCCATCGTGACATAGTTGTGGCTGTCCCATCCGACGGTGGACCCGAGCGTCTTGAACTCCCAGACGCGAGAGCCCGGCACCCGCCTGGCGACAGTCATCCGGCGGTCCGGGTCGTAGCAGGCGACGTACTGCCCCTGTGGGCACGTCAGCAGACAGAACCCCACCGCGTGTCCCGACCACACCGGCCCCACGTCGAGGCACTCCAAGATCAGTGGCTCGGCGTCTTTGGCCGGCGCCGCTTGGGCAAGAGTCGCCGCCAGCCCGATCACGAGACCGCGCAGAAGCCTTTTCGAGTCCATCGTTCTATGGCCTGCCCTGGGTCCGCGACGCGACCGCGTTTTTACAGCTTCACCGGCTTGCAGAGGTTCTTATCGTGGGCCGCGACGCGACCGCAGACCTTGCACATGTACTGCCCGTCTTTGACCAGTTCCTTGTACTCCTTCGGATTGCTGATCTGGAACCCGAGATTGTTGAGGTAGCACAGGTGTTTGTCGTGTCCGGCGTGAGGCATTTCGGCGTTGGCCATGACTTCGTCCTTTCTCCATGGTTGACGTTCTCTTTTCGGGCCCCACATTAGGATATCGAGGGCTTCGCCCTGTCAACCGATTTCCCGGCGACCGGGCAGACTATGTACAGGCGCCGAGGCCGCCAGGTTCGACCTCTGCTGCCGAGATCGCCCGACCTGCACGATGTCACGCGGGCCTCCGCCGAATTGTCCTCTCGACCGATCCTCCGGCTCGTGCTATACTGCGCGAGCGAAATGAGCACGAATGGCACCCGGAACCATCGACCCGACAAACGGAGAGAACGCATGGACTATCGAAGGATCATCCCCTGCCTGGACGTCAAACACGGTCGCCTGGTCAAAGGCGTCAATTTCGTTGATCTCAAGGACGTCGGGGACCCCGCCGAGAACGCCGCCGCCTACAGCGAGGCCGGCGCCGACGAGCTGGTCTTTCTCGACATCACCGCGACGATCGAGAACCGAAAGACCCTGCTCGACGCCGTCCGACGCACGGTGGATTGCATCAGCGTCCCGCTGACCGTCGGCGGCGGCATCAGCAGTTGCCAGGGGATCGAAGAGCTTCTCGCCCTCGGAGTGTCCAAGGTCTCGATGAACACCGCCGCCGTGCGCCATCCCGACCTGGTCCGCCAGGCGGCCGACGAATTCGGCAGCGAGAGCATCACGGTCGCCATCGACACGGCGAAGAATCCTGCGTTGCCATCAGGCTTCGAGGTGATGGTTCGCGGCGGCACCAAAGGTGCCGGTCTGGACGCTGTCCAGTGGGCCAGGAAGGTCGAATCGCTCGGGGCCGGGGCCATCCTTCCGACCAGCATGGACACCGACGGCCGGCAGACGGGCTACGACATCGCCATGACGCGGGCCATTGCCGACGCGGTGTCGCTGCCGGTGATCGCCTCGGGCGGCGCCGGCACGCTCGAACATCTCTACGAGGCGATCGTGGACGGTCACGCCGACGCGGTCCTCGTCGCTTCCATCGCCCATTTCGGGACCTACAGCATCGCCCAGATGAAGGCGTATCTTGCGCAGCGCGATATCCCCGTCCGGCGGTAGCCGCTGGCCTGCCGAACGCCGCTGATTCGACCTGTCCAGAGCAGCCTTTCACAGGCGGCTCTTTCCCTTTTTGGACGAAAGTCCCGACGGGGATTGACCGATAGGGGGAGGGTGATGGTCCGCAACGATCTCTCAGGGATGTCTGAAGACCGATATGTTCAGCAAGCTGCGAAAAGACGGGTTTCTACTGAAGACCAAGCTCTTCACGCTCCGCTGGTATCCGAGCGGCCGAAGCTGCATTCGGATCGGCAGCCGCAGACGCCCCCCGCAGCAGATGCCTCCGCTGATGGTTCGCAAGCCCGAGTGGCGCCGATAGAGATTTTCTTGGCTGCCGCTATCACCTTGTCACCGGCGCACCAGCCTGTCTCGTTGGGACACAAGGTCGCCTTTCTCGCAACGCCATTTCCTCCGCCTGCCAGTACTGGCGTCGAGGAGGATCGCCGTTATAGGACCTGCATCGGCAAGGACGCCCGGCGGTCGCATCCTGCGGCATAGACTATAGCCATCACGAAACAAGATACCCACAAGCCCGATCTTGTCTATTTTCACTCAAGTTTTTTTTAGCCCCCTACCGATACTAACCCACATGACACAAGTATCCCATTTTAACAACGAGTCATTCAGCATCACAAAGGAGAGATCGATGGTTAAGGAAGATTTGCTCGCCCGATACCTGGCCGCCCTGCTTCGCGGCGACCGGAAAGCCTGCCGCTCTGTCGTCGAGGAGACGCTGCAAAGCGGCATCCCGGCCAATTCGGTGTACCTGCACCTGATCTGGCCGGTCATGGCAGAGATCGAGAGGCTTTCCCGGACGGACCGGATCAGCTCCGTCCAGGAGCATCTGGCCACACGGATCAACAGGACCATCGTGGACCAGCTCCAGAACAAGCTGCCGCGCCGGCCCGCCCGCAACAAGAAGGTGGCGGTCTGCTGCGCCCGCGACGAGTTGCAGGAGCTCGGGGCACAGATCATCACGGATCTGTTCGAGAGCGACGGCTGGGAAGTGCGCTTCCTCGGCGGCGGTCTGAGCAACGACGACATCTTCGCCTTCGTCAACGAATATGCACCGGACATTCTGTTCATCTACGGCACCGCACCGAAACAGGCCCCCGATGTGCGCCGGCTGATCGACAGAATCCGCTGTGTCAATGCGTGGCCGGACCTGCGCATCGTGGTCTCCGGCGGACTGTTCAACCGGGCGGAAGGTCTGTGGGAAGAGATCGGCGCCGACGCGTTCGCCGCGACGGCCGCCGAGGCGCTACAGGTGGCCGCGGACGAAACCCAAGTGGCTGATCCGGAACGAAGAACGGTCAACCGCCGCAAACGCAAACAGCAGAACGCCGCCCAGGAGATCGCCGTCACAACCGCGTAGGACGCGGCGCACGCATGAAATCCCGTGCCGGCCGATGGATGAAGCCGGCACGGGATTTTTTCTTTCACGATCCCGCCGCGATCAGCCGGCCGCGCGTTGAAGCTTGTATTCCACGCTGTCGACCAGTGCCAACCAGCTCGCTTCGATCACGTTCTCGGAAACGCCCACCGTCCCCCAGATCGATTGCTTGTCCCTCGACTGGATCACCACCCGGACCCGCGCCGCCGTGCCTTCCTTGGCGTTCACGACGCGGACTTTGTAGTCGAATAACTGCACCTCTTTCAGAGCTGGATAGAACATCTCCAGCGACTTGCGCAACGCCGCGTCCAGCGCGTTGACCGGACCGTCTCCTTCGCCGACCACGTGCTCGATCCGATCGCCCACCTGCAACTTCACCGTCGCCTCGGTGACGATCTGCCCGCTGTTGCGTTTCTCCACGTCGACGTGGTACTTGAGCATCTCGAACGAAGGCTCAAAGGTCCCCATGATCTTACGGACCAGCAGATCGAAGCTCGCCGTGGCCGCCTCGAATTGATAGCCCTCATTCTCCAGCTCCTGAACACGCGCGAGGATCTTCCGGGCCAGCGTCTTGTCCTGGGTGATCTTGGCCTTCTCCATCTCCGCCAGGATGTTCGACTTGCCGCTGAGCTCGGAGATCAGGAAGCGCCGCTCGTTGCCCACCATCGCCGGATCGATGTGCTCGTAGGTCAGCTTGTTTTTGCGAAGAGCGTCCACGTGCAGGCCCGCCTTGTGGGCGAAGGCGCTGTCGCCGACGTAGGGCAGGCTCATCACCGGCGGCAGGTTCGCCACCTCGAAGACGAAACGCGACACCTCCGTCAGCGACTTGATCTTCTCGGGGCTCAGTGGCTCCAGGCCCATCTTGAAGGCCAGGTTCGGTATCACCGAGCACAGGTTGGCGTTGCCGCAGCGCTCGCCCATGCCGTTGATCGTGCCCTGCACGTGTCGGGCGCCCGCCTGGATGGCGGCCAGCGAATTGGCGGTGGCGCAGTCCGAGTCGTTGTGCGTGTGAATCCCCACGACGACCGAGCCGAGCGTCCGGCAGACCTGGGCGGTGATCTCGGCCACCTGGTGCGGCAGAGAACCACCGTTGGTGTCACACAGCACCAGCGCGTCGGCGCCCGCCTCGGCCGCCGCCGCCAGCACCTTCATCGCATACTCGGGATTCGCCTTGTAGCCGTCGAAGAAGTGCTCGGCGTCGAAGATCGCTTCCAGCCCTTTCTGCTTGAGATAGCGGACCGACTCGGCGCAGATCGTCAGGTTCTCGTCCAGCGAGCAGCCCAGAACCAGCTCGACGTGCATGTCCCAGGTCTTGCCCACGATCGTGGCCGCGGGCGCCTTGGTGGCCAGAATCGAATTGAGCGAGACGTCCTCTTCGACCGTGCAGTCGGCGCGGCGGGTGCTACCGAAGGCAGCCATCTTGGATCGCTCCAGGCCGAGCTTACTCACCTCGTGGAAGAACTTCATCTCCTTCGGGTTCGATGCGGCGTAGCCCCCCTCGATATAGTCGACGCCCAACCCGTCGAGGCACTGGGCGATGGCCAGCTTGTCCGGCAGCGAGAAACTCACCCCCTCCGCCTGCATGCCGTCGCGGAGCGTCGTGTCATAGATCGCGATCTTCGTCATTCCAACTCCCGATTCTCTGTCACAGGGCCGGTTTGGGCGCCTGTAGGGCCGTCATGTGCATTTGTGCAAACCGGTGATTCTACCGGTTCGCAGGGCCCTGTAAAGGCCAAACCACCGGCCCCAAGGCCGTCGCGGAGTCCCAGGCGCCCGTCCCCTGCCACCTCGTGCCGCAAATGGGCGGACCTCTGGGCGCTTTGCGTTTGGGGAATTGGGTTTGTTTCGCACGATGGCTCCTCTGCCGGCATCTCGGGCTGCGGCTCCTGCTGCGGCGGCAGCGCTGCGGGGGGTTCGGCGCAGCGAAGCCGGCGGACCTTCTCCAACTCGTCGAGGGTTCTGTAGAGGCCCTGCTCGATGCGGCGCTCGTACAGGCCCAGCCGCTCCAGCACCTTCGCGCAGTGGAATTCGGGGGCATGTTCGGGTATGGTGGAGCAGGTGCATACGAACACCGCCCTTGAGGTTTGATTGGGAGGCACAGACATGCTGCCGAAATCTCGCCAAGCCAACGGAGACTGTCCTCCGCGTACTCGACACGCTCTCACCTCGTCGTCTTTAGGTCGGCGTGACTTCTTGAAGGCGGCCGCGATGGCCAGCGGTGCGGCGATGCTCCACGCAGGCGGCCTGGCGACGGGCCAGGACCTTGGCACGCGACCTGAGCGGGACAGCGGCGTCCGGATTCTCAATCCCTGCGGGCGCGTGCCCATGAGTCTGATCATCGACGACTCAACGTGCCTGGTGAACCTGGCCCACTTCGGGATTCCGCAATTCGCCGAGGTCTTTCCGGACAACTACACGCAGGATTGGCGCAGACTGCCTCGCGAGATTCCCGACGCCTTCGTGCGCAAGTTCGGCCAGTGGTGCCACAAGCACGGCGTCAAGGGCAAGTACAGCATCGTCCCCTATCCTGCGTGCGTCGGCTGGCTGGATCGCGGACTGCCCGGCTGGTCCAGGCGGGAGCTGGACGAGAGCATCACCCTGGTTCGCGAGCTGATGATGCCCGACTGGGACATCCATCCCGAGATGGTCAGCCATACGCGGGTGATCGACACGAAGACGGGCCGGCCCTTCCCCGAACCGACGGAGCATTTCATGGAGAACTGGCGGTGGACGGACGGCAAGTCGGTTGATCAGTTGGCCGACTACATGAGCTACGCCCTGCGCATCCTCAAGAATGTGGGGCTGGACTGCGAGGGCATCACCACGCCGGGCGGGTTTGGCAACCGCGTATTGGCCGAGCTGTCGCAGGCGACGCTGGAATCGTGCCGGGACGTGTTCGGCGCGGAGATTCCGCATTACTTCCGGCACCTGTTCACCGACGAGCGCAGTGTCGCGCCGCGCGTCGAGTACGCCCACGGCCTGGACGGGCCCGACCCGAAATGCGTCGTCTCGATCATCGGCTGCACGGGCGACTGGTTCGGCGGCTGGGACGGCCTGGAAGCGGGCTCAGCCGACCAGTTCATCACAGAGGACCTGCAACGCGGCAGGCTGCCGGAGGTAATCGAGCGAGGCGAGCCGGCGATCCTCGTGTGCCACTGGCCGGGAATCTACTACAACGGCGAGGAGGTTGGTTTCAACATCTTCAAAGAGGTCGTCCGGCGGGTGCATGCCCGCTACGACCACCTGATCTGGATGAAGCTCAGCGAGATCGCACGCTATTGGGCGGCGCGCGAATTGACAGAGGTCCAGCGACAGGGCCGACAGATCATTCTGCGAGCGCCCTTCGCGACGCCGCGATTCACCCTGCAAGTCGAGGGCAGGCTGTCACAGCCGCCGCGTGTCGAAACCGGCCGCATCGCGACCACACTTGAGAAGACCGCCCAGGCCCTGTGGCTCAAGGGCGGCGCCTGGCACCAGTCCGACACCGCCGCGACCCTGTGCTTCAACCTCTCAAAGGGCCAGACCACCGTCACCATCTGACCGCGGGCTTACTGCTGACGTCGGGCGCGCCAGATGCACCGGCCGCCGGTGGCGACGCTGACGTCGCCGACAAGCTCGGCCCCTTCCAGGCGAACCGTCATGCTGTCGGTCGGCGCCTGCTGGGGCATGCCGTTGACGACGATGGTCTTGCTCTGGCCCTGCATGACGAGCTGGTTGCCCTGCATCTGTCCGACGAAGATCTCGGTGATCTTGTAGAACATCTGCTGGCCGTACATGTCGGAGACCATCGCTTCGCCGTACCACTGAGCGGTGAACTGCCCGTTCTGTCCCATCGCCACCTGTATCTGCATGGGATAGCTCAGCGAGGGGTAGTCACTCGTTGCCGTGCCGGCCCACAGCCCCACAGGCGACCACTGCGCTTGCGGTTGGGGCTGCGGTTGCGGCATGGGCTGCGGCAGTGGCTGGTTCGGTTGCCTTGGCTGCGTCGGCTGCGTCGGACCGGGGGCGGTATGAGGAGCGGGAGCGCTGGCAACGGTTACAATGTTCCAGCGTTGCAGGATGTCGGCGGGAAGGACCTCCATCTCCGGAGACGAAACGCCCCGCGTCCAGCAGTCTTCGATGTCGATCTCTATGACGCGGCCCTCCGCCGCGGCCTTCTTGTACGTATCGCCGGCGCTCTGGACGACGCCGTCGAACGGCGTCGAGCCGTGCGTCTTGCCGCCGCCCACGCCGGTGGTCTCGACGGGCAGGAGGTTGCCCGAGGGCAGGCGAATCAATGCGAACGCGTGGCCCGGGATGAGCACCATGTAAGGCTTGAGCCCCACCGAATGCGCCATCGAGCAGTAGAGCGCCGCCAGCTCGATGCAGGTGCCGGACTTGTCACGGATGACATCGCGCGGGAACTTGATGTTCTGCACGATCGTGTTGTCGAAACTCAGCGTCGGGTCCAACAGTCCGACGGGCCCCTGATACGTGAAGTCGTTGCCCTGCCAGAGTTCGTAGCAGGCCTTGAGCACGGCGTAGGCGGCCTCGTCGCTGTACGGAGCGCCCTTGCCGCCGGCGGCCTTGTTCGCCATCGCGGCGAACTGCTTGACCGCCGGATCGTCGCGCGTCACCCACGCGGCGATCATCTCCGAGTTGCTGAACAAATCGTACCAACTTCCCATGCTCTCTTCTTTGGTGTAGTTCGAGAAGATGAACTCGTGACGGCCGAGAATCGACACGCGTTTGCCGTCGCTGTCGTCCTGCCGCTGCCCGTCGCTGTCGACGTAGCGCCATTCGACGAGCACGTTGGCCGGCGTCGTGCTCGTCAGCGAGGCGATGCTCCTGTCCAGCACGGGCTTGTACACACCGACCACCGTCTGGCCCGGCAGGACCTCAGGATACTTCTGCCAGATGCTCCACTCCGAGTAGCCTTCCACGCGGTAACGGAGGCGCAGGTCCGTGATCCGCCCGGTCCCGACGTTCGTCACGCGGGCCTTGGCCACCCACTGCGCGGGGAAATCGGTCTCCATGCCATAGACCTTGTACAGGCAGCTCATGATCCGGTCACGTGCCTTGAAATCGATGTCGAGCCGTCCCTTGCCTGCGGTGTCCTTATAGGCCAACGAGTAGCTCAACAGCTTCTTGCCCTTGTCGAACGCGACATTGGCAGCGCCGGGCGGAAGTGTGTACGACGCACGCCCTTCGAACTTGACCGCTTCCTCCGGCGAACTCTTGTAGAGGAAGGCCGCAACCGTCTCGCCGTTGTCGTTCGTGGTCGTCTCGACGAGTTCCTGATCTTCCGCCTGCCATTCCCATCGTCCGTTGCCGCGATTGTGCACCACGCCGAGCATGTGGACGTCGAGCACCACCGCCGAGCCGGCGTCGTCATACGCCGCCGCGGCGTCCGGGGCCAACTCCGTGTCCGCGCGGTTCGAAGAAAGCTCACGAAGGAAGTACACCGGGTCCTGGACGACGCCCTTGATCGTCGCATAGACCTGCGGGTCGAACGTGAAGATTCCCCGGCCCATCAGATCGCCAGTGGGGGTGATGCGGCCATTCAGGTCCACGCGGGCAATCACCTCCTGCTCCTGCCCGTCCGCCGCCTGATTCTGCGTCGGGCCCTGGTTCGTCGGAGCCGGAACATCCTCATCGCCTGCCATGAAAGCCGGCACCGGGACTTCCGGCATCTTCTCCGGCGCGAAGCCATCGGTCCGGACCAACTCGCTGAGCGTGTCGGCCACCGCCTCGGCGTCGCTCCTCTGCTGATCGGTCAACTGCTGCCGATACGTCTGGAGTTCCTTCTTGGCCTTCTCATGCCCCTGACTGGCGGCCATCAGCAACCAGGCACAGCCCTCGATCAGGTCCTTGGGCCGCCCGGTGCCTTCCGCCACGAAGACACCGAAGACCCACTGGCCGTCGGGGTCGCCGGTCGTCGCGACCAGGAAGAACAAATCGGCCGCCTTGACCTGATCGGCCTCCACCCCTTCGCCCTTGTGGTATTTCTGGCCCAGATTGAACATGGAGTCGGACCAGCCGCCCAGCGACGACCGCGTGTACCAGCGCACCGATTCGCGGACATCCTGCTGAACGCCGTTGCCACGATCGTACATCAGCGCCAGGAAGAACATCGCCTCTGCATGACCCTGCTGTGCCAGGTTCATGAGTATGGAATAGGCGTCCTGGTAGTTCTGACTGCGCAGCAATTGCCGGGCCTGCTCCATCTGGTCGTTCTGGGGCAGCTCGCGGATCGGCTTGACCTTGCGCGGTTGAAGCCCCTGCCGCTGCACTTGCGGGACAGGCTGCGGTTGGGGCGCAGGCATGATCTGCGGATTGGGATTGCTCGGCTGAACCGGCTGGCCGAGGGCCGAAGACAGAAACACGCACGACACAAGGATGGCACTGCAACAAGCGACCTTCTTCATATACCGGGACCTCCGAAGTGATCAGGGTTGGCGACGGCGCGGCAGGTGTCCGCGTCACTCCATCGATACAAGCGACAGCTCCAGTTGATTGCTCATGTTCAACTGGTTCATACGATCGTTCAAAAGCGTCCGCACGAGCAGCCCGTCCTGGCGACGGTAGGTATACTGGATCTGCTGGCGCGCGTTGTTGTGAACCAGCGTCACGTACTGCGGGTCCACGGAACTGACCTGCGTGGTGACGTGGGTGAAGGGATCGGTGTCGAGGACCTGGCCGGCCTGGAGACTGCCCATCGCGCCGGGCGGAATCCAACTGCCGCACAGCATGTGATTGCCGCTGACGCGCGTCGTCAATTCCGAGCTGATTCCAGGGGCCTGGCCGCCGGTGGAGATGTCGAACTTCACCCAGTCGGGGCCGGCTCCGGTGATCGAGGCCGTCGCATTGACCGCCAGCGGCGAGGGCGGACTGCCGGGAATGTTGACCTGGAAGGTTCCGCTGTAGCGGAATGTCCGCGCCTGGCCCAGCCAGGGAGGCGCCGCCTGGCCTGCCCACGGCAATGACAAGGTCCGCGAGCCCTTGAAGGTCGTGCTCTTGGTCATGGACCCGCCGGGATGGACCTGCGCCCCCTGGACAACCTTCATGCCGGCCTGGGCGATTTCGCTCGAATAGAGCAGAAGGCCGCTGGCCAGGTCGTAGATCCAGACCTTGCGGCTGCCGCTCTCGGCCAACAGGGCGATCAACACGGCGTCATAGGTGGCCTGCTCGATCTGCTTGCGGGTCGCCGAGACCCACATGCCCGCCTGCCCGCGCGGGGGTGGCGGCCGATTGCCGTACGTCTGCAACAGGGCCTTCAAGGCGTCGGGGTGCAGCCAGAGATCGCCGCCGTTGCCGGCCTGGCCCACGTAGCCGGTCTCGAGCTTCTGCGTCGGGCTGGACGTGTCCATTCCGTCGTAGAGATAGAAGAGCGTCTGGACGGCGACTTGCTGCTGATCCATGGCCGCGACGTTGAACTGGAGCAAGCCGTGCGAGCCGGTGCCTTCGAGCTTGTGCTGCGTGTAGCGGTTTCCGTGCTTGTCTTCCCATCCGCCCTCGGGATCGGGCGTATACTCGTGAGGCCCGTACGGCAGGAACCCCGAGATCATGTAGTAGGTCAGACGCAGTCCCGGCGTGATCCAGTTCGGCGGCGGCGTGGTCACCGTCAGGCCGGGGACGTCGCCCAGCATCTGGCCGGCGCCCGTCATGACGTCCCCAGGGGTCGCCGCCTGTTGAGAACAGGCCGCCGGCGCCGCACACAGCAATCCGCTCAAGACAATCACAAGAGGCATCCATCTGCCCATAGAGACCTCCAGCCCTATCGAGAATCACGAATCCGCATGCCGCACAACACCGTCCTGATTCGGCCTCCCTGCTCCCTGTGCCGGAACAAAGCCCACTCACCAACCTGCCGCACAAGTGCGTTGCACGGCCAATAGGTTAAACGAAACAGGCCCCAGACGCCAGAGAAAACCCGACGGAACGGTACGGATTTCTGATGCGCAAGGAAGACGTGGGTGGCAGTTGTGGGGGCGAATGCTTATTCACCCCTACGGCCGAGACGCGATCCATGCCCATCCGGCGCCGTGACGTCACCTCAGACGCTCCGCCACGAGACCGGGAACATATCGACCTCCAGCGGTTCGGCCCGCTCGATCAGCCACCTGCCATCCGGCTGCTCGGTCAGGTGCAGGCGGACCTTGACCAGTGCGACCGCCTTGTACTGTTTGGCCACCCGGCTGGCCTGCTCGAACCGAAAGAACAGGTTCAGCATCACCGTCGCCTCCGAGCCCGACAGCTCGACCTCGGGGCCGCGTGACTTGACCATCTCGACGGTCGGCTCGTTCAACTCCTGCCGACAGCGCTCCAGCAACTGCTCCCGGCTTGCGTGGTGCGAGTCCCTGTAGTCCGGCGCGATCAGCGCCGCGACGGCCCTGCAGTCCTCGGCCTCGACCGCCTTGAGCACCGCGGCGACGGTCGCGTGCACCTTCTCCAGGTCGGTCGCGACCAGGAAATCGAGCCCGAACCCGATCCCTGCGACCGCCAGCGGGACCAGCCAATGCCACCACCGGCGCTTTTCCGGAAACAGGCTGCGATAGGTCAGAAAGCCAAACAGAACCAGGACAGCCGCTCCCACCAGCGTCCACGGTTGCTCGAAGAAGTTGAACATCCTCTCGCCTTCCCTTGGATACCCGGTGGATCGTCAAAGCCGCACGGCACGGCAGACCCGCACTTGCAGCCGGCATTGTAGACGGCCGGCACCAGGCCGACAAGGAGCCGCCCCAAAAAACAAAACCGGCCTCAGGAGGCGATCCTGAGGCCGGCCAAACACGCCTGGTGCTGAGCATTGGCGTAGGTGATCAGGGAATAGACTTGGCGGGAAAACCATCAATCATGTACTCAAGATCCTCATATTCGTCGGACGGAGGCGTCATGCTGAACGAGAAACCGGGCATGTTGTACAGGGCCTTCTCCAGCCACTCGATCAGGCTCTTGTCACGCCACTGGCGTATCTCGGAGTGGCCATCGGCGAAGCCCATCGTGGTCCTCTGGTTGTGCCACATGGCCAGCGGGTCCACCCAACTCCTCGATCTCGGGTTCATCTGCCAGGAGCCGACGTTGGTGCCTCGGGTATCCATCTCCTCCACTAAGACGTACTTCGTGGCCGGGCGCTTCAGGTCGCTGTAGATCCTGGCTTTCGTGTATTCACTGCCCCAGTCCTCCCCGTTGGCCCCCCCGGCGACGGAGAACGTCAGAAAGGCCGCATTGAGACCCGACTTCCTCGTGTCCGCCGGGCAGTGGTAAATATCGACCGTCTTGGTATAGGGGAACAGGCGCCCTCTTCGGATGGCGGCGTACTGCTCTTCGATCGGCGCGTTGGACGGGCTTGGCGCATCCACCCAGCTCGTGCTGTTGGTGTGGCCGCCGACCAGCTTGTCGTCATTCTCGTCCTTGTACATGAACCACGCCAGGGCAAGGGCCTTGACGTTGCTGACGCAATGCACGCGACGGGCCTGGTCGCGGGCCCGACGCAGCGACGGCATCAGGATGGCCATCAGTACGGCGATGATGGCGATCACCACCAGCAGTTCGATCAAGGTGAAGGCTTTTGTTCTCATGCTCGGTCTCCATCGATACATTCGTCGGTTCCTCGTCACATCCCTGGACACCCGTTCGTCGTCTGCATACCCACTTAGATGCTGTTTGCCCGCCTCCTGTTCCCTGCGGCCCGGCGACGATTCCACTGGAAGGCGGGACCCGACGTGGCGCCACACCCTCACGACTGAGCGTACATGACTCCCCCAGACGGTCACGTGGACAGACGCAAGCATATGGGGCGCCCGATCGGTCGTCGGCATTCGATATCACACGTGTGATATAACGTTAGATTTATCAAAGATTTCGGCCTCTGTCAAGCGAATTTCATAAGGACCGAGAAAAACGGCTCTGGCGACGCGTCTGCGACGAGATTTCCGGTCATTTCGCCCGGCAACGCAGGTTTGCGTGGACAGCGCAGATGGCGATCCGCCACCCGCACGGGTCCGCGTTCCGTTCAGTCCACCAGCCCGGGGCTGGGCGGCGCCGCCCGCCAGTTGGCCGGATCGTTCCCATAGGCCGCCGGGTCGATCCGGTGCAGCGAATGCCCCTTGCCGGCGGCTGAGACGGGCCAGGGATCGATCCCATCGCGGTACTCCTGCGGATGCGAACCGTCGCTGTAGACCACACGATCGACACGAATCCAGGTCGGTTCTCCCCCCGCGTCGGCCCGGCCCGGTTTGGCCAGCTCGATCTTCTCGCCGCTGTCGGACAGCCCGCCGGCGCCCCACGCCACCGTCGGGACTTCGGACAAGTACCCATAGGCGACGGTGAAGCGGATCAGGTCTTTGATCAGCACCAGGCACTGGCCCGGCAGGAGCGTCACCGGCTTGTCGCTCGGCAGCAAGCACTCGATCGGCGGGTTGGCCGGACCATCGGTGAACCGCCAGGAAGCCCCAAGGATACCATCGTACAGGGTCACGGGGGCATCGCCGATGTTCAGCAGCTCGACGTATTCGGCCTCCGGCAGCGCCGTCGGGCCGTACATGATCTCGTTGATGACGATCGGCCCGACCTTGGGCGCGGCGTTGGCGGCGCCCGGCGTCGGGACGCTCATCGCCACGAAGTTGAAGCTTCCCGTGCTCTTGCGGTGCCGGCCCAGGGAGACTCCGCCTTCGGAGGCGTCGAATTCCTCCTGCTCGCTGTAGCCCGTCAGGACGCCGCGATCACCCGAATGGAGGTAGAGCGTTTCGCCGTCGCGGCTGAGACCGAACGGCATCCGGCAGCCGGGATCGTCCGCATTGCCGAACGTCTCTTCTTCGCGCAGCACCAGATACCCGTTGCCAGCGATAACCGTGCCGGCGGCGATTTCGTACCTGGTCAGATCGTCCGCATCGTCGCTGACGAACCAGCCGCCTACGTCGATGGCCTGGTCGGTCGTGTTGTGCAGCTCGATCCAGTCCGACGCCCCGCCGGTGGGATTCGTCAGAATCTCGTTGATGACCACCGCGCCCAACTCGGGGATCACACCCGTGTCGTCGAAGCCGGGCGAGCCCCCAACCTCGGCGCTGGGCCGCCAGGAGCTTTTCTCGCCAAGCGCATCCGCATCCGACATGGCGGAGGTCTTGACCGTCAGCGAGAAGCCCTGCCCATCGGTGATGTCGTGCCAGCCGTCGCGGTACTCGAAGCTTTGGATGACTTGGCTGGCGGCATCCTGCAAATCGATCCGCTCGCCCGCGTTGTCAAGACTGCCGGCGTATTGTCCGGCAACGGCAAGCTCGGCGCCGTAGGCCGCCTCGAAGGCCGCGAGGTCTCTGACCACCAGGATATGCCCGCCCGGTTTCAGTTCGACGCTGGGGAACGTGAACTCGATCCCCCTGGTGAACTTCACGAGGTTCAGATTGACCGTTTCGTTGCCAACGTTGGTCAGCTCCACGTACTCGGCGTCCGGGTCGGCCGGGTGGTACATGACCTCGCTGATCCGAAGTGACTCGGCTACCGGTCCGACCGCGAAGACCACATCGGCCAGCGCGCTCCATGTGGTCCCGTTGAGCGTGCGGGCCTTGACCGGCGTGCTCACGTCGAAGCGCACCGGCTCGCTGTAGCGGACGGCGCCGGCAGATACGCCGCCCGGCGTGCCGCCGACGGCGCCCTTGCTCCCGACCAGCTCCACCGAGATCAGGAAGTCAGAACTGGTCGTGCTCGAATTGAGTCCCTGGATGGCGAGGACATTCTGCCCCGGACGAAGGGCCGCGACCGCCTGGGAGGCGTTGAACGACTCCATCTCGATCGCGTCGAGGTCCGAATGGTTGTCCGTGGCGCGGGAGTTCCAAGCGGGCGCGCCGTCGAACATGACGCGGCAGGCTTCCACGCCATTGACATAGGCGATGAAGCCGTCGTCGTACCGGGCCCGCAGGGCCAGGCCCGACAACTCCTTGAGATCGGCCTCGGCAACCTCGAACGGAATCCGGATGTAACAGCTCGCATTGACGCCGTACATGGCGTCCTGAAGATCGATCTGAAAGAACGACTCATACCCCGTGCTGCGTTCGAATCCGACGCCTCCGCTGCCGGCGATCCAGCCGGAATCGTCGAAATCCGATCCCCCTCGCCAGGCGTCCGCGACCGGTCCTGTGGGAACCAGCACCCGCTTGGGCGCCTCTTCGGCGACCAGGGGCACTTCGATGCCCGAGCCGCCGGCCGTGCCCGGAACGCGCGGGTCGCTTCCGTCGGTCGTGTACCAGATTTCGCCGGTCGCGCTCATGGAGACCGCATCGGTCTTCTCGATCGGGCCGCCGTACCGCGCCACACCGTTTACGCGGAACTCCGGTGCATCGGTTCGAGGGTAGAGCCCTCTGACGCGGAGCTGATTGACCACAATCTGCGTGCGGGCAGGGAAATACGTTTCGAGCAGGTAACCGTTCACCTCCGCCCACCAGTCGACCTTCGTGTAGGGCCGGTTCGTCCGGTCCGGCCGCTGGTCCCCCCACCGCGCCGACTCGGCGATGATCGCCAGGTCGATCTCCAGCGCGCGGGACCAGCACAGGGCCACCGCGTTCTCCGGCGTCATCGCTCCATCGTGGAAGAAATGCCTGTGCGCGTGATCGGCAAACCGCATGAGGTACTCCGGGTGCGCCATCAGCTTCTGATGCAGCCACTGCGGATTGAAGTGCGATCGCGATTGGCCGGCCCGCACCGTCGCCGTACGGTCGTCGTTCAGGCCGCGTGAGACGCCCAGGGAGTGCTCGTTGTCGTAGGCGAAGAACTTCCACCCGTCCCGAGCCTCTTGCCGGCGGTTGCGGATGGCGAAGAAGTTGTTGGCCCGATCGCCGCCCAGGGTGACGGGCGCGTCGTCGTTGCCCGTGAAGAAGATGCCGAGCATGTAGTCGATCAGGTTCTCTACATCGACGTGTACCGCCAGCGTCGGATCGTCCGCACCGTTGGGTCGTTTTCCCTGGACGGCGTAGTACTGCTGGTCCGTCGCGAAGCCCTCCTCACAGAGACTCCAGAGATGATTCCACATGTCGATGGAACCATCGGTGAAAGAGGTCTGGTAGCCGTCGGTCATGATGACGTCATAGTCCTCGCTGTCGCCGCCGAAGTAGGACTCGGCGTAGGAGGCTTCCGAGCGTTCCTGGCTCTGGTAGAGGCCCCAGTACTGGCCGTTGAGATAGAGATGGTAGAACCGGCTGCGGGTGTACGGCCGGCCCATGGCCCCCTGGATGTCCCGGCAGAACACTTCGCGCAGGAACGTGTTCTTGGAGCCGGGGTTGCTCGAATCGAGGCTCCAGGCGTAGTTCTGCGCGGTGCGCAGGTCGAGGTTGTCGAACTGTGCGACGCCCTCGTCGTCGAAGAGCGGATACTCCAACTTCGAGACGCCGTAGTCGGATCGGAAGAACAGCCGGAACGAGTGCTTCGGATTGCCGCCGCTGCGGCTGAATCCTCCTCGAATGCGCAGCCCCGAGTCGATCTGAAACCCTTCCGCCCCATCGGGACGCAGCAACTCCACCGAAACGGGACGCTCCCATGTACGTCCTTCGCGGCCCGCGTTGACGTAGATGCCGCTCTGCGCGTTGAACAGGTTCGCCAGATCGGTCACCAGAGAAACCGAGGGAATCGCCAGCAGCGCATCGTCCATCAGGTTCTTGTACTGCGGATCGTTGACCACGTCCGGGTCCATGCCATAGTCGATCACCTGGCCGTTCACGTTGCCCGCAGGCCAGGTTGCCGCCGGGCGCTCGTGATTGGGCGACTGCGTGACGACGTCGTTGACGAAGAGATAGGTGTGCGTCTCGACGGGCGAAGCCAGCCATCCGGACCGCATCGCCGCCGCTCGCAGACACGTGGTCCGGCTGACTCGGATGGGCTCGTGATACCGGATCGCCGTGGCGCCGACCGATCCGTGTTCGCCGCCGAACGGATCGCTCCCGTCCGTGGTGTAGTAGATCTCGGCCTCTTCGGTGGCACACGTGATGCTCACGTAGGTCGGCACGTCGTAGAACCCGCGCGTGCGGCCAAACCGCGGTTTGGCGACCGCGCCATCGTAGCTGCGACGGTTCGCCTGGCCGGGCGTCGGGTAGGCCATCGGCAGCCAGTCGCCCGTTCCATCGGGGAACCGGCCATACGAGACATCGACGGTCTGCCGTTCGAACCGGATGGAATCCAGAAGAGTTGCGCCGTCGGTGTCGTAGAGCGCAATCTCTTCGCCCGAGGCACTGAGGGAAAAGGAGGCATGAAGGCCGGCATCCGTGACATCGTTGTCGGCCCAGATCAGCAGATACCCCTTTGCCGCGATCGACGTGCCGTTGGGAATCCGCCAGCGCGTCGGATCGCTCGCATCATCCGTCAGGTACATACCGCCGACGCTCACAGGGACCGCCGCCGGATTGTGCAGCTCGATCCAATCGTCGTGCTCGCCCTGCGGGTCTGTGGCCCCCTGTCCGTTTGAGGCCAGAAACTCATTCAGAACGACCGACGATGCGGCCGGCGCCGAAACCGCCAGCGTCAACACCACCAGCACCGCCATTGCGAAGGATCTGACACTATCAACCATGTTCGCTCCAAATTCCTGAAGACTACACGTGCCTCTATCGGTCGTCTCTTTCACCACTTGGGCAGCCATAGGTCACCGGACCCCCGGCGTCGGCGCCGCCACCTTCCAGTTGATCGGATCGTTCCCATAGGCCGCCGGATCGATCCGGTGCAGCGAAAAGCCCTGGCCATCGGCCTCCACCGGCCAAGGGTCCACGCCTGCCGGGAAGACCTCCGGATGCGAACCGTCGCTGTAGACAACGCGGTCGACGCGAATCCAGCTTGTCGGCGCACCGTTGTCGGCGTCGCCCGGCCGGCTGATCTGGAGCCTGTCGCTGCCGTTGGACAGCCGGCCCGGGCCCCAGGTGAGCACAGGGACATCGTCCGGCACGGTGTAGATCACGCCGAAGCTGAGCCGGTCTTTGACCAGCAGCAGGCATTGTCCCGGCGCCAGGGTCACAGGCGCGTCGGCGGGCAGCAGCACATCGACAGCCGGGCTGTCGGGGTCGTCTGTGAACCGCCACGGCGCCCCCAGATCTGCGTCGTACAGCGTGACCGGCTCGTTGCCGGCGTTGAGCAATTCGATGTACTCGGCCTGATCGGGTGCGGCCGGATTGTACATGATCTCATTGATGACGATCGATAGCACCTTTGGCGCCGCGTTGGGGGCGCCGGGCGTCGCGGCATCCAGCGCGACGAAGTTGCAGGCGCCGGTGCTCTTGAGGTGGCGTCCCTGAGAAACGCCCGCCTCGGAGGCATCGAGCTTTTCCTGTGCAACGTAACCGGCCAGTTCGCCGTTCTCGCCGGAATGGAGATACACTGTTTCCCCGTTGCGGCTCAGCGCGAAAGGCACGTGACAACCGGGGGCGTCGGCGTTGCCGAAATGCCGGTCTTCGTAGAACACGAGGAATCCACGAGGCGCGACTACGGTACCCGCGGGGATCTCATACTTCATCAGGCTCCGCGCGGCGTCGGCAGCCGACGGGTCGGGGGCGTCATCGCTGAGGAACCAGCCGCCGATGTCGATGGCCTGGTCCGTGGTGTTGTGCAGTTCGATCCAGTCCGGCGCGCCGGCATTTGAGTTTGTCAGCGTCTCGTTGATGACCACCGAGCCGAGGGGAATCGCCTGGGCCACATCGTCGTAGCCGGGCGAACCACCGGGACGGGCGCTGGGCCGCCAGAGGCTCTTGTCGCCGAGTGACATCGGATCGGCAGAGGACGGGTCTCTCGCGGTCAGCGAGAAGCCCAAACCGTCGGTGATGTCGAACCAGCCGTCCTCGAAACGGAAATCGCAGATGATCCGGCCGGAGGCGTCCTGCAATTCGATGCGTTCGCCCGCGTTGGCGAGATTGCCCGAGTATTGACCGGCTACGTCGGCCGAGGCGCCATACTCGGCCTCAAACGCGGCGAGGTCTCGGACCACCACCACGTGGCCGCCGGGCGCCAGTTCGATGCTGGGGAATGTGAAACCGATGCCGTTGGTGAAACGCACGAGATTCAGGTTGATCGTCTCATTGCCGACGTTGGTCAGCTCGACATACTCGGCATTCGGATCGGCCGGATGGTACATGATCTCGCTGATCCGCAGATTCTCCGCGACCGGCCCGACCGCAAAGACCACGTCGGCCAGCGCACTCCAGGTGGTGCCGCTGAGCAGCCGGGCCTTGATCTGCGTGCTTTGTTTGAGAGTCACCGCATCGGTATAGCGAACGGCGGTCGCGGACACGCCGGCTTCCGATCCCCCGGCCCCGCCTTTGCCGGCGACCAACTCCACCGAGATCAGGAAGTCCGAGCTGGTCGAGCCGGCGTTGAGTCCCTGGATGGCCAGGATATTGGCGCCCGGACGAAGGGCCGCAACGGCCCCCGAGATGTTGAACGTCTCGAACTCGATGGCATCGAGGTCCGAGTGGTTGTCGGTGGCGCCGGAGTTCCAGGCGGGCTGCCCTTCGAACATCACGCGAAAGACCTCCACGCCGTTGAGATAGGCGATGAAACCATCGTCGTATCGCGCTTTGAGCGTGAGCGAAGTCAGCTCCGCATGCTCTTCGGGCTCCACGTGGAAGGGAATTCGGATGTAGCATGTCGCGTTGCGGCCGTACATGGCGTTCTGCACGTCGATGTTAATGAACGGCTCATACCCGGTGGTCCGCTCGAAGCCGACGCCGCCGATGCCACTCATCCAGCCGGAATCGTCGAACTCCGCTCCCCCGCGCCATGCGTCATCGATCGGGCCCGTGGGCACCATCACGCGCTTCGGCGCATCCTCCGGCACCAACGTCTGCAAATCGCTCGGCCCGCCCCCTGTACCGGCCACGCGCGGGTCGCTGCCGTCGGTGGTGTACCAGATGTCTCCCGCGTTGGCAGTCATAGTCAGCACAGCGCTGCTGTCAACCTGCCCGCCGTGCTGGAACCGGTCGTCGATGTGAAACTGCGGCGGCGAAATCGAGGGATAGAAACCCGCCTGCCGGAGCTGGTTCATCACGATGTCCGTGCGTACGGAGAAGTACTCGTTGACCAGGCGATCCCGCTCGCCGACCCATTCGACATCGCGCGTGTACGGACGCGACCTTTTGCTGTCGCCCCACCGCGCAGACTCGCCGACGATGGCGCGGTCAATCTCGTTGGCGCGGGTCATGTAGCGATCGATCGCGGCGCCCGGCGTGAGGGCCCCGTCGTTGAAGAACCGCTTGTAGATGTGGTCGGCCATCTGGACGCGGAAGTCCTCGTTGGCCATGAGGCGGTCCACCAGATAGTGCGGATTGGACTGGCCGACGATGTTGACGCGATTGACCGTGGGCGATTCGAGGCTCCACTCGACGTCCCATGGCACGAACAGGAACGGACCGGCAGGCTCGCGGCGACGCACGGCGTAGAAGTTGCGGGGCACCCGGTCGTTGCACAGCAACACCGGCGCATCGCGGCTGCCCGCGTAATAGATCATCAGCATGTAGTCAATCATCGCGGAGATGTCCACATACTGCTGGATCTCATGGTAGGCCGCGGTCGTGCCCAGGTCGCCACCGGCCAGGCGAAACAGGGTGTTCCACGCATCGAGGTCTCCCGTCTTGACCTCCATGCTGCCGTCGGCGTAGAGCACGTCGTAGTCTTCCTTCTGGCCGCCCAGGTGTTGGGCGTAGAACCCGTCGTCAGGCCGTTCGACGAAGATGAACATCCCCCAGTAGAGCCCGTCGACGTAGGCGTGCACCCCCCGGCTGTGCGGCGCCAATCCGCCCATGTCGCGGACCGTGTCGCGGCAGAACTGGTCGCGCAGATAGTCCGCATGGTCGGTCCCCAGGCCGCTACAGGCGGTGCTGTCGCCGAACCACGAGTAATTCCAGATCGACCGAAGGATCAGCGACTCAAAGCCCTCGACGTCGGTGTCGGGGAAGAGGGGGTAATCCAGTTGCGACGGACCGTATTCGTTCTTGAACAACATACGAAGCGAGTGCTTGGCCACGCTTGTGCTCCGGCCGTACTGGCTGCCGTGAACGCGCAAGCCGACGTTGACCTGAAAATCCTCCCCTTCAACCGGATCGATCCATTCGATCGAAGCAGGTCTCTCCCAGTCGACACCATGCCCCGACAAGTGCGAGTAGATGCCGCGCTGGCCAAAGAAGTCGTCCTTGCTGATCACCACGCTCACGGAGGGAACGCTCTGGAGATCGTCCTTGATCGTCGACGCGTACGCCGGGTCCTTGACTACCTTCGGATCCATCTCGTAGTCGACGCGGGTCGAACCCCACGTCGTGGGGAAGCCCGGCGGGTACGGCGGCTGATTGACGACATCGTCGAGAAAGATGTAGCTGCACGTCACGACCTCAGACGGTCTCCATCCCTCCTTGAACGCCATGACGCGAAGACACGTGGTCCGCAGGACGAGGACAGGCTCGGTGTAGACACTGCCGCTCGGAACGTCGCGCACCTGCGAGAAAGGCTCGCTGCCGTCACGAGTGTAGTAGATCACCGCGCCGGGTGTATCGCAGGTGATCGTCACCTCGAACGGCGCGCTGTAGAACCCTCGCTCATGAGAGACCCTGGGCGTGGAGACGAAACCTTCATAGACTACCACGTTCGGCAGTCCTGGCGTCGGATACCCCATCAGGCGGAAATCTCCCGCGCCGTCGGGGTAGCGGCCGAACGATATGTCGGCCGTCTGCGGACCGTAGGAGACGTAGTCGAGCTGTGTGCGGCCGTCGGTGCCGAACAGCGCGATTTCATCGCCGGAGGCGCTGAGCCGAAAGCCGGCGTGAAGCCCTGCGTCCCCTGTGTCGCCGTCGGCCCAGATCAGAAGGTAGCCCTTCGGGGCGATGGTCGTGCCCGAGGGGATCCGCCAGCGCACAGGGTCCTCGACGTCATCCGTAAGATACATCCCACCGACATCGGCCGTCACATCGGAGGTGTTGTGCAGCTCGATCCAGTCGTCGTACTGGCCCTGCGGGTCCTTGGCACCCCGGCTGTTGGAAGCCAGCAATTCGTTGATAACGATCGAGGATTGGGCCTGCATCGCGCCGGCCGGTGCCAGCACCAGCGCCAGCACAAGCGGCTTCAGGTAGCCGATCATATCGCCTTCCGCCTTTGAATGTGCACTCTTCACTACCCGCGAACGCCCCCGCTGCCCGACCTTTGCGGGCTGGTTCGTTCGCACCGTTTCGGCCCCTCCAGGGGACGGCGGCATCGCTTGGCCAAGCCTCTGACCGTCCGTCCAAGGCCGCCTTCCGGCTTGCCAGAAGATTGCCCGGGAACACTGACCCGCCCGCCGGAGCACGCCAAGCCCCCCACCCCTCCGCCGGCCTGCAATAGGCAAGTGCTCTAATGGTATTTTAACACATCGCCAGCATTCAAGTCAATGTGCCATACCTCTCTGCTGGAAAAGCCTTTACCGCCAGCCAGCTCAGGGAGACTGATGGCGGCCCACTCGAAACCAGTCGGAGCAGGCGTGACATCATTTCAGCGTCTTTCTTAAGTCTCCCCTGGGGCACGAGAGCCGGCGGGCAAGCTGCAGGATAAATAGCTTGCGAACCTATCTTCCGAGCCTGATAATACTTATCGTAATCCAAGGAGAGCACATGGTTCGATTGAAGCGGTCCATCTTGTGGGCCTGCCTGATAGCGATTGCAGCGCTGGCGGTCTTGTCGGTCTACGGCGCCTTCCTGGGAGCCGACCGGGCACAGGCGTTCTTCAACAGCGTGCCCGTCGTGATCTACTGGGGGGCGTTCGGCGTCCTGCTGGCCGCAGGCATCGCCGTCTTTCGTCGGCTCTCGTGGGTTCCGTCGCTGCTGCTGATGCATCTGGGCTGCATCCTCATTCTGGCCGGCGGGATGTGGGGCTCGCCGCTGGGACAGGACCTCCAGAAGCGGTTCTTCGGGACCGAGAGGATCCGCAAGGGCCAGATGCCGATCCTCCAAGGCACGGCGGAGAACCGGGTGATGGTCGCCGACAGCAACGATACGCAGGAATTGCCCTTTTCGATCCGGCTGCGCGATTTTCGCATCGAGCACTACGAACCGGGCGACCTGTACATTCAGAGCCGCAACGGCAAACGCTGGAAGCTGCCCGCCGAAGCGGGCCGGACCCAGGCGCTCGGCGAGAACTTCGGCACGGTGACGATCCAGCGGGCGTTCCGGAACTTCAAGATGGACGTCTCCGGCGACGAGCGGATCGCCTACGATGCACCAGGAGGACTGAATCCGGCCCTGGAGGTGATGATACAGAAGCCGGATGGAACGACCGCAAGGCGGTACGTGTTCCTCCACCGGGCCGGACACGGCAACCCCAACGATCCGCTGGTCATGAGCTACGAGCAGAGTCCCCGCGACTACATCAGCGAGCTCGAGGTGGTTCGGGACAACCAAGTCGTCGCGAGCAAGGACATCGAGGTCAATCACCCGCTGCACCATGGCGGGTACCATTTCTACCAGCATTGGTACGGACAAAACCAGATGGGCGAGTACACCATCCTGATGGTGGTCTCGGACGCCGGGCTCAACATCGTCTACACCGGCTACGCCATGCTCATCGTGGGTGTATTCTGGCACTTCTGGGGCCGGCGCCTCTGGCCCACACTGAGGAGCCGGCAAGCCGCCTGCGCGCCCGTCGGCGTGTCGGGCGAGGTACCGAACGGAACGGGGTGACAGGGACGCGGATGGCGATCAAATACACATTTCAGGGACTGCTGATCTACATGGCGATGGCCGCCTTCGTGTCGGCGTTCATCGCCACGGTGGCAGGACGCAGGAAGGCCGGGCAATGGCTCTTCACGGCTGGCTTCTGCGCCAGCCTCCTGGCGTACGTCTACCGCTGGATCGACGTCCGGCACGTCCCTCTGCAAAACCTCTTTGAGGTATTCCTCTGCCTGGGGATGGTCTGCTACCCGATCTCGGTGGTCGGGCGCAGAGTCCTGCGAATTGGCGGGCAGTGGGCGGATATGCTGATTGCGGCGATCGTGTTGTTTCCCGCCGGCTTCAAATTCCACGCGGAGCCGCAACACCTGCCTCCGGCCCTGCAAAGCTGGCTGTTCGTTCCGCATGTGGGGGTCTACACGCTCAGTTACATCTTCATGGCCATGGCCGCTTTTCGGGCAGCCGTCCACCTTTGCACCGCCAAGCGAGCTGCTGTCGTGGATGCGATTCTGCCGCCCGAGCAGGCGACATACACGCTGATCGCCATCGGTTTTCCCCTGCTGACGCTGGGCTTGATCCTGGGCAGCATCTGGGGCAAACGGGCCTGGGGCGACTACTGGGGCTGGGACCCGAAGGAGCTTTGGTCGCTGGCCTCCTGGCTGGTCTACGTGGGATACTTCCACTGGCGTCACATGTTCGGCACACAATACGCGAGGATCAACAGTCTTTGGGCGATTGCGGGTATGGCCGCCATCGTCATCACGTTGCTCTGGGTCAACCTCTCGAGGTTGTTCCCAGGGGTGCACAATTACGCGACATGAGGGCGCCTCATCGCGGAGGCGCACGTTTTGGAGGGTTCGAGAAATGGTTACGACAAAATGGATTGCGTGGATGGGTATGGTGGTCGGCCTGCTGGCGACCTGGAGTGCCAGCGCCGTGACCCTGTCGGAGAACGGCCAGGCCAAGGCGGTTATCGTCATCGCGGCCGATGCGCCGGCGCCCGAGCGGCATGCCGCGGCGGAGCTGGCCGGATTTCTGGCGCAGATTACAGGGGCCCAGTTCCCTATCGCCGGCGAGCCAAACCAGGCCAACGTCAATGTCTTCGTCGGTCCGCAGGCGGCCAAGGTCGCGCAGAAGGACTTCTCAACCGATGGGCTGGGCGACGAGGGGATCGTCATCCGCACAGTGCCGAACGGGCTGATCCTGGCCGGTGGCCGGCCGCGCGGAACGCTTTACGCCGTCTACACCTTCCTGGAGGATCACCTCGGCTGCCGATGGTGGTCGTCCACCGAGAGCACCATACCCTCGAAGGCCACGATCGTACTGAACGACATCGACGTCCGTTATGTCCCGGTCCTCGAGTATCGCGAGCCCTACTGGTTCGACGCGCTCGACGGCGACTGGGCCGTGCGGAACAAGTGCAACGGCAACGGCAACCGGATCGATGCCGAACGAGGGGGAAAGCACAAGTACGAAGGATTCGTTCACACCTTCTACCCGTTGATCCCGCCGGAGAAGTACTTCGCCGATCATCCCGAATGGTTCAGTGAGATCGACGGCAAGCGCACCACCGAGCGGGCGCAGCTGTGCCTGACCAACGAGGAGATGCGCGCCGAGCTGGTCAAGAATCTCAAGGAGCGGCTGCGCAACAATCCGGCCGCCACCATCGCTTCGGTCTCGCAGAACGACTGGTACGGCAACTGCCAGTGCGCCAAGTGCAAGGCTGTCGAAGAGGAAGAAGGCAGTCCCGCCGGCCCGATGCTGCGCTTCGTCAATGCCGTCTCCGCCGACACCGAGCAGGAGTTCCCGAACGTCGCGATCAGCACTCTGGCGTATCAGTACACGCGCAAGCCCCCGAAGCTCGTCAAGCCGCGTCCCAACGTCATCGTCCAGTTGTGCAGTATCGAGTGCTCGTTCAGCAAGCCGCTGGCCGACGAGCGGAACAAACCCTTCCGCGACGACATCATCGGCTGGTCGCAGATCTGCAATCGGCTCTACATCTGGGACTACACGACGAACTTCCGCCACCACATCATGCCGCACCCGAATCTGCGCGTGCTCGGACCCAACGTGAAGTTCTTCGTCGACCACAACGTCAAGGGCATCTTCGAACAGGGCGCCTACACGACCAATGGCGCCGAGATGGCCGAACTGCGGGCCTGGGTGCTGGCCAAACTGCTGTGGGACCCGAGCCGCAGCGGCGATCAGCTCGTCGAGGAGTTCCTCGAAGGCTACTACGGGCCCGCGGCTCCTTACATGAAGAAGTACCTGGCGACAGTGCATGACGCGGTCGATCAGAGCGGCGACTGGCTGGGCTGCTTCGAGAAGCACACGGCCAAGTACCTGAACTTCGAGACGCTGACCAAAGGCCGGATCTATCTGCTGGCGGCCGAGGAGCAGGTCAAGGACGATCCCGTGCTGCAATTCCGCGTCCAGGTGGCCCAGTTGCCGGTGATGTACACCTTCATGATGCGATGGACCGAGATGCGCGAGGCCGCGAAGGCCGCCAACGCCGAGTGGCCTATGCCCGAGTCGATCCGCAGCGCCTACGACCGCTTCTTGGAGATCGCCAGGAAGAAGAACGTCACCCGGCTCAGCGAGTGGCAGGAAGGCTTCGGCGCCCTGGACGACGCACTGGCGCGCGCTGGGCAGTAGGCCCGGAATCGATGGACGGACCCGACGCACTCGAAATTGACCGCCTGACCGTCCGGATGGACGGCCAGACGGTATTGAAGGACTTCTCGCTTTCACTTCCGGCGGGGCGGAAGGCCCTGCTGACCGGTCCATCGGGCTGCGGCAAGTCTACCGTGCTGCGGTGTCTGCTCGGCTTCGTGACGCCCGAGACAGGGTCGGTCCGCATCGGCGGCGAGCCGCTCACCGCCGAGACCGTCTGGCGACTCCGGCGGCACATGGCCTACGTCGGACAGGAGCCCGACCTGGGGGTCGGCGTCGTCCGCCACATCCTCGAGCAGCCGTTTCACTATCGTGCCAACGCTGCCTTGCGAGGGAACCTGGGCCGTGTCCCCGAGCTGTTCGACGCCTTCGGCCTTGCCCGAACGCTGTTCGACAAGAGCATCGGCGATCTTTCGGGAGGCGAGAAGCAGCGGGTCGCACTGATCTGTGCCCTGCTGCTCGACCGCGAGATCTTCCTGCTCGATGAGGTGACCAGCGCCCTGGACCCGGCGAGCAAGCGCAGGGTCCTCGATTACTTCCAGTCGCGCGCCGAGGCGACCGCTCTGTTCGTCGCACACGATGCGGAATGGTTCTCCTTCGTCGACCAGGTTATCGAGGTGTCCAAAAGCCACTCGGCTGGAGAGCCTCGCCATGGCTGATTCGGCGATTCGATCACGTCACTCTTCTGCTTCGCCTCATCAGGACGTAGACGAAAAACGACCTTGTCATTCCGACCGGACAGGCTGTGTCACAATGGAGTTGGCGGATGGTTGCATGTTAGGGGTGGGTGTGTATGCTGGTGGCGGGGTAAGGAAAGGAGTCCTGGATGGCCTATCGACAAGCCGATCGTCAGCAGCGCTGCTTGTTTCCGGAGAGTCTCGACGACTATGTGGGCCCGGAAGATCCCGTACGGGCTTACGACGCCTTTGTAGACGCCCTGGACCTGGCGGCCCTGGAGATCACGTGGGACCCGCATCAGGTCGGCTGCCCGTCGTACGATCCGCGTGTGATGCTCAAGGTGCTCGTCTATGGCTACTCGTATGGGATTCGCAGCAGCCGCAAGCTGGAGCGGGCCCTGCATCACAATCTGTCCTTTATCTGGTTGGCCGGGGGCTTGAAGCCGGACTTCAAGACTCTTGCCCGGTTTCGGCGGGACAACCGCCATGCGTTGAGTCAGGTGCTCAAACAGGGTGCCCGTCTGTGCATCGAGTTGAACCTGATCGAGGGCAACACGCTCTTCGTCGACGGCAGCAAGTTTCGCGGCAACGTGTCGTTGAACAATCTCTGGACGGTGGAGCGCTGCGAACGGGCTCTGGCTCGTGTCGATCAGCGGATCGCGGAGATCCTGGCGGAATGCGAGGCCGTCGACGATCGGGAGGCCGATCAGGCGTCCCTGGTCAAGCTCCAGGACACCTTGCAGAAAAAACAGAAGCTCAAGGCCAAGGTGGCCGCGGCGCTGGAGAAGCTGCGCCGCGAGGATCGGGAGTCGGTCAACACGACCGATCCGGAATCGCGGTCGATGCACGGCCGCCAGGGTTCCCATGCCGACTATAACGCGCAGATCGTCGTGGACGACCAACACGGGCTGATCGTGCACAGTGACGTGGTCAACGACAATAACGACCTGGGGCAGTTCGCCGACCAGATCAACGCGGCCAATGAGACGCTGGAACAGCCGTGCCAGAGAGCCTGCGCGGACGCGGGATTCTCCAATGCCAAGGTCTTGAAGCAGATCGATGACCAAGGCATCGAGGTGATCGTGCCCTCGTCCAAACAGGCTCAAGGTCGGCCGGCCGGACCCTTCGATAGGTGCCATTTCCGTTACGTGGCCGAGGAAGACGTGTATCTCTGTCCGGCCGGGACCCGCCTGCCGTTTCGACGCCTGAATGGCAAACCGGGCCAACGCGAGTACTATCCGGGCCGTGGCGTGTGCCCGGAATGTCCCCACTTTGGGACCTGTACCTCCAACAAGACGACCGGACGCAAGATCGTCCGCCATGGCCAGGAGGCGTTGCGTGAGAAGCTGGCTCGCCACTATGAGACCTCGGCGGCTCAGGCGGTGTTCCGGCGACGCAAGGAGAAAGTCGAATTGCCCTTCGGCCATTTCAAGCGGAACTTGGGCGTCGACAGTTTCCTGTTGCGAGGCTTGGCCGGGGTCCGCGCGGAGATGTCGCTGTTGAGTACTTGCTTTAATCTGGTCCGGCTGATCTCGCTGGTGGGCGTTTCCGGCTTGGTCGCGAAGCTCTCGCCTCTGTAGGAGAACCTGTAGGCCCATCTCCGGCCGGATCGGGGATCCCAAACAGACTCGCCTCCGGTGGCGAACCTGGCAGGCGGCCAAATGAAGAAGGTTGCCCTCTTCCCGTCGGGGCCGGATGCCCGGCCGGCAGGAGAACCGTCAATACGGCAATGAATATCATTGTGACACAGCCTGGAAGTCGAGGAATCTGGCTGCGAGCCGGAAGCGCACCCGCTCCCTGGCCAGATGCTTCGACTGCACTGCGCTCCGCTCAGCATGACAAGAGGAAGCGAGGGGCGGCATGAATGACGTGGTCGAGATTGGCGTCTGGCACCTGGCGGCCTCGTACCTGCTGCTGGCCTTCCCGTTGGCGATCATGCTGTGGTACCGCGTCCCCATGATCGGCGAGACGCTTGTGTCGCTGGTGCGCATGACGGTGCAACTGATCTTCGTCGGTTTGTACCTCCAGGTGGTCTTCCGATTGAACAATCTGTGGCTCAGCGCCGCGTGGCTGCTGATCATGGTGTCGGTCGCCGACGTGTCGATCGTGCGGTCGTGCTCGCTCCAGCTCCGCCGCATCGCGCTGCCCTTGTTCGGCGCGCTGGTGGCGGGCACCACCGTCCCCTTGCTGCTGTTCGTCGGCCTGATCCTGCGACGGAGCAACCTGCTCGACGCACAGTATGCCATCCCCATCGCCGGCATGATCCTCGGCAACTGCCTGCGGGCCGACATCGTTGGCATCCGAACGTTCTATGAGAGCATCCGAACGAGTGAGAAGGCCTTCCTTCAGAGTCTGGCCCAGGGGGCGCTGTTGCACGAGGCGACGCGTCCCTTCGTGCGAAATGCCTGCCGGGCGGCGTTGGCGCCGACGGTGGCCTCCATGGCGACCATCGGCCTGGTGTCCCTGCCCGGCATGATGACCGGCGTCATTCTCGGCGGCGCCAGCCCTGCCACCGCCATCAAGTACCAGATCGCCATCATGATCTCCATCTTCTCCGGCACCGCCATCACCCTGGCCGTGGGCCTGTGGCTCACCGCCAAGACCAGCTTCACCCCCTACGGCGTCCTGGACCGCACCATCTTCCGCAGCAACGCCAAGGCGTGACATTGGACTCCCAGCCGCAGAGCGGCGTGTGTGAGACCATCCTGGCATGCGTGTGGCAGCCTCAAGGCGCAGCCTTGGGGATGGCGGATACGATTTGGCCTCGTAGATCCAGAGACGGCGGCGCTTTAACCATCCCCAAACGCCAAGGCGTTTGAGGCTGCCACGCAGACGCTTCAATGGCTCAGGAATGCCGGTGCCCTAAAATCGACACACACAGCGGCGCCGCTGTCGCGGAACGAGCATTGGCGCGGGATGAGGAGTCGGGTATAACACAGGCCCGGCAGATGAAGACGGAGCCGGCGAAGTGAGAGTTGGGTTGTGTCGCAGACAGGTAGAAAGGAGTGGCTATGAACAGGATGTTGTGGTTGGGGGTCGTCGTTGCGGCGGCAGGTCTGGCAACCGGATGCGCCACGCAGGATGCGGCCAAGAAGGAGGCCAAGGCCGAGGTCGCCGAGACAAAGGAGAAGCCGCCGCTGACGCAGTATGTGGACACGCCGACGGGCCGGTGGATGGTGCACGACGAGGCCCGTCCGGCCCCGCCGATCGTCGCGCCGGGCGAAGGCTGCGGCAACGCTCCGACCGACGCCGTCGTGCTCTTCGACGGGACCGATGCGTCGATGGCCAACTGGACCGACACCAAGGGCGCTCCTTCGAAGTGGGTTGCTGGCGACGGCTATATGGAGTCGGTCAAGGGCGCCGGCTACATCCAGACCAAGGAGCAGTTCGGGTCATGTCAGTTGCACGTCGAGTTCGCCACGCCACAGCGTGTCGCCGGCTCAGGCCAAGGCCGCGGCAACAGCGGCGTCTTCCTCCAGGGCCAGTACGAGGTCCAGGTCCTCGACTCCTACGACAACAAGACCTATCCCGACGGCCAGTGCGGCGCGCTCTACGGCAGATCCGTCCCGCTGGTCAACGCCTGCCGCAAGCCGGGCGAGTGGCAGAGCTACGACATCATCTACCACCGTCCTTTCTTCGGTAAGGACGGCAAGGTCACGCGAAAAGCCACGTTTACCGTCTTTCACAATGGCGTCCTCATTCACGATCACGTCGAGCTGACCGGCGGCACCAACTGGATTAACGCCCACGCCGTCACCGACTACGTCGTGCACGGCGACAAAGGCCCGATCCAGCTTCAGGACCACGGCAATCCCGTGCGTTACCGCAACATCTGGGTTCGCGAACTGAAGGACTGAGTCCGCAACGCTTCGTGGTGCGTATCCAGGCCGGGGCGGCCCACCCAGGGTCGCTCCGGCTTTCTTCTTGCGCGGACCCCCGCCACAGATCAGGCGGACAGATGCGAGACCAGAATCCTCACCCCGATGGCGATCAGGACGAGGCCGCCGAGGATCTCGATCTTGCTCTCGAAGAAATGGCCGCAGCGCTTGCCGATGGCCACGCCCGCGTACGACAGCACGAACGTGACCAGGCCGATGACGCAGACGGCGAACACGACCGAATTGGTCAGCAGCGACAGCGTGACACCGACCGCCAGGGCGTCGATGCTCGTCGCGATCGACAGCATTAGCAGAATCGTCAGATTGGACGGGTCGAGGTTCTTCTCGGCCGATTGGATCTCGAAGGCCTCGTAGATCATCTTGCCTCCGACGAAGGCGAGCAGACCGAACGCAATCCAATGGTCGAACGGGTTGATGTACGCCTTGAGCCCGAGGCCCGCCAGCGAGCCGATCAGAGGCATCACCGCCTGAAAAGCCCCGAAGAACAGGGCCATGCGCAACACGTGGCGGATGTGGAGTTCGCGATAGACGCTGCCGGTGACGATGGAGACCGCCAGAGCATCCATGGCCAGGCCGATGGCGACGAACAGGATGGTGACAACATGCATATGCGATCTCGATCGGGCGCCCTCCACAATCCGCCTGCGGCGGATCGAGGCGGCCACGTTAACGGTCTGGAACGATATCAAAGACGGCGATCTCGGGCCGGGCGAAAAATCTCACCTGAGGCGCCGGTCGAGGTTCGAGGCCCAGGCCGCGGTTGACGTAAAGCATCGTTTCGCCCACTTGATGGACGCCGGACTCGTACTTCTTACCATATTTGGAGAACGTGATCAAAGCGCCGTACAGAGGCAGAGCAACCTGCCCGCCATGAGTATGGCCGCAGAGGTACAGATCGACCTGCGGACCGGCCACGCGCTCGATCAGGTCCGGCGTATGATACAAAAGGACGTTGAACCGATCGGAAGGCAGGTCCGGGAGACCATCTCCTCCGTCGTAGGGCAGGACCATTCCCCGTCCGTGGATGCCGATGCTCGCCTCACCCTTGGTGACCAGCCGGGTCCGGCGATCCAGAAGCTCAAAACCCGTCCCCTCAATGAGATTGAGGTCGCGCCAGTGATAGACCTCGAAGTTGCCGGTGACCGCGAACTTGCCGAGCGGCGCCTCTAGGCGGCCCAGGGCGTCCTTCAGTCGAGGCACGCCGGCGCGGTCGTTCAGGTAGTCGCCGGTAGTCACGATGACGTCGGGCTTCAGCGCATTGACCGTCCGGACCATCTCCTCCTCGTTTCGCGGCGTCCGGTCGCAGTGCAGGTCCGAGATCTGCACAATCCGGAACGACGCCTCCGTGAGCTTGGGCGTGCGTACGGTCATCACGTTGACCTCGACCCGGAAAGGCTCGATGAAACGAGCGTAGAGAAAGCAGACGATGCCAAGGGCGGCAAGGACGTGAACCACCAGGACCGGCTTGCGCGTCAGCAGCGGCCGAACCGGCCTTCGGCGAAATCGAGCAACGCCGGCCCGCAACAGGACGCCGATCTCGAATCCATAGAGAGCCAGCAGCACCAACAGGAAGATGGCGATGGATATCACTTCGTTGGGCCGCATGGGAATCATGTCGATGTCACTCCTGCCGACCGCGGGACCGCCTTCACCGAACTCGATGCTCCTTGCCACCGGCCTTGACGATCATTGGTTCTGCAGAACCTCGATCATGGCCGCGATGTTCTCCGGCTTCGCGTCGCCCGGGATGTCGTGCGAGGGCGAGGCAATATAGCCCCCCTGCTCGCCGACCACGTCGATCAGCCGGCGAACCTCGTCCCGGACCTGGCCGACCGTTCCGAACGGCAGCGTCCGCTGGATGCTGATGCCGCCGTAGAAACTCAACATGGTACCGTAGGTTCTCTTGATGTCAAAGACATCCATCACCTCGGGCTGGAAGGGATTGAAGACTTCGAGTCCGCACTCGATCAGATCGCCGAAGAGCTCATCGACCTTCCCGCAACAATGGAGCATGGTCAGCTTGCCCTTTTGCTTGACCGCCCGGCACATCGCGGCAAATCGAGGCTTGATGTACTTGCGCCACAGGTCCGGCCCCATCAGAACGCCCCGCTGGTGACCCCAGTCATCGCCGAATCGAAAGATGTCCACCTTCTCGGTGCAGGCGTTTTCGATGACCGCCAGGTTGAATTCGAGAATCCGATCGAGCAGCACGTCGATCCAGCGGTCGCCGACCGCCATCGCCATCAGGACGTTCTCCATGCCCGCCAGCGTCCAGGCCCGTTCAAAGAGCGAGAAGCCCAGACTGACCAGAGCCGCCGTCTCTCCATCGGCACCCACTGCCTCGTCGAACCGCGCGTAGCGCCGCCGGTCGTTCGGGTCGGGGAATGGAACGTCGGTGACGTTGTCGGCGGTCACGAGCCGATTGCAGACGACGCCGATGTCCTTGTCGATGTGGCGGTCCCATTGCACGCCGAACTCATCCTGCCAGATGTTCGGGGCCACCTCCACGAACCGAGCATCGGGCAGGTGCGGACGCAGCCACGTGAAGCAGTTGCCCAATTTCGACTCAAAATCTGGGTCGCCGTAGTACGCCGCCATTCTCTCGCGGGCCGGCACGGTGAATCGGATGTCGTACGGCACCCTGTCGCGCCGGATGTGCGACAAGGCCTTCAAAACGCGTTCCCTGTTATTCACGCTCTGGTCCCCCATTGGCGAAGGAAGACGTCACGGCTGACACGACTTGCAGGGCCGCTTGCCCGCCGCGATGGCCTCGTCCCGCGTCGCGTAAGTCACGAGATTCCGCTGGACGATCTTCAGAGCCAACGGGCAATCGGCCCGATGAAATACCGCACTGTTTCTCGACCCAACAAACAACGGCTCAGCAGCAACAGCCTGAGAGTCAGCGGCCCCCTCTGCGATTTGAGGCATTGCGGTTGGGGCAGCCGCCTTATGCAGGCGTCTGGCGGCCTGGCAGGCAGTCGCAAACACCTCCGCCTGGGTGAGCACGGCCTGAGCCACCGCCGCGCCCAATTCGGGATCGGCCACGACCTTGATCACGGGCCGTAATCGCCACACGTCGGCCTGGATCGTCAATTCGCGATGATCCGCGAAGGTAACGAGGCGGCTCAACCCCGTTTGGACGCGGTAGACACTGCGACCGCAGCCTTCGAGCGAAACCGTCTCGACCTGGATGCGCAGTCGCGGGGTAAGCCCCGTCTTACACACAACATGCTCTATGCCAGTCGCCTTGAGCTTCTCCACAAGCTGAGCCGCCAGGTCTTCGAACGACGCTGCGTATGGCGCATCCTGCGTCTCCAGGCTGACACACACCCGGTCGATATCTGCAATCGCCTCGTTTCTGGATATCAGCCAATCCCCCTCGGGCAAGCGCAGCTCGTCGCCGCGCGTCATTGGCATCTCAGGGGTAGGGTCGGCGAGAAGCATCGCCAACAGACAACAGATGTGAATGGTCATGGTCTCTCCCTTTCGTATTCGGTCCGCCCACCATGCCCCGTCGCCTCGCCGCGTGAGGCGAGGTCACACGCCATCGGTCTGCACCGCAGTCGAGACGGCGCTCTGCACGGCGGTCTTCATCTTGGCCAAGCCCTCTCGAACAACATCGAGCGGGTCCCTCTCCCAGTATACCTGGCTGAACAGCTCCAGCGAAAGGACCGCTTCGCTACCGTTGTCGCACAGGTCCTGCAGGATTCGCGTCAGAGGGGCGATGCCGTCGCCCGGCATGACGCGGTCAGCGTCGCGGATCGTCTCGCGCGGCGGATTGGCCGGATAGTCGTTAAGGTGAAACACCTGGATCGCTCTGCTGCTGATCGTCTTGAGCCCGTGGAAATCCGAGCCACCTTTGTAGATGTGATACACATCGGGCAGCAGGCAGGCCTTGGGATGACCGCTCTCGATGACCACGAACATGGACTGGCCCAGCCGATGCAGGTTCTTCGAGCCGCCCCAGACTTCCACCTGGGGCACCACTCCTGTCTGGTCGCCAAGATCCAGCAAGGCTCGATATCGTTCGGCCGCCTTCGACAGATCGAGCAGCGGCTCGCCCGTCGCGCCGGCCGGAGGGGCCGCGATGCGCTTGCCCCCGATCTGCGCCAGCAGGTCCATCTCCCGCTTGACCTGCTCGACCGCTTCGGCTCGCACGGCATCATCATCGACGATCCATCGCGGGAAGGAAATGGCGCTCTCCACGGTCAGGCCGTGGTCCTCGATGCGCTTGCGGATGTCGCTGAGTCGGCCGCCCGCCTTGACATGCTCCTGGAGGCTGGAGACCCAAGGCTCGATGGCGTCGTAGCCGGCTTCCGCGGCCACGTCGATCTCTCTGGCCAACCCCAGTTTCTGCCCTCGGATCGTGCTGGTGTTGAGGCAGTATCGAAAGCGATGGGCTCGTCCGGCCGGGATCGGCTGCGCCGATGCAACGCTCAGACCCTTACCTGCGAGTGCCGCGCCGGCAGCCACCACGAAATCCCGACGCGAGAGACGGTGGTCACGCATGGGTGTCTCCACTGGATGATGACAGTCCGTATTGAAAAAGCCTCGACGCCGCAACTATACGACCACGGCAAACGTCAATCCCGCTTGCCGAGCAGCCCTTCGATCTCCGCGAGTTTTTCGTCCAGCATTTCCTGGGTCCGCGCCTCGATGTTCAGACGCAGCAGCGGCTCGGTATTGCTCGGCCGGCAGTTGAACCACCATTCCTTGAAGCCGACCGTCACACCGTCGAGGCGGTCGATCTGACCGTCTCCATAGCGTCGGGCCAGATCCTCCATCTTGGCCTCTTTGTCCTCGACCTCGAAGTTGATTTCCCCACTGTTGGCGTAGCGCCGCAGTGGAGCGATCAGCTCGCTGATCGGCTTGCCGCCGTCGTTGACCACGTTCAGCAGGTGGACCATCGTGATCGCCGCGGAATCGGCGCAGAAGTTGTCGGCGTAGTAGAAGTGCCCCGACAGCTCCCCTCCGAAGACGGCGTGGGAATCCCGCATCGCCTTCTTCATGTAGGCGTGGCCGACCCGCTCGCGCCGAGGGGTCCCGCCGTACTTGATGATCTCCTCCATCACAACGCGGCTGCTGCGAAGGTCATACACCACCGCCGATTTGGGCTTCCTCAGAAGGAAGTACGGCACCATCAGCGCGGTGAGCAGGTCGCAACTGACCGTGTCGCCCTTCTCATCGACGAGGATCATCCGGTCGGCGTCTCCGTCGAAGCAGAGGCCGAAATCGCACTTCTGTCGCTTGACCATCGCGCGGACCTGCGAGAGGTTCTTCTCCTTCAGCGGGTCGGGATCGTGCTTGAATTTGCCGGTGTACTCGAAGTTGATGTCCAGGATCTCGACCGGACCGTCGCCGAACAACAGGGGCAGGGTCTTGCCCGCCATCCCGTTGGAGGCGTCGACCGCGATCTTCTTGTCCTTCAGGCCCGGCCGCAGGAACTGGAGCACGTGCTGCTTGTACTCCTCGCTCAGGTCCTGCCGGCGGAAGGAGCCGGTGGGATTGCCCTTGGTGTGCGGCATGGCCAAGGCCAGATGCTGGATATCCTTCAGGCCGGTATCGCCGCCGATCGGGACTGCGCCGCGTCCGGAAACCTTGAATCCGTTATACTTGGCGGGATTGTGTGAAGCGGTCACCTGCACGCCGCCGCACGTCTTGAGGTGGTTGATGGCGAAGTACATCTGGGGCGTGTCGATCATCCCGATATCAACCACCCCGACGCCGGCCGAGCGAATCCCCTCGATCAGCGCCTTGGCAAGAGGCTCGCTGTGGGTCCGCATATCGCGCCCGACGCAGAGGGTGTTGGCCCCGGCCTGCCCTCGCTCGTAGCCGGTCATCAGGGACGGCAGGAACCGGGCCGTCGCGCAGCCGATCTTCCACGCATCCTCTTCGTTGAGCTGATCGGGGTAGATACCCCGGATGTCGTATGCCTTGAAAATCTGCGGATCCATAGAGCCAACTCCTTTGGTCTTGCGAAGCTACTGAGTCTCCCCGTCCCGATGGACGTCGGGACTGGAACGGCCGTCCGTCCGGCCGCCCCGCCCCGGGGCGTTCATAGTATCCGGGGCAGACACCTCATGTCAATCGCCCAGTTCAGGCTATTGGCCGATGCCAAGGAGTCGGCCCGTACGAGCCCAAGGAAGCCGTTTTCCGGCCCCTCCGCCAGCACAGACACGAGGCAGGCCCGGGTTGTGGCCAAGACCCGCGCGGTTTGTGGCCATGCCACAAAGCCGACCACAGAGATTGCACCCAAACACCCCACACCACCCAAATTCACGCAGAATGCGCTTGAATAAGGCGACTGAATCGCATATAATGATGGGGTCGTATCTTGTCTGTGTGCGGAGATCTCGCCGGCAGGCCGGATCTTCGGCACCAGACACTGTTTGTGGGAGGAGAGAAGTCGCAGCGCAGGATAGTCCCCCTTCCGGCAGGCCGTCGGGGAAGACGCCAGAAGCCGGCGGGAGGCTCGCAACGCGAACAGGATTCGAACCTGTCTGCGACCGAAACCCATGGCGGAGAAGTGCGAGAGTCTCAGCACGATGGAGTACCTGCTGAGTGGCAGGCATCCCGTCTGAAATCGATACGGGCCGGGGGTGTTGCGCGCCCGTCAGGAAAGGTTCTTTTCGAGTATTCTGGAGTATGCGAGGAGTCCGAAGATGAGATCCATGATTGTATGTGCCGCGTGTATCGCCATGTGTATGACCATGTCGGCCCAGGCTGTGGGCGAGCCGAATGTCCCGCCGGTGGACTTCTGGGTCCAACCCTCCAGCCCGACGACAGCCGACAACGTATCCATCATCCTCTCGGGACTGTGGCCGGACACATGTGTCCCGGAACAGATTCCACTGGCGACGTTTGCCAGCGACAGCATGTGGATCGATATCCTGCTGCCCGGCTGGGACGACCCCAACGAATGCCTGAGCCTGTCATGCACGGTCGAACCAACTCCGTTCGAGGTCAAGGGAATCGCCGGCAATCTGGCCGCAGGTCGCTACCATGTGTACGCCCGCGTGATCTCCTGCGAAGGCCGGGGCAAGTATGAGTACCTCACCAGCTTCGACGTGGTCGAGAGCAAGCCGGACGATACACCCTGTGAAGGATGCCAGGCGCTCCGGTTCACGCCCGGCGGGCGTGTGGTCCTGTTGAGCGACGATCCGCCCGGGGGCGTCGGATTGAAGGCCGGACACGCCGGAACGGTGATCTGCCGAGACTGCACCAGCGGCTGCGGCAGGATTCTCGTCAGTTGGGACCTCTGGACCGAAGGCTACAAGGACGTCGACGGCTGCATCGCCGATACCCCTCTGGGGTTCCCCTCCACCAGCGGATTGTGGGTGGACCTCAAGCACGTGCTTATCGGGCGACCTTTCAATCGAACCGGAACCGTTCGCAGGGGCCTGGAAGGATGCTTGACCTTCGTCACCGACAGAGGCGTGGAGTTCAACATCGTCGCCACCGGAAACATGTACCGGATCCTGGAGGAGGTTGCCGGGATGAGCGCCGGTGGCCGCATCCGGCTCCAGGGACTGCTCTGCGACACACAGCCTAAATCGGATACGGTCCGCATTTGTCCCCAACGGAATGGCGATATCTATCATCCCATCGTCTCGGCGTGCAGAGACCTGCCGGACACGGGTTCCGGAGTCTGCGATCTCGACCTGATGCCCGGCGATCGCGTGGAATTGCTCGTCAACAACCCGTTGGGAGCAGGCGGCGGACCAGCCGTCGATCTGCTCGCCGGCGCGATGGGCACGGTGATATGCACCGACTCCACGGACGACGAATTGCCATTCTACGTGAGCTGGGACGGTTGGACCCACGGCACGAACACAGACTACTACTGCGATTCGATCGTCGTGCCGTACGCGCCTGATTCGGGCTGGTGGATGCGCTGCAACGAAGTCCGGCTGGTTCATCGGGCCGATCCATAGACCGATTCGGTTCTGAAAACTGCTCTCAAGAAGACTCGCGATGGCAATCATCGCTTGACGCCGGTGGTCCCATGCCTGTATCCGTACACGCATGGGACCACTGGCATACAGGTCGAAGCAGTACCCGCCTGTGGCGGGCCTCAGGCGACGAATTCGAAGACGAAGGAACTGAGATCGTGTTCGTCGATGCCCTCTTGATCCTGGGCCTGGCCGGCTCGCAAGGCCCCCACACCGATGCCACCAGGGAGACTCGTCTCCGCTACACCGTCCAGATCCAGTCGGCGCCTGCCACGCAGAGAGAGCGGCTGCGTGAGACCTACGAGGCGCTGAAGGCCAAGGGACATCTCGTCTACTGTCGCGACGCCTGGATCCACGAGCAAGCGTACGTCCGACTGCGGGTTGGACTCTTCACGAGTTCGGAAGAAGCCGGCAGGTACGGCGAGACGATCCACAAACGAGAAGGATTCGATTACTTCGTCGCGCGAGCCAACCTCTCTGTCGAATCGTTCGGCACGGCGTTCGATGTCATTACAACAGCGAACGATATCTGGTTCAGATCCGACACGTGCCTGCGCCCTCTGTATCATTTCGACACGGCAGAGGCATCCATGACGTGCTCGGGGATAGCAGTCTCGCCCACGGGCCGATGTATCGCATTCTCCTGTGACAATAAGATCGTCAAGATCGAGTTGCAGGACGATTCGATAACGGTGCTCAAGACAGGGCCGCGAGACAACTCGCTGTTCAACAGCATGCTGGCCTGGTCGCCTGATGGCCGACACATCGCCTATCTCGACGCTATGGGGTGGGAATTGCCCACAAAGCTCTGGATCATGCAGTCCGACGGCAACAATGACCGCCGCCTGGTGGGTGACGACACCGGGCAGACACGGGTCAAATCTCTCCAGTGGCGTCCCTCCGGGCAGGAGGTGTTCTACGTGTGCGGCCCGGCCCACGGGACCGTTTCGGCCGGCGGGAGTTTGTGCGGAGTGGACCTTTGCGGAAGAGGCCGGGTCGTGGTACCCGCGTGTGCGGCCGAACGAACGGAGGTCTGTAGCGAGTTTCGGATCGTCGGCAACGAGATCCACTACCAACTGGCCCATTTTGATGCACAGTGCCAGGTGCGGCAGTACACCGCACACAGAACCGCCATACCCCGATAGGCAGGTCCGCCGTTCGCCTGACGCAATTCCCCGTCTTCGCCTTGATTGCTTGTCCGACACGGAATCGGTATGATGGGGATGAAGGAACTATGTCTCGCCCAAGGACGCCGGTCGGGCTTTCGCTGAACCGGGGATGTCGCTTTGCGTAGGGATCACATCGGTACGGAACGACATCGGCCGGGGTGGAATCGTCTTCCGGTGCCTGAGGTCATTCGGCAGGAGGCCCCGTATGCCATGTTGTGTCAGGCGCGCAACACCGTTGTTCCGCCAACAGGGATACGCGCTGCAACCCAGACTTGAACGAGGAGGCCAGAAATGAAACGACAAAGCATACTTGCGGCAGGAATCATCGCGCTGTGGGCCCTGTCGGTCCAGGGGGCCGTCCCGGCCACTCTGCCGACGATCGAGGTCCAGTTCAATCCGACTTCACCGACGTCGGCCGACACAGTGGCCCTGACGCTTTCGGGAACATGGCCGAACGCGTGTGTCCCGCAGACGTTTCTGGCGCAGGTTGTCCCGGGCGACAGCATCCGGATCGATCTGCTCCTGCCCGGATGGGACTCGAAGGACGGCTGTGAGCCGCCGTTGTGCTTGCAGGTGCTGACGCCCTGGCAACTGAGCGGCGCCATACCGGCTCTCCCGGCCGGCTCGTACGATGTGTTCATCCGCGCCATGGACTGCGAAGAAGCGGGCTCGTACAGACAGGTCACCGCCCTGACGGTGACTCCCGGGGTGGGAGGTCCACTGTCGGACGTCTTCGCGCCGGGCGAACGCATCGTGTTGCTGGAATCCGATCCTCCGGGAGGGTTCGGACTGGCCGCAGGACAGAGCGGAACGGTGATCTGCTGCGACGCCGAAGACTGTTCCGGCAGCATCCTGGTGAGTTGGGACCTCTGGGCCGACGGCAAGCTCGACCTCGTCGAATGTGCCAATGGCACCGAGACCCTCTACCCGCCCAACTCGGCGATCTGGATCAATCCCAATCAGGTTCTCCTCGGACGCCATTTCAACCAGTGCGGCACGATCCGAAAGGTTCTGGAAGGGTGCATCTCCTTCGAGGCCGATGACGGCAAGACGTACAACGTGATTGCCTGGCCGGGACTGTATTCCACACTGGACGCAGGCGGCGCCATTCAATTCGACGACCGCGTCCGTCTGCAAGGTCTGCTCAACACCACCCCGCCCAGACCGGATGAGCTGCGGCTCTGTCTCCAGCAGGATGGAGACATCTTCCATCCGACGCTCACACCCTGTTCGCCGGCGGATGCCGAGCCGGAGCCCAAACCGGAACCGGAACCCGAACCCAAGCCGGAACCTGGACCCGACAGCATCGTGATCAACATTGCCGGCAATCCGCTGGTGCTTCAGCAGGCGCCATCGTCTCCGGGGACGTACGCCGGATGCGCGAACCTCACGATCGAGTTGAACTTCCATGCACAGCTCTCGGTGAAGATCACCCCGGCACCCGGTGTGGGCGGAACCTGGAGGGGTACGCTCGATCCCGATGTCCTCGGTCCAGGCACAGTCACCACGGAACTCTGTATCGAGGTCGTCGACCTGGACATCAGCTCGCTGCCGCCCGGCAAAGACGTGCAGGTGGCCACGGTCACGCTGCTGGCGGCACCCGCGATCTGACCGGCCGCATCGGCAGAAGACAGCGAAGAACTGGGCACAGCAGCGTAAGGTCTGGATCGCAAACCAGATGACAGGACCGGCGCGCGGTGGTATCGTGGAGTCATGTACCCGTTCATCGGACCAGTTCCGGCGTATGCGATCTTCTATGTCGGCGGGATCATCCTTCATTTCGTGATCGCCCGGCGAATCGCACGACGTACCGATCTGAAGCGTCGTGTCGGGCTGGCAGCCGGCGTGTGCTATCTGCTCGCCATGACGCTTGGCGCCAAGGTCCTTTTCGACCTGCGTCACTCGGATTTCAACCTAGCCGCCCTCGTGACTGTCGAGCGCTGGACCCGAGGCGGCCTGTGGGGCGGTCTGCTGGCCTACTTCCCCGTGGCCTTGCCTTGTGTGCTCCTGCTGAGCGAGCGAAAAACAGCAGCCCTGGACCTTGTCGCCGCGTCAGTGCCCATCCCGTTGATCGCGGCCAAGCTGGGCTGCCTGCTGAACGGCTGCTGCTACGGCAGACCCTGTTCTCTGCCCTGGGCGATCACCTTCCCGGAAGGTGCGCGGGGCGCTCCGGCCGGCGTTCCACTTCATCCGACGCAGCTCTACGAAATCGGCGTCATGGCGATCTTGCTGGCCGTCTTCCGGCTGTCTGCCTCGGACCTATGGCGCGGAACGAAGCCGTTGTGGTTTGTGTTGATCTATGGCTTGGGACGAGCGGCGACGGATTTTCTTCGAGGCGACATGGAGTATGACGCGCGGGTCGGATCGTTGACGACGACGCAGCGCATCTGCCTGGGGGCGGCCGCCGGCGCCGCGGCTGTCCTGGCAATCGTGTGGCGCAGCCGGTCTTCCGGAGGCCCCGCTCTCTCGTTGAGGCAGAATGCCGGACAACGCTGAAACCACGAATTACCGAACCGGGTGCAAGACGAATCGATGGCGACGCACGTGTGTCCAATCTGGGTTGGTTACTTTCTGGCCAGTCGGCTCAGGAAGCTGCTGCAGAACCCGACCAGGATCATCGGACCGTTTGTCCGACCGAACATGACAGTCCTGGACTTCGGTTGTGCGATGGGCTTCTTCAGTCTGCCGATGGCCGAAGCGGTCGGCCCCGGCGGCAAGGTTGTCTGCGTCGACCGTCAGCCAGAGATGCTGGACGTGTTGAAGCGACGCGCGGCGCGAGCCGGGTTGCTCGACCGCATCCAGTGTCACGTGTGTCCCGAGGATTCCATCGATCTGAAGGAATATGATGGAGCCCTCGATTTCGCCCTGGCGTTCGCGGTCCTGCACGAGGTCTCCCATCCGGATCGCATCTTGAGCGATCTGGGACGGCTGGTCAGGAGCGACGCCCCTCTGCTGCTGGCGGAGCCGGCCGGACACGTAACGCCGCAGGAGGTCGAGCACACGGTCGCGCTGGCCCGCGAGCACGGCTTCGTCATGACCAGGGCCCTGCTGATCCGCTCGGCCCATGCCGCCCTGCTGACGAGAGCCGCCACGCAAGAGGCGACGATCAGCGAGGAAGACGCCGGCGTACGCTCGGGAACCGCCGCGAAAGCGAGCGACGAACACAACAGAGAGAGTCGAGGCCGAAGATGAATCGCGTTCGGATCTCACATACATCAGCGGTCTCAGCCGTCATCCTCGTATCACTGCTGGTCGGCGCCTGTCCGGCGCCGGCACAGACCGACGGCCTCATTGCGTCGCCCGAGCCGGACTGGCCCCAATGGCGAGGGCCGCGACGCGACGGCGTCAGCGACGAGAAGGGGCTGCTCTCAGAGTGGCCACAGGACGGTCCGAAACGCCTCTGGACCATCGACGGCCTCGGCAAGGGCTGGTCCTCGCCAATCATCGTGCACAACCGACTCTACATCACAGGCGACGTCGGTGAAGACCTGGTGATCTCCGCGTTTGCCCTGGATGGAACGCCGGTATGGCGCACCACGAACGGTGCCTACTGGAAGAACCCGTACCCTGGCGGCCGCGCGTGTTGCGCGTTCTCCGAGGGCCGACTCTACAATATGAACGCACATGGACGCGTCGCATGTCTGGACGCGGCCTCGGGCCAGGAACTATGGGCTGTGGACGTCCTGGAGCGATTTGAGGGCAAGAACATCACGTGGGCGATGAGCGAGTGCCTGCTCGTCGACGGTGGGAACGTGATCGTCACGCCCGGCGGCAAGCAGGCGCTGATGGCGGCCCTGGACAAGCGAACGGGCGAAACGGTGTGGACCACACCGCCGCTGGAGGACGACGTCGTATCGCACAGTTCGCCGATCCTGCTGCGCCACGCCGGTCACAGGCAGATCGTCAATTGCTCCGCCGCTCATGGTTTCGGTGTCGATGCCGACACAGGTGAGCTGCTCTGGACGGTGCCGGTGAGAAACCGCTATGGCACGAACGTTTCAACACCGGTCTATAGTTCGGGTCGGGTCTTCTTCATGACGCCTTACGACTCGCTCGGTCGCCAGTATCGGCTTGCCGCCAACGGAGCCGGCGTGGACGCCACGTTGACTTGGGACACCTTCATCGACGCCGTCACCGGCTGCGCCGTTCTCGTCGATGGCATCCTCTACGCCGCCGGCTACGCGAAACCCAAATGGTGGTTCGGATTCGACTGGGATACGGGACAAACGAAGTACGAGATAAAGGATTTCACCACGGGCGCAGCAATCTACGCCGATGGACGACTCTACATTCTCGACGAGCAGGGCAACGTCGGCCTGATCCGACCGGCGGCCGACCGTCTGGAGATCGTCGGGCGATTCAGCCTGACTTCCGAACGGGTCCGCGACGCATGGGCCCATCCGGTCCTGCTCGACGGCCGGCTCTATCTGCGCTATCACGACATGCTGTCGTGCTACGACGTCCGACAGCCGTGACAAACGCTATTCGATGCCAAGCTCCTTCTGGATCTTCTCCAGCGGAACGCCCTTGGTTTCCGGCATCATCAAGATCACCCAGACCAACTGGAGCACCATCATGCCCGCATAGAAGGCGAAGACGCGGGCGCCGGCTTGGCTGGCGCCGGGGGCATCCGCCTTGCCCACCAGCATGGGGAAGGTCCACGAGATCGCCGCACACATGAACCAGTGGGTGAACGAACCCAACGCCTGTCCTTTGGCACGGACCTGGGTCGGGAAGATTTCGCTGATGAACACCCAGATGACGGCGCCCTGGCCGAAGGCGTGGGACGCGATGAACAGCAGGAAACACCCCAGGACGATGGCGCCGCCCCGCTCGGCGTGAAACGCCCACGCCACAGTGCCCAGGCTGATGATGTAACCGAGCGAGCCGACGAGCATGAGCTTCTTGCGGCCGAAGTGATCGATGATCGCGATCGCCACCATCGTGAAAACCAGGTTCGTCGCGCCGACGATCACGCTCTGAAGGCGGGCGAAGTCCGCACTGGCGCCCGCCAGTTCGAAGATCCGCGTCGAGTAGTAGAGCAGCGCGTTGATCCCCGAGAGCTGATTGAAGGCCGCGATGAGAAAGGCCAGCAGAATCGGCTTGAGATACATCCGGCGGAAGAAGGGCTCGCCGATGCTGTGGTGAGTCAGCTTGATCGATTCCTGGATCTCCTGCATCTCCTGCGCCACGTTCTCGGCGCCGAGCCGCTCCAGGATGTCACGGGCCTCCTCCGCGCGTCCCCGTGTCATCAGCCAGCGGGGGCTGAGCGGATTGCCGATCAGCAGGAAGTAGAAAGCCGCCGCCGGGAAGGCTTCGACGCCAAATATCCATCGCCATTCAACGTCGCCGAGGTTCAGCTTGCCGATAATGTAGTTGGACAGATAGGCCAGCAGGATGCCGAAGACGATGTTGAACTGGAACAGGGCCACCAGACGGCCTCGGCTCCGGGCCGGCGAAATCTCCGCGATGTAGATCGGCCCGACCACCGACGAACCGCCGACCGCCAGCCCGCCGATGAAACGCGAGATCACAAACGACCACCAGTCCCAGGCGAAGGCGCTGCCGACGGCCGAGACGAAATACAGCACGGCCAATAGGGACAGCGTCTTGCGCCGGCCGAAGGCGTCGGACGGCTTGCTGCTCAGCCAGGCCCCGAGGATCGTCCCGATCAGGGCGCTGGCGGTGGTGCACCCGTGCCAGAAGCCCGGCCTGCCCATGAAAGCAAAGCTGCTCATGGTCGCCGCCAGCGATTCGTATGTGCCCGCGAACAACTCCTGGAGCGTCTGCTCGGCGCCCGAGATCACCGCGGTGTCAAAACCGAACAGCAGCCCGCCCAGGGCCGCAACGATCGCGCTTCGCAGCAGCAATGCCTTTTTCATGCGTCCGTCCCCTGACTTTCACACGTGAGATCCGATCGAAAACGCCCGAGAGATTAGCAGATCGTCGTTCGCGCGACCAGCGTCAATCTCCCGGAATGTCCGTGCGGTCCAGGACCGGGCGTTACTGCGCGTCTCATCATTGCCTTTACCAGGTAGAGCAGGAACACAACGAACCGTCGTTTTTGGGAGATCGAACCATGAAACGCACGCTTCTGGTCACGCTGGTATGCACGGCCGTCTTCGCACTGAGCGGTTGCATGTCTTTCGCCTATGAAGAGCACCACAGCCACCGACGACCTCGGATCGTGCACGCGCCCGTTCGAGTCGTCGAAGTCGTCCCGGCTCCACCGCCGAGACCGCATCGACCCGGACGACACCATCACCGGTACTGATCGCAGGTCGGCCAACTCCTGAAGGGAGGATCGCCTCTGTGGGACGGCCGGCTGCGCAAGACGAGGCGGGGAAAATCGTTGGATCGGACAGGGCCGTCCCCAAGAAGCGGCGGCCCCCATCCCGGCGTGGTCAGCTCGCCAGATAGAACAGCAGAGCAGCAAGCACGGAAATGACGCCGATGCAGACGCTCAAGGCCATTGCCAGCGTCCACGCGTAGCGCCGGTTCATCTTCGAAATGACGTATTTCAGATAGCGGTCGCTGGCGGCAAACGTCCGGCTCATCTGGAGGATGCCTTCGGTGTTGCTCACGGTGTTCTCGTTGAGTCGGTCGAGCGTTCCTTTGAACTTGACGAAGCTCTCGGCCAGTTGGACGTCGGTATCGGCCGCGGCCGCCAGTTGATGATTGATCGAGGCCAGCGTGTCGGTCTGCCGAGCGGTCTCCTGCGGAATCCGATCCACTGCCTCGATGAACTGCTGGTCTTTCAGAGACGTGCTGCGCAACTGCTCGAGCAGCCGGGTGGTCAGTTGCTTCTGGTTTTCCACCGCCGACGGCAAGCTCTCCAATGCCTTCGGCAGCTCGCGGACGCGATCCATCAGCTCTTCATGCTGCGCGAGCTGGCAGTGGAGGTGATCGTTGATCTGTTGCAGTTGGTTCACCAGCCGGTTGATGCCTTCGTAGAGCTTCTCCGCCGGGTCGTGGTGATCCAGCGAGGTAACGGCGCTGACCACGACCGGATCGTTCGACGTGTTGGCCGACCGCGGGGCGGAGTAATCGTCGCCGGCATCGAAGCCGCAGGCGAGCAGCCCATCGTCGTTCAACACCGGCTCGCACCGGCCGGCTTCCTCATAACGATGAGACCGCAGCCAACTGCTGGTACCCGTCAGAATCTCTCTCAGCGTCATTCGCAGCGCTCCTTACCCTGGCACCCTTGTTTCTGTCACTGCCCGGATGGCGATCCGCCCAGCGGCGTGGTCTGTCATCGGATAGCTGTTGGATTTCTCTTGAGGGAATATCCGCACCTTGAGCGACCATTATAGCGGACCACGATTCCCAAGCCGTCATCGCCGCTTCTCTCGGACGTTCTCTCGCGCGCCGTCACGCCGATGGCGTCGAACAGGCGTGTCGAAGGCCTTCCTCCGGCTGGAAGAAGTATCACATTTGGGAACCATCATTTTTTAGGACGTACCGGGGGCGGGGATGGCCCTTGTGCATGTCGCCGCAGACGCTACAATACGCCGCAAGTGCACAACTATCGGCCATTGGGAGACATACAACGATGAAGCTGGTGACCTATCGGTGCAACGACAGGACTTCATGCGGGCTTCTGACAGGTCGCGACCTGGTGGACATTCCATCCGCCTGGCCGGGTCCGGACGCCCCGCACAGCGTCATGGAAATCCTCAGGCGAGGCCCATCCTGCCTCCAGACCCTGGCGGAATTGCCCAACCCGGTGCAGTGCCTTCCGCTGGAGTCGGCGACTCTTCTGGCCCCCCTGCCCCAGCCGGGAAAGCTCCTGGCCCTGGCGGGCAACTACGCCGAACACGTCAAGGAGGCCTCCCTGAGCCGGGGGTTCCAGCTCGGGCTGTCCGAGTCGCCGCGTCGGACCACTGTGCCGCGACCGTTCCTGATGCCGGCCAGTGCCATCAGCGGACCGGGCGACACGATTCCATGGCCCGCCTACAGCAAGCAGATCGACTACGAACTCGAACTGGCCGTGGTCATTGGAAGCCGGGTCAAGTGCGCCAGCGCGGACGAGGCCCTCGATGCCGTCGCCGGTTATATGATCGCCAACGACGTGTCGGCCCGGAGCGTGACATTCAGAGAGGGCCGCAGCCAGCGACCCTGGGACGAGTTCTACGACTGGCTCAACGGCAAGTGGGCTGACGGCTTCCTCCCGACGGGCCCATACCTCGTCACGAAGGACGAGATCACAGATGTCCAGAACCTGCGTATGGTGCTGAAGGTCAACGGACAGGTCCGCCAGAACGCCAATACCTCACAGATGATCTACCCGGTGGCTGACGTGGTCTCGTTCCTCAGCCACCTGATGACGCTCGAGCCGGGCGACATCATCTCGACCGGTACCCCGTCCGGCGTGGCCATCGCAACCGGCAACTTCCTCCGGGGCGGCGACGTGATCGAATGCTCTATCGAGGGACTTGGAACCCTCACCAACACGCTTGGTCCTCGCCCCCAGGCATTCTACGAGCCACTGAAGCGGAGCGCCTCGATGTAGGTGTCCAGCATGGCCGAAACCATGGCGCCAACCGAATACCGCTGTCTCACGTACCCCTGCGCGGAAGCCGCCAATCGGCGGGCGCCGTCGTGGTCCTCCAACAGGCGGACGAGTGCCTGTCGCAGACTCGCTTCGCTGTTTCGCTCGTAGAGCAGGGCCGTGTCCTCGTGGACGATCAGGTCGTCTACGCCGCCCTTGCAGGCGACCACCGCGACGCCCAGGCCCATGGCCTCCAGGAGGAACCCGCTGAAGGTCGGCATCGGCTGGAGGTGCACGAAGATATCGCCTGCCGCGAGGACCGATCGCCAAGGATCGAGCACGGGAACGATGGTCACGACGCGGGTCAGGCCGTACTCGGCCAGCTTCGTTCGCAGTCGGCGTTCCGCCCGGCCGGCGCCCATGATGGCGATCATGAACTCGTGACCTTCCGCAAGGAGCACTTTGGCCGCCTTCAGGAGAACTGCGAAATCCGACACACGATCGAGCCGGTGCGCCACGACGATCGTGCTCAGACGCGAGGGGTCCGCGAAACAGACGGGATCGGTCCCGGCAAACGTCCCCGGCTGGATCTGCCGGACCCGGTCGGCAAAGCGGCCATGGGACCGAAGGACACTGGAACCGACCGTCTCAGTCGGGACGATGATCCTCGCACAGCGGGTCGGCGAGATGGAGAGTCGGTGCGATTTGCCGGTCAGGGAATTGACGCCAAGCACATACGGGAGGCTCAGTCTCCGGGCCAGCCGCCGGGCCAGAGCCGCCCGGCTCTCACACAGGCCGTGCAGAACCGTCGGCTTGAATCTCTCCAACTGAAGGGCGAGCGATTCCAGGCCCACGCGCTCCATGAACGGCAGGTTGAGCGCCGGATAGGTGAAGACGTCGACCGGCGCCGGCACGACAGATTCCGCATTGCATCCCGGCGGACAGATCAAAGCGGCAGGAATGGACTCATCCGCCAGTCCGACCTGCAGACGCCATAGAAAAGGCGCATGCTCGGCGACGTCCCGTGGGGATGCCAGGAGGACTGGACGCAATGCCTTCCTCATCGCCGCCGTGTCCGAATGCCCGGTTTCCATCATAACCACCTGTCAAACGATGTCCGGCTCTTCTCACCGCGACCGGCATGGAGGCTATGTCGGTCGAGGCCGGAAGCGACGAGCATTCTATCTCAAATCCGGACGAGGTGTTACGGAAAAAGGGGTCCTCCACCCGGCCCCCGGCGGCCAACAAAGAAAGTCGGAGCCTGCATCACGAGGACGCAGGCTCCGACCGTTGCCTTGCACACATCGGCGTCTCCCTGTGGCACAGAAGCCACCGGGGGACGCCACCAGAACTCAGAACAGACGACGCTACTGGGCCGCGGGTCTGCCGAAGCCGATATCGTCGATGTAGACGATGCCGGAGCCGCCGGCCGCCGGGCTGGTCCGGTTGCCGACGCCGATGGTCATCGCCTCGATCCGGCCCAGGTTCACACCGGCCAGATCGCTGTACGGGATCGCCCATTCGTTCCAGCCGGCCAGGAACACGGCGCCGTTGCCGGCCGGATGGGTCACGGTAGCGCTCTTGCCCGTTGCATCTTCCAGCGTCACGTAGAGCTGGGCGGCTCCGTTGCCTTCGGGGTGATCGCCGCCGATGGTTTCCACGGCCCAGGCGCCGTTGACGTTGCCCGTGGTCGCCACGCCGGAGAACTCCGCGCTGGCCAGGACGCCGGCGCTGTGGCTGGTGATCGCCAGACCGACGTAGACGTTCGCGCCCATCGCGATCGTCTGCGGATTCCACGCCATCGCCGTCCAGTTCTCTCCGTCGGTCGAGTAGTAGCCGTTGAACGCGTTGCCCACGCGCTCGATCTTCACCCAGTACGGAGCAACCAGAGCGGTCTGCTCCGTGGTGACCACGCCGCTGTCGCTGACCGCCGCAACATCAGCGGTAAGACGCGCCTGATAGCGGCACCCGTAATCCGGCGTTGCATACACTGCTGCGAACGGCGAACCGGCCTCCAGCGTCTCGCGGATCATTACGCCAGCCTTCGTCCAGTCGACCGCACGCGATACGCTCTCGACGAGCGCCACAATCGAGCCGTCGCCGCTCAATGGCTTACAGGCAAAACGGAACTCGTCGGTGGTGTTCCAGATGTCTGTGCCGGCCGCACCCATCACAATCTTGCCGCCGGCCAGCTCCATGAACGGCCCGGGGACACCCTGGAAGTAGAGCACCAGCGTGTTGGCGCCGTTGCCGCTCCAGTCCTGAGCGGCGTCGAAGACTCGCGTGGTCTCGGAGTAGAACGGCGACCCGCTGTTGTCATACTGGAGAGGCATCGACTGCTTGCCACCGTGGACGATCGTCCGCTCGGCGAACGGCGCGTTGATGTAGCCTACCGTTGCGCCGGTCTGATTGACCCAGCCATCCACCCAGGTGTCGAAGATGGCCTCGCCGGCTTCGATGTCGTCGGTGTAGTCCTCGAAGCCGTCGACCAATGCGTACTCCTGCGTCGAGAAGCTCCACAGCTCGCCGGCCCAGACGCCGTCGTCCGCCACCTCGTCCACCTTCCAGTAATACGTCATGCCGAATTCCAGCGTGCTCGGCGTGAAGGCCGCTTGGGCAGGGCTTCCAGCCAGCGGCAGTTCCTCCTGGTTCGTGCCGAAGTAGACGTCATGGGACGTCGCATCGCGCCCGGCGCGCCAGCTCAGAATCGAATCGACGGTTACGTCGGCCGCTCCGGCCGCAGGCTGAGGCTCTCTCGGGTGCGCGGGGATGTACAGGAAGCGCACCTCGCTCAGACCGATCTGCGTCAGCATGCCCCAGTTGTCGTTGATCGTCAGCCGGACGTACTTGGCCGGCACGCCCGCCATGTCCACTGTCGTATTGGCCGCATAGTTCTCCGCGGCCGCGGCCTCGGCGAACTCGACATCGCCCAGCGCGGTCCATTCCTCACCATTCGAGGAGTACTCCACCGTGACATCCTTGGCCCCGAAGCCCAGCACCGGCTCGAACTGCACGTTGTAGTTCCAGACCAGTAGCTGGTACATCTTGTACACACGGTCAAACTCGTACTGGATCCAGGCCGGCTGTTCTGCATCGGACGCGGTCAGCCACATGTCGGTGCTCTCGATCGAGTGCCCGTCGGCCTCGTTGAGTCCGGAACCGTTGATCGTGTTTTCCGGTCCCGCGCTCTCCCCCGAACTGGAAGCGGTCGCGATGATGTTCTGGACGGCGTAGGCGAACGGCTCGGTCGTGAAGCTCCAGACGTCACCCTTGAAAACGCCGCCGGCGGTGAGGACTTCGTCGATCCGCCAGTAGTAGGTCGTCACGAATTCGAGCAGGCCGGTCGGATCGAATGTCGCGGCTGCCTGGTCTTGGCTGACCAGAACGCCCATCGGATTGGCCCGGCTGGCATTGCTGACGGCATCGAGGTCTGTTCCGAAGTAGACGTCGTGCCCCGAGACGCCCTCGCCCGGCACCCAGCTCATCACAACGTCGCGCGGCACATCGGCGGCCTCCTTAGCGGGACTCGGCGAGCGTGCCGCCTCCGGCGCGATAGCCAGGATGATATCGATGAAGCAGATCTTCGAGTTTGAGGAACCGGCCGCCGGCTGGAGGGTCAGGCGGCCGTCCGCCACCGTCACGGTCAGAGTGAACTCGTCGAAATTGCCCACCTGTCCGTTGGTATCGGTGATAATCACTCCCTCCACGTCAAACGTATTGGTCTGATCGGTGTTGTCGGGGTCGCCGGCAACGATGTAGAGATTGTATTCTCCATTCTCGATGGCGATTTCCCAGACGGCGTCCGCTCCCTTTTCGAGGTGGACCAGCGTATCCCATCGCTTGTCCGGCGAGGCGACGTTGTTTCGCTCGCGCGCATCCGCCGTGATGTCCCGGCTCCAGCCATAGGTCCAGCCGTTGCCCCGGTCGCCGTAGGCCAATCCGGAATCGGGCAGATACCCTTCCGGCGTTACGGCGGTGCCCAACTGGAAGTTGATCTTTACCGACTGCCCGTGCGCCGGTCCCGCGAACGCCAGCGACACCAGGACAGCGGCCGTCAGCCACATGCACTTTCTGAACATGACAATCCTCCTTCAAACAGGGTCATAACGGATTCGCTCCGACTACACACCGGACCGTTTCCCTCCACCGCACACATCGTCCCGCAGGAACGGACACACTCCGACCACCACCGTTTCGTCGGGAACACCCCCTCGAATTTCATGGAACTGTTGAATTGCCGCCTGGATTCTCGCCAACCGGGCAGCGATGCGCGTTGCCGCCCCCGCGCAGGGCGCGTGCAGCCCACGCAGAGAAATGCGCCTCATGGCCCCCCCTGACCACGTGCGTAACTGGACACACATCATCAGGGCCTCCGATCCTGACCCAAACGCACAGCCGCACCTCAGCGGCGGCTGGTATTGTTACAGCATCCCAGGACTCAACGCCTGTCGCGTGTACGCAAAAACCCTCACAGCCGGTTCGTATTGGTTGTACCATATTTGACGGCTGCTCTGCAAGGCAATTCCGGCCGTCGATGGGGTCACCGGTGCGCCGGAGGGTATATCGACCGGAGACAGGCCCGCCTGAAGGACCGAGGTGGACAGCCGCCCAGCCAGGTCCGCCACCATCCCCTGACCCCATAGAGACGGGGCCTGCAACCCCGATGGGTATCGGGATTACAGGCCCCGCAGCATCATTCCATGGTCGTGTCCGGTTGGGTCCGGGCACGCCGGGTCCGGATAACTGTTACCGGTCGCCCGCCAGGTAGCGGACCTCGCCGACCGACAACGCCCGCGTGTAGATCTGGAACTCGTCCAGCGAGCCGGCGAAGTACG